>JGI24021J15306_10000921_pt1 | contig 26317 bp, 22 predicted proteins | sample Ectturendosymbi1_FD_15306 | JGI IMG/M metagenome (IMG submission 15306) | reverse complement strand
CTCAGCGTATTTGATATGCAGAATATTACACTGTGCATGCGCACATGGCGTGAGGTCAGAAATTTCGCTTGGCACCGGATCAAGTTAACAGTTGCAAAGGAATGTACTCGGGCAAGGCATGCACTCGCCGCTTTGTCGTGAATCGCTCGCAACAGACTTGATAAAGCAGAATTAACAGAGAACGCACTTCGTGTCTCGCAGCTTACTACACGCACAACAAAATGGCAGAGTATGGCCATTTCGGCGCCCACCTGGGAAACGGAAGGACGAACTTCTCCACGAAACAACTCACCGAGTTGGAAAAAGAGTTTCATTACAACAGATATTTGACTCGCGCCAGACGAGTGGAGATTGCCGCCGCCCTACGATTAAACGAAACGCAGGTGAGATACGACCTGTGGCTGCTAGTCATATATTCAACAGTGTTGTCAACAGGTATGTTTCCAAATAAGAAGTTCTGCCTTGTTTGTCTTTTTTACTGACAATAAATTGCTTTGAGACCTTTTCTCTTTGTACTAAAATCTCTGGTTGAAACTTCCGCTGCTAAAATTTGCTTCACGCATTTCTAGTGCAGTTAGAAAAATGGTATAGACCAGTGGTTCTCAACCTTAATTGGCCCATGGACCATGTTCTTGAAAAATGTCCAATGGAACACTTTGCTATGCTGACACCACATGAACAACTAGTAAGTCAGTGAATGTTTTAACAAGGGTTTATGGAAATCCCTGTGGACCACTAGAAATTCCAGGTAGACCACCGGTGGGTCCACTTGAACCATGTTGACAAACACTGGCATAGACAGAGGCATCTCTCCCTTAGCCTCCCTAAAAAAGTTCATGCCAAGTACTTTGAATAAAGGTGCCCTGAAATAATTCTACCAAAGCTGAGGATACCCATTGCGGTTTCTATGCTGGTCTTAGCTCCACAGACCAACTTTTCACTTTTCAACACATTTTCAAGAAATTTTGTTTCAACACATATTTTGCCGATCGCGAGAAAACAAACAAACGACCGGGTCCCTCGGGATACGATTTGAGGAGTACTGCGGTAGCACGGCGTTGACGACCGTCTGCTGCTGGGCGTCAAGTCATTTTTTTGCTCAGAAGTTTGTGTTCGTGACGGCCGAGTTAAATCACAACCGTTCATTGTGCGTGTTAAGACACCGACAAGTGTTTGTGCTATCACCACTCCTTTTCATAGTCTGTATGAATTGGATAAACAGTCACAGGCGAACCGATGACGGTGTCACTGTTGGGAGGTGAAGGATCAACCGTTTGCTTTTTCCCGGCTGATTTGGTGCTGTTTGCATTCTCTGAACCGGACCTTCGACATGCACTTGATCGATTTTCAGCACCGTACGACCAGGCGGGAATGAAAATTAGCAGAAGAAACGAGGTATTACGTTTCTCCAGAAACCCAAGTCAGTGTAATCTACAAATACGCAGCAGTGCGCTGCATCTGGTTGAAAAGTTCAAGTATGCTGGAGTTCAAGCAATGTTATTCACAAATCACCAGTGACGGAAGGCGGAAAAAGGAAAAAGACTGATGCTCGGATGTGGTAAAGCGCACGTAGTTCTGCGTAAGCTTCATCGCTCTGTGATAACAAAATTTGAGCTTTCAAACACAGCAAGGCTGTCAGTTTTCAAATCAGTCGTTGTTCCGATCCTCACCTGTGATCATGGATCTTGGGTAATTACCGAAATAGTGTTGCTGCTATCACAGGTATAAGCAGCAAGGATGGGATTTTTGCGAAACGTTTGTGGCGTTGCACTTCGCGACAAAGTGCGCAGCTGTGAAACTCGTAAAAACCTGAATGCCGAACCACTTCTCCGAATAGAGAGATCTCAGTAACGTTGGTTCGGCCACGTGCCCAGAAAGTTCCAGGAGCGATTGGCGAGGCAAGTCTTGTTGACCATACCCGCGTAAATTGGCCTACAATCGACCAAATACCAGGTGGCGTGATTAAATCTCCAACCTGGCTTGGTCCTTTTGGTGTGGAGCAAGTTCTAGCGCCCCCGCAACACACCCCAGGTAAAAAGCGGCTAGATGAAAATGAATGTATGAATGCCACAGATGATAAAGACTATAACTTATTGCAGCGCGAAGATAAACCGTTTTTCGGACGAAGATAAACTTTTTTCGGAAAGATCAAAATGCGACAATGCAAAAACAGCCATTTTTAACCTTCTCATTGCCTTGGTTTTATGGTTGTCTGCATAGAGAGTCACGTTTACTGCCACTACTCTGTGTCGGTGGCGAAAAATTAGCGTGGAGTGTTGCCACCGCTCCTTATCAACTATCATCTAGTCCTTTGCCACGAAATGGCTTCAACTTCTTTTGGGATAAATACATAGCTGCTCACGTAACCAATCCAAGGTACATGACTATCAGCAGGTCAGTTAAAAGTAAACAAAATCTGATGCGATATGTTTGAATTATCATTCCTCCGGGCTGTAATTGTTAAAAGCAATTTATGCTGATTATCTTCTTCTACAAAGGTTGCTTGGAAAACGCTCATTACATACAAACCCTGCATCTTTCGCTTCTTTTCTTGACATTCCTTTGCTCTATTTGTAAACCACTGAAAATACGTGCCGAACGAACAATTTCTATCAAGATTAAAGTGCTACCTATCCAACGGTTGCTCTTTTTGTTCCGCGACATATCCAATATCGAAAGTCTAGAAAGCAGTCTTATTATGAAATGTCAGTCGTTCCTCCACTGAATTTTTACCTGGCCTGTAAAATTAAATTTGAAGCCCAATTCAGTCATTTTAGAGACAGTTTAATTCAATATCTGCCTGACATATGATCCAGACGAAACATGTTCATTATATTTGCCACAAAAACAAGATTTACTAAAATTGGAGCAACATTTATATGTATTTGCATCAAACTAAATTAAACTGCATAGTTGAACAAAGCATCTTCACGTCGGTTTTGTGCTCCACGCTTTACGCTGAGCATCTCACTGTTGTTAGTTTGTAGGAATGCGGTGCCGAAGGATATTTCTGAAAAGTTGGATAATTAGAAAAAATTTACGTTATCCTGAGGTACGTTTGAAATATTTTCCGATGGTTATTCCTTTTGCGAGGTAGACGCAAATTAAGGGAGTTACAGGCGTTGTTCAACCTTACTTCTGTCATAGTGAAAAAATTTTTTTTGATTTATTTATTTATTTAACGACAATCATGCTGCAGACGGTCGCTTGACTTGTGCAATCTTGTCGTGTCACGTCGAGCTTTCTAAGATAAACAACGCAAGAAAAACTCTAAAAACCATAAAAGAAATGCCAAAACGAATACACTGCATCACTAGAATCTTTTCAGAAATTCATCAACAGTATTAAGTACAGCATCTGAAAACGGAGGTCGACGCATCAGGCACACCATGTATATATATATAATTGCAACAGATCGGCATGAACAAAAAATACAAAAATACAAAAATACAGCAGAAAAGAATGAATCTCCCACAAACTATGCACAAAGTCATGTGGATGTTTTCAAAATCTATTACAAAACTTAAGAAAATCATCCACCGCGCAAAACACAGCAACCGAGATATGCGATGGTTCGTCTTCAGGCAGACCAAATAAGAATATATGCATCAACTCAACGTTCCTCAGACAACCGAAGAGCTCAGGTGATTTGTTGTCGGTTGCAATATTACAGACCATATTGCAAAGGATTGATCGCTCGTGCGGCGTCATGAAATTTACAGTAAAAGCAAAGGTGAATCTCAGTTTAGATATCACCGCAAACGCAGGTACGATAAGATTTTTTATTGATATTTAATGGAGTGTAGGCGAGGCGAAGCATACAACGGACGGATGTCAAATGAGGATTAACTGCGGAAGGTGGAGGGTACTATGTTTTGCAACATGATAACAGACGATACATGAAATTAAGCATGACTTGGAGAAGATTTAATTTCAAGTGGGAGAGAATTCTGTAAGCTACAGGCCTCGCGGAGAAAAAAGTTAAATGCCAGAGACTTTTTTAAAAAATGGGAACTGAAGGTCTAGATTGTGGCGCAAAGTGTAGGGAACAAATTCACTGAACAATCTAAAGAGACTTACAGGGAAAGGGCAGGTTACCAAACGAAAAAATATTTTAGAAAAGTAGCAGAGCATAGATATTTCACTAGCATAGATAATTCACTATGAAGGTTTAAGATCAAGTAGAACATATGAACAGGATGTAGTCTTCAAACAGCCTACTACGATTTTAGCTGCGGAGGGTTGCGCTTGATCTAGCAAATGTTTGTCGCTAACAGAGCAGTTGTCATAGATGATGCTTCCATAATCATAAATCGGTAATGTGTTTGTTTTGTAGATAGCAAGGCGAGAGTGGCGAGGTAATGGATTAGAAAATGAGCGAAGATTTATTTTGGTCATCACTTTCTAATGAGGGTGGAGAATGTGAGTATGCCAAGAGAGACTGGTGAAAGATTAAACCCAAATGTTCATGTGTGTTGGTTTCTGAAAGGTAAATATTATTGAAAATTGAGGGGGATGGATATTCGTCTGGTTAGATATTGGCATAGTGGCAGTTTTAGAAGGATTGAAGTTAATATTCCAAGCCTTTGACCAGTTGTATAACGTGGAAAGATCTTGAGAAAGTACCCTGTGCAGGTGAATAAGACATTTGGCAGAATAATATAGAGTGATATCACCCGAGAAAAGAGAAAATGGATGCACTAATATTTTACGGTGAAATTAATTGCTAATGTTTCTTCATAACGGCAAACAAGCGCGACAGTTGACTTCTACTTTGTTAACAGCTGTGCCATCGGGTGCCACACGTATATTGCTGGAAAAGCAGAAATGTAAAAACTTGCAATGCATCTGTGTTTGAAGATGAATCTGGAGGAACAACAGACTTTTGCAATTTGTGATTTAGTCACAAAATTTTATTTTGGTGCGCTACCCCGCGCATTTCGCTGAATCCACGTATCATGTTTGTCACTAATACCTTTTCACGTTTCAGTTGTTCGGTTATATTAGGTGATCTCCTTAATTTCTCGATTTTGCTCTTTTCAGCAATTTCTTGCATATTTTAGCCAGTCATAAAAGAAAAACAAACAGTTTTTTCTCGTTTCTAGAAAACAAGCAAGCGTTTCTGTATTGTTTCCCATCGACTGTGATAATAATCATAATCAAATTATATTTTTCGGATTTCAGGTGAAAATATGGTTCCAAAACAGACGGATGAAGCAGAAGAAGCGCGAAAAAGAAGCTAAAAAGAAAAACCCAGGCTCAGCAGAAGCATTATCTCAGGAAGAATCAAACGCAAGCGCTAAGCACGACCTCAACACCACGCAAATTCTTTCAATGACGTCAACAGATGGGAAGGTTTCCCCCCCGCCACTGCCTCCCCGCCGGTCGGAAATGGCATCGGCATCGCTAAACGTAAAATCTGAATCAGTCAGACGAACTTGATATTCAAGTGTTTGAAAAAAAAAACTGATTAAACTTCTTAACGATATTATAAAGTGTGTTAAAAACGCAAGATTCAATTTAGCCAAGCTAAAATACTGCATGTGCGTAAGAAAATATTGCTACGTTGTTCGCGATCCGAAAATAGGTTCGGCGAGGGAAGTTTAGTGTAAAACTTTGCTTGCATTTAAGAACCATTTATTTCGAGATTAGCTGATCAGCATTATTTGTCCAACTGTGTGTTGGTTGTACTTCACGACCACTTTGCACCATTCCATGCTCAAGAAGCGGAAAATCTGTCGAAAGAGCAACTATTTTGCACAAATGTATAGTCATTTATAAAAAGCACAACAGGCCAGTTTCGCCAAAACTGGTCGTATTTCAAAGCTGCCTGACTAAAGTAACATTTTTCCCCCCACCACTTTGCCACACCTATAACATGATGATGACGCGCAAAACCATCGTTTTCTACTAAACGTTAACGCGAAAGATAAGCCGCCTTCTGACATAAAACCTGGCAAGTTTGTATTTTACGTTTGTTGCAGTTTGCATCTCGAAATGGCGGTCGTGCGAATGGCACAAGTGTTCTTGCTTTTTACATAAACCCTCTGTTCCTTTTTTGTGAGTGGGGCATGTCATCATGTCACCCCACCACCGTCGTTACTATATTTCGTTTGCGACGTGGCGGGCAGCGCTCCTGACTGGGAGTGTTCTTTGCACAAATCCACAACCCATTGTGTGGAGTCACGAACCTCTTGTGACGTCACAATAAAGCAATCGCTTCTAGGGTTTGTCGCCAGCAGTCACGTCCTATCCTGGGATAGCAAGACACAATCTTGCGTTTCCCGGTTCATAGCCTGGAAACTTCTCGGCAAGTCTTGAATTTCGATGCGTTTTTTGAAACATGGCCAACGTGGACGTGGAACCCTCTCAGACTAATCGGGGTGTCTTAATGGCCACGGCTGGAAAGCAAAACCGATGTTCAGACCCCACAATGCAGGGGGGGCCACACGTCATCACATTCACGCCGCTTAGAGCGAATGCGTTGCCTGCGTGAAAGCTCTTATACGACAAGTTCAAAGACCAGGTTATGGGCAATCATAATCCGTCCAGACCCGTCGCCACGGGGGGTTTTTGGTAGGTTTAGCCCCCCCCAAACAAAGCTCCAAGCCCTCCAAACTGAAATATAAAACGCAATAAATAAGTAGCGTTTTCGTCAAATTTTAGAATGTCAAGTCTCCATTGGAGAAACGTAAAGCCCCTCTACTGAAGACCTGGTGGCGTTTCTGAATCCATCGCCAGTTACTTTAGCTTCACCACTAATTGCCTTCTGCTGCTGGAAACTGTCCCATCCACTCATATATTGACAGTGATGATCTTCTGATGAGCAGATGCCATGACTCAAAAAAGCACAAAGATTTTTTGGAAAAAATATTTGTGTTTTTTCGAATACGGTAACATTCTGTTTCATCGCCAGCAATGAAAAGATTTTTTGATCGATTTGAACAACCCCGAGAAATTTCTCTCTGACTCATTTACTTTTCACTCGCATTTTCCTCTCGAAAGGGTCGGTAGGGCAACAATTCTATGAGTTCTAGAAAAATACGTAACGGTTACCAGTTACCCGATGATCCGCTAAACTATGGGACTAACAAACCGATTCGGTGGTAAGGATCGAGTATTATCGCAATCCAGGCATTTCCGAATGACTGCTGCGTAATGTCACCCTTTCCAATGCGGATGATAACGAATGCAAAGCACCAAACATTGTGACTATGAATTCTGGTCAATCGAAACCTGCGGCAACAGTGTTCTCATACAACAGTTCACTGCGATTTCGATCAGATAAAGCGAAGCGTGAGGTGTAAACTACCTTGTCCAGTTGTTTCATAACGCGTAGGCGTGTATCAGTTTCCTCGGCCATCCTTATACCTCAAGCGCCTGCACACCGGTCCCCTCGGCTTGCATGGACTCTCTACGCTACCGCCCACCGTTTGTATTGAGCGTTCATGTCGTGTATTTTCGCGTTGCTATTCTGCGCACTTGTAAACGTGTGAAGCCCGCATCTATTGAACTGCGTCAATTATACGTTGTTATCGGAAAACTACGGCAATCGGTTTCATTCCTTTTCGAAGGCATTTGCGTTGCCGACGGCAAAGCTGCAAAAATTCACCAGTTTTAAGGGAAAATAAGGTGGTTGTCTTTTCTTATCCGGGCACAAGCAAAAATAACTTTTCTGCCTAGCACAGTCGTTTGTAGAACAGTCGGCAAACTAAAGATTAATCAGCAAATTAAAGATTCTCCTGATCGCTTTGCATTAACCGTCAACGAAGTGAAACGCCTGCTGTTGAAAATAGCTATTCCATGCGGTTTTAAATGACCTACGCCAGTGGTTTTCAAACTTTACGCTGAAGGGAGCCAAATCCAGACTTACGACTTGGTTAAAGCGCCGCTCTAAAAAATTAAAACACAAGTCAATTGGCACGTTTTATTTTAGAGTAGAACGAAGTCTGTTACTCCAACTATTAGAGGTTTTATTAAAAGACTGCCGAAGGCGGCACAAAGGGTGCTTGGGAGCCGCATGCGGCACTCAGAACAATGGTTGAGATCAGCACTGATCTAAACAGATACGAAAGAGTTTTTGTTTTCAGCAGAATGCAGTTTTTCCTCTTAACTTTCGTGCAAAGATTTTCACTTCGTATAGAACGTTCATAGTGAACGGTTTGCTTTTTAAACGGTATCGGATACAGTAACGTCTGATTTTGTTACTTCACAAAAAGCTGCAAAGCGGCAACAAGCGCGTTCTAGTCTTCGGTTTCAAAAATATTTAATGTTATGGTCAACAGAATATTGGAATAACCACATTTCTGCTGTGAATAAAATTATTGGACGTTTTGATTACAACTCCTTCATCGTATACCAGCATTCACTGAGTTGTGAAACAGGGGTTTTGTCTACACGTCCAATATGAACTTATTTTAAATGAATGGTTTTTGTATTGTTTTTTTCAGAATTCGACTTTACAAAAATTCCAGAGTTTTGATCTGTTTCAAAATTTATTTAGTCAGAGTTGCAGCTCCATTGCTACTGACTGGCGAATGATACTGTTAAACTGCGACATAATGCACCCTGCACAAAGTTATACAATGTGCTTATGCAAGCCATAGCTTGTCAGTGAACTGAGAATATTGGGTAAAGCGAATAATTTATCCTCAGAACTACAGTACTATGACAAGCAAGCCTCAAGGAAGTAGGAACTATCTGAATTCATCCCAACTAGAATCAGAATCTAAGCCAATTGCTGAACTGCACTCGATGATCTAATACGCATTGCTTTGGTTTACAGTAGTTGTGTTTCTAATTATCTTACAATGTTGATAAGAGCTGCTGATGTCATCATGCGCTAACTTTTGATTTGGGTAAATAGTTGTAGTCACACTAGCGCTCTCACAGCGACTCAGTGCAATCTTACTTTTAAGCACGAACGATCAGTAAATCTGCTGTTAAATATTTTTCAACGTCCGAAAATGTTTTCCTTCTGCAATTCCAAACCCCTTTGTTTGTTTGGAAGTCTGGGCAATCCTAAAACAAAAGAAAACCGTGATTTTTACATTGCTGTGAGGACCAGTCACAGCCATTTTACTGGCTACCTAAACGTCTTTTTAATACTATATTTATAACTGGCTGATTATCTCCATTTTTAAAATATGCATTGTATAAGACTTCACTTGAATAGTTGTATGAGACTTTCTATACAACACAACCCTGAAAAACATAATGCAACACCTTCTATTTTCCTCCGGAAGATGTTTTTCGCTTTACCGGAAGGACATAATCGACACAGATTTCGTATTAAAGTGCACTCGTTAGTCTTTTCAAGGTTCTGTGAAATTCTGTAGCATTCTCACAATTTGTGGCAGATTCCAAGCTCTAAAATCGCCAAGACAGAGAGTCAGTTCGAAAGCAGACATCACCTGGTTTTCTCGTTATGTTTTCAGAGAAGGGTCTGCAAGCTTTTGCAAACTGTGTGCCGACATAAGGTTTCAAATCATTCAATGCGTCAACCATATAATTATTTTTTTAATGAAGTCAAGGCGATTTATCTTCTGTGCAAACCGTAGGAAAAAGGATATGTAAAACGTGAAACTTCTGCGTGTCATTTGAAATTGCTTGGCGTGAAAAATGTGACACGCGTGCCGACCCCTGAGAGGATTTGAAAAAGGGGAAACTCACAGCTAAGATGTTTAAGTTAATAGTGGTTTTGCAGGGAAACAAATCCGCATGTTTTTTGGTGGGAAGGATTTTTGCTTAAATCTGTTGTATCAAACTTAAGCATACTTTAATGATTTTTTGAGAAATAGAGCATTTGCCAATTTCCATCTTAACCCAAGCAACTAAANGAATCAAGGCAAAAACAAGTAGCTCATGAAAAACTAATGGCTTGTTTTAGTGTAGCNGCTTAAAGTTGTCCAACTCTACCGTATGTCGTTGCTGTCTGAGTGTCTGTTGGTTAATTGCAAGCAAAAACGTAGGTTTCAGATGAAGCCGCTCGACTGGAACCATTAGCTGAAACACCGTGACTTACGAGCGCCACCAAGCAGGAGTCGACCTCGACAGCTTCATCATATTTTCTTGAAAGAGATAGCTCCAAATTGTACTGGGAAATCCTGCTAAATATAAAGCTCTACAAAAGGAGGTAAAGCATTTTTATCTCACTTTTTATGAGCAGAAACGTTTGCCCGTATTTACGTTTTCTTGTATTTTTACTCACAAAATTTTAACGACGATCAAGTCCTTGAAGCAAGCAAGATTTACTAGAAAATCCAAGATCGCCTCATTTGCTGGTTCAATTTCATGTCTATTCAAGCATTTGCGTGACCAACATTACGCCGTCATTGCGATACAAAATGCAATAGCCCCAGTTAATTCAAAGACAACCATGCATAACCTGAAACAATAGACCGAGGGTCGGTGTATTGTATTGATTTTGTACAAGCGTTTCTGGTACACTGTATTCTGTTGTTGAGAAGGATGAAAGCAGTTTTACAGGTTGTTCGGCATTATATAGTTAGGTAAATTTTCAGATCAATTTTGCAGTTAAGTCAATCAATTGCTGTCTTAAGCGTAAAAGATTATCAAGCTATAGCATGCTGTCTTAAGCGTAAAAGATTTATCAAGCTATAGAGCATAATTTTGCAGTTAAGTCAATCAATTGCTGTCTTAAGCGTAAAAGATTATCAAGCTATAGCATACTCAGTTGAACGTTTAACGAAAAAACGGAATTGGAGGCAATTTTCCAGATTGCTATTGTAGGGACTTGATGGTTGTGAGGAACGCGTTGAAGATTACGATTCTGCTGAGATTCCTACTACATTAGAGGAAACCTAGTTGTTGCAGCAGCGTGGGTCAGTCTCTCAACTAATCGACCTGACGTCCTGAAGCTGCCAAGCCAAAGAAGCAAGGTGCTTGTTCAAACACAACCAAACAAATGCAGCTTCTTAGAATTTGCTCGCGTCGTGTTCAGGGCAGATATTCTGCAACCATGGAAATTGCAAGAAAATTATCAAAGCGGTTTCGCACATGGATTTACATGAAAAACAATTACAGAAAACTGTACAAGTGGCAGGAGTTACGACGCCGAACCGGTACAAATGCACGTGACACAAATGTGTTTATTATCATGCTCAATAGAGACAGTTCAATCATCGTTCTCCCTCATTATTTCTAGGCATTTCGAACAGTTAACGCAGAATTTTCAAAGCAACTTAAAAAAAGTCCACCAAGTTAACGGTCTGTAGGAATATTTCTGAAGTAGGAATGCGTCCGCCATGTTGCAGACACTTGAGGACCTCAGGGGAAAACACACGCACTCTTCTTAAAAATTACATTCTTTATGACGAGGATTATTTCGTTTGAACGAGAAGGAAGACGGCAAAATCAGTCACGGCTGTGAGAGTTCACGGTCGCAACTGCAAAGCTGGCTTGATGTCTACAGTGTGATACTGGAGGACAGACACGCTGAACGTAGAGACCGTTGGTCGGACGATGCTGAGCAGGAAGAAGGAAAAAACAGAGAAAGCAATAATCACAAAGACAAAAAGAAAGAATGGTTGACAAACAGTCCCACAGACATGACACGCTGCAAACCTGGACGCGCAATATGGGGTGCGGCACCAACAATATCAAACAACAGACGAAAACAGAAAGCATTTCTTACAAATAAATACTTGCAGGTTATGCTGATAACATTATTTTGACGTTATAACACATTTAGCCACCAGGATGTAGCACATTTTACTACCACATTCCAGGTCAAAATTATTTGAAATTCCTGTTGCAATAACAATGTTGTTTTCATGTAATAAATCAACGTCATCACCAGTTCCATTGATGTAGTACAACGGAGAGCGGACTGAGCGTAAAATCGTAAGAGCGCATCAAGATGCTACCTCGACAGACCTTACTAGGTTTAGGATGTTCAAGCACATGCGTAGAACAAACGAATACAACAACAATAACACCTAAGTTTCATGTGACAGGATTTCACTCATTAGGATGTCTCACCGAACAGCAAAACAAACTGACAAGCACTCGAATTATAGTATGTTGAAGTCTTTCGTATGTGCAAAAAGGACGTTCTTCTTTGGTCTCTAACATTAGAAGAGCCCGCAAGAGAAAGCTTTCCACCACTTCTTAAGGCGTTGCTTGCCAGTCCGTTCACTTGAATCTTTCTTGTATCTGTTCGGGGGTTCTCCCTTTAGTGTCGGGAATGAATAAGACTTGATAGATGAGAAACACCAGTGTGCATCCCATCCATATGGTAAACGAGTACGGCCCCAAAGCTTTCTGAAACGGGAAAAGCGGTTTGCCAATCGAAGTGAAAGCAACGCGACTATCAACGCCATACTTTTTCGTTAAAGATAGCCACAAAATCCGGCAGTTTAACAAATGGCTGACATCACAATGTTTTTTAGTTTTATCACAATGTTTCCTCATCTCACGAAGAAACAGAACTTTAATAAAAAAGTTTGAGTCGAACGATGTTGCTTGTTTCGAATGGTTTCATCCTTTTTCCAAATCTTTTATTGCAAAAAATAAAAAATAGATCTAGTCTGACCATCATATTTGTCGCATTAGTCACCTGCAGGTAAGGCGGAACAAATCCGACAAACCAAGCTGTCAACCATAACACTGCACCCCCGCAAGCAAAAGCGGTAGGGCGTGTCGATTCAACTGTCAGACTTCCAAGCAGGACGAAAGTAGCCAGGTTGGTGCCGCCGGACCACCTGTCGAACAAGTGATAAAAGTGTCGTGACTGAAAATCAGACTAATTTATGCTGATTCAATTTTTTCCAAGAAGTTTCGTTCTGTTGAAAAGGCACAATTCGTTGCACTAGCAATGTACTTTTGCAAAAAAAACTCGTGAATTTTTGTTATTTCTTTTCAAAGCTCTGCATAGAGCAATTGAGGATTAAAACTAGTTTACATATAATTTGCATATTTCAACGAATCCGAACAACAAAGATAACAAAAAAGAACAAAACGAAATGAAAACGTTTTACAGAAACAATAACAGGAAATTAACCTCAGGCAGAGCGTTCTTAATACGCGAAAATAAACAGCAAACAACGTAGATGGCATGAGTATTACTCACCCTATCATGAAGATGCCGATTGCAACCACTGTTAATAAAGGCATCACCGTCGGTTCTCGGTCTACTGTTGCTTGACAGACAGTGTACAGACCATGTGCCAGGATGATTGAAATGTTGGCTCCCACTAGGACTTTCAAGCCGCCGAAGCGGTTGATCAAGAACGACTGCGATGCGAAAGAAGTTACATAAATGAAACATGAGCCACTAACACAGAAACTTTGCTTTTAGCGAACGTTAAAACGACTCTATGACTCAAAAGCATTCGATAAATATGGAAAGTGTGCCGATCGTTCTAGGGAGGGGCATAGGGCAACTTGGATATACTGATACCGACACTGGAGCAGTTAACGTGGTCCCCTGTGAGTACAACAATATGGCAATTTACGAGGCATGTAGACTAGGAAAAGGCGAAACAATCCAGGCATGGACAAATCGGTATCAGCAGCAGCCTTATTTGGTAAGCTGTTCACTACAAACATAAATTGGTTTTATATTTCTTCGGTCCACAGACGTACCATGCTTTTCATTCGTGAAACAGAACTAAAATTAATGAATAACCTTTGCTAGATGCGCGATTTGCATTCGAAGATTGCGATTGCTGTTTTTGAACACCTTGCAATTTAGCGTAAGGGCAGTGAGTGGAAAAGATAGCAGTGTAGGTTTTTTTAACTAGAAAATTAAAGAAACAAGCAGGGTGAAGTCCACACCACTTGATCAGAAATACAACTTAATAAGAAAAGCAGTTTACCAGTTTGCGATGGCAGCACGTACCTACAGCAGCTAACCTGCTGTTCGGGCTAGCTGTTTCCGTTTAAATACGTCGGTCAAATTTTACTGGCTCAATTAAATGAAGAACTACAACGAACAGCACGTCTGCATGTGGTAAACCTCATTGTGTCAAAACTAAATCATTTATTCAAATTTAACGCGTGGGCAGCATTTTGCGTCGCTCCAGATTAACTTACCCCGAGGAGACTGGCAACAAATTGCAACCCGAATATTCCAATGGTCGCCCAACCAGAAGCGTTCTTAGAAACGCCAGCTTCTTGAATGACGTAATCAGCGTAGAGTATGACGTTGTTGAAACCGCAAAGCATGAGATTGGCATACAGGGAACAAACGGCAATCAGCTGATTTCTGACAAAGAACGTCAACCTCAGGGTAAATAATTTTTGACAAAGCATCCACAAGGTGGAGATAGTGCTCCACAACAACATACATCAATTGTGAGCTAACTTAATTTGCAACAGTTGCCGTTACCCTGTGGCTCCAGTCAACTCCATTTAACAGTCAAATGCAGGAAAACCAACCGACTAAACAAAAGCCAACTACTTATGCTCCTTTACATTTTTACAAAGAACGAACAACGACGAACGTGACAGAGGAAAGTCGGAAATTTCTTTTCACGCCAGCGGAATAACAACACGAAGCCAATATTTTTTTAACATTCACTTTTGATTACTTCAGAGACAGACGATGGGAACTAGATAAGGGCAAAAGTAAACCATCAATAAATATTAAACCAGTTTACGAAAACACAGCAGATACGTATTTATCAAAACCAGATTTTCACATTTATTGTTCAATATTCAGCATGTACTGTGTGTCGAAAGAACGCTTACCGGTATTGTTTTGTCGAGATCATCTCCTTGAACCCAACAACCTTGTCTTCTTTCATCTCACGCTGCATGCTGCGAAGTTCGTTAGCGCAAAGCTCCTGGGCACAATGTCAACAAATTATTTTGAAGAAATAAGAGATGCTGCCAAGCGCATCCATACAGGGAGGAGGATTACGTACAACCTTGGATGTCTGCAGTTCTAAAATAATCTGTACCAATAAAATTTTTGTTCCAACTGATGGCCTCGTGCTGGCGATAATCCTTTGTGGCTGACAGTGTCGTAGTTTTCAAAAACATCTTCTTTGCGGCTTAGTTTATAATCGTGTACTGATTTCCATGTGGCAATATTTGCGTTAACACAATGGGTTTAGAAACAGCCTGGACCAAACCTTTTCGTGTTTTTTGTCTTAAAACAATGTTTTTAGAAACGTACTGGGCTAATAACCATTTTGCGTGAAACAGCCTGGACCAGTGGCGTAAGTAGACGTTTGAGCTGGAGGGGCAAAGCTTAGCTGAAGGGGGCACACTGCAGGAGGGCACTAGACAACACTAAAAAAAAGTAAGAAATGATAGTGAATTCGGATGTCATGGATGCCAACACTAGCTGAAAAAACGAAACCACCCCGAAAAACTCAAAAAAACAACAATCAACTGAAAACCACAATAATGTACTAAATATCAAAATGTCAGCTGAAGGGGGCTCAATTTTTACATTTAGCTTGCCAGGGGGCACCTTTCCCCCTTACGCCCCGTCAGTTACGCCACTGGCCTGGACCAAAAACTTTTCGTGTGTTTTTGAGAGAACATGCGAAAAAGTCGGGCAAACGTTTATAAGGCATTCATTTGCAACAATGGAAACAAATCAGGGTTATGTAAGGACTTACTAGCGCTAACTGACGATTGTCAAATACACACTGCACAAAACAGCCGATTCCCACCTCATCGTCTTCTCGAAGTTTCAGCAACGACTGGAGCGCTTTCTCGCGATGGCCTTTCTTCAACAGGTAGTAAGGCGTCTCAGGAATCCAAACGCTGAAGGCCAAGTACGCGATGGACGGGACAGCCAGCAGTGAGACCAGGGCTGGCCACAACTGCAAGCTTCCAAGGATCTGCATAGCATTGCGNTCGAGGTTAAAGGCGAGCACAGCAGAGAACGCCGCAAATAAATAGGAAGCGACTGTGAAATCGAAAGAAAAAAAATTCCTAAATTTTTATGCGCAGAAAACTTTGGATGGAGGAGGAACTCCACTGAAGATCAAAGCCTTTCTTGGGCATAACGAAAGCAATATAAACAACCATTCAGTCCAAGCTCTTGGTAGAACTGTAGTAACGCATAGTAATCAATGTCTGAAGCAAGCTACCACAGCTGCTTCTTTAAATACTTAAAACGCAATTAATGAATTACTACCCAAGCGGGAACAAACTTGCCTTACGCTCATGCGAACAATAAGAATAATAAGAACACTGATGCTTTGAAAGACCGCGAAGTTACGCGGTTGGCAACCGGAACAAATACGAGAAGTAGACTCAAGCGAACTATAAAGTTAAGTAAAAGCATGGAACCAACAAGTGTGTACGTTCGTACTCAGCAAAAACAAGCTTCGCCTATTGCCGAAATACCATCAACGGTACCAACCTACCTTCGGGTGAGCGAAAATCGCCCCGACGAGGGCGCCGGTCGTAACACCGGTGGCAGCACAACTTTGCCACGTGGCTTGGCTTTTTCGTGAACTCATCTCAGCAATCATCAGCGGTATCAAGCCTGTCGGTGACAAATAACAAGATCGTGCTTCACTGTGACATCATCATGTTTTCTTAAAAACGAATATTGTGAAAAATAGTTCAAGTCTTGGTTTTCATGTTTAATTCAGATTTAGTGCAAGGATTCGTTGCCGCGCGTACACTGCGAACACGGATAAACATTCTCTTACTCGCGCGTAGACCCGTAGCCAGGTTTTAGCTTTTCTGGGGAGGAAAATTTCATTTTTATGGGGGCAAGATTTTTGGTTTTGTAAGATGTTTTAATAAAAAATTTTCTGGGCACAACAAAATTCGGGGGGCACAAAAATTTTTGTGGGCCCCGAATGCCCCCACATAGTTACCGGCTTGTTCGTGGGTGTTGTGACCAGTGCAAAGAAGTACAACTTTGTACATGTGGAACTGAATAAGCGGACAGCACCTCACGTATATAATTTTGTAATCTGCGGAACTCAGTCATAAGCACCAAACACAGTGAGTATAAAACATTTTTGTTCTTTTGCCATTAATTGCTATGGCAAGTTTTACACAGCTACGACTCACGACTTACTATAGTAAATTCCGAGTGGAAAACCACTAAGGAACCTTCCGATGATCATTGCGATCGGCGACCAAGTCAACCCCCCCACTAGGGCCATAGTGATGACGGCCACAATGTTGGTCACGTGACAGAGCTGCAGCAGGTGTTTTCGTGAAAGACGTGCCAGCCAGTACTTGCTGCTCACACCCCCAACCAGACCACCAACTATGAGAAACGAGATGGTCAAAGTAAGATACAATGTCCAAGTATCTTCGGGTAGGTCTTCACCATATTGGTCCTGCAATAAGAATTGCAAACGTGAAAGCTTAAATTAAATTGAATAGAAAAAAGACTTCAACGATTGCTACAGATGTCTTATCTGATACAGAAAGAAGACTCTTGGTGCATTATTCTTAAGATGCGTAAATCTACATGATTGTTAAAAACAACCTTTTCCGTTAAACGCGTGACGAACAAAATCCGTATCAAAATCGTCCGCAAAATTTTTCAATCACCCTTTAAAAGAAATACCCGAAGCACCATTCTACCTCTTGGACGTGTGGCCAAGAAATGACACGTAAAGCAAAAGGTCACCGCTTACGTGCCATTTTGCAATAATTCAAAGTTGATCTTCGAGTACACACAGGGATTGCGTTTAACCAAATTAAAATTCAATCCTGTATACATCAACTGTGCGTAATGACACAGAGATGAGTACTTCAAAGTTGATGGCAATCTAGCTGCACATCAGCACACTCACCCTTATCCAAACAGCTCAGCAGGTAATCAAAATTGCATTTAGCAAAACTGGATGCACCTAATAGCACCAGTACCGTGTAGTAAACCAATACTTAATGAGATTATTACTAACGGAACTAAAATCACCGGTAATCCGTAAGTTTCTGTTTCAAACAAAAATTTTAAATTTGTATTTGAAACTTTTATACAACTTTCTTTCTCTATTACCACCTACCCTCTATAGGTCTCGGCCAAAATTTAACACCACTGCGACACCATACATAGACGTCAAAACAATTAACATACATTAGCTTTGAATAATATTTCACGACTAAAGTAACTTCAAGATATAGACCCAATCTAACCACAAATCTAGTATAGTTCATAAGTGTTCATGTCTGTTTTTTTTCGGTCAGTGTCCGAGTTTTTTTGAAATGACCGTAAAGGGTAAGTCATTTCGGTCAAAAAATGTCCGCAAACGAAGATTACAGAATTTTTTTAAAGCTATTACGGACAAATGGCCCAAACAAATCACCGAAATGTCTCAGAAAAACCTAGATTCATGTTGAATGGTCTACCTGGGTTACTTCAAGTTAGAAACCAGGCTTAGGTTCGCTGAATATTCTGTTGCGGTTCATAATCGTTTACGGTGCTGCTGCCCTGTTTTTAGTTTTGCTTGTTTGCTATGTTGACCAATTATACATGTTTGCCGGGTTGTTTTACGTCAACATCATGCTCGTAATGATTGTGGTAACACCACTGCTTATCGATTTAGTTTCTAAAAACATCTTGCTCTGATTCCATTTACACAACTTGTTTGCTGGGTTGTGTTATAAACATTCCTTTCTCCGTTATTAAGCATCAAGTTTACCATTACGCTGAGCGCGTTCGGGTTGAGAGAGTGTTGACGAAAGTCATTCCAATTCCAGCACTCTGCAAAAAAGCAGTTGACGCACTGATTCTCGTGGGTTAACTGGAGCATGTTACTATATTTTTTGGGTAAAAACCCGAACAAGTAATGTTTTTTTTCCAGAGTTGACCAATTGCCACGTTTGCCAATGGCTGATGAACGTTTGTTTTGAAACCAGCACTTATTTTCGTGAATGCGCTGTCGTAAGCATGCCATATTTGTTGATTTATAGCGCTGTCGCTCATTTTACGCTGCTCTCAACCATATGCATTGGATGTTTTTAAGTTTCACCTCAACAGCATGCCGTTCGCTAAAAATAAGTTTTCCAATTCTACAAAAACTTATAAACTACATTTCGCGCTAGCACTTTAGAAGAAAGCCCGACGGGGCTGGGGATATGCAGCTGTGCTGTTTCACTTTAGAAGAAAGCCCGACGGGACTGGGGATATGCAGCTGTGCTGGGGATATGCAGCTGTGCTAAGTAGGATGCTCAAATTAAGCTAAAGCGCTGATAAAACTGACGTGAATGCTTGTTTACTTGATTTATGTGCATTCCACAACTGGTGTGGCGAGAACTCCCAGTCGCAGGTCTCAGAAAGAGGCAACAACAATTCATTTGACCGCAGTAAAGCAGCATTAAATGTAGCGTGCTTATATCTCTAATAAATGAAAATGCAAGCTGTAGTAAATGAACTTGCAGCATATTCTAAGTAAACCAATACTCTACAGTGCTAGTCGTGTGGGAAAGTACAACGCTTACGGCAACGATATGTGGCTTCAGACGCCAGACGCACAGCGAACCATTTCCAGCGCATAAAATACAATGGTCCACTTACCACGTAAGTCGCGTTGTACATGTGCTTTAGCGCAGGAATAACTGGACTCAAGTAGCTGAGAAGATAACCGTTAGTGAGGAACGCAAAGAATCCAGTGACGAACAAGGAACCGGCACCGAACTTAGAATTCGCCTGTAAGAACATGTCAGTTTTTCAAGGTTTGCCGGTTTGAAGCCTTCGGTAATACAACCTCAGACTCATGTAGTTTGGGAAATATAGCAAGTTTGTATTTAAAATAGCTTGCTGCGGTTTTCAATGCCGATTTTTCGGTTGGTTTGTGAATAGCAGCAGGTCTAGAGAGCACTACAGGCGACACAACGTCCCACTGCTGCATCTTACCTAAACCCAACGACGCGAACAAAATACAGAACACGATTAGCACGTCCCTCACGAGGACTGGGCATTTGGGCAAAGCCAGCACATCGTTCATCTCAAGATTTCCAAACTCGTTGAGTTTGGTCGATTTCTCAAAGGTTAAGTGTTCCATCTATAATCACGAATTGCCTCTCCATCGCGGTTCAGTTCATTCAGAATGATTCATTTTACAATTTACAGCCCTTATCTTTACCGTGTTAGTTTGCAATCTGCTTTTGTATTCAATATTTTTAAACATCCTGGCCTTATCACTTTGTAGTTCTGGCCTTAACACTTTCACGCATATATAGTAAAACAAATAATGCATATTATTGTTGGAGTAAACGTTACTTCGGGTTAAAATATTTTTGTTTCTGTCGTGGTCATTTTATGTGGATTATATCTGTGAGCCAGGTGCACAGTGAAAAATAAGTTTTTATAACAGTTTGCAGTAAACGTTTTTAACATGCAGTCTAATCCTAAGAAGTACAACTAACACACGTTCTTGCACAACACGGATGAAATTCGATTCCTGTTTGGATTGATTCTAAAAATTGTGATAATTGCGAAAGCAATAACGCGAATAAATTATTCCTACATACCAAATAGGCTTTGTCCTGGACAAATGTTTCTTTCTCCATTTCACAGCTCATTTGGAGTAGCAGGCAAGGCAAAAAGTGTTAAGAGTTTGTAACGAATGATTCACTATTACAACCAAATAACCTTCTGCAAAACAAATATTTCGTATTGACAGCTGATACATTTTTGGCTTTCAGGAGCCCAATCTGCTTGAACGCGGGAAACGGTTTTTCTTCAGCAGAACTGCATCACTCAATCATAGCGTTGATGTTGATCTGTTGGTTAAGCAGTAGTGTTTGGGGAAACCAGCAATTCTGCATGCAGCGACGACCTTCTTCACAAGCAACGCTACAGTAGGTGCGCTACCCTTCCATAACCAGTCGTGTTGAGCAACCGACTTTCCCTTTCAACAATCTCTCCTCTCAAGCGCAGTGCGCGCGTTTGTGACTCAAACACCGCGTCGCAACCAGGCAATGTGCGTTCGTAATGTGACGTCATATCACATTGTTGACGATATGAACTGCGGGTGGTCGGGCAAGGCTTCCTGACGCGAGGGCCTGCTGTGTTTTCAAACCGTGCTGGCAGAGCTGGCTTTTTTCGGAACCAGCTTTCAGAACTTGGTTATGATTTTTAATACATTTTTTTGAAATACTTGGACTTAATGAGCAAATGCTGGTCGAAAAGACAGTCTCTCACACGTTGAACAACACCACAAAGACAGGTCTAATAATGTTTTTTGCAAACGTTGCCATGGATTTTTATTGATGCAATGTTAACAGAAGACTGACAAGTTTGCTGCCTGATGTATCCTATTTTATTTTCTGAAAATATACATCGTCTTTGACAGCATTATAATCTTTTGCAATATGTTTCTATTTAGTTGCGTGATTTGTTGTGTAGAACTTATTGTTGTGGAATCAGTCTGCATTAAGCTATCTGGGTTATTACATTTGTTTGTCACACTGTAGTGGTTGCCAAATACAATAAAATAGTGAAAACTTTGTTGAATCTTTGAAATATTTACTCCAGGTTTGGGACTGTATCATTTTTTGTGAGAAGAGCATAAAATGACTTGCGATGTCTGCAAACAGGTATTTCTAATCCAACTGCATTTCTACTTGCAGTTTATAACACTTTGAAAACTGTCACCCTACAAGATATCGATAGTAGTTCACCTGATTGGCATCGGAAACAGGTCCGTAAGTAAGAGGGCGCACGGGGAACTTTGACGCCTGGAAAATTGTTCTCCCCCCCTGGAAAAATCTGTTGGGCATAGTTTAAAACTATAAATTTGGGCCCCTCTCAGAAAATTTTTGCACCCCGTGGTGTTCCAAGCTGGTTACGGGCCTGATTGGAAATGCTGTAGACAAATCTATTCTTGCTTCCATGGAATGATTCGCTTTTAAACCTGCTGCTTCGCAATTGCTTCATTTTGAAAATCGTTAAAGCTACTTCAGATTCTTTTCTGACAGCTTGGACCTTTCCACTTCTGCATCTTAAAACAATGTTTCGAGAAAATCGCAAGCTGAAAGCCAGGTTGAGATTGCATTACTCCACTATAAACTCGAAAACGTAGAAAATTTAGCGAGTATTTTCGTACTTTGCACAAGCATTTTGACTTCAACAGCGGAAATTGAAACCTGACACCATGCCACTACAAAAAATCCACGANCGACAACTTCTTTCGAGCTAACGGTTATGTTTTCTGCTGATAATTGCCAGTGACTATTTCCCACACCTTTTCCACAAACAAATTTTGGGACTGCTATTAATATCAAGCTGAACATTCCTACCATTACATGTTTTTTATCAACTGACTACTCTCCATTACTTTTGTTATCAACAAAAATTTACAATAGGTCGATTGCTTTCCGTCTTTATTCTATGAAAATTAGATTCCTACCCAATTTTTCTCAGTAACTTATTTTCTCAGCAGTCAACCTGAAAATCAGCACTGTTCGCCACGCACGTGTTACTGTGTGGATCCTATCATTGCCGTCTATATTTTGAAATTCTCGCCAACCAACTTCAAATTTGCATCTAGCATGATAGGCCATCTTGCCCTCGTAAGCGTAAAAGTTACTAACGCTTCCCATCGCACTGACGCATCACTTAAATACACTCACGGTAATTGCGTTATGGCATCATAGTTTCGCAACCGGCTTTCCGGAAGCGTCTCACGTGGAGACAGCACGTAGCCTTGTTCCACATTTTTCACAGAGCAAGATAGCGAACAAATGTTCTTACTATCGTCAGACAATCTCCAGCTGTATTATGTCGTACCAGAAGCAACGCTTATTTCCTTCTTTTACACATTTCGCGACTGGAGAGTAAAAATTAACACATGCTCATATGAAATTCGAGCCAANTGCATATTTACCTATCAGAATATTTGCAATCATGATTGAATGGGAATGGTTGCAAACGTTNTATGTTACAAAAAAAAAACAGTCACAATACATCAGCTGTTGATAGAATGNTCGCCGCATTACAAAACTAGCTGTGTTTTCTTACTTTCCGTACGCGTGCAGGCTGCAGCACTGTACAACTTNGTCAGAGATAAAACTCACTTTAGGTGCGTCTGAACTGTTTTGAGCGCAGGTACTGNTTCAGTGAAGTTGGTTCTGATAATGGCAACGGCAAGAAAAAAGCTAAAAGTTTGTCCATTTAAAATAAATCGTTATGCGGCAATCGCATTGCTCATCATGTCTCTTGGGGAACAAGAACAATTGTTTTCTACGATGTTGTTGTTGTTCTAACTTTGTTCCTTTCCAGTTTGTTCGGCTGTACGGCTAACAGGAAGCTGAGCCTGAAATGACTATTCACGACCATATCGTCATATGAAACTCTGTCCCACGAAATAATCTGCTAAACAGTTGTAGGGCTTCACTCAAAACCGTTGGACACTCGTGTAGCGAAAAAGTACAAAACAGATGTGCATCAAGTGCGTGACAAGGACAACTCTGTCACAGTAGGCAAACCTTGTCTGAAGAACTGCCCCTACTGACTTGAAGACTCTGTGCAAAATGTGAAGTAATTTTTCGCGTTACGCCTGCTTAGCAAAGTCCTGTCTATTTAGGAGACCTTGGCGGAACGCTGCTTTATGCAAAGACAGCGTCACGAGTCGGGAGACTACCTTGCCTGCTTTGAAGCAGCATGATTGTGTCCGGTCACTTTCTCAGCGACTGTGACGCAAAGGCGAGAGCGGCGATATGTTGGCGATCACGTTCGCAGGTGACGTATTCCACTTCTTGTGTGCTGGCCTGGTGAAAAGCATTCACGTCTTACCACTTGAGACAAAACACATCTTCAATGTCAAGCTGCCTTGAAGCTATGCAGCGTCAAGAGAAGATTGTCATACTAGATCTGATGTCAGCGCTTAGCAAGGTTGCCGCTGTGACAAACTGTGGGCTGCTACTTGTTGTGAGCAGGGTTGCCAACCCATCTTCACCAAAAAAGCTAGACCTTGTCCCAAAAAAGCCAGAAAAAGCCAGGCAGCAGTTTTAAGGCATATACTCATAAAACATGCATAACCAAACAAAAATAGATTTTAAAACTCTTCAGAAACATCGATATAATACAATTCCAATCTTTAGAATCATTTTCTTACTCCGTAATTACGCTGTCGTACATTTGTTTCTTATCAATAACATCGATCATCCTTACGGCAACACTAAAATCTTTGCAATATTCTGTGGACCCTGCATGGTCATAGACTCTCGTAAGAAGAGGTTAGTGATGAATATGCAACTCAGACAATGTTTTGCCAGAGCCAAGCCTTTCCGAATGAAAAAAGCCAGATTTAGTTTGGCTTTTTTTGATTTCCAAAAAAAGCCAAAGGTGTTCAAAAAAGCCAGAATTTCAAAATCTGGCTTCAAAAATGCCAAATTGGCAACCCTGGTTGTGAGACGCTTTTGTTCTTTTTATTGCGACGACCCAAGTACTATGCCTAAAAGAATTACATACTTTCGGCGACCCTACCTCAGCAAACCACCTTTTAAATTTCAGGTCCAATTTGTAAAAGGTCGAAACCAGGGAATACAACTGCTACCTTGCCACTGTACTACCTCGCCTGCCAAGAAAATCATTTGCGAACATTGTGACGTCACAGCGATATTTAGTTCCAGTAGCAACTGGTGGCTACAAGACTTCCCGTGTCATAAATAAAGTTATGCAGAAGAATACTCAAGGTCGATAGGACTTCATAAAATTTCTGTACAAATTAATAATGTTATTACGGCGGCCCAACCAAATCAAACGCGGACCCAGGGTTGGATTAAGCAGAAATTGGGCCTGATAGTGTAGTGAACAAAAGGCCTGTTTTCTCGGCATTGGTGCATGTTTCTCCGACACTCATTCGCACTCAGACCGATTACAGGGGCTTAATATCTGGGCCTATTACAGGTAATGCTGCAGCATCAACAAGCGTCCACCTTAATCCGACCCAGCGTGGACCCAGAACCGTCGCCAGAAAGTCGTCAATAGGGGGTTTTTACGTTTGGGCGGGGGGGCTTGACATTCAAATTTGACAAAAATTCCACTAATTTATAGTCTTTCATATTTCAGTTTGAGCGGGCTTGGAGCTTTGTTTGTGGGGGCTAAGCTCACCAAAGCCCCCCCATGGCGTCGGGACTGGGTGGATCTACTTTTGAGTCGCGTCCCAGAGTTTGAGAAGCACTGTCTCAAATTAAAGAATAAAAGCATGGCGCTTGGCAATTTGCTCGCCGCACTCAAAATAGCGCCTTCCGCAGCAGGATACAAAAACAAACAGATACTACGGTACTACGCAATAGGAGAAAGTCACGGAGTGTCAATGACTGTCACGTTTCATGCTTCATTGACCATGGATAGAATGCAGAATTTGAAAAAAAACACCAACAAATCGAATATTGTCATTAACAATTTTTACTTTATATCTGCTTATTCCATTGGTGGGGAAGCTTTTCAGATACAGCGCCGCATCAGTGGCCAAAAAAGTCAAAGAACAGTACCTTTTCAAATGAGGCGATATGTTCTAAGCTAAATGTCACTTACAGACAGTATTTTTAGTAAAACCATATAAATCCATAATGCCCCGACGCATGCGTGGAAAGTATGTGAACATCGGAAAATGGGACGAATAGCTTTCGATGACAATAACGCTGTAAAAGACAGCCTCGGTCCAGGCACGAACGCATTTACTTTTACATGAATTTATTGATTGTCTTTTCTAATTGGCTACAGGTTTCCACAGGTCTCATAGAAATAAACATACTAGTAACACACAAAACTATTCATATATGCCAAACAAAGGATATTTGCACCTAAAGAATTTGAAATATATCAAATTACCGACTTTTGGTACAGGCCAGTTGGTGACTCTTGGTAGTAGGTATCGCGGCATTTGAAGGTGTTACGCTAGAGCGAAAAAATCCAGACGAGACGCATAGCAAACTCTTTCATTCACAGCCAGTCAACAAGCTGTAGATACGTGACCGGCAGCTCGTACGGCGCAGCATGCCGATCGAGTGATCAACAACGTGGCACGTGCGTGTTGAGGCTGGATGGTCACGTGACTAGATGAAGCCGCAGCGCTTTTGTTGAGCGACACGGTTCAACGCACGACCAGCCAAGGCACGATGCGCGCACAGCGGAAGAGAAACGCACGATCTGTTGCGCACGGGCAGTTAGTTTCCGTTGCTTGCCCGGTGAATTTATTGATTACATCTGTTTTGATGTGGCACCAACTTTGCTTGCATAATAAAAATTGCAGTCGATTCAGTCGATTTCCGTGTTTACTGCGGTGTACTAAAATACTGATAAAACGTAGGCACGTATGGTACACGAAAAGCGGAAGTGCTAAATAGCCTTATAATAAATACTACGGCCAAAGCAAACGATACAACTGACATCTTGCAAACGTTTCGATAA
>JGI24021J15306_10000918_pt1 | contig 26352 bp, 17 predicted proteins | sample Ectturendosymbi1_FD_15306 | JGI IMG/M metagenome (IMG submission 15306) | reverse complement strand
CAGGCCCGTAACCAGCTTGGGACACCAGGAGGGGCGAAGAGTTTTCTGAGAGGGGCCCAAATTTTTTGAACTATGTCCAATAGTTTCAAAATATATCAAACAAATGTTTCCAAGAAGGGCTTCGCCCCCCTGGTTACGGGCCTGCCTGCAAGGATCATGATCACGTCTGGAACTAACGTCAGCGCAGAGTGCTGTTGTTTGTCGGTAAATGCCCAACGGAGGTTCGTTTTTTAACAGACTTTTTGTTACAATGCAAATGTTTCATGACAGTCCGATGGATTCATGACAATGGAATAATTTTATAACAGTTCAAAAAACGCTTTTTCTTGTGCAAGGTTCCGTAATAAACGTTCCACTTGTGGTAGTAGCCTATATGAAGCTAGTTTCTCCATAAGATATGTATAACAGAGTGGGGCATAGTTGACGACCATCCTCAATACATGGACTGCTCTTGTTCTAGTCCTGCCAATGAGACACGTTTTCCTCTTTAATCTGATAAAGCGTCCAATCTCGTTTTTGCAAATTCTGGCGTAGTCTGAAAAGGTTTATGCTCATTACTGATGTTCGGAGTCTGACCCAGAAACTCCAATCGCGATTGCGTTTGCTGCCAACGTGGGTTACGAATTCTTTCATCTTCCCGCGCAAATATACGCAGCAGCCAACCCACATGCATGCCTTCACATAAAATTGATCAACAAGGCGTTCTCTTTCTTGTTCTAACACTTGGGAAAGGAAACAGGTCAACTATTAGGAAACCGAATTTGACACCCAATTTTCGCCGCCGTTGTACTACACTGCTACATGGTTTTCAAGCGACGGCAACGCGTGTAGGCGATTGCTGAGCAGTTGTCTCGAAATGGATTGAAGATGCTCAGCGAGATTCTAGACATAACAGAAAGAAGCTACACTTTTCTTGAATAGGTAACGCAGTGCTTTAGTAAAGGATACGGGAATTACCCTTCACCAGTATCTACACGCAAGGGACCTCCGATCTGCAACTTTAGGTTGCTTGTTGACGCTGAAGAGCAGACGCAAGATTATGAAGACCAGATGCTGAAATTATGGTCTATGATCGGCTCTGCAGATGCAATATTACAGTTACTTATCGCTTGCTGGTAATGTGATTTTTTGGAAGGTTTTCATTTATGTTTGTGGAAAATATGCTTATCTTTATTTTCAACATCAATGCACTTTACAGAACTTGGGGAGCGCGCTGTCACATCTCTTCTAAAAAAGGATCAAACTGTGTATATGAGTGATGAAAAAAATCGATTTTCGTTCATCCTAAATTATTGCTAAGAAAACATAAGTTCGCTGTTCTTCAGAGGGTTCACCTTGAGAATTTATCACTGTGGCCTGTGGCTTTGTGGATTGCTGTTAAGTAACAAACCTTTCCAATCAACCTTGTAAATGTCGAATTGCGGAAATCAGCCTAGGAGTTTTGAAGAATTTTGGGTAAAAAATGATTGTTTCCGACTGAGCTTTTTACTGTCTCTCATTAATAGAAATTGAGACCTTTTTACCCCAAAAAGCGCTACCAAACCAAGAGTTGAGGAATTCTTTCATGAAAAATCGTGTTCATTCGGGAACCACTTTCAGGATATTTATCAATCGAACCTATTGATTTCCACTGGACTCATAAATTAGCATTTACGTTGTATAAACAAATTTACTGTTCATCCTAACCTTCAGTACTTAAGATGCAAAGCGAGTTTATCTTGGTCAGCTACTACGCGACAGACGTGTAAAATAAAGTTCTCTTCTGTTGCAATGTTTTCTTTCAAAGATAATAACAAGCAGGGATTTGATACCTGAGTTGAAGCACTCATGCTGTAGATAAATCTTTTTTTCTGTAAATTTTTGTTTACTGTATAGTGAAACGTTTCGGAACTTGAGCTTCAGTGACTGCACTTTTGTCCACTCTGTTGATCGCCACTGAGCCTTATATCCTTTAGCATGCCATGCCACAAAGTTGGTAATACTCAAACGAGAGCTACAGCCAATTTTTCAGGACTTTTGCTGAAACCATGGGAACGTTAGTTTTACATTTTATTTTTTGAGCTTCGAAAAGTATGCACAGGCAAAGATTGCATTCACAACCATGGACGTCGGAAAGGGGACCTTGGCTCCCTGGAGTTAGAAAATTTTAGCAAAAAAAGTTGTTTTCTTAGTTTCGAGTGGGAAAAAACAAATTTCACCATTTTTGGCCTCCCCTAGAAAAATTTTGGAAAAATCCCCTAGTGCTCCCCATGGAAAAAATCCTTCCGACGCCTATGTCTACAACTGGCCTTGTCACGCCCCAGAATAACGCTGCGCAACACAAATTACGCTTAAATGGTTCATGTTTTTCAAAACAATACTTGCCGAACACGATGTTTAAAACACAACACTGCAAATCAGCAGTCACTGGTGGCCAGCCTAAAAGATGTATCACCGAGATTCAAAAGCTACCAGTGGTTAACTTCACTTGCGCCCGAATACATCTGAAGTAAGCGGTATGGTATTAGTTCGAGTGCAGTTAACCCAATGCCGCTATGCACTACAACTCGGGTTTATTGCGCTTGTAGCAACACCTTGAGTAATGGCCACTGATTTTGTACAGCTTCCACTGCTCGTGTTTACTCACATCTTTGTTGAGCCATCAGTGTACACCTTCCTTCGAAAGATCGAAAAACGCTGCAAGGATATGAGACCCGTGAATGCAACCGGTGACTACGAAGAAGGTTTGTTTCATTGCTTTCAACACGTAGATTTTCTGCCATGCGTTAATTTGCAAGGCCTGCATTTTTCTGTTGTCTGCCTGCTTCTTTGGGCGAGCGGCAAATAAACGAGAGTTCACAAACGAAAATTCCTACACTTATGTTTAAACCATCAGTGGTTCTTAACCTTCACAAACACGCCGTACCCTTACGCAGTTTTCCAAATTTTTGTCGAACCCCATTTTTGCCCAATATAATTCCAGGAGTTCTGGGAACAAGGACGATACGCTGTCGGAAAAGGTCTGAAATGAATTAATGGTATACAAAGGTGACCATGGTTAACTTTCCGTAATATAACCACGCTTTTAGTCATGTTTCGAATGACTTTAGTTGAACACCTGAAACGGCTCCGTCGAACCCTAGGGGTTCGTTCGAACCCAGGTTGAGAATCACTGGTTTAAACTGTTTGAAACAGCAAATGAAACTTTCCTGCAGTAAACTGCGGACGCTGGTTTCTCTTTTTCAGCATTACGAAACATTTGGTGTTTGACATTGGAAATTTCAGGGAATGGAAAAGTGAAATCAGGGGCGTAACGAGGTTAGATGGCGCCCGGTGCAAGAAGCACGTTTGGCACCCCCGTGTTTGAACCTAAGGTTTTTCGGAAGCAAACGTACTGTATTGAAGGAAGTAGTAGTGGTATAGTTGGGACTTTTCGGCGCCACGCAGTGCTTCGGCGCCCGGGGAATCGTGCCCCCCTCTCGTTACGCCCCTGAGTGAAATCGCTCAGGACAAGATTTCAAACAAGTTGTTCTCCACCATAGTTAAAAACGTTTGTTTGAACAGGCAAACCTTGAGGATAGAACCGATGCAGCTTGTTCCTTCCAGTCTCACACGCCGTTGACTAATCAAATGTTAGGTTTATCGAAAACGTTTCGCACGCAATGTCGGCATCGGAGAAAATACGAAAAAAATCCCATTCTCTATAGCTGCCACCAAATCCTGGATACTGATTCAAAGGACAGACGAAAATGATTGCGCTGATTGCATTACGAAGACCGAATGGCACGGCTCATTTATGCTTTTGGCATTCGAAGCAAAAAGATCATGTGCAAGCTGCAGATGACTTGCTCTTGGTGCAAACATGAAGAATGTAATTCCCAAGAGTTCTTTCAACTTGCGTGAGGGTTTTAATGAAACACGTTTCTCATGCCGTAGTAACAACGAAAAGGTGCAGACGGGTCATCTTTACCTGCCTAATGCGCAAACGTGAGTGTGCTACAGTGTTATTAAAGTGTATTCTTACGGATGTAAAGGGAGGTGCACAATGGGGCAAAAGTAACCTGTAAGAAAAGCTCCTGTGTGCTTTGTGTTCTGTTGATCAATTTACGGTAAATGGCAATGCTGGAGACGTTTTCAGAAAGAGCTTGATGACAAGTTCCTCGCTCCCTCTTTAGTTTTGCGATAGACTAAAGATTAATAGAATGGCTTACGCCGGAAACAAAACCTTTCAATGTAAGCCGTGACGTTTCGAACGACGTCTGAAAGAAAAGGTGGTGGTATAGACAGAACTAGCTATTGCGCTTTTTCATGCACAACGTTCATATTCTGTTTTCAAGTTTCAAAAGCGAGAAAAGTAGAATATACAAAGACAGAAAAAATCTAGGAATTGTAGAACTTTCGACGTTCGGCAACGATTGAGGAAAGTTGATATTTAAGGTGATACACCTTCGATTTGCTAAACATATGCACGGACGCCAGGATTATCCATTTGCTACCTTGGAGGACATCGGATTAGTCTTTCGGAATTGCGCTACGTACGCAACTTTTGACTTCTTGGATTTCATTTTAAGTTTTGTAAGTTGTCCTGAAATGTTTACCAAGTTGTTTTCAGCTCCTGAAATCGATTAAGTTGTACTAAACTGATATTCTATGACAGTGGTTCCCAACTCTTTCCAAAATGCGGATCCATGAGTATAATTTATTTCTCTTGCAGATCCCCAAGTGGTATACGAGTCTAAGAAAATGCAATATCTTGAAAAAATGGCTGGATGGTTATATATCAAATCTCACTTCAGAATCGACACCAGTGAATTAAAATCATCCTAGTAACGCAATTTTTACCGAAACGGATACCAAATATTTGTTGACCATTTACTGTATACAAATGGAGATTACAACTCTTTTTTGATCCAGTTTGGGAAACACTCCTGTATGATATAGTCTATGACCGGATCCTGATTATGCGGCGATATCGCATTTTGTCTTGGTGTTAGTTGTGTTGTGTTAGTAACTTTTGCTTAAAATCTTTCTACAGTCTATTTCCTTTTGCACGTTAGTCTGGGAACAGAACAGAGTGGGAGTAGGCTCGTCTGCTCCCTTGTTCTTACACAGGAGTTTACGACACTTGTTAGCAAAATTCAAATAATCGCACCCCGGAGCGAGAGGATAAAAAGACTTGACCCTGCAATTGCACAAGAATCTGCACCTTCTGCATATTTTCAAGAAAAAACATCTTAAAGTAAGGTAAAATAAACTGAATACCTTGGATAGTTACCACAAGAAAAAGTTGTAACCGTCGAGGTGTTTTTTTGACACTCGTATATTATTCATCTGCGCAACTGTTTCGATCATGATTGACACTCACACAATTGCCAGACGGAGCATTTACACCAGAGTAAATGTCATTTGTCAAATCGCAACATAGGTTAACTGCTACTTAAAATACTGTCATGCAGGAAAATGCATCCGCGTAGAATTTGAAACAAGCGCAAGTGCCATTCGAAATGATTGCTTTCCAACAAATGCCATTCAACCCTAATTTTGTCGGTTGCGACACAAACAATAGCTGCTAAGACACGTGCCATTTTAACTGAACTGACCTTCAACAAATGATAGCTGGCGAACTGTCGCCACACTATCATTTAAAGTAATGAGGGGGCATTGGCCTTACAGCGTTTTTAGCAAAAATGGCAAACACTAAAATCTACCTTAAATTTCAGTTATTACTGTGAGCAAGGGGATTGCACTTTAACGATCCGCGCACACAGATTTGCGAATTGGCTGCTGAGGCATTTTTGATCGTGGAGATTTGCATCTCAATGGATAACGACGCTGAGTGGGTGGCGCTTGATCGGATGCAAAGCTGCTGCGCGTAGCTGTCAGGTGTGGAACGAGGGGGCAAGGGGAGCACAATTCCCCGGGTGCCAAATCACTACGTGGGCGCTGAATCACTGCGGGGAGCGCCGAAATGTCCCAAATATTTCACAATTGCTTCCTTCAGTACAGTACATTTGCTTCCGAAAGACCTTAGGTTCGAATATTGGGGCGCCAAATTTGCTTTTTGCCCCTGGCGGCATCTAACCTCGTTACGCCTCTGGTAGCTTTGCCAGCAGTTGCTTGTAGGTCGTATGCAAAAGTCCTGAAACCTGTTCAGAATCACAGGTGCATTGTCGTTTTTTTCAATCCTGCCGATGTGGTCAAAATTAGTGGTCAAAACGATTGATGTGCAAACACCCATTTGTGCAGTGATTCAGCAAATCGTAAGCAGTCGGTCGCAGGTAATTGCCGGAAAACCTAAACTGCAATTGCAACACAAGGTTCTAACTTCACATTGTTCGAAAGCAGAGCAATGATACATTTAGTCGGAAAGACGTGGAGTGGTGGCAACAATGACAAGAACACAGTCATGTTAAGTTTAGTCTTTACACCCGAACATTTATTCAGGTTTCATAACAATGAACAGAATAAGGTTTAAGCACCAGATAAAATTAAACCTTTACAAACTACGTCCATCACCAGGAAGCAGTTGTAAAGGCAAAGCTGTTGCAAGTGGCAATTATCTTCCTGAAAATTTTCGTAGTGGCAAATGCCCTCTGTAGAAATTGCTCAGCAAACATATGTCCGATGATGGCAACCATTTCTGTTAACAGTGGCGAATTTTTAAAAATTCATCCAGCTATGCCACGCCAGGGAAAACGTTTTGTGCAAAACAATGCATACGAACATAAAATCTACTCAAATTTTGGATGCTATCAACAATCTGTGTGATATCAGAAGAGTATACCCGCCTGTGGCGCAGTTTCTAGAGTGAAACGTTAAACGTTCCCAAGCTCGGTTTTGCACATATACTTTTCTTTTTGTGAGAAACTTTGATTTTGAAACTGGAAAACACCGGACGTTGGGTAATGGGAAGCGACCTGACCAGCCGCGACAGTGAAGCGAAATACTGCGCTTTGCTTCGTTCGCCAACGCCCATATGCATGAATACAGCAGTGAGTTCTTTAGCCACTGGGATAAATTCAAAGCATGGCATACGTTTCAGTCTATCTTGGCGCCAGAAAATTGCGTTTATACCTCTGCATTTAAGCAACATTCGAATGGAAAAGTAACCCCTTTTTCAGTCACAAACGTTATGAAAAGTCCGGAAAAAAGTAACGCAAGCAAATCATTCAAGTGCCACTCAAAAATACCCAGTGCAGTGGTTTTACGTCTTAAATATTGGGGGTGGAAAGGTACCAGCCGACATGCTTGTCAACGAGAAAATTTGGAAAAGGGGAGGAGCTCAGTGGTGCGTTGTTTGCCTCTCCATCGCAAGGTTGGATGTTGGGCGATAAATCAGCAATGAGTGACTCACCGTAGCGTTGCTTGGGCAACAGTCTCACCTCAAAGTAGGGAAGAAGCACATCCAGGCTTCGGGCCTTCCGTCAATTATCATCACCCAAATATTAAAAAATGAAGGCTGGCAAACAATGATATTTTCTTGCTGCGGCTCCTGCAAGCCAATCATAAAATTGAACAACGTTAGGACGCAATAGCTAAGATATCCAGAACTCTTTATGGTGAGAGCTTCAGCTCAAAGAATTGACTCATATTTATGACATCAACATCATCACCTTATATATTTTTGTTCCTGATGGCTTGACTTTATTCCACTTTTTCGTGGTCTCTAGACCAGAAATTGTTTAGTAGTACAAAACAAACGTTTTTTGTTTGGTGTAAGGTGTGCAATTTCAATTGCACTTTTTGGAATTTGTTTAATAGCTAATCACGAATAATTGTTAAAGCATGGCGCTTCCTAAAACGAAATAGGCTTTTTGCATGATGTGATTCACATGATTTCTTGGCGTTGTCTTTAACTTCAGTGCTTTTGTGAAAAAAGCGAAAAATCTCTTCAAGTTTTCGTAATCTTTACAGTTCATGTCATTTGTTTCTCGCGCCTTTTATTGACTTTCTCAAATTGGTCAATTGTTGTGGTGAGTACTTACTCTAGCAAACATGACTGGTGCTAGTGAAGATGTACATCGGCATAAGAACACTGCAGACGCAAAATAAATTAAATTAATCCTTTTTTATGGAAAACTTGAATTAATACTAATTTCCGACTTTCTCTGTTCAGCGTTTTTCAACTATAGTATCAACAACCGGGAGAAAGGTTTTAAAAACAGGCTATTAATGTCCACGTATTTTTCAGTTTGGAGAAAGCTGTTGTCAATTGGGGTATTTGAAGTTTTGGGCATTATCGGGCGTGAAGGACACGAAGTTTGACTTCGAAATTCTGGGGAGGGCTTGAACAGACGCTCACGACGTCATTGCTAATCGACAATACAAAGTGGTTCAAACACCTGGTAACGATTGTCCGATGAAGCAATTGCTCAGGTGGTACTCAAAACCGCGACGAATCGGCAAAATGCTACACATTTAATTTTCTTTGGAATGCTCGTGCCTTGGTTGGTGGTTTTTCAAGAGAAAAAGAACATCTTTAAAGCGAACGTGACATTGAGGGCAATTGTATTAGCTGCAGGATCCTCTTCCTTAGTCTTTAAGTAAAAATACCTGCCTGTGTTTAAGGTGGTGTCTTTGTATGGAAAGGATCCAACCGAAGAAGTGTGCATGTTGCGAACAAAGGTCACGCGAAATTCAATTGCCGCAGCATTGGTTATTTATCAAGGGAAAAAGTGCAAAGAAATTTAAAGGCCCCCCCACTGTTTGTTCGATGGACAAAGCTTGAAGCAGATGTGTCAAGACTTGGGAAAAGGGTAGGTGCATTTCATCTGAGGACAATAATAATCAGTGCCGCGATCACCAACTTGGGAGCGTAAGGCTTGGCAGTTTGCTTTTGTGTAGATACTTCTTATACACGATGGCGAAATTCGTCGTATTCATTGTATCACGAAATTCGTGATTCGTATTCATTGTATCGCGCTAATTAGCAAACTGTTTCTTATGTGTAAATCAGGTTAGAGTTCTTTAATCAAAAGGCATGAAGCTGTAGGTTTTCGAAATAGAGTACACATCTTTTGAGTTTGAGAGCTGCGAAGATTTTGCAATTTCACATTATTGAAATATACATGCAGGAAAATAGTCTTACCTAGAGATCTCGCATACATGTCTAGAGCGCTGAGGTGCAAGTTATCACTAGTGATGATACGCAATTTCCGTAGTATGCTGCTTCAAATTTTCAGAGGCAATGCCTTTTGTACCATGCACTTTACTGACAATGGGTGAACTTGGAGAAGCAAGGAGAGATGGTAGGAAATTCCACAGTGTTTGACCCAACCTTATTCCGCTTTCATTGAATGCCTAGAATAGAGAGTTATGACAAACTCTGATTAACTTATTATGACAAACGTCATAAACTTTCAAAACATTGAACGATAAATCCCAAATTACTTCAATATTGCAATATTTGCACCACTACACCAAACATCAAATAAAGAGCCTTGATACACAAACCTACTGGCGACGAGCAATGGAAGTAGGCTAGAAATTTTAATTTTACAGACTGTTCACTTGGTTTAAATTTCGAAATATTGCAGGTCAGAGTTTGTTAAACATGTTTTGGATAACAAATCTTTTGAAAATTTTGATAATATTTATCGATCAGCTGCCATGAATCTCGCTTTAACACCAACTTATCACCACAGCTGTTCGGCTGTCAGGATGGTTGAATGTTTGTTTGATTACATGCCAACTCATGGTGGTTATACAGTATGTGAACGAATGAACAGTAATGCCTACGTATGTTTACCATGTTTCATTTATTTATATTTATTTATGTACATTAGCAAAAATATTTTGTTTGTGAAAGTTTTGCTTAGAATGTGAACGATGTTTTTGTTTTCCTTCATCAGGAACTGAAATTGTGGTTTGTTATTTGTTAAATCAACACAGATGCAATGGCTAGCACTTACAGTTGGAACTTGTTGTAATGCTTGTAATCAAGACCAAAAACTCTGACTCAGCAAAAGCAAGAGCAAAAAAATTTTGAGAAACTATTTTCTGCTTTACCAGAAAAAACATAGTGATGCCTATTCGGTAAGCGACATATGTAGTTTGATATAAGACTGTAGTGTCTAATTCTTGGCTGTGAAAGGATTATATTGATAGTCAGGTACAGGCCCGTAGCCACGGGGAGGCAGTCGGGGACAATGCCCCCCAAATTTTATTTGTGCCTCCCCAACTTTTGTTGTGCCCAGAACATTGTTTATTAAAACACATTATAAAAACAAAAATTTTGCCCCCCTAAAAAGTATTTTGCCCCTCCAAACCTTAAAACCTGGCTACGGGCCTGGTTAGGTATCCTAAGCGAAGCAAAAATCGACACAGACGACACAGAAATGCTGACGTCGTCCGCACGTGGAAAGGTTTGATTCCATTTACTTGATAAGTTGTCGTGCGCCTTAACCTTGAACCACTTCGGAATCCTTTAACTACCATAATATGAACTCAGGAAATATTTAATGTATCTTAAGTTGAACAACGTTTTTTTAAAGTTTTTCTAGTTCCCGTCAGTTCAATATTTTGCAAAACCCTCAACACCGATTAGTAAGGTGCGAATGACGAATCCATCCTCTGCATTAATCTTAAGATTTTCTGGACAGTGAGCTTTGAAAGAAATTCGTAGTAAATCAGAGTAAAACTTCTAAGTATGCAAAGTTATAAGAGACAATAACATATGCTCAAAATTTCGCAATGCTTCGAAAAGCGTGCACATGGCTATGTGCAGGGTATTAAGCTCCATTGTGAAGCAACACTTCTAACATCGAGAATTTATTACAATTGTCAGTCTCCAATATTCTTTTCCACAAAGATATAGTCAGATATTAAAATCTTGGAGATTTTAGGAAGAGTTCACAATTGTTACGAAAAGGTCCAAAAAAGACAGGTTATCTTATTCGTACAAAGAAATATCTGCTAAGTAAGCTAAACTATGAATGAAAGAGTGCAATGGCAAAATTCAGTGAAAATTAAACTTTATTTTTATGAAAAATCGTGTTTTCGATTTTTGTTAAATTTTAAGTGTTCTTTATTTTTCAAGCTTTCATTTTTTTATTTTGTTAAGATTAGTTTTTCTTGAAATTTCATTTGAAATTTTTAATTTATATTTTTCTTTTTCTTAATTTTTTTTCCGAAAAAAAGATTTAATGTATTTCCTTCCGAAGACCGAACGAGCGCTTCAAAGCTTACTTCAAGAACGGTTAAAAATAGTGTACTAAAAATGCCTTAACGCTTGGCTTTCGTTTATTGACAGAGCATATTGAATAAGATGGCAATGCATGACAAGGTAGAATGCAATGATCAAAGAAACGTCTTTCTTTACCAAAGCATTTCTTCTTTTCAAATTATTTCTTATCAAGGGAACTGTGAACTTTTCCATGTGGTCATTGGTTTTCGCATTTGTGAAAGCGACTCGTAAAAATTTTCTTTTCGACGTGAAAAAATTAAGAAAATTTTGTGCTTTCATCTAGCGATATGTTGAATACAAAAGGTGTACCTTACAGTTCCTTTATATTTGTTTCAAAATAATGTCACGTGTGTCAATGCTCGTGAATATAAATATTTCATTCGTCTAAGGCTTAGCTTAGACTCTAAGCTATTGATTCAAATTTGCTTATAAGTGACGTGCCACTTGGCAGTTTCCAGAGATCCTGACTTTATTAAAGTCTCACCGATTTGTCAAGGTCATTATGTCTTACTTCTTTTGCTTAACAGCGTAACAAGCAATTATGCATGAAGCTTCGAGACGAGGTCTCTTCATTAGGTAGCTTCGTGCTCCAGTAAAATATAGCATCTCCCTTTCTATAGAAAAAATGAGCTGCTTCAGAGTTTGGTGGTTTTAAAAGACATTATTTCTGAGTAGTATTCGCTGACCATAACACAATGCTTCTGCACCCATGAACCATAATGATAACGAGTAGGTAATAGTGCACTGAGTAGTAGTCGCCAAATTTTATAATCAAAATTTGTTAAAATATTGCAATGCACAACCACAAGCACCACTCTATATTTAAAGTCGTTCATCTGTTTACATACGTCGTGGGTTAGTTATGGCATGAAAAACTCATCGCGCAATTGTTCTTTCAGTAACGAAAATGCTTCAGGAATCCTCAATGACACCTCCGATGAAGGCAAAGCCCATTAAATGTTGCAGTGAATTCACTGAAAATTGCTGTGAGGCTTAAACGCAGGTTAAATGATAAACTGTGTCTTATACAAGCCTGGTTGTAGAAAAACAGCCTTCGAAACAGCCTCGAAACATTTTCATTTTAATATCATTCACACATAACTTCTGTCTGAGCATTTTACTGCAAAATAGGTGTGCCACTTTTTTGAACCTACAAACTGAGCTTGCACTGGGACTTACAAGCAGCATGAGAACTTACGGTTAATTTCAGGTTGCGAGTGCGTTTTTCTAATCAGTGTACTACGGTTGCGTATTGGTTTTCAAAGTTACTGGCAAATTTTTTGAAACTTATAATTTCTGCTTTCATTCGTTCAGCTGATATTAGGACAGTATTAAATCTGGCAAAAACTTTATCAGAAATATTTTCACAATTTTCATTACTTAAAGTTTCTCTTGAAGGAAGTGCTTGAGACACGAGGAGTTATAGCTAAAAGTCATAACTTATACAGAAGTGTTGGAGGCCAAACGTTGACTTGTATGAACATAAAATGAAAAAAAATTATATCGTTGTAGATCAGGGGCTCCCAACCTGGGGTACATGTACCCCCAGGGGTACATTTGCCTATCCAAAGGGGTACATTTAATCTTATCAATAGAAGAACAAATTATACTTCCATATAATATATATCCAAATATTTACACATATATCAGTGAATATTCTGTTCAAAAATCATTCTATGTTGATTGTTTAATACATCTATGAATAATTATGATAAAATGTATTGTCATAAGAAATTTTAGGGGTACATGTGCATCTGTCAAATGCTGAAGGGGTACATACTTATCTGTTGCAGTTGAAATGCTGAAGGGGTACATGCTCATCTGTCGGAATGCTGAAGGGGTACGTGGCAAAAGACAGGTTGGGAACCCCTGTAATGTAGATCTTTCTGACGCTAATGAAAGCAATTTTTGAAAAGTCCATTGGACAGGATAAAAAGTTTGCACGTGGAAGATCGTTTCTGCCAATGGTAGAAATTCTGCTTGACCAATAAATCCATGCTGCGCGCCGTCAACGTAAGAATACCTTTACTCAAAAGCAGTGCACAAGGCACATGGAACTGAGTGAAGCAAAAAAACAACAAAATAAATATCCAGAAGTAACCATATCTGAAATGTGGAACCTGTTAAAGCTGCAGTTTTCTGCATTATTTTTGGGTCATTGCTTTTTAACACTGTAGTAAGCATTTACTATATGTGTAAATAAAATCCGTAGTAGTTCAATGAACTAGTAAAATGTTTGGATATCGTTCATAAACCCTATAGGGTGTGCTATTATGTTTCGATTTCTTTTGTTTGCCTTATTATTTCGCATTAACTTGCTTCTTTTTACTTTGTTTCTTCGCCTTCGTCGCCAGAATTCCGCCATAGATACTTTCGTTTTATTTGGTTTGCAATTGTCTGTTTGATTACGGCGTGCTCTCAGTTTTGCCAAAGACAGTCTTAATCTGTGAGTTCTCCAATTCTTTTTCAGTTCGTTCCGTTCGGATGTCAGAAAGAACCGTACGTAGGTAACAACCGCCTGATGGTAAAGAAAGTGCGGTTTAGTGACAGCGGAAAATACTCTTGCCGAGTAATTCGAAACGACACAGGAGATATTGTAAACAACATGGTATTTTTCTTGTTCGTCACAAACAAAGGTTAGAATATACCAAACTTAATATGAATCAGTGTTGATGTTATCATTTGAAACTGCGTTAGTTCATGACGGAAGGTGCTGTCGCTTGTTTGTGATATTGAAAGCAGGTTGTGCCTGACAAGCGTTTGTAGTAACGTTTGGCGTTTCGTTTTGCTTCTGCTATTATCCACAGAGGCAATGGCCATGTGGTTATAGATAAAATTAGTTGCAAGCCACTTCGCGGGTAATCCCCAGCAGTGTCAACTTTCATGCCCCATATTCAATCAAGATAAGCATTTACTCTTGTTAAAGGAGAAATTGCTGAATGCTCTCCCGAATTTCCTCCGAAATAAAACCCAGCGGTGTAATTGGTAAGACTCCAAACCAATTAATAAACGCAAGGAAGAACTACGGAAATAGCACATTTTGAGTTTGATTGCAAAAATGTTTTTCCCTGGGAGATACTGTTTGCATTGCGTCATTTCAAATCCTTCCGTACTGCTTTTTTTTGATAAAAAAATCTCTGGCAACAAAATATTTGATTTCGAGTTCATCCTGAACCTATCGGTGGCTGGATATCCATCGGGCGCGAGACAATAAACTTAAAATATGCTTATAGACAATTTTTGAAGTTGCTCTTGAACGTGGCGGGGCTATAGTGATTTTCAGTGCAAAAATCTTTGGTGTGGGAAAACCAGCTGGGCAGTTTGCAGTATTTGGATAACAGTATTACAAAATTAAATAAGAAACCACCATATTTAGCAAAACGCCAAATGCGTTGCTTGTTTCCAAACGTGTTGCTGATTGCTTTTCATAAGAATGATATGCTACCCGGCAATGATTACATCTCAAATCAGGCTCCCTTAAAACGTTTTGTTTGCGGTTGTACAATCAGATTTTTTCCCATAGTTGAATGCGATTTTTGCCAAATCACAAATTCAGAAACAAGGCTACGTTTTGCTTGCTCAGATTCCCACAGCCCTCCAGTTCATGTGAGTGGTTATGATGACCTGGAAGGTTTGAAAAGCATCTTCATCTCGAACTGCACATCTCCCCACCAGACTGTTGCCTTGGATTGTCAGCATTACGCAATGGGCCATTCCGAAGTGAACGTTATCTGGAAAGTTAATGGAGTGTTGGAAACTTCGAACGAGACCAAAGTAATGAATAACACCTACTGTAGTACCTTTTTCTGTTACCTTTTCTGTTGGAACAAAACCCTGATGTAGACCAAAGAAGCAACGTCACCCGCGAGTAACATCAAGTTGTGTTTGCGGATTTTTGATCGTACTAATTTAAACATCTGTGACGCATGCAGCAATTCAGCGAGCTTGCAAACTCCGTTGGTTTTTGTAAAATTTACTCACGGTCGATAAAAGTTTTTGAAAAAACGACACATTAATTAAAACATTATCTAATATATGCTTGAGTTGATATTTGTCCAACTTGTTTTAAATTTTTTTTTCAGAGAAATGTGCTTTGCAGAAAAAGAAAGTATGTTTGTGAAGTCAAGAACTATCTCGGTGGATTTCGCGTTTCTTTTATGCTTCAACCGAATTTTACCGAACCTTTGGAAGGACCAGATGATAGTAAGGATTACTAAATTTTTCTTTATTACTAAGTTTGCTATATCTCTCCATGCTGGTGTTATTAATTTTTCGGTAGTTGTGGTCAATGTTCACGGCATTATTATCCTTCTCGGAAGTGGATAAGGCTCATCGGTAGTTTACAAGGTTTGATAGCAAACTACAGCTCTTTCTAAGCTTTTCCCACATAATTTCCCAAAACATTTTTCCTAAATTTATGCAGCATGTCTTTGCCAATACAAAAGTTGCTCTTCATATACCGATATACCTGCATTTTATACTTTTTAGCTGCAGCACATGAGTTTAACCGAATTAGCTTGTGTGTTCGGTCATGCCTGCCACTAGCAAACGACACATTTGCGTTATTAGTGTTGTCTAAAAAGCACCTGATGCAGCATGCAGCTTTGTTGGTTATTTAATGTGAAAAATCTATAGCAAACAGTTGCAGGTCATGCTTGATGGCAGTTCCAGTTGCTGCAATAATATTGATGGCGGCAATCGTGACAGTGAGTAGAAAGCAACTGGATAAACACCGCAGAATGAAGGCGAGTTTGATAAATATAGTATTATTAGCTGTTGTTTGTGCTGTTGTTTCTGTGATTGTCATTCTGTTTATTATGAAGAAGCTTCGTCTGCATTTTATACCTTGCCTAACGATAGAAGCTTCGTGATGAACCGCTTAATAGCTTTTGCAAGCATTTGGTTAAATAACTATTTTATTTGCATGAAGCGGTTACAGCTGCCCAGAAGCAACATGACGTACATCGGTCAACTGCTTTCCACAACAAGCCACAACGAATCGCCTCAGTCGCGTGTTGCTGAGCAAGCACATGCTTCTCGCGCGATTGGTGAAAACAAACAGTTGAAAAAATTTTCAGAATATTACAGAGACATCCCGCTTGTTCAAGTGAGTGCATTCTGCAGATATCTTGACAACTTCTGAGGTTGAAGGCTTTAGTTTTTATTGATTTCTGACTTCTGTCCCGAAGCTACACGGCATCAGCAAGCATTTTATGATGAGTCTGAAACGCCAAAACCGACAGAAGTTCTGGTGTTAATGTGTACCTTTCTACCCTAAATGCTTGCTGAAACAGCGAGACTTCTTTAACAATTCCTATGAATGAAACTTCCACAGATTTATCACTGCTACCGGAATGGTTGATAGAGCTAGAAATTGATACAAAAGCAGAACGAATTTGGTTATAATACGGTATCCATGCAATACCTCACCATCCTTGAAGGATAAGAAAACTAAAGCTGGAGAAATCATATGAAAATGCGATATATCTTGCCTATCAGATAGAAAGAAGCGAACCTGAAAAAGACTTACTACGATAACTTTTGTTGAGAAAAGACAAAATGCCAGAGTATGGGCAAACGTTTTTGTGACAAAAAGGATGTGAAGATATTATTTACTGGATAATTTTGACGTTTAACTAGTAAGAAAAGTTATTTACAGGTTCTCCATGAAAGACTAAAACATACTTTTCAGAAATAAGTTTTTCTTGCATTATTCGGGTTTGTACCGGCATTCAGGTCACGCACGTAACAGCTCACGTTCATTTCCGTACTCATTAATCGATGGCTAACCAGAAGCGAGAAACGAATACCTTGCCATTGTTGTGGTTTTACCTGATCAAGTTGCGCGAACATAAAGCGTAGCTTTACGCGATGCATGGTTGGGTTGTCTATAAACCTTTGCCAAGACTGCTCTAGTTTTCAGTGCAGTTTTTTCTGAAAGCTTCAACAGAAGAAAATTGAGGAAGTGTCAGTAAAAAGTGGATTACTTTCTGCTTTATTACTCTTGATATTTGAAATTCATGAAAATCTAACAAAAAGTAGAAAATGAGCTCACCGTTCAGTAGTATTCCTAAAAAGTGATGACGGGAACAAAAAGGGAGCAATTATGCAGAATTTCACTCTAAATCTTTACCGGCTCAATCCAAAACTAATGTAATATTGATTTCATCCCAAAAGAGGACCAATTGAAAATATCGTCTTCTCACTCTGTGCCACAGAAAAAATCTGCAAATTGCTCTGAAAATAATTCAAATGCCACTAATGCAGGATTGACTATAAGAGTATAGTCGCGTGGCCCAATTGCAAGCAAGCGTAGATGAGTGACGCTAACCACTGTTGACGCTCCAGAGGGAGTACAAAACAAGTATTATGAAACTGGACCTGAAGAATTTAGATGAAATTTAGGCAGTAGTGCAACTTTACCATCGAAATGATTTAGATGGAAAAAAATGGGACGAAACTCACATTTTATTAAGTTTTGCGAAAATTGAGATACATTTAGTGTAAATTGCATGGTACACTAAATGCATCCTTGAATACATTTAGTGTAAAATCCGAAAATTACAGTTAGTGAAATTTACTTGTTTTTTGTGGTTGGTCACTGCTCTAAATATATTATGACGTCATAAGCGCTAAGTGACGTAACTTGCTGTTAGCAGCAGGTTGGCCACCAACTATGTTGTGGGCATCAAGGCCGTTGCAACTAGCTTTGCAAACCGAAATATTGTCCTCTTCACAAAATTGCAGAGCAACTATCTTCCAATCATACCTCCAGAAGTCATTGAGCTGCTGCAGACCAAGGAAGTTCCACGAGCCAGGTATGAATTGCTTAAAAAGTGATCCGATCAAATCGAGGGTCACTTGATGCTAACGTTTTTCAAAGAGCATAATTTGATCTTTTGGTGAGCCAGAAGCAAGTCACTGTCAGGCCGCTTATGGATGCCAGGCAGACGTTTTTCGAGACGAAATCGAACCGCGGTACTTCTTATTTTGTAGGGTTCAGTGTCACGGATTGGAGGATCACTGCAGTTTAGTGTTGGGCAGTGGTTTTTTTGGCCGTGTATACAAAGGATACTTGACCAAGACGATGGAAAGATCTACACCTGTAGCAGTCAAAGTTTTGCGAAGTACAGAAATTTATCTTATTGCGTGTTCTTTACTTCTCTTATGCAGCATTTTTCGTAATCGTACATTTTTCAAGTTCTGAATATTTGTGATGTCACGTTTTGAATATTTTTTTTGTAGAAAAAACAGAAAAATGTTTTTTCTTTTGTTGTCAATAAAAGCCAAATACGCATTTCGTATTGTCATAAATTAAAAAATTTCTTTTTTCTTTCTAGGCGGCTTTCGCGTGACTGACCTCATGAGTTTTGTTGAGGAAGCAAAAACCTTGATCTATGCGGAAAATCATCCAAACATCATCTCTTTGCTCGGAACATGCATTCTTGATACAATGGTTTTTCAGGTAAAGGTGTTTGGGCAGCAAAGGCATAATGTTTTGAGAAAGTGACAGTTTTTCGAAAAATAGAATACTTATTAAATTAGGCTTTCATATCAGCAGTATTATCGGGTGGGGTGATCCAACTCCCCAATGTTTCGTATCTGAAAGCAACATGATTTTTTGAAATTTTGAAGCACTAACTCACGAAAGATTTCAATATCTTGCATTTTGTAGGAATATCTTGATAACTGTATTGGTCAACACCAGCGGATTTTGTGTTTTCTGTTTGTGTAAACAGGCTGTGGGATAATGGAACAAGTTACAAACACTGAATGTTCCTTATTATGAAGGAAATAAAATATTTGCTGATTGTAGGAATTGTTTTTTAAACGACGATTTAGATTTAACAAGGAAGGGCCTTGCATCAAGAAAAACGGCACCTAAATATTCTGGTGTCAGTATCAAACAACCAAAAATATGTCACTATTTTATGGTTGACGAGAAAAAATTTGAACTTTGAAGTCATTCACATGACGTGCAAGTAAAGTGGAGAAACACATAGGAAGAAAAAATTCATCAGCAAATTATGAAGAAAATTTCCGATGCTCCAATATTGTGTATGTCTGGTTTCGTGAAATTACAGGCATGAATCCATTAATGCGATAGGCAAAGCATAAATGCTGGTGCGCAGCGTTATAGGTTCAACCGTACTTTATTTTTACCTACACGTAAATCTAAGCAGGCATTTTGCAAAAGTTGGTTCTGGTTTAAACTGTACGCTCTTGTGCAAATTAATTGAAATAAGGAACGAATATAAGCTCAACAGTGAATCGTTTATATTTTACCTGGTAGTTGGTTATAAAACGTCACATGTGCAGGGGCATTAGTAACGAATATAACCTCCTCTATTTTTAAGCAGCATTTTATTACGCGGTTTGAAATTGAGTCTACTAGTTTTGAACAGCCACTGAAAATTTTCGGATCCCTGTGCCATACTTGACTCAGCGCCTGAATGAGCTTTTCCATAGCCGTACAGTCTACAGCACGATGTCGACTTTTACATATGGCCCGCAAAATCGCAATTGGGTTTACGTCCGGAGAATTCCTGGGCCAAAGTATTGGTATGTTCTTTTTTGTCATGAAATTTTTCACCATTTTCGATGTGTGACAGGAGGGAAGATCCTGCTGAAAGATCCCGGAACCATCAGGATACCCCTTTTCCAGCTCTGGAATAACTCTTCTTTGAAGAACTTCAGTATATTGTGGCAAGTGCATCGTTCCATCGAATGGCTGAAGGCTTCCGACACCACAGTAATAGCAGCTAAAGCACCCCCAAAACATCTTTGTCTGCAGGTGCTTAACGACCTGATGATTCACGAATCTTCTCTTCGGATAATCTTCGAACGTGCTGACTTCTCTGACCCTGTACAAAAAATCATTTTCATCGCTGAAAACGACTTTTCTCCACTGTTCTTTTGTCCAATCTTTGTACTTTTTTGCCCACTTACATGGTTTTTTTCATTGCTTTGGTTAAAAGCTGTTTTTTCACTGGTCTTCTGGCTTTTCTACTAGCTGCGATAAGACGTCTGCGAGCTGTAGAGGAACTGATTTGGATACAGTTCTCCTTCAAATCCGTATTCGACGTGTCGCTCTTTTTGCGGGGATCTCTTTTACTTTTTCGGAGTAAGTGGCCATCGTCTCTTGGAGTGTTTTTCATCTCACGACCACACTTCTCTTTGCGTTTAGGAGAAACCTAGCCAGTATCCTGTTTCAACTTGATGACACGGCTGACAGTTGCAAGACTCACACCAACCACTGAAGCAATCTCTCTATCCGTCTTAGCTGTGTGTTAGTGCAAAGCTACAATCTTCGTACGTTTCCTGGGTGTCACGTTCAACTCGCGTGGCTGTTGACTTACGACAATTTTGCAGTTGATTGAAGAGATAAAGTTCCTCAAATCTGTAGCAACAGTGGCTGATACAATGATTACATCAGCAAACTGATAAAACAGACTATTCATTAACAGTAGACATCATAATGCCTGTGCAATCTTCATAATAGCCCGCGAGTAGGCCTACACAGCGAATAGGATTTTCCATTGAAAAACTCTTTGCTTCAATTAATTTGCAAAAGGGTGTAAATGATTCACACTAAGACTTCCCCACATTGGCTGCGTGAAGTCTATCAAACATATTGAAGACGAGCCTGGCGGGATCTCCACGTTGGTTGCGTCCAGACAACGCATTTACCTTACGTTTTCATCGCCTGAACTCCATCGCGAATTCGTTCAAGTGCAACTCGAATCGCATCCAGTTCGCACAGCAACTGCATTTAGCACGAAAGCGAGATTCACGTTCGCTCACACGTCAGTCAGCCTTTGAAAGAAGATACATCGTTTCATATTCCGTGCGCCGACGCTGTACAGTTATGCTTCGCCGGTGATTGTCGCCCTTCGCCTTGTGTGCAAAAGACAGCAACGATAGAGCACGCGTACTTGCTTGGCCCGCCACATACACTGTGGGTATTAACTTTGGCAATTTGCCTATCCGTCACTTACTAGCAAAGTGTACTGATTTGAGTTTTTATTGAAACATAGTGCCTCGTTTGTTTCAGTGATAATGTCATTCAAGCTTGATTATATGCAGCAGCAAACCGATCAAACGCACGTTGGAGGGACTGCTCAGAAGAAACAAACAGCACCAAACAAATCATCCGCTAAGCAAAAAACGACCCTGCAGCTTCCATCGCTGTCACTCATGGACCAGGTTTGGATTGTCTACTACCCGATTCATACAGACTGCGAAAAGGAGCTGTGACAGTACCAGGACGAATACCTGCCGCTGACGGTTTTAATGCTGTTGGCATGGACCCAAATGTCTGAGCAGGGCCAAAATAATTTAACATCAAGCAGTATGTGGTTTGCAACGCTGTACTCCTGAGGAACTACCCAAAGCTTATCTTGAGAGACCCAGCTGTATGCTTGGTGGAGGACGACAGTACAAGCGTGACCATCTTTTACATGTTTCCAAGACTTTTCGGAAATTCGAAGCGTAAAAAATGTTAGTCTGTAAGGCTACGTCCAGGACAAAAACAGTACTATAAACATTGTGAAGCTCCGCTTCAATTTTTGGAGGATTTTCTTGCAAGTCAATTGAGCTACAAAGCTACAAGTTTTCACGATAGCTCAAAAATTATCCACTTGGTTAGTTTCCGTAGTGACTGTTGCCAATTTATTTATTTTCAGAAGAAATGCGCATTGTACTCAAGCCAATATAGGCTATGTAAGGTGGCTGCAGGTTAACCTTGTTGAAGATTTTCTTTTCGGCATGCGTTTCTTAAAAATTTCCATGAATCTTCTTAAAATTTTCCATGAATCTTCAAGAAAAAAAAAATACTGACATCTTTTTCAGTAGACTTATTCACAACCTCGATTTTAATGAAAGGAAATGGTCTTCGTTGGTTTGCACAAACGATGAAAAATTTGTACATTTTTGAACAATTGCTTCGGTGCAAGGTTAACTTAAAAAACAATTGCAGTTGCTGACGGTGGGAATAACAAGTGATGCACCGCAACTTATACGCTACCTGCAACTTGCTGACGTTGCCACACAGCACCGAGTTACGACTCAGGTTCGGTTTGCGTTCGTGCTTTACCGGTTGTTCCACATTGGAGAGTGGAGTTTGGTAATTTGCACTTGTACAATACAATGTTCAAGGAAAAGTTTCAAAACAAATGTGCTGTAGACAACACACTTGGGTGGTTCAAAAAGATCAGGAGGTTTTCATCAGCGCGTCGACTTTACAAACGCTTACGAGAACTAACATCCTTGCGGCCGTCAGCAACAACTGCATACAGCTGCAGCTGTTCATGCGAAAACGTTACCGATCTCCGAAAGTAACTTGTCCATTTTACCGCAGCCCAACGTGAAGTTCAAGCCTTGTCATCACTGGGACAGATTTTACAGAAAAAAATTTTTTTTTGTACTCTCTTTTTGCCTCCCGGCAGTCACAAGTAATCTACAGGAACCTCCATTTTTTCTACGTCGCCTGCCACACGCTCCACTATCGCAGTGACTGTTGCATTGGTGGCAAAGCATTGGTAGCACCGCGCGTGAAACTTTTGTTCGCACCCATCTATCAAAATCCAGAACGAGGCTGAAAAAACAGCAATTTCAATTCATCAAGATGCGAAGAAGGTGCTCTTGCACTGTAGGTTGCCATGCCACTCAACCAGCGGGTATTGTTGCAGACAACGCAAACTCTTGCGGCGTTTTGGGTATTACTTCAACCATCAAAACAGATCAGACTTTGTAGCTTTTTAACTTTTTGTTAAGGAGTTCGTGAAATTTTTTTCTGGATGCTTGATCATTACAAATTTTAAGAGAACAGGAGAGCGCAAAATGCAGCTTTGTACTTAGGTTCTTGAAAAATAATGAGTGTAACATACAAATCAGCGTGATAGAAAGGAACTCATTCAGAATAGATCGTATGCTTGCCATCAATATTAGTAGTAAATCAAGCTGTGTGTTTTTAGTGGCCATGTCATGCGCAGGCATTTGGACAAGAAAAACGTTAGCCGGAATGCTATCATCAAAATTAAAAGTTTTTTTCAATATGCGTAATTGCTTTTTGGCTTAAAGACTTAAAGCAAATCAACTTCCCTGGCAAATGTATAAATGCTTTGTAATTCGTGGTTTGATAATACTGAAATGATTCTTACCTATGTGTCTAGATTGTCGTGAGTTAAAAACATGTACTGGGAATCAACTGTTAAAAACAACAACAGTAAAAATCAACAACTGTTGAAATTTGAATTCATTGAAACTGGATTTCCCATCCGCTTATCCTTGAAATAAGTTTCTTGTAAAATTTTTACCTATCATGCTCTAATCTACTGGATACGAATACTTGAAGGTTACAAAAAGTCCAAACCATGAACGTTTACTAAGCCCAAACAAGAAGTCAAATTATTCGATGCAACAGCACAAAATGCACCATGTTTTGATTGATACGCACAAGTTTACTCTGTAAATTTCTACCTAAGGTATAATGTACCCAGGGGCGTAACGAAGTTAGATGGCGCCCGGGGCAAGAAGCAATTTGGCGCCCCCATGTTCGAACTTGACGTCTTTCGGAAGCAAATATACTGTATTTAAGAAAGTACTTATGACAATTTTTGGGACTTTTTCGCGCCCCCCGCAGTGATTTGGCGCCCACATATCGATTTGGAGCCCGGGGAATTGTACCCCCGTTACGCTCCTGAATGTACCTCTCTAGTTTATAGGCAAAATAAATTTATTTTCTGGCTTGCTATGGCAGCGAGGTAGGAGCGTGATTCACTCCTTCCGCTACTTTCGGTGCAATACAAAATAAACTACATGTTCACTGCGTTGCTTCATTGTAGCGTGAAGATTCAACTTTCAAACCGCCGTTACTTCTCATGGAGTTGGCTGACGGCGGAAGCTTGCGAAGCTATTTGCTGCGTTGCCGGGCGACGTCAGGATCAAGCGCCGAAACCGTATGTGCCGCTGCCCACCTCAGTGACCCGTTCGAGTTCATGGACTTGCTTTCGTTTTCACTTCAAGCTTCACTCGGCATGGAGCATTTGTCGAGCAAAAAGGTATGAGCAAAGCTTGCACTAAAACAAAAATGGCTTGTGATACGCAAAAGCACATTTGCCGCTTGAAAGCAAGCAGAAGTGCGATTTCCATTTAATTGACACTGAGGTTTGCTAAATTTTGTGTCTAAATCCGAATTATGTGGCATTTTGAATTACTAAATTTTGAACAGCTGCTCATGTGGTACTTAAAGCGTAACAAGCCAGGTGGGGCCAAACCAAACGGGGCGTGACTCACCCAAATTTCTAGTGTCTTGTCGTTTTGTGGTTCGAGAAGGCGGTGCCCCACGCCAAATACTGTCGCTCGTTTAAAGACAAAATGTTTGGCATCCCAAAATTTTGGGCTGGATGCGCCACTGATGTGATACAACTAAGACCAAAGAACTTTATTCTGAAATGGTTAAGTTTGTCTTTGCTGCTTTTCTTCAATACCACCAATTCCACCAAAGAGTTCAAATGAAATAAAACTTTTGGAGTTAGAGGTAATCACGGAAAAGAGCAAATAATGGATTCGTTTCATCGAACGTGCAGCAAAACAGGTGTGTCGACAATTTGCACTCGGTACTCTTCATTTGCTGGTATTGATGACCTTTGCTGAGTTGCCTGCAGACCGCGGATGCCTTTTTTTGTTTCCTCACAACGATCAAAGCCTGACGACGCTCGGGTAAAGAAAGCTATGTTTGCAGCATGCGGAGGTCACGTGATCGTTTTGTTGCGTGATTGGTTGTTTGCTTTGCAGAAATTTCTAGATTTTACAAACAGATTTGCTCCCTGAAAGTGAGCAGCGTTATCATAAAGAAGTGTATTTTCTGCAAATCTGTTTTTAGCAGCCATTGTTGATGGCAAAACTTGCAAAGTTGCATTATCAAGAAGCAGTAGCCTGGCTGTAAAATGTCTCGCCTATGCCGGAGAAAACATGCGGTTGAAGCCTATACTTCAATAAGTGTTTTCTGGTGTAGAGTATGTTGAAAGAAGTAGTTTTTTTATCTCAAAGTATAGTGGAATGTTAATTTGTGTCATCCTTTCTTGTCCATATGCTTCATTTTCTATATATTAAAAATTTTTAATTGGATTTTTAAAAACTTTTAGTTGCTTCCCGTATGGTTCTATGTGGCTAATGTCAGGCAGGAATTCGGATACGGATACAGCAATCCCCGGAGGAATTCGGATACAGCAATCCCCCAAGTTTTTGTATCTCCCAATTTTTGTTGTGCCTAGAAAAACTTGTTTTAAAAATCAAATTTAAAAATTTTGCGCCCCTGCAAATGTGTTTTGCCGCACCCAAACCTTAACATCTGGCTACGGTGTAGCTAAGAGATATATCAACAAACAATGATTTTCCAGCTCCTGCAGCAGGAATTCAGATTATCGGGATCTGCCATGATTGCCCTAGAAAGCCATAGTTGTGCAAGCATCCACTAACTGAAAGCTTAATGATTACAGTACTATCAAAGCTAACATCTCTTACAACCACAAGAAATATTTCCGTAGCTGTTTTTGCTGGACTTGATAAAAAGCTGTTTTGGAGTTGTAGATATTGCAAGTTTTATCGTTATCTTATAAAAAACTTTTATAGTTGCCTTATTTTATCTACCTCGCTAGTTTGTCATGTTGAAAATGGCATCTTCATTGTTTGCTGCAAAATCAGCCTCTAGGCCCCAATATAATTTTTTACATCTCTATGACTCCATCAGCCGAGACATAAGAGCTTTCATCGTCAAGTATCTTATGGATAGTTGGCCTAAATGCTCTTTATTACTGTCTATCCCACATACCAACGTTTTAATTGCTCCGTTTCAACAGATTTGCTTTGCAGATTATTCATCGTGATCTGGCGGCCAGAAACATTCTCCTCACAAAAGATCGTGTTGTCAAAATTGGAGACTTTGGCCTATCCAAGCAAATGGGCAAGAAAACTTATTATAGAGTGCGCAGCAGATGGGTGAGCCTTTAAACTTTACTTTCATAAATTTTTTTGAAAGCACCCGGTATGAATAACAAAACGTTAATAAAAAAGATCGTCTCCACCACTTTCATTGTTATTTCTAGGCCTATGACGTGTACTTGCAAGGGTATGTCAATATTTTCAACTGACGGTTTGTAAGTTGTCTTGTGGTCGTGCGATTTTTC
>JGI24021J15306_10000916_pt1 | contig 26387 bp, 13 predicted proteins | sample Ectturendosymbi1_FD_15306 | JGI IMG/M metagenome (IMG submission 15306) | reverse complement strand
TGTGGCCAAAAGTGGGGAAATGCATGACAAGATGTAGTGTTCATACAACTTGGAGATGATAGTTGCAAGGGAAACAGGCCTATAGTTCCCAGCATCACTTACGTTCCCATTCTTGTTTTTGCAAATGGGTACAATGACTGTTTGCATTCATTCCTGAGGAATTTTGCCATGCATTAGACACACATTGAATAGACTACTCAGGTGTTTGCACACACTTGAATCAGCATAGGAAATGTGTTCAGCAAAGATTCCATCTTTGCCAGCTGTGCGATTCAGTGGTAGTTTGTGCAGCAGAGATTAAATTATAAGCTGCACGCTGCTATGTTGGCTTGCAGACGATCATAACCCGCTGTTAGAAGAAATAGCCAGCAATTTTGAAATTATTAACAAACAAATTTTCAGCGTTGCTGGATGAATGCTCAGCCTAATAGGCCGTTTGACTGTTAAAGCTTTGAAGCCTTGATGTTTATCAACTGTAACAAAGATTTTAAACATTGATCATTTTTTAAAAATTAATATTTAAAGTGTTTGTTGCAGTGGAGTAACAGGCGGGAGGGATAAGGTGCGATTGTGACTCCCCTGGCCAACTAAATGTAAAAAACAGAACCTCACTTAGCTTATATTTTGGTTTTAGTATTCTTTTGGTTTTCAGTTGGTTGTCATCTTTTTGCGTTTTTCGGAGATTTTCCATTGATGTGGGGTTTTAGTATAAGCATCCGCACCCAGATTCATAATTATTTCTCAAGTATTTTTCGGAGTGTTGACTTGTAGGTCACCTACAAAGGTCAGGTGGCCACTTTCAGCTAAGTTTCCCCTCTAGTTCAAATCTCTAGTTACGTCACTGATTTGTGGACTGCACGAACGTCTAATTAAATAATTATTGTAATTATTTTCCTGTGCTTGATCTTTACAGATTAGTAATTTCGTTTATTGCAATCATTAATATCGTATGTTGCCTGAAAACATACTTACATCAAACCATGCAAATTGCTTTTTTTTGTTCTGAAGATGTTTCAAGATAAATGTAATCGCAATTACTTTCAATGTAACCGTAATCGTAATCGATTACATTGTGATTTTGTTTATTCGTAATCGTAATCGTAATCGAGCAGGTGGCAAGTAATCGTAATCGTAATCAATTATATTTGTGCTGTAAACGCCCCATGTGTGGTCCTCGGTCCATGGGCGGTTAATGGGCCGGATGTTGCGGGCCATGGACGGTCTGGGCCTGAAAAATCTTGGACCGTGCCATCCCTAGGCAGGAGTCACGTTATAAGACTCCGACTGCGCTTTCGTTCCGAAATTTTTGAAGCCGGATCCGGTTCTGGAAATTTTTCAAATTTGAGAATCCAACTTTTGTTCAGACTCCGGTTGCCATTGATCCACCCGAAATTTACCCATGATTTTACTTAATAAATGACCACACAGACTTGTGTTACTGCTGAGATTGAAAAGTGACTCCGGGTCCGTTTTTTCAAAAATATTTGACTCCGGTGTCAAGCGAAATTTCTGCCTTGCTTAATTTCTGACTTCACACCATGTACGCATGCACAGAGTAATATTCTACATACCAAATATGCTGATAAAACTGATTATTAGGGCTTAGGAATTCATGTTTAGGTAAGTATGTCTGGTTATAGTTTGGGTTAGGGTGAGAAAAAGAAAAATAATGGAGATCACGGACGAAGTCCGAGAATTTTCAATGGTAAAAGTTATTCACGTGCTATAGCTTGTTGTGGGCACCTGACATCTAACCAAAATCTTTTAATGTATACAACACACATCAGAAAACTAATTGCCAGACTTTATTTCTTTATTCTGAGAAGCAGATTAACTGAAAAGCAATAACAGGTCAGAAATTTCGCTTGACACCGGACCCTGATGCGGTGCCAACCAAAACTTCTGATTTGCCAAATTACTGACTTCACGCGATGTGCGCATGCACAGAGTAATTTTCAACGTATCAAATACGCTGAGAAAACTGATGATTAGTGCTTAGGATTTAATGCTTAGGAAAATGCGTCGGCTTAGGGTTTTGGTTTGGGTAAGAAAAAGAAAAAGAATTGGGGTCTAAGACTAAGTCCAATGTTTTTCAGTGTTTATACTAATTCCCGTGCTGTAGCTTGTTGTGGATATCAGATGCCTAACCAAGAAGTTTTAATTTACGCAAAACACATCAAATAAGTAATTTTCAAACTTTATTCTTTTACTCTGAGAAGCAAAATAACTGACAAACAACAATAGGGCAGAAGTTTCGCAGAGGAGAGAAATTTCGCTTGACACCGCGTCCGAAAAAACGCAGAATCTGGCCGGAGTCGACTCCGTCAGACCGGCACCTCGCATACATTGCCACCTCTGGATCAGAGACGAACGCACTGTCATATTTTGTGGTCCAGATCCCGTCCTGAATTTCTAAAACTCAGTTCAAGTCCAACCATTGTCCAAAGAGTTTAATAAATTTAAAATCTAAGTCGAAATCAAGTCCAACTGAAATGAAGTCCAAACTGCAGATTTTTTAATGACAAAAATTACGCAATTCCTTTCCATTTACCCAGTCCAAATCCGGTCTTGATCCTAAAAATCCAAAATCAACATAATTCGTCATAGCCCGGATCCAGTGCAATCCAAGTCCAGTCAAATTCTCATCAGAGGTGGGAGCGGGATCCAGAGTGTCGGAGTCGACTCCGGCAGGATTCTGTGTTTTTCTTTCAAACCCGGATCCCGAGTAAAAATATTGGGAAAAACCGGTCCCGGATCCAGAGTCACTTTTCAATTTCGGCAGTAGCAGTAGTCTGTGTGATCATTTCTTAAGTAAAAATATGGGTAAATTACGGTTGGATCAATGACTGCAGCCGGAGTCTGAACAGGAGTGGGATTCGCAAATTTGAAAATTGCCGGACACGGATCAGGACCCGTATTCACAAATTTTGGAACAGTTGCGGAGCGGAGTCTGAAAAAGTGACTCCGGCCACCTCTAATTCTCATCTCTGCTCTATATCGTCTCTGTTGCTTAGTTACTGCAAAGTTGTGCATCCTCAGTGTTTTCCTGCAAAAATAAAACAGTTTTGGTGAAACGGTGATTGATTTGAACTAAATTTATTTTTCCCCTTTGATTTGAAAAATTTCGATGTTTTTGTAAATTGTGCAGATGCATTTTCTGCAGCTGTGCTCAGAGGAAATCATTTTTGTTCTCGAACTATTTGTTTTGTAGTGAATTGCGTAAGCGGTGGTTGACGTCATTGCCATGTGTGCATTGTTGCGGTGTTTACTGTGATTCGCTATTGCACAACGATTGATCCATGCAGTGTCAAACCCTTCTGTCGTTTGCTGTTTTTGCCAGTGGGTTGTAACACTTGACAAAGCACTAGCAGTAGCACTAGACCTCCAGTTTGCTCTTTACTTTGTTATTTTGTCCCTTGTCCACTCCACCGCACGGTTTCTGTGACAGACAGTGCAGTAATAATTACAGGAGTAAGCTAGTAGTAGGCAGCTAGAGCTAGGTAGGTTATTTCATCAACCTTTGAACGGTACTGTAGGCTATTGTTAGTGCTGTAGAATTAATAGGTGCCTGTCGCTTTTTGCTGTCATCTGCACAAAATACTCATACTGTAATTGGTTTAATCCTGGAAATGAGGTACAGTAGTACTCAGTACTGAAACTTGAAAACTGGATGAAGTGTGATGAAGATTAACTATGGACATTTTCATGCTAAAATTTTAGTAAAATAGTGTTGATATAGTTAAAGCATTTACAAATGCTGCAAACTTAGAAACTAGCCCAGACTGCCTGCTCAATTTTTTTCAAGGTTAACTTGTCTTCATTTTTCATCCTTCCTTGCGTTGGGCTTCACCAGTCTACACACAATCAAGTGTAAGCTATTTATAGTCTGTTGTAGCCCTGCCCAAGTTTAAAGTTATCCTAATTTTCGTTTTATTTTGTTGTCTCTGTTTGGTTTACAGGTCATGTCAATTGCATTATGACTAACCATTTTTCAAAGTGGTATTAATGTTGTTGCAACCTCTCCGTTTAGCGTTGTGTTGATTATGTGATTCACCACGAACGGGATGTGCGCAAAGCTTCGCACTGTGGCAGCAAGCAACAATAGAGTTCATGCGCTGCAATCACTGAGATATTTTTGCTTGTTCGCGCCACATATGATTGTGGTGTTGTTTTTCGTGCACATCCTGTTCGTGGTGAAGCACACAATCAACACAACGCCAACAGAGAGGTTGCAACAACATCCCCTCCTTTTTACAACAAACCGCACCGATCGCATGTTCTTTTTATGAAGGCTTCACACAGCACGACCTTCACATTCTGGTCACAGCACCATTTTGTTGCGATCGGAAAGCTCGAGCGGCATGTGTGCAGTTTCGCACTGTGGCAGCAAGCAACAATAGAGTTCATGCGACGCAATCAATCTATTATTGCTTGTTAATGCCACATATATGTGGTGTTGTTCTTCGCGAACATCCCGTTTGTGGTGAATCAGACAACGCAATGTCAACGGAGAGGTTGCAACAATGTGTCATTCAAGTACACTTGTGATATGGACTAAGCATGAGTTTGATGCAAAATAAATCTTATCATAGATATTCTTGAGTTTGTGTGAACAACTTTTGTGAGTTTTTTTTGTTGATTGAGTGAGATGTGATTACTAAGTGCTGAAAGCAAGAACAATTTTGTTTTGCTACATTATTTAGTCTGTCACTTTGGTGCAACTCAAAAGTAAGACTATTCTTAAAGGCTAGCATTCCCAAAGTGAAGTCAGTATTTTCGTACATGTTCATTTTAACATGTTCAATATTTAACATGTCCATTTTAACATTTGTATACATGTTCAATATTTTTGTATGTATGTTCATCTGTGTATTTAGATGATTTATCCAATTAACTAAACAACATCAAAGCAGGGTGTTATATTGGTGAAGTCTTATTAAATCACTTGATGTTTGCTGATGATATTTATGTGCTTTGTCCTAGTGTGTGTTGGTTGCAAAGAATACTAGATGTGTGCCAAGGTTATGCAGAATTTCATGGTATTGTTTTCTACTGTGCACTTTTGTAACACAACAAAACTGTTTGTATGACATTTAAAGGTAAGAGTGCAAAAAGCACAGTCACTCCATTATTGACACTGTGTGGTCAAAAGGTAAAATCTGCTGACCATTACAAATATCTGGGGATTGTATTGGATACTGAGCTCTCAGGTGACAAAGACATTCAGAGACGATTGCGATATCAATATTGTGCGGCAAACAAGCTGCGAGCCTCTTTTTCCCGATGTTCGAATGCAGTTAAAAAAATACTTTTTCATTCCTGTTGTACTCTCATATATGCATCGCAATTATGGTGCAATGTTAAGAAGTCATGCATGCAGAGAGAGGTTGCGTGTGGCCTATAATTTTGGATGTAGAGCTCTATACAACTTGCCCTGGAGAGCGAGTGTTAGTAGCCACCAGGTTTAATGTAACATTCCTACCTTTGAGGCCCTGTTAAAAAAAAACACGTACCTGTTTCTCGAAAGATGCAGAAAATCAAACAAAGTATGGTTACGTGCTTTGATGCAGTCAGATTGTTTGTATTTGTCCCCATTCCTTGAACACTACAATTGTATTTTACTCTATGAATAAGTGATCGAACTTTGCAGTGTCTGTTTGATTGATGGCGTGTCATGTCACAGTGCCTTTGCAGTTTACCTAGACTTGACCAGTTTAGGAATTGCCACCCTACTCCGCAGTAGTGTTGAATCAAGTGTTGCATGTTAGCTAACATTAGTGTTAACAATGTGTCTGTAACCCTATGGTTCTGTCTTCAATGCAGTTGCACAAATGTGTCTGTAACTCTATGATACCGCCAGCTCCAATGCCTTGTAAAACGTTTCGTCTGTTTTTATCAACCTGCGTTAAGCAGGGTGTGTGTGTTTATACTATGGACTTCGTGTCTGTTCACAAACAAATAAATTAAAATTTAAGTCTCCCTGAATGTGATTGGCTATATTAAGTCCCATCACCTAAAACAAGGGTAGTATCCAACCTTTTTTGTCAGAGGGTAATTACAGCATAACAGTTTGACTGCCAGACATCTTATTTAATGTGGTTGTTTCATGAAGCTGTTACATTTTACCAAATCAACAAATGTTTTATAAATAGTTACATTAATTTTTCATTTATGAGAAAATGTCTTTGTGCATGGATGAAATTGGCTTCGCAGGTTAGATGGAATGGCTTTTGGGCCGTAGTTTGGAGACTCCTGACCTAAAATCTTGCGTGGGGGACAATCTAGAATACCTGGCAGTTACTGACAAGACATTCTGCGTGATGCAAACTAGTTTAAGCATAATACACAGTATCATCATAGCAAAATAGCTAAATGTGGTTGTTTTTTTGGAAAAACATGGCACATATGTTGCATGGAGCAACTGGCACGTGGTTTAAGAATGGTACTCAAAATTCTAGTCTTGGCTGTTTTCCCAAAACACCCAAGCTAGATACAAAAGTTAATGACTATATGGTTAAGCATGTTGCGCAAGGAAAAGACAACTTTTTTGTTGCGGTGATCACTTTCCTATTTTAGAAAAATATTTTCTTAGCAGAATCTGCTTACCTGCTGCATACTTCCCATTTTTTATGCTTTAGAAGTTAAAAGTGAAATGGAACATATCAGAGAATGCAATGTTTAATCACAGGCAGTAGCCATGGTAACTAGAGTTTCTATGCAGGTGACAAAGTTCAATAAATCAATCAAGTTTTTTAAAAGGCAGTGGCTATAGAACCACCTGTGGATCTTTAAATTTGAAACCTTATTCAACCACATTTTGTAACATGACAGTAACACATGATGAGAATGCAGTAGGCTTGGTAGAAACATAGTAAACGTAAAAGGTAAACCTAACCTAACCTCAACCGTAGCCCTAATGCTAACGCCTAAACTGGAAATTTGGAAGGTTTTGAAAAAAGAAAAGTGGTCTCATGAATTGAAACGTGCAGCCACTACTACCAAAATGAAAGTCGTCAACATGAGAGCCGAACTGAAAACCTTTGATGCAGCAGACCTCAAACGCATCTGTTACGCTACAACATCAGTGCAAACTTAACGGTTTATTCGAACTGCGTTATGCGAGGTGGTAAAAAGTCACTATTTTCTTTATATGAAATCGGTTTCGCACTACTGCACACATTTCCAGTCCTGAACTCTTATTCCAGTGGAATGATCCTGTCTTGACATCTTATGTAAATGCTGTTTCAAATGTAAACCAAATGAAAATCAAAGTGCTGTTTGCAAGAAGTTGGTTGAGAAAAATAACACTTCAGTGGAGATTAGCAAAACTTAGAGAAAATGAACCATTGGAAAGCAATGAGGCAGTGCTTATTGTAATTTGGCAAAACAAAAAGGAGACAAGTGTTGTACAGTAATACTGGTTATCAAGCAGGGGATAGCTCTTGGGGTAGGCATGACTGGATAAATCATGCTCATACACAGGCCAAAAGACTTGCAGCATTCCTTTTGACTTTTGCCGGAGACAATCACTGATGTAATCAGCTGTTGTTTTCCTGGGTCGCCACACTAGTCTTATCAAAAAGTTTTTTGCATGATCGTTGAAAAGAGTCGTTAGATATTCTATAGATATTCAGGGTTGCGGAGTTGGAGTTGCAAGGATTCAAAGGTTTTTGGCTGAAGTTGGATTCTGAAGAACAGTCGGAGTGGGTTTTTTTTATCCGACTCCGGAAGTCTAATTGAAGCATTTTATGCATCACACTTATAAGTTGGAAGTTCCTGTTGAAATGGTATAATTTCTTTGAAATATTGGAACAGAGAATACTTTTTTGTGCACCACAGTTTCCAATGATTGCTAGCTGCTACAAAATTAGTTAGCTTCAGCTTAAAGACCCAATATCATATGAAGAACGCTTTTTTTAAGGGACAGTTCGCATTGCTTAGTGTTCACACAGTTACCTGTAATTACAACTGTTTTGTGTGTCATTGGTGAATTAATATTGCCCAGGTGGTTCTCTGAGTGATAAGTAATGGATAACTATCAAAGAGCATGCATATTGCATACCCAAACGAACATCTGTCATGTAGTTGTATTGGCTTGTGTATGTGCTATTACAAACCACCAAGTGTGTTTCCAGGGAGTAGAACTTATAAACATGGTTGTGACATGAATATTTCATGCAGTTACTTTAAAAGGATGATTTTGGCTGGACGTGGCTGATGTACGAGCAAATGTGATAGTTACGTTTCAGTGAGAAGAATACGGTTAGTGTTACCTACTTTGAACTTTAACTTTAAGTATGATGTTGCAAAGTTTATCACCGAGTGTGACAGACTGATACAGTTTAATTTTTATACGTTACACAGCTTGCACATCTTCAAATAATGTGGCACTAAAGCTAGCTTAGTAAAACATAAAAGTTAATTAAGATTTATTAACTTAGGGTTGCAATTGCAAATAGTGGCAGACTGTTAAATAGAACCGCCAGCACCACCATGTCAATTACTTTGCCATTAATGTCAGATATGTAGATGAAGGAAAAAATTACACCAATGCTTTAGCTATGAGAGACACTTAGCCCAACATTCCAGCAAATTCTTAACTCAATTGGAAAAAGATGTGTTGTAAGACTATGGCCTTCAGAAAGACCATGTATTATGCATTGTCACATTTAATACATCCAATATTGTGAGCATGGTCAAACAACCCATGAACGACGAAGAGAAGGGTCAAGCACTACAGAAGAAAGTGCAGCAGAAATTCATGAACAATCTGGGCTAGTCAGCAACCAATCAATTGTATGTGGTGACCTGACTATAATTGATTTTTATGATTAGTAAATATTCTATAAAGAAATTGACCAGCAAAGTTCATTCAAATTATGTTAAGGAGTCAGAATCGGGAGCAGTGGCATGCAGAGGTCTGGTGATGCCCAGAGTGACTGCTTGATTGCATGCCCCCAACCAAATTCTAGTATTGTGCAGTGGCATATAGTGGTCATTGTTACTGGATATATGCTGTTTGTGACATCACAATATGATGTCATATTCACGTTCGCAAACCACTGTTTTGGCAATTTTTTTTGACACAACATGCACATTATTCTGCATGCATTCTCCTTGCTTGTTGTTGTTCAATGTGTCATTCTAATTAACATAAATTATCAGTGCTCCAAGTTAGGAGACCGAAGCAAAGCCCAGCACTCAACTCTAAGACAGAGCAGTTTATAACTGCAAAAATATCCAGCGACAGGAGAGTAGAACACACTTGGTGCTATGTCAACGCAGTTCACAACTGCAAAAATATGAAGTTGCGCATTACAACATTGGAGTAAAACACACTCAATTTTACAGCAGGGTAGTTCAGAACTGCAAAAACATAAGCAGTGGCGTAGCCAACCCAAAATTTTGGGGGTGGCCAAAATGCTTGACTTCAGGCGAGCAACAGTATTTTTGTTTGGCACGCTGCTTCTCAAAGCACAAAATGACTGGATAAGCTAAAAATTTTGGGGGAATGATCCCATGTCCCCTGGCTGCACGAACGTCTCGTTGAATAGCAGTCGAGCAGAGAAGATATGTGGCTGGGATGGCAGACAACCAGGGTTGACAGTTTGAAACTGAAATATGACTATGAAGATCAGTTAAACATCCATAATTATCCTTCAATCCTTTTTTGTTATGGTCCCTAGTATTGAAGAATGTGAGAATGACTGGCATTTGAATACGTCATAACTATGTGTTGACAAAAAACAAGTTTTGAAAAATTAAATCCATGCAGCATATGTTAGTAGCCTTGCAATAGGAAAAATTATTTAGTTACAGCATTGAAATTTTTGTAATTTCACTCTTTCGATGCACCCTGCCTTGGATGCCCGGGGTTGTCGCTCCATTCTCCCCCCCTTTACATGCCATTGGTTGGGAGTCAGAGTCGGAAATTTTGGAAAGGGCAGAGTTGGAGTTTGAAAAATTTGGAAGGTCGGAGCTGGACATTTTAAGCTCGACTCTGCAACCCTAGTTTTAAGGAAAACTGGCTAAAATATGTAAGTGTTTAAGAAGACTATTGTAGTTTGTGGATTTTGCAGTCTTGGTGTCTGCTGCTATATAAGTCCTGTCAGAAAGTAATTTCATAAATAGTGGCATGGAGTTTAGTTGCATCTTTTCATGGGAGATATGCATGTGCAACGAAAGGAATGTCAAGTCCATTAGTGCTTCAGGCAAGCAGCAATAAGAAATTCCTTGCTTGACCAGGTACACTCTAGCTATTGTTTATTTTGCCGAGAGTGGCACAAGCGCTGCTGAATATATTATGTCGTTTGAACCCGTGGAGAACTGCATCCACTTTTTCCAGATATAATGCTAAGTTTGTTATACTAAAGGCACGGCGCACATAGTCGAGGGGATGTGTCTACAGCTACTGTGCGAGTGCTCGTCAGTTCGGCTCCCATCACTGCTGCTTTCGTTTTCCCACTGGACGTGACACTTTTCATGGGAGCACTTTTTATATACTTTTTTTAAAACTCACTATTAACTTTTACGGGTTAACCACTTTGGTTTATGCTTAGGTTTGGGTTTAGGGTTACATTTAGAGTTTAGGGCTTATGTTTAGGGTTTTGCGTCATCTGACAATAACAATGTGCTCATCCAACTGTAATATCTCCTTGTTATGTGACCATTTCTGACATCAAAATAAACCCTGTCTTCACTCTATTGTTGCTTGTGTCTGGCTGTGTTTTTGAAGCACTTCTTGACTGTGCACTTCAGGCATGTGACATGATGTGCTGTCATTGGAAAAAAGGTGTCCATTACTGTCATGTCTTACACCTGGCTATGACCTCTAAAGTCTAAACCAGTGGTTCTCAACCTTTTTAAGTTATGGACTATTTTTGGACCAGTATAAAACTTTGCGGACTCAAGATAGACTGAGACTACGAGAATGATAGAAACACCAATTTTAACAAATCCAGTTCATCACCCACATTCATAAATTTCAATGAGAACCTTGTCTTTGAGTTTGTTTCACCAGTTTGTTAAAGTAAAGGCTTGTGGGTGTTAACGCACATCACCTGATGTCATCTTCTGGTTGAAGTTGGTATCCGTGCTTGGTTTTAAAAGTAGTTATATCGTTGAAAAGCAGCTTCACAGCGATATGTAGTTGAAAAAAGAAAAAGATCTTGTGTTGCCTGCCGACACAGATCAGAGAGATTTGGTTCCATTGTCTGGACATTCATTCAAAATTGAATCAGACTCCACATCTGTCGACTTTGCAGCTCAATTAGCAGCAATGCAAACCACTTCACAATAAATCTGTAGCTCTGGCATCACAAAAGGGCTTTGCATGTTTTTGATGTAATTGTCAAAGGGGATATATTTATCCATCTTGGTGAGATGTAATTAGGCGCTCAAGAAAGATTTGACAACAGAAATCAATTACTACCTCTTCTGCAAGTGCGTTTAATGCCAAAGACGCAGATATTCTTCCATTTTCAATTTAATGGATCCACAAAAGTATTAAACTAGACGATGTCTAGGACACATCTAAAACTATTTTACTTTTCTGTGCATGGAGCTGTTTAGCCAATTCAGATGTATAAAAAAATCACCTAAGAATATTTGGCAATCTACTTACTGTCGATGAATCATTCAGCAAAGTTATAATTCTGCTCTTTTATAATGCATCGGTGGCATTGTGTGGGCAACTCTTTCCAGAACCTTTCCTCATGAACCAACTGAACGTCCAGTGTGTTCTAAATTTTATTAAGGTCCAAACCTAAATTTTATTAAGAAAAAAATAGTGTCCTGTTTACTTACCCTTATGACCACGCCAGTTGACCCGCACCTGGTATTTACTTTATACAGACCCCATTGCTCCACAAGCAAGCATTACCGTTGTAAATCTTAATGTCAGATCACTGACCTGAAGGAAGTACCTGGCGTGTTAACGGGTTCGGAGATCGTGGCCCTTAGCAAGGCTTCACTGGTGCCTGGATACGTTAGAAAATCCCAACTAGTTTTGACCAGTAAAATATCGACATAACTCTTACCAGGCTCATCGCCCAACCGCAACTCTTACTAAACCTAAACCGCTGCATGTGCTGTCCACACCTCGTGAAACAATCAAACAAACACACATAGAACCCATGTTAAGAGTTTTGTCAATCTTCAGTGGGCGGTCAGCGATTTGTCTGACCCGCAGAGCTTGACACATGCAACTATGGACCGTGGACCAATCTGGTTATGTGCATTTGGCCTGGTAGTGCTGCTTGGTTGCACACCCCTGAGCTACGCCATCACTGCACATTATTCTGGCTATTTTCATGGCTGCTGGTTGATCAAGCTCTCTTATTGTATGAGGCACTTTTGCTCTTGCATTTTTCCAAGCAACAGTAAAAGAAGCATGCACTGCTTTACTATGCGAGTACGTTTCTACTCTTGAAGTAGGTGGAAGATAAAGACTTAGCGTTACCTGGTGTTTTTTCTCTTTGAAAAGCTAAAGGATTTCTTCAACATATTTTACATGTTTTCACTCAATGGTTAAGCTTCTGTGAGAAATCCACGAGCAAGGACATCTAAACATAACACAAACTGTGGCCAGACTTCACCATTTACCAAGACTGAAGTAAATCCAAGTTTCAAGTAGTTGTCATTATACGCAAACGCCTGCTTTCGTTTAGCAATTATAAACAAAGATGGCAAAAACAAACTGCACTTTAGATTACAACTTTGAGCTTATGCTACTGACTACCCTACCTCAAAAGTATAAATGCCATGTGAAACAGCAAAGTTATTATTGTCTGAGGGCATCACAGCAAACTTGCTTGGCCCTGGTGCTTGTGGACTCAGCCAGAGCCTTCCGCGGACTCGGTTGAGAAGCACTGGTCTAAACCATGTGCCCAGGGACAACCTGTTGGGTTTCCTTCTGTTGTTCATCAATTTGAAGATTACATCAGGGGAGGCCAACTAGTTAAGAGACCATGAGCCACATCATACACATGGGCACACATGAACATCATCCCATCTCTATCTCACTCACACACATACCTTTGCTCAGCTAGTTTGTTGTAAATATCACACACACACATGATAATAAATTTACAAGCCATTTATTGTTATTGAATGTTTCTTAGTGGGACCCATGACTTTTAATGTGAACAATTGGTATAAAATTTTGCAACTTATACATGAATATATACAATGTTTATGTAAGAGCCGCATGCAGCTTACAAACTGTAGGTTGGCCAGGCCTGGATTAAATATACATGCATGTTACGATTGTATGATAATATATTTAAGTGTTGAATGCCTAATGAAGGACCCTACATTTCGGTCACAAGAGAATCCATGAAGGACCAAGTGGCCTAGCCTAACTTTATTACAGTAGGATAAAGCATGCGTTTTAATGTTTGTGGGCATGCTTGGTCTAGTTTTTTTTCGTCTTGTGTTTTAATACTTGCCTTTTATGATTATGCTTCAAGAGGGGTATACACGAAATACAACAACGTTCAAAAACTTATATGTTTTTCAAAAATAAAAAGATGTTGAACTTGAATCCAAGACAAATAAAATCTAGCCAAGTATTTTGAAGCTATTTTTACATCATCTTTAATGGAGGACAAGTCAGTGGGAATGCAAATGATTTTGCTATTGCAAAGTAAATACTGAAGATGAGAACAAGCTTTAAGAAAACATGCACTCTTTCAAAAATTTTCACTGTCGTAAAACATATGCTATATTGTTTGCAATGTAGCATTTGTTTCAGAATATCATAGTGCATTTCTGGAAATGTTTATAGTTTTCTTGTTTGTGAATTAGCTGTTACTGCATTTACTATTAATTTTGCACAATAAAGCCTATGAGTCTTTTGGAGTTGTACTTCAGCAATTACATTTGTTGACTAAACTTTACACTATGTTTTGGTCAGAAAAACAACACCATTGCGTTTATTCTTTTGTGTTGGTTTAGGTAGGCATTGCTACCAAAATGCTTGCACCATTGCATCATAGTGCGTAATGACCATGGACAGGGTTGATGAAATGTGCTAACAGTAGCAGATTTTCACAACTTCTTTTAAAACAATGGGAGTATAAGAGAAAGGGACATAGAAATGGTGGTAGATACAGTTTTTTCAAGATTTAGTGAAAAGACTAGCTGTTAATTTACGCTTCATGGTGTTCATGTTCATTGTTGTAAGAAAAGGTTGAAAGGAATCTCACGTTTTAACATTTTCTAAATTTTCTTGCTTGGAATAAACAAAAAGTAGTGTCAAGTGGAATAATTATAGTTGCAAACATATTGCATTGACATTCCCAGACTGTGGTGTTTAGTCTAATCATCTGTGTTAAATTCTTTGTGTGGTTACTTGTCTCAATGTAAAATCCCAAACAGATCGTTCACTGAAACAGAATGGCAGCAACCAGTGGAACTTTGGTTGAAGATTTGCCAACATCAAGTTGTGAATCTACTAAACCCCAAGATATTCAACGTTTATGCTTGCCTGAGCATTTGAAATCACATATTGGAAGCTATGATACTAAAACACCACCGAACAGTCCTTGGCAATCTGTTGCTCCATGGGGTTTTACAAATAAAGTTGTAGAAAATCAAACCTGCCCCTCTTTTGAGGAAGTAATGAGTGAACAACTTGCAGCACAGTTGCAGCTTGCTGAGGACCAAAGCAACACATCTGGTGCTCATGGACATTTACAAATTGGTATGTGTGAATACATTTGAAGCTTGTGGCATGATGTGGGATATCATGATTTTCACTGAAACTTGATTATTGTAAACATGCTAATTTCTAACAAAACTGTTTTTGTTGTTTGCATCACAATTTACATTGATGCACCAAATGTGACAAGGTTTGATCTTCAAGTTTTGACTGAGTGGCACAGCATGTGATTTTTTGCAAAGTTCGAATAGCATCCATTCATTCCTTTGAAACATTTGAAGTCATTGCCTAGATCAGTGGTTTTCAACCTGGGGATTGTTTGCCATCTTGCTGGTGGTTGTGAAAGCTTCTGATAAAAATAGTCATAATTATTTCTGTACTACATTTTATGTTTCATATATGGTACCACTTTTTGGCGTAGCCAAGATAATAGGATCACCTGGCAGAAATGATAGCCTACTTTTTCATTCATAATTGTTTTTAGTGTGATTATGACCACTACAAAGTTAAGAGTGTGGTTGTGACTATTACAGTACTGTTGCATTTGGCAATGCACGACAAAACTTGGTGACGTAAGAATGTGCTGTGTTTGTAAACTAGATATCTGAATGCAGTAGTTAACTTGCAGTGTTACCAGATTTGCTATTTTTCTGAAAAATTTGGCAATTTTGTATTTGGTTGGTGGGTAAAAATTGCATTTGGCAGGTGGCAGATTTTTTGGCTATTTTCGAAATATTTTGGTGGAAAATTTGGCGGATTTTGTACAAGATCTAGACCAATGCTTGGTTCATAAAAAAGTTGTAAAAATCCGCTTAATATTTTATAATGCCGCCAGATTCATTGTTTCTGAATGTGTAAGGTCATTGTACCAGTGCTGGCTGCTTCAGTCCAGTTGAAACCCTGTGTTTGGTAGGCTTCAGTGATCATCTTGTCCCATGACAGGTCGATGTAGTAGAGGCATGCTGGACTGCATTCAATCTACCTACTCAGAGAATAAACTCTGTGGAAAGTCCTAAGCTGCATAAATGCTGATAAGATTCTTCCGGAGAACATGGTTATAAGTGATCCTATTAGTTTTACCAGCTCTCATTTTTATGTTTTATAAGTAAGCTAAATGAAAGAATGAGATGCTTGTGCCCAGTTTCGGTTAGAAAATTAAAACAAGGATACTTTAGATTAATGAGTTGTAAACCACTATTTGTACAGAGTGTTTTGTGAAATGTTTAATTTTGGATAATGTTCTACAAGTTACTGGAATTAAGACATCAGCGTATTGATGCCAGATCTCCAGCTTAGTTTGGTCTAAAACACTCAGATGTTCTTAGTTACTTCCGGTGCTGGTGTTATAATTGATAAAGAAGATGTGTCATCCGGTTTCAAATAATGTGATCAGATGAATGGTTTTCAACTAAGGATTTGAAAAGTGCAAAGTAATGTTGAGAAATCCTAATGCAAGTTTGTCGCTGTGAAATCAGAGCACATCGATCAGATTGAAATAGCCATTATGCTTCTAATAAACACCAGCATAATGCCGTTCCCAATTATATCATGCGACTTGTTAAACTGTGGTTTTCAAAAAAGTTCTGACAGCAGTAATCAGTTGTTTTGTTTTGCATTTGTAAATAGTTTTGTTAATGGTGGAGGCTGTGGATACACGTTATAATCTGTAAGGTGCGATGGTGTGTAACCTACACCATCTATAGCCACTTCCTTTACAAATTGGTTTTGCAAAGATTGCATGGTTCCTAAATGTGCCAGAGACAAATTTTGTACAGTCCACAGAATTGACAAACTGAACTTCTTGGTGACTTTTAATGTCTAATTTTTTTTGTTGAAATTTGGCTAATTTTTATGTTGAAATTTGGCTCCAAAGCTTTTTGAAATCTGGCAACACTGATAACGTGGGAAATATTCTATTTTTCAATGAGTTGTGCTGTGGAGTGATTTGTATATGGCACGGGTCTCTCTCACTGATGCTGCCATGTGCATGAATTTAATAAATGAGTCTTTGTTCAACATAGTGATATCATACGTTATAATTTTGTCATTATGATCTTATATTGTACAAACACAACTGCATTTCGTATGCTTGACTGGAAATTTTCAGAAGGTGGTCATTAGATTAATTGGGTTGCGTGAAATGGGTTGCTGAATGAAAAATGTTGAAAACCACTGGCCTAGATTAAGTGGTGTAAATCAGCCGAGTGATACTGTTAGCCATGTTTGTAGATAAACAAGAAAAAACATGTGGGACCTACATGTTGTTCCTTCATACGATTTTGTATTGCCAACCATAACAACTGATAGTTTTCCATCTTTTGTTTGTTTTGGCCAAATTAAAATACAAAAAGACATACTTTGTTATAAAAAATATGAAAGAAACACATCTATTGGAAAATAAATGTTTGTTGCAGTGTTGGTTTTGTCTATTAGACAAGATTTGTACATAGGATAAAAATGTTAATTTACCTTTTTTTTGCAGGACTGGATAATACACAGGTTGCTGTGGAGGGTATTGCTACTCAGAAAGACAATGATACTTCAAATGATTTAATATTAGCTCAGATGCTTCAAGCAAAATTGGACAAAGAGTACAATCAATATTTGTCACGACAAGAACAACATGTCAATAGAGATTCCAAGGTTATTTTTATATTGAAACTATTTTTACTGCAATGTTCCTAGCTATTGGGTACTGTATCCATTGGCACCATAAACAATTCATGATCAAAATTTTTCACCACTATTGAGGCCTTGGCTAAATAATGCTGAACAGTAAAACTGTTGTTGCGGTCCAACTGTATTTTAGGGTAGGTTGATTAAAACAAAAGTGTCTTTCATGGTTTTTGGCACACAAAACATGATGTGCAGAACTCATGTCATTATTGTTAGGGATCAGATACATTTGGAAGGACAATAATAAAGAATGAAAAAGGTTAGTCAGTAGTTTCGGAATAGAGATGGTTGACAAAACAAAGGTCATCAGTTGCAAACTGATGTAACTGGTGACCTTGCATGTGGTGATCATTCTTGTTCAGGTGTCCAGTCAAGAGTTTTGACATCTTATTAGGCCAACAAAGGCAATTTTTGAAACAATCCTGCAAGCAAATTGCACAAATGCTTAGCTTGATTATAAAATTGATTGTCTCTTTACCTCTTTCTTCATGCTAGTCATGTTTCCTGCTTTACAGTATGCAGGCTAGCTTCTGCTTTGCATATGCATTTGCATGACATCCATTTTCAGGAATAAACTATGTCCTTTATTGTGAATTCTGGACAAATTGCATTTCTGGCAAATGCTGATCCATGATGATGAAAGCCTCTATTCATGGTTTTGTCAATAAATTTGCAGAACAGGACATATCCTAAATTATTATCTTTATTATATAATTGCCATTTCCTACCTTACTGTACAGTACGATAAGCAAGTAGTCAATACTAAACAGTAAGCTGCACTATCTTTGATGCCACAGTAGGCCATAATGTATTGTGCTTCATCTGGGCCCAGGTATTGCTTGCAAAATAGTCTATAGAATTACACATTCCTGTTTTTCTTACTTGCATCACAGATCTTTTCCAGCACCCAGGCTTCTCACAGTCCATATGTTGTCTGGCAAGGTTGTGTTCAGGAATCTAGATTTCATGTCGGCAGAGTGTTCGCCTTTCCATGAAAAGCTAGCTACAAAATATAGATAATTTTGTAACATTGATGCAACTTATATGTAACTGATTGTTTGTGGAAACAGCACAAACTAATCTTGTCAGTAAAAATCCGAGTGTTTGGTAAAATTGCCTTCAACTCACATTGTGATGCAAGCGCACTGAAATCAAACTTCAGCCATGAAATCATTTTTCTTGGATTCTGGCTATGTTTCAACTTTGCATCAGTGCCACAAACATATAAACAAAAGTAAAAGGGTTAGTGATACGATTGTCGATCACATAATGGTAAACGTCAACACAATTTCTTGTGTTTTGTTAGTCATTTGGCCTAAGCTGGCCTGGGGCAAAAAAATTCGAACTGATTGTAACTGCTAGACTTTGCATGTATATGTATAGACAGCATTTTTGTGTATAGCTCTTGGTAAAAGATTCATAATTAGAGCAGCAAACTTTTACTGGTATACTGGTTTCTAAGTTCATCGTCATGCTGGACTGCTTCCAGATGAGGTTCCACAACTACAGAAACATCGAAATCTTTTAATGTGCAGGCTTTCTAATATCGATCAGTTTTGTCAAGAAGAGCACTAAAAATCTATTTTCGCTGAACAACCAAGAAGCTTAACCTTTTTGGTCTAAGTTACGTTTATGCCTATATTTGAACATGCTTAGGTTAGATTGTCTTTTTCGAATTTCCGCACGGACGAAACATTCACTTCGGATGATGACTGCAGCGAAGATGACAATGGCGATGAGTATCATAAGGAAAATGACGTGAAAAATGCAGACCCGACGGCATCCATGCTGGAATTTAATTCGTCCAAAGGTTTGAACGATTTGTACCAACATGTGCTTCTAGACCCAGCTTTTGGATTTCGTGTCTGCGTATTTCGCTTGAGCAACGTAGAAAACTGGATTTGTTACTAGCCCATTACCAACTTCCTTTTCAAAAACGAAAGAATTAAATTCTTTTATCTGTTCAGGATATGTTGTGTTCGGAAATGAAGTTGTAACAAAACATGATTTGGAAATATCGGGAAGAAAAAATACCGCGAAGCTAGAGGACTCGTTTCCACTGGAGTTCAGAACCGGCGATGCTCGAGGAATGGATTTGCAACTATCTAATAAAATCTATAACAGTTTAAAGAAATATGCTTACTCGGAACAAAGAAGGTACTTGTGGTTGTCAGTGTTTGATTGTGGTGTGCGGCTGATTTTTTGTCGCAGAGACGTTTCGGTCATTTGTCCCATAATATTATTAAACCTCGCCGTAACAGTATTCACTAGTCTATATTTTCGGTCATCATGACCGAACTGACTTTCTTCGGTCTTTTAAAAAATTTCAGTCTGTGACCGAAAAAAAACTAGATATGCGGTAGCACCAAATATTTTGTGCGTCAAGGCTGGTGTGTGTCACGAGACTACTTAGTAAATTACCACCCCTGCAAATGTGGCATGTGCTCGTCAAACGTCAGTCTCAAGGTCTGTTGTGAATTGTTACTCACCACATTTCGTTCTATGTCAAAATTTCGTGGAGTTACAATGTTTCTAACTTGATGAGGTCGAAAGATATAACTTGCTTGAGTGGTCTTACGATGTAACGCAGAGGTCAGCGTCTTCACGAGACAAAAGAACACTACACCGCTGAACACGCTGTGGACGAGAAGACCAGGCTCATTTTACATCGTATGGTTGACCGCGGAATCATCGCTTCGATTAACGGCGTAATAAGCATAGGCAAGGAAGCGGTCGTTATTCACGCGCATGGCGGCGACGCTGTGTTGAACGATCCTGCTGGGAATGAATCCGAAACCGAAGATGGCAATCTTCATTGTTTGGAGATCCCGGAGGAATGCGCAGTTAAGGTAACTTCACGGATGGCAGTGAGCCACTGCTATTCCGTTTGGATTGCAGCGTGGCACATTTGTTACAGATATCTTTAACTGGTCGCTTTTAGGTGTGTAAGTGTCGTTGTTGCCATCGCAACACGCGCAAAAATATCCTGGCGAAACGATCTTACCAGTATCAGGTAATGCGAAGCGACAAATGGTTCTAAATTTCGGAAGACCCCTCATGGATTTGGTTGCGGCATGGATGCCACAACTACTTGTGCTTTGTTGTGATTCGAACGTTTTACCGCTCCTCACAAGTTATTCTAATTCTCAACGCGCCTTTCCACTTGGGTTTCTAGGTTTTCAAAACGACTTTGAACGAATTCAAGGCGCGCGACAAATACATCAAAGACGATTTTCGCTTCAAAGACCGCTTCAAGAAGTTAAATCCGCGAAAAATCATTCACATGTGGGCGGAAAAGGAAATGCACAATCTGAACCGCATCGCCGAAGCAGGCATCCCCTGCCCGTCCGTTGTTCTCTTGCGCAAACACGTCCTGGTCATGTCGTTTATCGGTGACGACCAACAGCCTGCCCCGAAGCTGAAGTCGGCCATTCTGTCAAGTTCGCAAAAAAAATCAGCGTATGAGCAGGTTGGTCGGCGAGGTTTGAGGCGTTTTGCGCTACCAGTGTGTATGTAGCGGGGTTCCCACGCGGTATTGAAAGTATTGAATTGTGAAATCGGTTTTCAAGACCTTAAAAAAGTATTGAATTTGGCCAAAATGTAGGTAAAGTATTGAAAAAGTATGGAAATTCCCAATTCAGCTTTCCATTTATTCAAATTTTGTTGTTTGCCGCTAATGACAGTTTTGCAGATGTTTCTCGCATTGTTTTCCATGACTAAAATCTGGAAAAATGAAGATAAGTGATGGCATTTAAGTTTTTTCAATTAGTATCGAAAATGTATAGAAAAAGTATGGAAAATGGTGTTTGAAAATGTGCGGGAACCCTGATGAAGGTGTAGTTTCTGGTGGTAGGGCAAAGAACAGAGTGGCTGGCAATTTTTATTTTTGTCTGGGTTCGTCGCGCTCGTCACTGTGCTGCAAATGCTACAAGCGATTGGATGGATTGGCAACCACGTGTTGTGAAATAGATTAAGTGAAATTTTGAGCGCTTGATTAAGTTTCGGCTAACCTAAAATTTAACGGGCTGGGAAAACTTTACCCTCAAATTTGCGATAACCACACTAGAGCTAAGGGCGCTCTCAAAACGTATGGCAGTAGATGTTCTCAGGCTGTGTACTGTATATCGATTCGGTTGGTTCCAAACCGTTAGCAAAGAATATGCGTTTCGTGGTATTTTTACGTTAGCAGCGGACAGGGTCTTCAGGATGCCTTTACAGTCACAACCTCAGTTTACCAGCTTCTCGAGTCGTGCTTTTTTCGCGCGAGAATCTTGATGATATGCGTGCATGATGCGATATGCATAAACTTGCGTAAACTTGGCAAGGAGTGTTCCTGAGAGTGGTCAGCTCTATAGAACGAAACCAGCAACCACTTTGACATGTACAAAGCCTTGTAATTCAGCTTGATTTCTATTCTCCAGCCAGCAATGGATATGATTGCCAGTGAAAGCAGGGTAAAAAAGCTTTGTAAATCTTCGGTGAGTATTGGTGATCGCTGAGTATTAAGATCAGATCCCACGAATTCAAGTCGCAGCGCGTTTGCGTGTTAGGAAAGAGAATTTCGGAAAAATGAGCTGTTTTGTAGCTTTAGACGTTCCTCTCAAACATCTATAAATTGTGTACGTTATGAAAATGATTATAATTTGTCTTCACTGTTGGGCAAAAACTTGGCAAGTTGGTGTCATCTGATGGCGGTGGGGATGAACCAATGGATCCGCTTGCAGACGGTGTGTACTCTCCGTAGGCGCAGGAGACTATTTTGCTTTCAGGCAAAAGTCATTTCAAACGCGAAAACACATTTTTTTTATCGAAGTAGTATGTTTGAAATTTGTTTTCTTGAGTCTTTTCTGTATTAATGGGATAAAAATTGCATCAGATGTCTTTTTGACCCTCTGCGCCTGTGATACTAACGCACGTCGCTGCTTGAGGTTGTCAAACCGCGCATGACATCCGATTTGTTGACAGGTGCTCGGAATGATGAAAACGCTTTACCACAAATGCAATCTGGTGCACGCCGATCTAAGCGAATACAACCTGCTGTGGCACGAGGACAAGGTTTGGAATTCGCTATTGATGCTTGTTTTTATCTCACGGTCGTTGCCACTTACAATTTCCCGCACGCTCTGATACCGATCTACAACAGTGTGTTACAACAGAACATTACTGTCCTTCAAAGACCGCCAAAGCTACTGCAGTGGCTTTTGAGACGAATTTTCGGCATAGCTCGGTACTTTCTTTTTAGGAAAACGAGGAAATTGGCATTTGGGATTTTTCACAGGTCCCAATAATGTCACAGGGTCGACCTCGTGACGTTATACTGCCCAAAATTATTCAAGTGCCAATTTACCCAATTTTTTACAAAAAAAAGTTCACGAAAATCCCCATCTTGTAATGTCTTCATTGACTCCAGCGCGATCGGTCGCTGAGATATGAACGAAATTGGCTCAAAGCAACTACAGTCGCTTTCGCAGTCCGTAAAGGGTTCACTTCCTGGCTTGTTAGTACTCGTGTAAGCGGTACAGCATATGACACACAGCGAGCCGTATGGCAACCTTCCCGTTGATTTTCACAACCAGGCGCGGACCCGAGCACAAGGACGAAAGCAGCTGAATCTGATCACTAAGTGTTTTACAAGGATATCGATTTCGCATCTTCAGTCTGTAAATTACAAGCTGAAGCTTGCAGGTGAAATGATGAAACACGGAAACAAAACTTAGAGGCAGCAACGCGAGCTGTATTTTCAAACACACGCCACGACCATTATGCTGTTCTCACCGAAGCTAAAGAACTAAACTAGCACCAACTGTGGAATGGCTGATTTCAAACAACCGCTTTTAGTGAGTCACACCAACAATGTTCGACCGCACGTGGCATCCACAACTAGGAACTACTGGCCAACACGATTGGGCTGTAAGTTATGGAGCGTGTTTTGTCTTTTGAGCGATTCTCTTGCGCAACCAGTTTTTAAATATTTTTCCTCATGTATTGAAAGCTGAGTAAGCTTTTATGCGGATGCATGATTTTTACAAAAGTAGCAATTTCGTCACAAACTTCAACGCCGTACTGACTTGCAATTTCGGAATAGATTGAAATTCCAAAAAGCTGTCTGTTAAGTGAAAACAACTAGTCTATTTCGCGGGCAAAGTTTCGAGATATCTATTGGGGACTGCACTGGTACTGTGAATTCAAGTCCTTGCGTGGAAATCTTCGCGCTTTGGCGTTGTTTGATCGCAAGTTGAAGAACTATGCAATCCAGCCAGTTCATTCAGAAATAGCTGATGTTGTGTTCTGCATAAAATAAGTTCGGTCTGTTTACTTTCAAGTTCAGTAGTTCCGGTGTTGTGCCGAACGTTTGTTTGACCTGTTGCTGGTGAAAAACATTATTTGGCCTTATGAAAAATGGGTTATTTTCATTTCATTTTTTCAACAGCTGAGACTTTAAAGTCAGATTTCCACAAATTCAAGTGTGATACTGAAACTTTGCAAACGTAGCTTCCTGAGTTCGCCTGCTCGCAAACGACTACCAGAGAAACACTGTTTCTGACAGTACATAAGTCATTAGCGTGATTTACATAAACAGTAGAGACTGTTGACAAGGGTGTTATGGTAACTGACAAAATTAGGAATGGTTCGATGGAAGAATAACAACTCTGCGCTCACCAGTGAAAAGATCCATACCACAAGGCAAAAAGCGTTTACTGTGACCATGTAACAGAAAGGATAAAAATCCATACCTTATTCTCTTAAGTAATGTGAGTGCACAACTTTTGTTGTCACTGCCCCTTTTGCTTTGCGGGCAAGTTGCACATGACCGAAAGAAGCCCACAGCTTGTAAACGAGCACAATCGAAAGAAACTGGTTGAAATAACGTCTTGCCTGTTGCTGCGTGTGAGTTAGCGGGTTCGACAGTAGGCAAGGCCATGCAACAAGTGATGCCGAGTCCGTTCAGTCGTTTAAAAGGGCCTATTTTTCACCAAATCAACGTTGTGTGCTCTGTTTACATTGTCAACCCGATCCATACCAGCTCATTTGATGGACTTACCAGCTACAGCTACTTTTTGCTAATCGTTTATTTCTTTCTTTCTCAGGTGTGGATGATCGACGTGAGCCAGTCGGTCGAACCATCCCACCCGCACGCTCTCGAGTTTCTTCTGCGTGATTGCACCAACGTGTCTAAATTTTTCGACAACGCCGGTCTGGCAGATGTACCTACTCCCCAACAACTTTTCAACGAAGTCTCTGGGTAAACTGTTGTTGCGTTAACGGTTGCACCATCGCTCGACAAGAGCGGGAACAATGTACCCTAGGACTCCTGCAGTTTTTCCCTGTTAAAAAGTACTGTCGCGTTGTAAGAACTTATTTTTTTCTAACTGAAATAACACTTCGTTCACAGACTACCCAGAATGTAAGTGGTAGGAGTTTCAAAGTACGGAAAATCTGTTTTAACTGCAATTTTACGGAGACTTTGAACTGTAGTGATCCTCGTAATTTGTTTTCATGTGCAATGTTGTGTTTGTGCCGGAAACGGTCGAGTCTCATTCAACAAAACAGAGATTTGGCCCGAAGTCCAAGTAAATCTGTTGTTCTTGCCGGTAAAAACACCGCGTTGAGAGGAAGTCATTCGCTGCAACAAGATTGTTCAAGAAGAGCACCGGTAGTCGTGGCCCACATGATTGATCTTTTGAATTGGGGTGAAAGACCTTAGCTTTTTGGTACGATGCCTCGGTGCAAACATCCTATGCATCGCAAACAGGACTGTGTTCAAGATCAGTGGCGTAGTCTGATTTTTTCAGTAGCAGTTATGCCACAATAGGTTAACAAACATTTTGATTACTAATAAAGATTGATAATACTTTAATTGCCGTGGTTCTTCGCTATGCATTCTTCGCTACACAGCCTTTGTTGGCTTAGCGTGGAATTCGCAACCCGACTTGCTGCTTACGTGTCTCACTGCTACTGTTGAGTGCATTCTTCTGTAGTTGCTCCCACGGAGATGATAAAATGTGGTCTGGAGCCCGTCCACTGTAAGTTGATGACGTCGCATGATGTGACGTTAGGCCTTGGCGATGGGGGATCATCACCCACAGTTTTATTCATTTCTATCGCGTAGCACCGGCATTTGTCGTCGTTAAATGTTGGTATGAAATCCGCGGTCAATGCAATTTGTTGTTTTTTTTGGGGGGTGGCTTGATCATACATACTCGTATCTCACCAGGGATACAGATTTTGATTATTTCACTTGTTCTGTACATAACTCCTCGAACAATGTGAATTGATTTTGTAGGTTGGCTATTCCGCTATCTGGCGACGAAACGTTCCGAGCTGCTCTGTATTTGCTGCAATCTTCATCAGAAGAACACGCCAAGCAAGGACGACGGAAAGCAAGCGATTTATTGGAAGCCAACGTCAGCTGAACCAAGCCAGAGAACCCCAGCGTGTTGTGGAGTGCAATTTGGAGCGTCGCATTTGCTAGCTTTAATACGTAATTCGGAGATGCCTTTCACATCTATGGAAACTATTGAACAAAATATGGTGCCGTGATTGTCGCAGTGTCTGGCGTGCTTCGTTTCTCTGTGTCAAACCAGATTAAAAGATGATCGTTAATATAAAGTCCATCATTGAAGCGTACGCTGAGCAGTCCGTACTGTGTTGACTGGTGTCGTACCTACTGTAATTCGTGTAAGAGTCAGTGACTTCGAGCTAATTCTTGTTCGCAAAGTACAGGGTCTCTGCAGCGTTATTTCCACAGAAATAACAACCGTTTGAGATTAACTTCTGATCCAGACTTGGCAGTATAATCTCATAGGGGTGTTTCGGGTGAACTGGAATGTAGCAAAACTGCATGATTGTTTCATTAGTTTCTACGAACCCGGCGTCGACAGATCTAAAAAATTAAGATGTTCAAATTCAGCTTGATTGTGAAGAAATCCAACAGCGCCGAGGTCGCCAGTGATGGGATCATTGGTCGGATGCGGAACTGAGACACCTAATCGTAGAGCGAATCAAGGTAAAAATCCAAGTTAAGTTTGAGGAGCAGGCCTGTAACCAG
>JGI24021J15306_10000915_pt1 | contig 26393 bp, 14 predicted proteins | sample Ectturendosymbi1_FD_15306 | JGI IMG/M metagenome (IMG submission 15306) | reverse complement strand
AATTGAAATAGCATATATGACATAAATGTTATAGTAAATAAGGTAGCCTGTACTTTAGTGAGAGCAAAATATTTTTCTCAAAATTTCAGCCCCCCCCATTAAAACATTCCTGCGCGCGCCCTTGAGAATGTAGCGCTTTATCGCTCCTCCGTCGATTTTCGCTGCATTGAACCCCTCGTTTCGTTACTCTCAACAGCTTCCATCAATCATAGACCGCGTTGGTGAAGTGTCTCTATACTGTAGTGTCATACAGCCAGATACTGCCTTCTTTATATAGCTTCCTTCATAATGGAGCGTGTTGTTTTTCCTTTTCAAAAAATCATTTAAAAAAATTCAAACCTTCTTGAGCCACAGTCCGCATGCATTCCACAACGATACTTGACAAGTAGGAATCCAAACCGGACGTAGGTTCATCGCAAAAAAGAATGGATGGTCTGGTGAGTATCTATGAGTTTGAGATTTCAGTAAGTGAAAAAATAGTACTTTATTTATTTGAAAAAAAAATGGTTAATGAACAGAAATCAGTTGAAGCAATCTATACTAGACAATTCTTTTACATTTACGAGATTTTTTTTTTAAATTGAAAATGCGTTATATCGTAACCCTCATCCCGAAAAGCATGATATACGAGTTGGATCAAAGCAAACGTTGATGGTCACAAATGTTCTCAAACTGATGATTGCTCCATTTTACCCGACAATTAACCGCGAAACTTCACGAGCACATTTGCAAGGTTATAAGCACAAATCGTAAATTTTATCCACAAACTACAAGTTTTAAAAAGGATTTTGAGCGTTACCTCAGAAGCAAAGCTCAACCTTTTCCTCTCTCCGCCAGAAATCGTTGTTGACATTCCAGGAAATCCTATCCTAACGTTTTCGCAATCTGTTAAACCCATCTGCTTGATCACTTCCTGCACGCGGGCGCTTTTCATACCTGGTGTGTATGAGCTGTCTAAGCGCAGGTTCGCCTGCAGAAGCATCGACGATTGTCACAATGTCTTTATTCACAAGTCGGCTTTGCAGAGCATTTNTACCGACTAAACAAAGACGTGGCCCTGAAGCGCAAAATCAAGATACAACCATGGGCGTCGGAACGGGGGCAGAGCTATGACACCCTGGATTTTAAAAACTTCAGCAAAAAAAGGTTGTTTTCTTAATTTCGAGCGGGCAAAACCAAATTTCATCACTATTGCCCTCCCCCTGCAAAAATCTTTCCGATGCCCATGGGTAGAGCAACACCCAGGCCCGTAACCAGCTTGGGACACTAGGAGGGGCGAAGAGTTTTCCGAGAGGGGCTCAAACTTTTTGAACTATGTCCAATAGTTTTAAATTATGTCCAACACATTTTTCCAAGGGGGCGAACAATTTTCTAGGGAGGGCTTCGCTCCCCTGGTTACTGGCCTGGCAACACCCAGCTCTTGAGAAAGAGGCGCACCCAGGCTTTTTAATTATTACACCCAAAGAGAACAACAACCTTCCGTGTCAAAACCAGCGAAATAATCATGTACAACCAACCCATGCAGCAGTGAATTGAGCTTACAACAGAGTTGTTTCATTGTACGTGTTGATAAATTCAATTCTTTTTACGACCATTAACTTTCTGTAGTATGTTTTGCGGACGCTGATGTATGACGCCAGTGTTTCCAGGTGATGAAACATCTGTTACACTCTTGAAATTTTTTTACAAAGATTTATTTCCCATGTGTTTCAGAGTCTCTCCAAATGGTGCGTCGTAAATTTAAAATACTGTCGATAAGTATTTTTCTTGATAATATTGATAATACTACAGATCAGGCCCGTAGCCAGGTTCTAAGATTTAGGAGGGCGAAAGACATTTTATGGGAACAAGATATTTGTTTCTTTATATGTTTAATAAAAAAATTTCTAGGCACAAGAAAATTTGGAGGGCACAAAAAACTTTGGGGGGGAACTGTCTCCGAATGCACCCCCCGTGGTTACGGGCCTGCTACAGATATATCAGTATTTTGGCCCTCACACGACAAGGACAGAAATTTTCTATTAAAAGAGATACTTTTCACAAAAACAAAAGACGAATAGTGGTCAAAAGATGTATTTGCCACGATCTGAACATTTCCACCTGTGCATGACGTCATCCACCAGAAATCGCTCGCACAAATAGCAACAAAGATATTCTGTGTTTCTTTTCTATATAAAAATCTGGTTAAATGTTGGTACACATCATTTTGCATTAAGCTTCAGAAGTATTATCTGCAAAACTTTCACTTGAAAAAAATGTTTCTTTGATGTTCCGTACCGTAAACGTTAAATGCTCTTTCACAGTAAGCATTCCAACAAAGAGATCGTCCTGTTGAACGTATGCCGACACTTTCGCGATATCAGTTCCGAGAGCTATGCCGTTGACCAGGATCTGCATAAATTTCATCAATACCAAACAGTGTAGACCTGTACGCAAACTTTAGAAAAATTTTTTCCAAACTGGGATAAGCAAAGATTAAGTAGGAAATCGTCCAGGATACCGTTATCTCACGTGATTTGAATGGGCCAGGGACCGACTTTGCTAAAATATTTTGGGGGGAACAAACCTTATTGTTTGCGTTTCGATGACGTCACCATGTTCACCCAACTGTAGTACGACCTTTTTGTAAAATTGGCCAAATTGGGGGCACATGGAATTGATACCTGGTTACGCCCATCGTGGTGGTATATCAACTAGTAGTGTATAAAAGTATACAACGGTGCTGTATATAGATATCTAGCACTTAGCACTGCATTTAATATGAAAACACATTAATTCTGAGAGCTTAAATAGACACAATTATGCTCAAAAGTTGTGATACAATCCAAACTTGGTCAGTTTCGATAAATAAAATATACTGCTACTAACATCACGACATAGGTCAAATTAAAAACAAAGCTCAAGATCTTTTCGTAAATACTAGCGGTGGAACCAGGTGCGTAGCCAGAAATTTTATTAGGGCTCGGGAGAACAACAACCGAGTTTCAACATTTAAATATTTTTAATGCTCCTTGTTTTTAAAGCATTATCCATGAAACGTGCATATTTCTGGCGTTTTCTCCTGAACATTTGTGTTCGGATTTAAGCCAACAAATAAAATGTTTGCTTTCATTTAATTGACAAGTTTCAAAAGTCTTGATAGTAAAGTTCCAAGCTTCTAATTTGGATCTTTACTTTGGATCAGTGCTCATAAATCTTTCTTGCAAAAGCCCTAGTAAACCTCTCAATGCCCAATATTGCACTTGAGCAAGAAGTCATCGCGGCCGCCATTACGATTGCGCTTATAATGTATTTACACGCTTCTGATGTACACCAACACAGAACGTTCAATCGAAGCTGAACAGCGAGTTTGCTCTTTGTTCTGAGGCACTGACATCCGAAGTAGGTCTTCTACAAAACTTTCGAGCACATAAGAAGTGGTTCCCGTTGTCATCTAATTTGTGAGCAATTTATTCAAGTCTGTAGTTGATAACCGTATACGCTTGAGCAGGGGTCACCAACACGGTGCCCGCGGGCACCAGGTCGCCCGCAAGGACCACGTTGGTTGCCCGCGGGCCTGTTTTCAAAATAACATTAAGATGATAAGTATGGTCACATAGATTATAGAATCATTAATGATAACATAATAGGTAAACTNAACTAAATTTTTATTTCAGAAGTGTGTATCAAACTAGTAGCCCTTAGTGTTAATCGGTACCCAAGAAGTAGCTCTCAGTTACATAAAGGTTGGTGACCCCTGCGCTAGAGTCTTTCACCGCATTTGAAAAATGTTTGGATTTTTGATAATCCGTAAGATATTTGGCTATGTTCAACCTATTCCGTAAACCCAATGTAGCCACTTTCAGCTTACTTCATTAAAATTGTTTGATGAGACTTTGCTAAATTCAACTGATCATTGAAATATAAGATGGAATTAAACTGTAAACACGATAGTAAACCCAGTATTACAAAAACTTATTGACTGCGCTCAGCTGCAGGTAAAGATAGTTTAGCACTGCACGTGATTAAATTTGTGCAAATCACGGGCTTGTTGAAAATATAATAACTTATCTGCGGAATTTGAAGCCCTGATGGGAAAAAATTCAAATTTAGTTTCATTTTAGTCACATGCGCTTTGCCAACAAGACAGATTGCAAGCCCAGGGATGGATATTAGGGAAGGATAAGGAGGCAGTCGCCTCGGGCCATCTTGTTCAGAGATACCGTGCCCCCCCTTGAGAGCTTTGCACCATTGTTTAGTCAAAAAGGTGATGCAACACTCTAGAGCCAGAAGCTCTGAAGCAAGTGATATGCTTTTCAAAATAAAGCAAAAATTATGGGAAAATGTGCCATAGGAGGCAGCTTTCAATTGTGTAGCTGCAAAACTTTACAAAATTTTGTTCCTTTCGTACATATCTTAGGCTCTTGAATTTAGTTCATAAATTGACATGTGAAACAAATTTAACTCTTTTGTCCACGTAATCCCACATCTACCTTTCGCAATGGCCATGTTTTGGAGCCCCTTTCTGAGAGCTTGCCCCTAAATTTTACTATGCACCCATGAGCAAGTTATCTCAGTATCTGTAAGTAATGTCAGTGTCAATTATCTCAGCCCTTGCATAATGAAAAGCATCTTGCTACTTCCGTTAGATTTTCCCGTTGACTCTTTCAGTTGCAGTTAAATGATTTCAAATTATTTACTGTAGGACAGGGTGGCAATTAACATCAGATGAAAGTTGAAACTCTGAGCTTAAGAACAGTAGATCGGAATCTAATATCTTGACAAGACTGCCGGCAAGGTAAATGGAAATCATTTGATTTATACTCGCCGGCAAGGTAAATGGAAATCATTGATGAAAACGTTTAGGCTCGACATAATTGTGATTGAACCGCCACAATACACGCCATCACAAATAAATATCTAGAATGAATGTTATTGTTGCTAGACAGTAGACAGTTACTATGGCGCAGTGAAGAAAACTTTTAAACTGAATCGCTTCTTAGCCAAAGTTTGAGCTTCAAGATATAAAATTTATATCACCACCATATTCACGCATCTAGGTTTAGAACTGTGCAATAACAAAAATCTACGCCATTGATTTAAGGCTACGCTGACACTGGAAACAAGGCTAGGTTATATTTGAAACATCCACGGTTATCAGAGAGGAATTTGCGATGGTCTTGAAATGAAGCTTACATAACCATTAGGTGGGATACAGCAAGCTGGTGCGCCAACAACAGCTGCGAAAAGCGTTACTCCAATTGTTTTTACTCGCGGTCATTGATTATGGTTACAAAAGGTCAGATACAAGTTTTGTTCGACTAAAAGCTGAAATAGGATAGGTTCTTTGAGGCAGTTTCGTTGATTTGCACAAAAGTATTTCCTTGGCTTATAATTCAAATATTTTATTAACCTGAAAACTTTGGGGTCGGGGGTGGCATTGCCCCGTTGTCCCCCATAGCTACGCGCCTGGTGGCAACCGTATTCTAATTGTAGGCTACAGAAGGAATTCTTGATTGAGCGAAGTTCATGTGCACACCGATTTGGTAATTCAAATTAACTNACACAATTTTCAACAATCATGCCAATTCANTTTACATANGTAATCTGTATACTGTGTCTNCAGATAATCCAGTGATAACGTTCATTTTCCTCATTTATGCCCTGGTTTTATGCTGGGGAAACGTTTCCAACAGTAATGTAACCATGAAACTTGCACAACTACATTACTTATCATCACAAAATGTTGGGGGGACAAAAGATATTATGACCCCCCTGTCCAAAAGTTGGGGAGGACATGTGTCCTGCATAAACTAGGTCCCTGCAATGGGCAACAGCATTTTCATTTCGATTAAGGAAGCGAATTCACTACTCAGCTGATTTTGAATTTCATGATGGCAAATCTGAAATTTAAATTTTCTCATCATGTCAAGTTTTCAAGATATTGCATCACCGCGAAACCAACAACGTTTGGTTGGGTGATCGCAGAAAAAATCAGTGTGTTCAAAATTCCAGAAGGATCTACAAGTAGGAAAGGTTGGGAGCCTCTGCCGTAGAAAAGAAAATGGCGGCAAAAGCGTTTTTTGTTACTGATTTTCTGCTACGATCACTTCCTCCATTTCAGGCTACGAAACCACACCCCATGTTACAACATCTTTGAAATAACACTGTGACCAGTGCCGAATTAACAGTAGTAGCAAATGTAGCAATTGCTACGGGCCCCGCGCTTTTGGGGGCCCCGCGGTCTTTTGTGTTAAACTTTTTCATATGCAAGGTGTGGATATCAGATTTTACGTACCCAAGGCAAACTTTCGGGAAGTGGGCCCTTTTCTTTATGCTATACAGAAACTTTATTCGCTGAGAGCAAGTTGAATTTATAATTTTGTCTGGTAATTTGCTTCTGTGTGGAAGTCCATTTGACACTGCAAATTATTGAAAGTCATGTGATTTTACATTGTCCTTTGTATACAGTTTATTTCAAATTGTTCTTTGTATATATTCTTTGTATGCACATTAAATTTGCTGAAGGGCCTCTCTTGGCACATTTGCACACAACTGTTGCTTTATTTTGACTAACAGATGGCTTAGTCAGTGCTTATGACTCTAAAGTTAATAAGCTTTTTAACAACACAATGCAGAAAGTAAGTACGAAACTCTCTAAAGGAGCCCTCACGGCATCTCTGAAAGAGAGTAACCAGTGGCGACCGACTGGTTCACCTCCCGTAATAATCACCCTGGTTATGTGCATGGAATTTTTTCAAGTCTAAGGAGTGAATATTTTGCTAAATTTGACATACGCAATCAAGCGAATTTTTAACTTAGGGCCCCGCGCTGTTACAGTAATATGCTACAGGCCCCACGCCACCGTAATCTGGCACTGACTGTGACTTGGGCAAACAGAGTATATAACCAATTTAAAGCATGGAACAACAAAATCAAAAAAGATTTGAAGAATTCTAAACGCTTTATAATTACAAACAGATCGTTTTTGCTGAACATTTGCTTTCAAAAATCGTCCTGAATACTGACGCTTAGCAGTGCATAACATTGACTCGTTACTTGTAGACGAAACTCGGAGAAAGATTTTACATTTGTCCTCTTTTAATGAAAAGACGAAGCAACCTGCTGAGCTATTATCGGAATCTCTAAAATGATTAACGGTATCAACAACAATAAATTAAAAATATAGTTATGCATGAATAAAATTTGACTGAAGTGTCACTGTGGTGACACAGTCCACCTCACGGACCGAAGCAGCTTCATCAAAATCTTAGGCATTGTTGGAAAGGGTATAACACTGCGCATCTTTTGATAAAAGTTTTGCACATGCATTACGTCATTGTGACGTGGTATGGGAAAACCACCAGCACATCATTATGAGGTCATAATAAGATAACTCGAAACTCCTTAAAGTAAGGGTATTTTTTTGTTTTTGACAGAAACTACAGTACATCAAAATCCGCGTGAAAAAATGTCTTCGTTGTCACTGTTCTGCAAACAGTTCTTGACTTATAACCAGAGAGGTGATTTGTGTCACTAGACTGACACACCTCGTAAAAAAATCCACTCATTATATCATAACTCTTGAACTGTTTGCTGTAGAGTGAGAACGAAAGCATTTTTGCACGCGGATATCGCAGTACGTTCAAGTACAAAACAATTCATATTTTTTAAGTTTCGGGTTATGCGACTATAACATCATAGTACCGTTACAACAAAATCATTGAGGTTTCCCCACAACCTTTCATAGTGATGTCACATTGCGTAAAAATTATTTCAAAAGATTCACAGTGTTACACCCTTTTCAACAATGTGTAAGATTTTGATGCAACCATTCCGGTTGGTGAGTTATGGTCAATAAGGTGAGCTGAGTCATTATTAGTGACACAACCATTCTTTACAGCTCTACAGAAAATTTATCTAAACGCTTTTATGCCAAAAATTGGCCATTTGAAACAACTCGTTTATTGCCATCGTACTTCACCGTCCGCTTCAAAGCTTCTGAGATTTCGAGATGTCAACACGTTGAGCAAAGTTGATTTACCGGCTCCACTTGAACCCATGATGGCCAGCAAAGTTCCTGGCTCTGCGTATCCAGTGACTAGAAAGGAGGTAGAGATTTTGCCATTTTATCATTAAAAATTTAAATTTGTTTGAGCTTATGCTACCTATGATTACAAAATACAAACTAGAGTAAGAGCACAAAAGCCGTAAGTCACCAAGCAAACAGCTACAACCAGAGACAATTGAAACCCCAAATAGTATTTTTTGCCAAGTTACGAAAATCAAAAGATTGAATTATAAAGTTTAAAAGCGAGAAGTAGAGCTGATACCAAAGCATTCGGTATCAAAGAGAATCGACCTTGCAATGTACATCCCATGCCAGGAATTCTCACTCTCCATGAGCTACGAATGCAAACAGTGACGGATTAAAGCTCACTGGTGCCCTAAGCACTGACCAACCTTAGTGCTCCCTTCATTTCCAAACTGACCCAGTATATTTTATTTGCTGACCTGTCTGACCAGATATGCAGTATAGTTTGCAGCAATACAAAATGCAACGTGTATTCTATCTTTCATAAATACAACAAAATTCCAATATTCACGACCTCAAAGACAATTTTCTACATTTCATTTTCGGGGATAATTGATTATATCCTTTAAATTCATACTTCTCAGAATGTCTGCTCCAAATGTTAGTATTCAAAATGCGTCTAGTCTTTCTTGAAGCATAGCTGATCTCTTTGGCATTTTGCATGCTTCAGTTGTGAGAAAGGCCTCTCAGTTGTGAAGCTGGTGACCAGTATTGTTAAAAATATTTTAAAATAAATTTCAAAATATCGAAAGGCACTCTCTAATTAGCATTCTTAAATCTGCATTCTGCACAAGGAACCTATTCCAGAGAAATTTCTAGTTTCTGCTTCATCGTTGTTTAATCTTCATAGTCCTTTCCTCATAAAACCGTACATGTCAATCTGTACATGTACACGTCTACATACACCATCATCCCATGCACGTACTTAACAATACCCAGAGGAGTGTCAATCGACACTACTATGAGAGTTGATCAGCTTTTTTTTAGAAAGAGCCAATGTTTTGCAAAACACTTGCTGAAGAAACTCTAGTATCAAAAATAAGCAATAAAGCACTTTGTCCTGGTAAGCTGCTAACTCAACTTCAAGATTATCCCCAACCCACAAAAAGCTCATAATTTTAAACTTTTACAAATGCATTTCTGTTAATATGAGAAGCATTGCGCAACTATAAGTTGATATAATATGGCATTGTTTCCATCACGAAGGAATCTCTTTGCCTATGTGTTGAAAACCACATACATACTACAGAAAGTGTACAAAGCTGAACAGGGATAGGCTTCACGAAAACACACATTTTCTGCTGAAGATCGTACATCAGGAGTGCTTAACGTTTTGATGACCCAAGATCTACTTTTCAAATACCCAACCTCCCGTGATCTATCATTCCGGTGTCCAGGCCCGAAGCCACGGGGGCATTCCGGGGCAGTGCTCCCTAAATTTTGTTGTTCTCCCAAAATTTTGTTGTGCTCATAAATAGTCTTTTCAAACATATAATAAAAACAAAAAGATTCTCTCCCTAATATGTATTTCTCCACCCCAAACCTTAAAATCTGGCTACGGACATGGTGTCAACATCATACACCCACAAACAATATGAAACGAAAAAAGTCCAATTTTTTAAGACGGTACCCCAAAATGCCTCAAAAAGCGAAAAACAATTCTTGCTCACGAAAAAACAGCTTATGATTGGTTAACAGCAAACCTGAACTCTTACAAAACAGACACAAATCATTATAAGGCAAATAGTAATAGACGATTAAATAAAGCCACTGCAGAGACAAACGCTTTTCTTTTCACTTTTTTCACACCCCTCGCGGTTGACTTTGGATCATTCCGAAGTCTACCAGCAGAATGCGATAGCTTGGTTGGGCACTCATGTTTCAAATAGTTCTAGAACAGCGCTTACGTGTTGTCAGGAAATTGAAACGATTCAAAGTTTTAGGCTATGCAAGACCAGGTCAATTGTAGTGCGTTTCGCTAGAGGCTGGCAACCATGGCCAGTGTCTGCTCTGCAATTTTTTATCACCACAGACGTACGGTTGCAATTTTCCAAGAAACATCTGACCGTGCTATTGATCTCATTGTCCTGCTGAGATCAGAGTGCACTACCTTAGTGATGGCCCATCGCAGTGCCGGATTAAGGTAGCGCGGGGCCTGTATCATATCAACATCGCCGGGCCCTAAGTGAATAATGCGCTTGAACAACTTTTGAATCATTAATTTTGTGAGCATGTAACTACCATTAAGCATACTGAATTTCGTAAGTACGAAAAATCTGGTCCTAAATAGCAACTGGAAGATATTATGGCCTACGTATATTTTTTACCAAAAGCATATATAAGTACCTTTTTACAAAAAGGAATACATTACTGTACAGCTCACAAGTTTCAGACTTATCAACAAATTTGATTTTTGCTATATGTACAGTAGACAGTGCTGTCTATAAATATCGAAGTCGATTGTGAAAAGCAGCAAACCTACTACTTAAAATTGCATTTTCTAGATTTTGCCATAGCAAATTTGTTTATGGTACTGTTAGTGTCTATTTCACACAGGCGTTCATGCTCTACTCTCCAAAATCAGGTTGTTCAGCCTGTTTTGTCTCATGGTGCTCTTTTTTCATTCTTAACCATCTGTTTAGAAAATGACCGTTCTGCATTGCAGTTGGTCAACACGAGGCATAAACAAATATGCAAATAATTTTTCACATTTTTATAAAAAGATGAGTCCAAGTACACAACCCAATGTTTGGTGAATAGATTCCGAATCATTTTGAAAATACCGAAAAGGTGACGCAACTTGTAGAACAGTTCAATGTGATGTAATAATACAAAAAATATATTTGTTACATTTGCCACTATTGTTAACCGCTACTCGGCCCATGTGGTAGCCTATACCATTACTTTATTACAGAACGTCTTTACTTCAATTCATTTTTCACACTTTTCCTGATGCCCTAAGCACGTGCTTAGTCTACTGTATGGTTAACCCGCCACTGAATGCAACTACTGGAAGAGGCCAGAAATATAAAACCACTGTACGTTATCGCTTTTATCTTCTCTGTCACAAGAAAAGTTCTGTTTTGATGAATACGATACTACAGACTCATAGAGTATACCAGCAATGTTTGAAATGGAAACTTTTTGGAATGCAAGATTAACATGCAAATTGACAGAAGAGATCTAAATCAGCAAGGTATAGTATGTGTCACAATCAGAACATTCTAATCCGTGGCAGCAGGTAAAGCGTAGTTGTCAATTAAACTTCGTTTAAAATAACAGTAAGGACATTTTTGTGAGAATGGTTATCACGGTTGCGCTAAAAAGAACGATATACAATTGACCTGTCAAACTAGCAAACATTTAAGAAGCTAGATGTGCTATGCTGCAAGCTGTAAAACTCCAAACCGGTTTACTTCTACCATCTTAACTTTCACGAGCGTACGTAACTTAAGCACCGCAAACAAGTTCGAAAAATTATTTCGCATATCAATAAAATCCGGGTGCATCACCTTCCAAATGTTTAACTGCAAAAAAAGACTTACGTGGCTATCACTTGGTGAAGAATACAACTTGACTAAGGATGTGGATAACAAAATACAAGTGATGATTTTACATGCAATTGTTCCATAAAAAACTTTGAATACAAGTTCAGTAACTTCTCACCGTCTTGCAGAATAATTTTTCTGTCAGATACTTTTCTTCCACAAAGGTTTTTCCTGGCAGGAACTGATACATTAACGTTCTTCCATGTGAGGTTCATTTTTCTTTGCTTTTTATGTGATGACGTGTATGAGAAGCCATTTGTGATATCGATTTCCTCATTTTCAGACAAGCCTGTTGGGACGAAAAAGAAATGTACGCGTTTCCCCACAGAGCACAAATATCATTGTNTTACAGTAGTATCGTTTATGCAAATCTATCGCGCACATTCGAAGGCTGAGTGACCTTAAGCAAACAATATAATTTTGATTAAAGAATTGTTAGATGAGCTGTATATTGATGCAAAACTTAGTTAAAATTTCGAAAAATATCGCAAAAAAACGAAAACAAGGAATTACACTTGAAGCTGAAGTGAATTTGAGAAACATGTTTGAACGATTCACTTAATTGCAATAAATCCGATAAAGGCTTAGTGTACAGAAATTCAGGCAAATCCACATACAGCCCTGGAGTTTATTTTTGGTTGATTTCATATACTTAGAAAAATGTAACAAATCTGCGTAATAAGACTTTTCCTGATTTTCAGAGACAAATGGAATGGTGCCAGAGGTATTTTGCAAAAAATCTCCCTGAAATCCGATAAATTGAAAATTGGGGCACCCTACCACCCTAGATTTACTGATGTGTAAAAAAATTGGAGAGCCCTACTACCATAGGATTTAAATTTGATTTGACTTGCAAAATGTTTTGTGGTAGATACGACATCGGATGATCGATTTTGTGAAGAGTAGACCTACACCATGACTTGATATGAATAAAAAATTGACATAAAACGCGCATGACCTTTTCTATGGACAAATAAAAACTCCTGAAAAACAGTTGTTTGGGAGTAGAGTGTATAAAATTTGTATGCAATGCGCTCTTCGCTGCGCAGATGCGATATTTTTGTGAAAGTGATTGAAAATTTGTGTCGGGAAGTGAAAAATACTTGGACTGGAAATAAGGGAGTTCACGTGTCCCAGGAAAAAGTAAAGAAATTTAGGGTTGCATAACACCCTTCAATTTCCGACTCGTATGGTGTAATGGCTGCAAACCGGATACACCTTGAAAAAATGCTGTTAGTTGCATCTGCATATCTTTTTCAAGCCCTTTCATGAAAGTCCATAATGTTGGTGATACTGACAGGGCCGGATTTAGCTGATACGAGGCCCTAGGCTAATCCACTTGTGAGGCCCCTCTCTTACTGTTACGAAGAAAAAAAGGAAAGTGTTAGGCCTAATCAGTTTGCGCAAACCCGAAAATAACGATATTGACGTTCTAAATGTACGGTCAATAAAAAATTATAAATCATTACTACAGTGCCCCACGATCACTGCGCTTGTTGCTGCCTTCGACGCAAAAGCCTTCAGTGACACGGCATTGTGGAAATCGTACGTGGCTGGCGGGAGCAGGATTATTAATTGCCACAGGAAAACCAACCGAAAACGTCACTGATAAACATTTGGCAAAACACGTGGCCTACGTGCTTTATAAGTTTCACATCTGTTTTTTCGTATCTGTACTAAAAAAACAAACACGCTGCACATATGTGTGGCGGCATAAAGACGTTAAAGCACAACGTGAGGCAGGCCCGGCCTTTAGCCGATTGGACCGATTGCTTCCAATCGGGCCCCGCGCCGAAGAGGGCCCTGCGCTACGCCTACTAACCTACGCAAACTTACACTTTCTACGCCTACTAACCTACGCAAACTTACACTTTCTCTACTAACCTACGCAAACTTACACTTTCTGTTGAAGCTGCGTATGTAACGCGGACCGGGGGGCGCACAGCTTTTTTTCAACGTAGCGGCGTTGCTACCGAAACTCAAAATGAACTGCGCGTTTTTTAACACCCTCATTTATCGTATTTTGTTCTGGAATTATAACCACAGTCATTGTTTTTCGATGTGTGGTCTAGTATTTTCAATAGTATCTCGTTAAGACAGAGTGGGTTTGAGTTTTGAAGCTCTTTTCTGTTTCAGCTGAAAGCGTTTCGCACTGAGCAGGTTATTGCTGCTTCAACAGTTAGTGCCACTTGTTTTCTGGAAGTTAAGTTTAGTTCGCAATTGCAAATGTGTGATGCTTAGCCGGTTTTATAAAAATAGTGTTATGCATTTTCGCTCGTAAAGATCTGATGCGGCAGCCTCTTCCCATAATTTGTTTACTGCCTTCAGGATTTACAATTAACGATCTCAGTAATCGTGCCGTGGCATCCAGGAAAAGGAATTTTTTAAGTTGAAACTATTTAAAACCTATTTGAAATCATCAATCCAGTAAGAGCGCCTAAAAAGTTTGATGATTATGTCCATTGAATCCTAATTTAATAGATGCTTAAACTTGGACAAAGTTCTGAAGAACATTGGTAATGCTAAAGCACGAAAATTAAAGTTCTCTAATCAAATGCATTTTTGTCGTAGGCTACAGTATCCTAAAGCAGGGTTGTGGAGGCGGAACTGAAATTTCAGGCTGCGGCTCCAGCTCCAGGCATCTTCAGTTTTTCGCTCAAGCTCCGGCTCCAAAATGATTTGGTCCACTGAAAGTTGAAAACTATTGTCTTACTTGTACAGTGGTATTACAGTATTGCAAGAACATAGTGAGGTGTCGCGAAATGAAAGATGTAAGGGGTAGTGGGACATGTGCAAAAAAGTTTCAGAAACCCTGATCTACACACAAACGAGCTTGGATGCCGAAAGGATTATTTATCAATTGGGCGACAATCAGGGGCGGATCCAGGGGGGGGGCGATTGGGGCGATCGCCCCCCTAAACCTACGAAAGTAACATTTTCACCATGATTTCATACAATTCGGAAAACCGCATTCGCGATATAAGGCCCATTTGGACCCCCATTGTTTTGCCACAGCAGTGTTGTGAAGTACATTTCATGTCGCTTACAGTAGTGAACTCGTAATGAGACTTGACTGCAAAGTATTACTGAAATCGCCCACCCCTAAACTTAATGGCTGGATCCGCCCTTGGGGACAATAGTGGATTTTTTCAGGTGGTGGCCAAAAACATTTTTTCAGTGTGATCAGAAGTGGTTAATTTTCATTTTAACAATTTGAAAGTAAGATGAAAACATTTTTTCCAATTTCAACATCTAATGGTCCAAGGCCCTCCTGCACTCCCCTTCAGACACCCATTCAAACGAGGATAATTATGTGCACATACGGCAAACCATGCTCGTCTCGTAATAAGTTAACTCGCTCGCCCCACAAAGGCTGTGTGACCGGAACCCCGATTTCAGGCTCCGGATTAACCATCTGACAGTTCTTGGCTTCGGCTCCAGCTGCAATCATCCAAAATTGCTTGGGCTGGGGCTCCAACTCCACAGCCCATCTAGCTGTTTCATTCGGCTTTGCCATTATTATGCAGCATTATAATACAAGGTTGAACTAAATTTTGTGTGATGTCCTGTTGCTACGTTTTTCGTTTGTTGGTGTTTTATTGCTAAAGTTGTTGTATCTTATTTTTTCTGCCTGATTATATCAAGCAGTGCTGCTAATTCCATTTAACACATGGCCAATTGGCCTATCGTACCTCGCGGTAGGTACCTGGCCAGAGAGGAGGTATCGAGTGCAGCAACTCATGGAATATATTGCGTGTTACGGAGATGCCCTGGAACGGACATAGGTCTTTGCTGGAGATGTGAAAGTGGGGGGTGCCGCCAGAAACCCCTAGCTTGGCATTACCTTTTTTAAGGTCTCGCTCTTTCACATGACCCATGGTTTCTGTGACTATGACTTGATGCCCATCCGCAAAAATTTTTGCATACGCTACTGAGTGGGGCTCCGCAAAAGTGCGTCCAATCGGGCCTCGATCTTGCTAAGGCCGGCCTTGTCGTGAGGACCACGTTGCGACTCGCTTACCACGACTGTAAAAATCTCACACACACGAGCAAAACACGTGTAAGCGCATCCAGATGTTTGCAACTGCTACGCTCACGATCCGCGTGTTTGCTACTTTTTCAGACTGCAAAGAATCGAACGCAACGAAACCGTCGCGAGAAAGGATGTGAGGTTTAAACCAGAACCGTCTCCAGAACGTTTCCAATAAGGGGCTTTACATTTGTGCAGGGGGACTTGACATTGTGAAAATTTGATAAAATCTCCGCTGATTTATAGTGTTTCATATTTAAATTTGGAGGGGCTGAGCCCACCAATGCTCCCCCGTGACGACGGGACTGGTTTAAACTTCCCTTATGCTGTCCTTACTGAAATATGCAAAAACAACTACAATCATCGAATCAAGTAAGGCTGAACAGAGCACAGTGAACAATTAAAAAGGTTTTGTCCGGGCCTTCTTCATAAAAAAATCATCTAGGAATTCATTAAAATTTCTTTGCCTAAGTTTGCCACTTTTAATGCACCGAATGCTTAGCGTGGGCAACCTCTCCTGGAAAACTGCGACCTTCAATTCATTTTTAAGTATTTGAATCTTGAAAAAGACCTTTTTCCTGAGCGGTTAGTGACCATCAAGCTAATAAGTAAGGGTCCGCGTGATTGGATGAACTAAAAACCACTAATCTAAGGCATCAGACCCAAACGCGCTTTTGTAATTTTCTTGCTGTTACCCTTTTCTTTGTCTCTTTGGGGAAGAGTTATGTGGTTGCCAGTTGGCAAAGTGACTTTTGCTTGCTATTCAAGCTCATGAAGGGCTTCTCTGATTTGCTGAGCATGGAAGCAGTACAAACTTGCGAAAGTACGCAGTGGCAATCTGATTGCTGAATGACTTTGTTGAAGAACATTTAATAATACCAAACGAGCTTTACGTAATAGAAACGCTAACAAAATACAGTATTGCTCAAAAGAAGCAATTATATTTTTATTGTATGATAATGCTGCTAGTCCTACACAGAGCCCTTATCTGCAGTACAGCCTTAAGCTTTGATCAGATGCATTTCAGAGACGAACAGCCACAAGTTCTTTCGTCTGATTAACACCGAACAGTCGGTGCGATTCAGCAAACATGGGACGCAGCCATCCTGCTTTGTGTATATCGACACCGACACACTAGTCGGCATGCGGCAACGATCGTATTGAGATTCATGGAAACTCCTTGGAAGACTCTGGCGTTATCAACACGGATTTGGATTAGTTTAATAAAACTAAATCTCATGACGACATAAAAGTTTGACGAATATTTATCGAACCGATCATATACCGGCAACTGACTCTATGCATACCACAGTTTGCTGGAGGTCCCCTTGGATCTTGAGGCCCTAGGCTTAATGCGCATGTTCGTTGTCAGTGCATAGTAATGAGTGTACTACATGTTTTTTACGCCATTTCCGATTTGGTGTTCAGCAAGAAATTGGCCTTTCAACCTAATTTAATAAGGAAACCATTAAAACAATCTCAAAACATCAGGTGAAACTATTATATCGCTAGATCTGAGTTGAATCCTGCAAACTGAATCCACTTGACCCCCTTAAATATTGGCAAATACGTAGGTGAACTAAGTTATTTGGATGAAATGTAATGCACTGCCTAACAATGCATGTTCTTGGTGCTCCAAAGAAATAAACTAGCGTCCATGCATGTTTTCAATTTGCTTCAAATCAAACTATATGTTTTGCTCATGTTTTGAGCTGTTTATTTTAGTGGGGCTTCAACAAATCACAGGCCTCGGGTTTTTTCAGTCATTTTTCGGTCATAGACTGAAATTTTTTTCAAAGGTCCAAAAAAATTAAGCCAATTCGGTCAGAAATATTGTGTAATGAATAATGCTATGGCAGTTTCACTACTACGATAAAAATGACCGAAAGTCACCTCAGTGACCAAAATGTCTCAGAAATAAATGATTGAAATGTCTCAGCGAAAAAACAATAAACCAGCCGTAGCCTATCGTCTCTTAGGCCCCTTTTTGCGGGTAATGCTTATTTGTACAGTAAATGTATATTTTAGCTCAGTCATTTTTGTTTGGTCATATAAAGTCGTATTTTCTGAAAGCTAAGGTCATATAATCAAGTTTTTTAGGTCATAAAAAATGGCCCTAGTTATGAGAAAGGGAGGGTGGTGGTGGTCCGATGAACAACAACAGCACCTTGCATCTAATTTGCTTTCCCCTTCAAAAACGTTAGCGCCCATTGTCAACCCTGTGCTTACACAGACGAAAAAATTGGAACAGATTTTTTCCCTTGCGTTCCTCTGGAACCAATACTTATGTTACATATTGCCTTAAATACCATATGCGTAGTGTACAAAATTTGAGAAAATCGAATGTTTTGTATCATGCTGTCAAATGGTGAATTTAGTTATATGAATAATATGAAAACTATCACCAGAATTGGTGATAGTACTGGTAGACGAGTAATTTTAATTCTACAAGAAAGAGGCCGTATATAGGAACGACACTACTTAGCGTTAGCGAATAGGTGATGATGGTTCAAAGTCAGATATTTCCAAAGTAAGTTCAAGACATTTTTTTATATATTTTTTATCTTTGATGACACTGTGAAACAAGTGCCAATGAGAGTAAAAGTATACATTAGTTTTGTTAGCTCACCCAGAGTTATATAATATTATTGGTAAGAGTGAAAAGACTGAAATTTCCTTGTAATAATGTTATGATATCAATACGATTGTTGTATTATTGATATTGTCAGTTTTATCTTAATGCTAGATGTAAGTTATTGAATGATTTATTTGATCCACATTTCAGATCAAGGCTACTCAGCTTATGGGGTAAATGTTGACATTCTACTGATACTTTATGTTTGTGCCAAGTGGGATAACTTCCTTATTCGTTTTAAACTCTTGAAAAGACTTCGAATACTTCAGAAAATCTGCTTATTCTTTGAGATGTCGATGTACTGTATTGGCTACAAATTTTTGTTGCGCATCTGCGCGGATAAACCTTCCCACTTGTCCATAATACAGTCTTCCTAAAGGTTTTTGCACACACCACGTGACTACGAGACGTTAACTTAATTATCCCCACAGTCCACAATTCTCATAACGATTCTTTACAACCAAGACTCACCTGAGTTTCTCGCAAATTTAACCGTCGGCTCTTCACGACTCTGATGCTCATTTTGTTTCTGCGCACAATGATGCAAGATAGGACAAGAGTCATCACTTTTTTAGAAAAATACAAAAGAAACAATACAGCATTTTTTAAGGAAAAGTGTAAAATCTTTAAACAATAATATAAATTTGCTATGCTTGGTAATAAGTGCTTTGTGAACATGTTGTGACGAAGAGAGATCTACTAAAGGCTGAAAAAGCGGCTTTCTTTAAACCAGTGGTTCCCAACCTGTGCTATCCGAATAGATATGTTTTTCTTCACAAAAAATATATCCACAGCTGTAGTTTTTACTGATCGGGTTCTCTTAAATTCCTGAATTTTTGTATATTTNCCTTGTTGGTTTTAAAAATGAGGATTACAATTTTTCACAGCCACTTTGTTCATGTCGCATTTATGTCAATTCTGGTTTTCGAAACTTTTGATCGAATGATATTTGGTACATTGACTTTTCCTTGGAACAAGGTGGTATACGCGGTGACAGTACGGGTCCCACAACTGGTACGCGACCAGAAAAAGTTTGGGAACTGCTGCTTTAAACAAGTCGTAAAATCAGTAAAATAGTGGGAGTAGCATTTTGGAAAATCGATAAGTTCTATCTTTCCATGTCCGCTTCTTCCCCAACCAACTTTTGAAAGCAAGTTAATTTTGATTTAATCGATCGCATCTCTGTTCCACAGTTGCGCACATTTCGACAGCAATTTTGCGCGTCGTTTGATGCATTAAAGTTTATTGTGTTGCTTAAAACGTGGCTTCCGCATGAAGCAAACGTAGCTTCCACATGAAGTATACTTGCTATGTGGAATAAGTGCGGTGGCGATAAACAACTTGAAGATTTGTAGACAGGATTATTTTATAAAAGGACGATTTATCGGCATGTCCTAAATCAATTTACTCCAAACTGCCATGTGTAAGTGACATGATAGTGAATTTCAAAAAGGTTTTCGACAAATTTTCCTTTAACTTTCATCACTCTGTCCCCAACTTTTGTCCGCTGTTCTGAGCCAGTGTTTCCCGATAGGGTGACGCAGCACCTAAGGATGCGGCAAACTTTAGACAGAAGTACTGCATGGTCCTGGCAATGCAGCTAAAACCAAAACATAATAAAAGGTTTTAGAGAGTGGCGACAGTTTCCAAAAACGACCCGGACGTGACTCTGAGCTGCAAACGGTGTCATGGCCGAATTTTGGGACTGTTGCAGTTTACTGGATCGTGTAACACTTTTCAGCCATCATTATTCTCAGTCCCGTAGAGACTGCCGAACACTTATCGTCTCGAAAAGAAAAAAGCAGACTCAAAAAGGCTTCTGTTTTGCCAGTAGTACTGCAATATTTTTTTAGGAAAAATTCTCTATCGCTTATTGATGGAGGCCTAATTGTTCCGTCAATTATGAAATCATCTCAATGAGCTTGCAAGTTGCTAGCAGTTTGTATGTGTTTCTATTTTTGTGTTTGACGAACGATTCTGTATGGCGAATGCATTTATCAGGCTTGGCAATCGGAGTTATGATAGTCGTTGCATGGGATGAATAAATATAACGTCACATCGCAGGAATATTCTGAAGTTTTATATGCTCACAGCACAGTATTAGATGTAGAGGTTCAGAGCCATGGCGTAGTCACGCGCAGTGCTCATAAATAAGGTTTTTGGTGGTTTCAAGGTGTCAATTCAAAAAAGACTCACCAGGTTTCCTTTTCCCCCCTAACTGAGGTTTGAGGATGCTTTACCACTGCTATTTAGAGGCTACACATGCACATGATGTGTTGTACTTCGCATTACCAGTTTCGTGGGAACACCATGAGATAGAGCAGTCACAAATTACCATGGGATAGGAGTAGGACAGAAAAAAATGACCCATGAGCAAGCCTATAAGACTACTGCGTCATCCCAATTACTCGGATTGTAACATCTCAACGCAATCTAAAAATTGTAGTGTTGAACCTGTACTGGATACTATCGTCTGTTTACTTTTATTTTTCTTCAAAAACGTTTTTGTAATCTCGTTCTCAAAGAAATGCTGCAGACACTGACCCTCGTGTCGACATCTGACACTGACCTTTGGCCGTTTTATTCCAATTTGTTGTAAAAAATTTTTAAAAAACTGTTTCAGGAAAAAAATACATCAATATCAGAATTGGTAAAGACAGCTTGTGGTATTACAAATTGTAAAGCATTCTCTTGGCTTGCTAACAGCAACACAAAACCCTCCACTCAAAATCCAAAAACTTCGCAATGCATAGCATCACAATTTGCATCATAACACAAACATATAAAGATACGTTGTACAATTATTTTACTGTAAACCAGCAATCTCACCTCACCTGATTTGCATTCACGTTAGATGGCGACAATTCCGATTCGAAAGCTAAGTTGTCAGTCGCAGACATTGCACTGAATTTGGCAACAATCACAAATTCAAAAGCAATTGCAGTAGGTTTTCTAAATATTTTTCTGGTATGTGATGAAAACAGGCAGTGTTCAACGTAGCTTCAAGAAAAACCTAAAATGCAAAAGCAACTGGCGTCCACGTCACACTCGAAACTAGCTTTTCTGCAATCTTAAGTCACTGTCACACGAGTTTGTTGAGGCAACCTCTGTGCTCATTCTCGGAAATGGCTTTCAATAAAGGTTGTCGTGAAGTGGACAACAAACGATACGTGATGCTACACCTTTTCCATTGCGGGATGCAATAACAAGACATTTTGCGAGAAACAAACGCTTCGAATTGCTTGCAGGCATGAAATACAACGGCATGCGACTGCGCACGCGGGCATCGGAGACGAACGTTGCAATCGGAGAACGACCATAACAGTACTAGCAGTTTATCTCAATAACAACAATTCACAAATGTGGTTGTACAAGTTTCGTTATTTATGAACGCCTGATCTTCAGTTTTTTATTGTTTTTTGAGTGCGTTTGTGCGTGTGCATTTTCAAAAAGCGTTTTTTTCTTAGGCAAGTGTTGAGTGCTGCAAATTAATCCAAAGCGCTAATCCGGCCAGCGTAAAATGAATCCAACCTTTTGTGTCTTGTTGACGAAACCTGTTTTTGTGGTAACTCAGCTTTAGACCCCAGACCAAAATGTTTGATTTTTGGCTAATAGCACTATTTTCTTTGGAAAAACGTCTCTCAAAGAACGAAATGACTATACAGTATGTTCTAAAAATTTTGGGGGAATGGCCCCTTTGCCCCGCCCCTGGCTACGCCTACGCTGCGGCACTTTTTCGGTGGTCGATAAATAGTTGATGAAGAGTGTATGGTTGTATGACGCAACATCACGGTTTCCTAAATTGGTAATAAGCAATTATCAACTGCTCGAGGGTGTGATGCTTATTTAGGCCAATTACTGCGGATCATTGAAAAAGCCAAGCGCTCTTTGAAAATCTTTTTTTTCTGCTCACAAGTTTATGCAACTCAGTCGTTAAACTTGAATCAATGCGCGATTTCCCCGAAGCAGTGAGCAACGGACTAGAAACAAATATATATTTTCTTCACCGAACGAGCCATTTAAGGAACTTGCTAAGTTTCGCAAAGAAAAATTTAATGGATAATATTACTCCCCAAGAAATGCTTCAGGAGCTGAACCAAAGCATCGATTGCAGCGTTTAGTTGTCTTTTTAGCAAACATTGCCCTCTTGCAAATATGGTTTACAAAGACGTGTACACAGCAAAAAACGATAAAATTTACCATTCGAAAGAAGCAAAACCATCTCAGTATGCAAAAAAAAACAGATTGCACAATCATTTGCCAGCTAGGTTCCACAAGATATGAACGTAAGAAGTCCTGCTGATAAGCGCCGATAACACCAGAGGTTTTTTCGAACAAGATCAATAAGCAGTGGGCGCGCTTGACGTTTATCAGTAACACAATATCAGTTCCGCACCGCGACTGAACCTATGATATCGTCGAGGCGAACTACGTCTCAAACCCTAACCCAGCATGTGCATTCTGCTCTATGCACGAACCAGAAAATCGGCTGCCTGCCATGTAGCCTAAGCTTGGCATAAATCTAAAGCTATATAACTTTCATTCACTAATAAAAGTCTCTAAAAAAATTTTTCCACAATTTTTATTAAGGCTAAGTCTTGTGTAAATACAGCAATGCACTTGTGACCTTTGACGAAGAAAGCGCTTCCGGGCAAAGTGCAGCCATAGGCAGGTAGCATTTAACACTTACCGAAAATGATAAACCTAACTTTTGGGGAAAAAGCTGGTAAATGTATGAGTCCTTATAAAAATCTCTTGCTTGAAAACTTGCAACTGTAGCACATCCTGCAAAAACTCTGAGTGAAGGTTTTGCCGCAGCGCAAAATGAAAGAATGAGAAGAAGTTTTGCGATTCATTCCAACCCAGCTTGAACTGGCGCTGCTGTGACGTCACAAACCCAGCTTGAACTGGCGCTGCTGTGGCGTCACTGCTAGAATTCACTTGAACAACAAACTTTTCCGCGAGTGGACAATATCCATTGTTCACATCAACATTGCTGCCTTTGTGGAATATTTCACTTATTCTGTGGCCGCTCCTAAAAAATCTAAACTTCAACTGATCCAAAAAATTAACATTTCCTAAAATACGCGCTGGTTTCGATACTTCTCAAAAACTAAGTCTTATACGTTTTGTGCTCAAGCTCAACGGAGTTTGTTTTAGTTCCGCAATACTTTAGTAAAATCGCGTAGTTTTACAGCTATTGCAACCCAGTGCATATGATGCTCAAAACTTGTTTTACCTAACTAAAACAACCATAAAGCCTTCGAAAGTGTGTTTTCTTGTCACTTTTTTCCGGTTAAAGGAATTCTTAAACTATAATTTTACAACAGGACTATTAAAAGGAAAAAGCCTCTTGCGAGAGGGACAAATCATACGACGCATCGCATATTGTTCCTGTTTCACTCATCAAACGAAATTCTTACTACAGAAGGCCTAGTCAGTTGTACTGAGACAATTTTGGCGATCACGCTGAAATGAGCAGAATGCAGCTAACGTTTCTCGAACGAACGACCCGTGACGAGGACAGGAACATGTTTGTGGGAAGGCAAGGGTTCGTGACGAAGATACGCGGTCGGTAAGTGCTACAGTGCCGCGGTAAAATGCTTCAAGGTCCGGAAGAAAATATTAAATGGTTTTCCAAAACGAACACTCCCGAAAATAAAAAATCTTCGAAATAAAGCGAAAACTCATTTCAATGCAATGCTAGATTTTTTACCAGTTGTAACTTTTGCTGCCTACGCTAATCTTGAAAGCAGCCCTGACAAGCTGCAGTGGAACTTATTACCTGAGGGTGACTACACGAATTTTACGTCAGGGTGTAATAAATCTATGTTTACAGCAAAATCATCGTTTGACGACATCTTAGCATGAAGTAGCTCATGTTTTTTGAGCTGGGTTAGCACATACAATATATCGGTTCAACTTGCACACATGGGGTCTGACTCCATCACAGACCTGCGAGTATGTCACTCAGGAACAAACTGCAGATCATATCATCTTGCAACACCCCGTCCCATATGCCGACCTGTTTATGGAACGCAATAAAGGTATGGCCTGACGATTTTAGAAAATGAAACCCAGAACTGATTGCCCAGTGCATGCCCCGAAGTCTAACATGACTGAATGGTAGCATCTTTTCAAACCAGACGACGATAGACTTTTGTTGCAAAGTTGAGTTTTCAACTGAAAACAGTTATACAGCTTTTTGTGAACTACACAGTTCGTGTGAACTCTGATAAAACACTAATGCATATCAAAACTCAATCAGTGCTTCACAGATGAAGCCGACCAGAAAAATTGGAACGGTGGTGTCAGAAGATNGAGAGATGCAAATTGTACTTAAAACAGTAATATTGGCAAATATATCTATATGTAAACGACTGCGTAAAAGCACCAATATGGGTCCGTCAACCTTCATGTTGATAACCTCAGCACTTTCATTTTTTTCTGCAAAAACCTTGAAGAATCAAAGAAGCATTCTATAAATTGAAAAGCGACACGTAGTCGCCTATTCCGTGCGCCGCACGCGTTCGTTTCATTGCGAATTTAGAAAGTTGTTAACACAACGTAGCAAACGCAACAATCACATCAAACAATATCACAATGAAGTTAACCTCCAGTCAACATTTTTTCATTGCGCGACGTCATGGCCTGTGTTGATGGAAAGCCAGCTTGTTAGCATTGTCAGTTTTCAAAGATAAACAAAAACTCTTGTGAATTTCGCGAAGGCGACAGTAACAAGAAATCTCACCAATTCTTTCAAATTCTGGGTGATCGCTAGACCTAAAACTTTGTAATATGCGTGACATTACCATAACTTCTAACGGAGTTGCTTTTTCAATTGCATGCATGAAACTTCTGCTGGGCAAGCTAAAGCGCAACAACATGGTGAACAGTTTTTAGGGCAAAAAAACTTTTCCACCCTTCACAGATTTTTTATTGCGATATCAGATTGTCAAACGTTAAATGTATGGGTTTTTAAGCATTTATTACTCAGAGAACTTCCAACCCTGATTTAACACTAGAGGCCAGGTGCGGTGATTTTTTACCGTTTTTTCACTTCAGCGTTTCGTATTTTCGTTAATGTTGCTATTTGCTTCGTCATACTCCTAGACATTTCCTAAATTATGATAAAGTTTTTGCAGCTATTGGAATATTTTTGTTAGAGCTTTTGGAAATAGAGTATTTCACACAAACACCTAGAAGCCCTGAGCAGTCAAAAATGACCTGCCCGTGATCAGGAGACTATATGCTTCTTCAAAAAGGTGGTTAGAAGTTTTGCTTGAGTTTCTTTCGTAACTACGAACGCAGTTATGCAACAATGGAGTAACAATTAATTGATCTTCTTCTGAGAACCAGGAGCTACTAGTCTGATACTCAGTAGTCTTATAGGTTTGTTTGTTAGCTGTGTCAAATAGTTGCTGATAGTTGGTTGTTGTGATATCTCTTTTAGTGGCCTTACCACTATCAGGGTTATATTGTCATAAATGACAGCTACTTCACCATGCTCTAAAGCTGGCAGATCTCAAGCAGAAAAAAAAATTGTGGGCACAGTATGAAAAAAAACAACGACAGGGCCAGACGCAGAGTTGGTAATGAAAGGCAAGCCATTGCATGCTCTGAAATTTTTTCTTCACGTAGCCTACAAAGCTAAGGAAAAAAGGCTGTGTGCATCTTGATCTCAATGCACAAAAATGTAAGAATTATAAATGCCACAAAAATTCTTCCACAAATGGTAGAGCACTAAACTAATCTGGTTAGCGTACGTGGATGCACTGGACCAGATGGCTAGATACCATACTGGCGTAGCTAAGGGGGGGCGGGGGCGGTCCGCCCCTGGCGGCACTTTTAATTATGGGGGCGGCACTATGGGCTATGCTGTAGGCCAGGGGTCGGGAATCTTTTTGGCTAAGGAAGCCATGAAACCTACATATTTTTCATTGTATTTCCGCGAGAGTCTTATAATATTTTTCAACACTTAATCAAACTAACTTACTAACTAACGTGTGCATTTTTAAGCAAAATCAACAATTTTAAACAATGGTAAATGTCTGAATTTTCTCTTTAATAACATGCTTCTTACTGTTAATGCGACTTCTGGTGCTG
>JGI24021J15306_10000912_pt1 | contig 26418 bp, 8 predicted proteins | sample Ectturendosymbi1_FD_15306 | JGI IMG/M metagenome (IMG submission 15306) | reverse complement strand
TAAACGAGGAACAGTTGCACAGCAAAGTGAGCCATGAGCCAATTTTTCACAAGCAATAATTTAACAGTCTTACTCCAAGCACTACTTTGAAACTGTTTGAAAAAAGCCAAACTTACTAATTTTTTTTAGTTTACGTGTTAGCTGCACATGCATTTCGCATTGCCCTGTACTACCTGTCCTATGAGGTAGAGTGTACGTTAATGCACTTCGTCGCATTAAAATTATCTCTGATTGAATGTAGGTTGAATTTTTGTTTTTCACTAAATATTCATTCCAATGTCGCAAACAAAATTTAGATTGATAATAGGGCTGCAGTTTGCACATCCTTGGATATTTAATTGTGTGTTTTTAATTTTTTGTGATTACAGTTTAATCTGTTCTGAACGTGTTCTAAAATTTTTGCAAAATTTATGAATGTTTGTATAATTGGGTATCGCCTGTTAAATTAACATTAGTCTAAGAGATACTTTAGAATATTTCAACCAATATTATTTTACCCATTTAAGCTCAGTTCAGTTTGTTTGCAAAACTCAGAAAAAATAACCTTAAAAATACACAGGATAAGACAATAAAGCAAAAATACATAAGCATACAAGCATAATAACAGTGAGGACTGATCAATGGCTTCAGTACTACTTCTAGCGTAGGTTCGGATGTACTACTAGCATAGGCACGTACCACAAATCTAGGGGTTGATTTATAAAGCATCTGTTTGTACCAGCAGCATGGGGGTGTGGGACAGCTTTGAAAGCAAATGTTTATACCTCCATTATAGGGATGCCTTTATAAAGCAACTGTTTATACCTCCAGCATAGGGAGTTGATTTATAAAGCAAATATTTGTACCATCAGCGTAGGGGTTGATTTAGAAAAACTTTTACTCTGTAGTGTGTAAAAGTTTTACATCAGATGTAACGATATGGAATGTCCAGTGAAATGTCTCATATCTATTGTTTGCTGCTTGTCTCAAGTTCAATGTTTGCTTTTTTGACATCATAAAACACTTTATTTAGGTTGTTCACAGTAAACCTTTGTTGGTCTCTTTTTTGTGCAACAAACTTTTTCAATAAACAAGGAAATATAAATTGCGGATCAATGGAACATCCCTGTTCCATGGGTCCCACCACCAGCCACTTTTTAAAGTGGACCATTCTACACTACATCCCAACTTATCAACTCGACATTCTCTGAGACATTTCTTTGACTCCAAACCTACCCTGTGAAACATTTGGAACCCTAACCTATCCTATAAACTGTTCTTTCACCTATCCTCTAAAATGTTTGCTGCATTTATGTCAATCCGTATGCTGGTGATATGAACAGTCGCTTTCTAAATCAAATCAATATGCTGGTGGTATGAACTGCCACTGTTCAAGTCAATCCCTATGGTGGTGGTACCAACAATCTCTTTATAAATCAACTCCTTATGGTGGAGGTACAGACAGTCAGTGGTGTGTGGTAGTGATTGTTACTGGGTGTGCACTGTTTGTGACATCACACTGTGGCGTCAAATTTGCTTTTCAAATCCAGTGTTTTGGTGAAAGTTTTTGATACAGTGCATATCATTATACATGCACTCTCCTTATTCATTGTTGTATAACTTAAAATGTCATTGTATTGTCTTTAAGCAATCAGTGCTCAACCTTACAATGCAGGTGCAAGGTACACTCAATGCTACCACCTAGCAGTCATAATTGCAAAAATATCAGACTGCACAATAAAGCCAAGGAGTAAAACACTCAGCCCAACAACAGCACAGTTTGCAACTGTAAAAACAGTCTGCACGAATATTTTTGACCATGAGTCCAGAAGGTGTGCGCCTGGAATAGCACACATCCAGGATTGGCTGGTCGAAACTACAAGGGAATAAAATACACTCAACCCTTGAACAGCACAGGTCACAGCTGCAGAAACCAGGGGTGGATCCAGCAGTAAGGTTAGGTAGGGGCAATTTCAATAATATTTGATAGTCAAGTCTCATAACAGCTTCGCCACTGTAAGAGAGATGAAGTATACTTCACAACATTGCTGTGACAAAGCAATGGGCGACAAAATGGCCTTTAGCACGTTCGCTGCCAGTCTACAAATATATCATACTTGGAAATTGGGGAAAAGCCAGAGATGTTTCGCTTTGCTTGACTTACCAATCACATAGCTCCTCAGCTGCTTGCATTAGAGAGCTGTTCAAATCCTCAAAAGACTCGGCAAGTCTTCAAGTCTGCAATGTAAAAAAAATTTTGTTTTTTTGTGAGTGACGTTCTAAGTAAAGTAAGTTTTTACCATTTTTGGCTGCTGGTACCTGACCTGCCCCCAACTGCTAGATCAGCTATGTCCTGCCTGCGGCCCAGGCAAAGGTTTTGTGCGGCCCAGTTTAGGTTTTCGCTGTAGTAAAAGTATCCTACATATTGACAACCTTTCTTTAGTTTGATAACCTTGAATTTGACACTTTTGATGCAGGTGGTGTCCTTAGTGCCACTTTATTACATCTGTTAACATTGCAATTAGGATTCGGACACTTTCAGTGTATTAGCTTCAGCTAAATTTGGTTTGCTAAGATCTAAGTAAGTCATTCAATGTGCAGCCCTCATTAATATGTCATCAAATGTGCAGCCCTGGTTAAGATAGCGACATGATTTTTGGCCCAGTAAGCCATTTGGGTTGGACATAGCTGTGCTAGATAAAAGTATTTCACTCAAGTTGTCAATGGAAACTAGGATAGAATCCGAGTGTTTTGAGACCTTGATCAACTTTCTAGCGTTTTTGGTTCAAAAGTTTTGATCTAAAATAAACAAACAAAGTAATTCTCTGATTATGAGATGGGTTATTTTGTTTGTTTATTTTAGATCATAACTTTTGAACCAGAATTCCAGCAAGTCATCAAAAGTATCAAAAGATTTGGATTTTAGCGTAGTTTTCAATAAAAACTTGAGAGAAATACTACCATTTAGCAGTTTAGGCCTGGGGCCAAAAAGGGCTGAAACAACTCCACTTATGACGCCACTCACAAAAAACCTGAATCCTAAAACCAAATATTTTTTTCATTGCAGACGCGAAGACTTGCTGATTCTTTTGAGGGTTTGAACAGCTGTCTTCTAGCGCAATCGTTGGCGGAGATATTCCCATACAAACTGCTAGATTTTAGCCTTAGCTTAAAAGAGCGGAAGGTGTTAATCGCGAATTTTGTTTTCCGAATTGTACAAAATCATGGTGAATAAAGTTACTTCTGTAGGTTTTAGGGGTAGATTTGCTCCCTGGCAGAAACAAGCTGCGGCTCTGCGTGAATGTCTCCTTTTATTACGAGTTTTCGAGCCCTGTAGGTGTGTTGCCTTGAATGTCACACACCCAGGGTTGCCAGTTTCACTCAGTCCTGAAACAGCATAGCTCACAACTGCAAAAGTAGTCTGCGCAAATGTCTCTTTTATACAAGAGCAGTCGAGTACATAAGGTGTGTGCTGGAAAGTACATGCTTTTTTGTGATTTCCCTCGATCGCATGATCTGGAGGATGACACGTCATGTTCAGTTTCAGAGGGTATGTGCCGCAGACCTGGAGTATACGCCCCTGCAAACAGTAGCTTTCTAAACCAACCCCTACGCTAGTGGTGCAAAAACTTGCTTCCTAAAGGCATCCCTATACTGGAGGTACAAACAGACTTCGCCTTCTAAATCAACTCCTACGTTGGTAGATTACTCTTACGTTGATGGTACCGATGTCACTGACCCTTACTCATTACTCATAACAGTCAGTCTTCTAAGTTGAAACAAGATTAAATCGTAATCTGTCAAAACCTTTGTCATGCGCAGAATGGCATCAGAATCAAAATCATGTTTGCATTTTCCCAGGGTACCTAGTATATCCAGGTGGTTTTCTAGTTAGTTACCCCAGCTACAAACATAATAAGCAGGTTTTGATATCATTTTTGTGATGTCATGCATTTTGCACACTTGTTGAAATTTCAAACTTGGCGCCTATGTATGTCTGGCAGTCATTGACATAATTTTATTTGATTGATATGTATCAGTTCAGTTAGCATGTGAAGCTTTGGTCAAATGAATTGCCCTTTCCACATTTGCAGAACTTAGGATTGCCATTAATTTTCCAGACATATTTCATGCAGGTTGCATTCATAAATTCCTGTTTAAATTAAAGGCATATTTAATAACTCTGACAGGTAGAGCTGATAACCAAGATTATTGGTTTTTAGAAATGACCTGTAAGAACTGTCTTGGGTTGTTACATAAAATTGACCTTAAAAACCTTGCTTGAGCTGTGATGAAACAGATATGTTCAAAAATCTCTTCCATGCACTTACAACACAATCCAGTCTGTTTTGTCATTGCTGTAGTTTACATAGATTAGCCTATTGTTTTTTAAAATATGATTCCAGATTTAAAGGTTGTTGATTCCAACCTGATTTGCTGTAGGTAAAGGTATGATATTGTGTGTGTTTAGATTCTTTCCTGTAAGTCGTGTAAAGTTAAAGTTGTCACTAACCACATATCATGTGCATTCAAGGTAATACCGGGGTTTTCCGAAAGTCCGCTCTGGTCCATTAATTGGAAAAAAGAGAAAATGGGAAAATAAGACGTGAGCCAAATAACCGCCCGAGCTGTTATATGGCAGTTGCATATTGCCTGTGTCTGATTCCGTTTTGTGCTAGTGGTTTCAAAGGTAGTGGCCTTCAATAGCTATTGAAAAGCTGATCTGCGCTGCGATAAAAAAAGTTTGCCGACCACTGGTGTAAGGTGACAACTACAAATAGTATTCAAACTCAGTATAACGTTGGACGTACCATGTAAGGTGACAGGTACAAGTAGTACCGGCATTCAACTCAAATATTAGCACCATATAAACGCCCACCTAAAATAAGTGCCCATGGGCAGACTAAAGATTGGGCGGACTTTCGGAAAACCCCGGTATATATACGCGTATGCTGATACTTCTCAGTGTTTGGGCCTGTATAAGCCTAACATAAATAAAGCATAAAGCTGAAAAAAACACGATTCAAAACTTTCACACTGATTAAGCCAAGCCTGAGATATTATCCTTGCTTGAACATGGATTATAACTTTAACTAGAAATAATGTGAGTTTTGATCAATTTTTCATGACCACAAGCATTCTTGCATCTTTATGACAAATGGCCAAAGTCTTGTTAATGCCATTAAAATTGCTCCAAAACTGTGTGATCGGTGAACTGGTCAAGCAGGTGTGTGTTTTTGCCAAACTAGGTAATTCTATAATGTTGTGGGGGTCATTGTATGTCAAATGAACCAAAAAAATTGGAAAAGTCAACCCACCATCTCAGATTTTCCTCAAATTTCATAAGCATACAGAACGTTTCATGATGATTCCACAAAACTAAATTTCATTGAAATTGGTTAAGGTTTCGCAAAGTTATGGACCATACAAAATGACTACTTTTTGTGGTCAATGAAGCGTAATGACTAGCAAGAAAATCATCAACTAACTTTAAAACAAAATCATTCTCACTGTAATCATTTAATTGTTGAAAAAACTTGACAAAAGTTTGTCTCAAGTATCCTTTCTTCAGTAGTGAAGAAAATTTTTTTACATCCATGCGCTTACCCCAATTTTGGGGTAAAGAAAATGGGTAGTCATCAAAATCACTCATATATGACATAAATTTTGAATAGTAATATCTCGACGAGCACACATGCTATTGGCATGTGCAATACATCATCTGAAAGCTCTCACTGAGGAGATTTTAGTCTTAAAATATCCTCATTGCTTACTTTGTAAATAATCCCCAAAGGGATTTCTGGGGATTTCCCTAATTTTTTCACCTTTTTTAGGCCATAACTTTTAAACCAGAAATGCTAGAAACCTAATCAACCCCTGTAAAAATTCGTAGAACAACCTGGTTTCCAATAAAATTTCATGCCAATAGCATATGTCTTCGTTGTGTTATCACCGTTCAAAATTTATGTCACGCATGAGTGATTTTGATGACTACCCATTTTCTTTACCCCAAAATTGGGGTAAGCACATGGATTTTTAAATTTTTTTCTTCACTACTAAAGAAATGATACTTGAGACAACCTTTTGTCAAGTTTTTGCAGCAATTAAATGATTGCAGTGAGAACGTTTTTGTTTTGAAGTTAGTTCATGATTTTTTTGCTAGTCATTACGCTTCATTGACCACAAAAAGTAGTCATTTTCTATAGTCCATAACTTCACGAAACCTCAACCAATTTCAATTAAAATTTAGTTTTTTGGAATCAGCATGAAAAGTTCTACCTGCTTATGAAATTTGAGGAAAATCTGAGATGGTGGGTTTACTAGCTGGGACAGTTGACAGAGAATGACCCAATAGCTTTTGTGAGTTGATGGCAGTGCTATATTTCATATCTGCTATGCATGCTTCTAACCATTTATAATTCATCCAAACATTTACTTTTAGGTTAAAAACTGATTTTGATAACTACTGCAATGGCCAACTTAAAGTATACCCCGGCTGCTTTCTTTTCAAAATCCATACGAGATAGTTTTCTGATAATTACAGTTTAGAAATTTGTATAACTTTTACAGTAGAAACATATAATATATGTCATATTATGATATATACTACAGGCACATCACTGTACTTGTGTTAAAAGTTTGTAGAAATGTAAATGTTTGTCTAGCATCATGTCTGTCCTTGTATCAAGCTGTGTACCCCAGGTTCGAATTCTGAATCTGGTGTATGGTGAACACAGTGATGGAGTTCTTTATCGTCTACAAAAAGGTTGGACACTACATTTTGTGCTCGGTCCTACCTTAACTGCAAGGGTAGTAAATGTTTATTGCAATGTTTCTGATCAATCACATTTTAAATTACTGAAATGGCGATACAGAACAACAGCAACTAGCAATGTATATGACTGCTATGTCCCAGTTCAGTTGGATACCGCAGGCTCATTTCAATATTACTTTGACTGTGATGGGAAAAAGTGTGGAAGCGGTTATTTGCTGGTTGACCCCTCATTGCATGTAGGTCCAGATAATCACTTGTTACCTCTGGATGCCATCTGTATGCAGACAGTTTTAACAAAATTGCTGGGTAAGTTTTCAAGTTGGAAAAGTCGTCTTCAGGTATCAAAGGAATCTGGCTATAATGTCATTCATTTCACTCCTATGCAAGAGCTTGGTTGTTCCAATTCTTCTTACTCAATTGCTGACCAGCTCAATTTCAATTCGAATTTATGTGACGATGGTAGTAACATTGCATTTAAGGATGTCAAGAAATTGGTGGAAGAGCTTTGTGAAGATTGGTCTATGTTGAGTGTCACAGATGTTGTGTGGAATCACACTGCCACAAACAGCTCATGGTTAACATGCAATCCAGAAAGTGGTTACAACTTGATAAATTCTCCTTATCTGCGCCCAGCTTATGTCTTAGATAGAGCTCTAGTGCATCTTGCTCTAGATATTGAGGCTGGAAAATATACAACAGAATTTCCACATGGGGTTATTGATAATGAAGCGCAGTTAGAAACCCTGCAAAAAATTTTGGTGGAGACAACAGAGTCAATTAAGATATGGGAATTTTTTCAAGTTGACATTGACAAGGAACTTGCTAAATTTAAAGATTTGGTTGGTACAAGTGCATCAGATCAACTTCAGTTTGATGCTACTGCTAAGATTGGCATTATCCAGGACATGCACTTTAGAAGACATGGTTGTACAATTGACCTTCAAACTGCACTTGTGCAATTCCATGTTGGAAGTGGCTGTGATATGAAAAAAGCAGAACTATCCTACAAAAGTACTTTACAATGGCTGAATGAGAGCACAAAACTGCATATCTTGGAAGACATGAAAATTGCCATTTCTAATGTGATTGCTACTGTAAGGTATGAAAGAATTTCTGACCATGGCCCTAAAATGGGTTCAGTCACCAAGTCAAAACCACTTGTCACTGCTTATTTTCACCACCCGTTTCCTGACACCTCTGTGCATGATGAAGAGCAAGCAGTTATGGAGAATCCAGACAAATCAAAAATGGTTATGGCTCACAATGGCTGGGTAATGGGTGCTGATGCCTTGAAGAACTTTGCTGAATACCCGTCCAAAGTTTATTTCAGACGAGAGTTGGTGTGCTGGGGTGACAGCATTAAGCTGCGATATGGCAGTAAACCAGAAGACAGCCCAGCATTGTGGAAACGTATGCAAGATTACACTGAACAGATGGCTGATGTTTTTCATGGAATTCGTATAGATAACTGTCACAATACCCCCATTCATGTGGCCGAGTACATGCTAAAAGCAGCAAGAAGAGTTCGTCCTGATTTATATGTTTTTGCTGAGCTGTTTACCGGGAATGAGAATGTAGATAATATATTTGTCAATCGTCTTGGTATAACTTCTTTGATTCGAGAAGCCTTAGCTGCATGGAATGCTCACGAGTTTGGCAGGATGGTTTATCTGTATGGTGGCGAGCCAATTGCATCTTTCACCCAACCTGGAACACAAGTTCTTAAACCAAGCAGAGCTCATGCTCTATTATATGATGTAACTCATGACAATGAGAGTTTGGCACAGAAGCACAGTGTTCATGATATTTTGCCTTCCAGTGCTTTGGTGTGCATGGCTAGTTGTGCCATTGGTAGCAATCGTGGCCATGATGAAATGACCCCCCATCATATTCATGTTGTTACAGAAAAACGTTTGTACAGACAATGGTCCCCTGGTGGTGTGCTCAGTGCAAGTTCAATCACTAGCAAAACTGGTATGATATATGCTAAGCAGCTATTAAACATGCTCCATCAGACTTTAGCTTTGAATGGTTTTTCACAGGTGTTTGTTGATCAGCGAACACCAGATGTAATTGCTGTTACTCGCCACAATCCATCAACACATTACAGTTATGTCATGGTTGCATACACTTCGTTTTCTGATGCAGACTTACAAGAACTTCCACCTCTCAATATTGAAGGAAAAATAATGGGAATTCCTCTTGAAGCCAAGCCAATCAGTCCTAATCAGTCCTCTACAAAGATCATCAAAGGGTTTGTAAAGGATAGACAGTTCATCAATGGCATTGAAAATTATTCTCTGGCTGTGGAAACAGATTTGTCAGTGGAAGCAAGCAGTTGCTGCAACATCGTGCATTCCAAAGACAGGCAGTCTCATGTCATCCACTTCACAGACTTTCCTCCAGGGAGTTTGTTGGTTTTAAGAGTGAAAATGTTAGACGAAGCCGACCAGTGTATTGTACAGATAAAGCAAGTAATTGAAGGACTGGAATCTACCATCGATGGAGAGTTTGATAAACTTGCATCAAGTCTTTCACTTCGTGCTCTTCAGATAGCTTTATTTCGATGTGGGCCTGAAGAAAGATCTGATGGCTTAGGGCTTAATACCTATGCTATACCAGGATGGGAAGAGCTATGCTATTGTGGTATTGCAGGGATGGCCATTCCCATGATCAAGATACGCAATGAGAATGATCTTGGTCATCCTGTTTGTGGAAACTTGCGTGATGGAAATTGGTACCTAGATTACGTGGCAGCACGGCTTCAAAAACATGAGTGTACCAAGCTTCTTGGGGACTGGTTTACAGCATGCTTCAACATTTTGAAAAAGGTTCCTCGATATCTTTTGCCAAAGTACTTCGAACCACTTATAACTATTACTTATGAAAAGTTGCTGGTGGCCTGCTGGAACAAGATGAGTCCTTTTGTAAAAGGTGGTGGCAGTTTCGTAAAGCTACTTGCGCTTGGAAGTGTCGCATTGTGCGGTTATGTTAAAGGAGCTCAACTGCCTATGTTGCATATTGATATAGAAAACTTGTGTGTGCCTTCAAGTGATCCTCTTACACAAATTACTTCATCAATGGCTGCTGGTCTACCACACTTCAGTGATGGGGTTATGCGCTGTTGGGGACGTGACACTTTTATTGCTCTACGCGGTCTTTTACTTGTTACTGGACAGCATATTGAGGCCAGAAATATGATTTTGGGTTTTGCTGGCTGTCTACGCCATGGTCTTATTCCAAATTTGTTGGCTGAGGGAAAAAGCCCTAGGTATAACTGCAGGGATGCAGTGTGGTTTTGGTTACAATGTATACAAGATTACTGTGAAATCAACAGTTATCAGTTGTTATGTCTGCCAGTTGCTAGGATTTTCCCTGAAGATGACAGTGAGGCAGTGCCAGTTGGTGTGAAAACGCAACTGCTGTATGATGTGATACAAGAAGCACTCCAATGCCACGTGAATGGCATTAGTTTTCGTGAAAGAAATGCTGGCCCAAACCTTGATCAGGACATGTCAGATGAAGGATTCAATGTGACTGCTGGAATTGATTTGTCTACAGGTTTTGTTTTTGGTGGAAGCAAGTATAACTGTGGCACCTGGTGTGACAAGATGGGGAACAGTGAAAAAGCTGGAAATAAAGGTATTCCTGCAACACCACGAGATGGTTCTGCTGTTGAGTTGGTTGGTTTGTGCAAATCAACGGTTTCATGGTTGCAAAGAATGAACAATTCTGGAAAATATCCATATGATGGTGTGTTTATCAAAAATACTGAAAATGGCACTCTGAAGCTAACATGGTCTGAATGGAGCAACAAGATTTCTGCAAATTTTGAAAAGGCTTTTTATGTTGGTGATGATGATCAATCACATCTTGTTCACAAACGTGGCATTTACAAAGATACAGTGGGAGCTTCACATCCCTGGTGTGACTATCAACTGCGACCTAACTTTCCAATCGCAATGGTTTATGCTCCAGAACTGTTTCAAGTTCATAACGCATGGAATGCCTTGAACATTGTTCAAGACAAGCTGCTTGGCCCTTTGGGAATAAAGACACTTGATCCTGATGATTTGCAATATCGTGGGGATTATGATAATTCAAATGATTCAGAAGACACAAGGGTGGCTAAAGGTTTTAACTACCACCAAGGTCCTGAGTGGTTATGGCCTGTGGGATATTTTCTTAAAGCTAAACTGAATTTTGCAAAGCAGTTGGGTGAGGATGAACTAAAACGAACTGTGCATTTTATTCGACAGTACCTGGTGACTCATCAACTGCATCTTGAACGTTCACCTTGGTGTGGGTTGCCAGAACTAACTAATAGCAATGGACAGCATTGCCCTGATTCTTGTGAAATACAAGCTTGGTCACATGCTTCCCTGCTTGACCTGATGTACGAAATGTCAAAACTGTAACTGTGTGTGTGTCATTTCAAAGTGCCCATGTAGTTCTGTGGGGCAATGCATCTGTTTGGATGTACTTGGTGATCTGAGTATTGAAAGCTTATACTACAAGTTGTGGGCATCTTGTTGCAACCTTTCCCGTGCATTATATAATTAATGTGTATTATTTTGTTTGATTATTGGGCGTATTATTTATGCCACTTAGCATTTCTTCCAACCTAGATAAGAAGTGTTTATTTAATTTATTCATCAATTTTATGAATGAGTTTCATTGCTATTTTTGTCACATTATAGCATTAGATATGAAAACCGTAAACCAAACTTATATGCATAATTATCTGTAAACTTCAATCTGGATGTTTGCATTTGGCTGTGTGTGTTCAAGTCATATCTTATCTGAAGTGCAGAACTTTGCAAATTTTTTAATGAAGTTGGTCTGTAGACACTTAATGCAATTTGATTGCAGAATAATAACTAGAAAGTATTATCAACAGGCACTCAATTGTGGTTTTATGTTGAAGTTCCCAGAGTGAACAAGTAAAATAGCACCACATGTAAATTACATGTAGCTGGGAATGTATGGCATCATATATTCCAAGAAAGTCATGATTGGAATTAAATATACAGCCTATTTGACCAACCTGTGTTAAAATTCCTTTTTCTCATGATAAGTTGCTAAGTAAGTGGAAAGCATATTTTTATCCATTTCATCTTGAACACCATTAATATTTGTTCATAATGCTTCATCACTTTCATAGTAGTGTTTTGCCATAATTGCGAGGACCATTGAGTGGCCAACTGTGATGTGCTATTTATAGCTTCAGGCCATTTTATTAATGTTATTTTTCTTTAACAGTGAGCCATAATCTAAACAGTAGTGAAAACTTGAAAACGAGTCAAAATACATGCCAAATAAAGTAACCTTTTGTTGAAAGCTGCATAGCTAACAAAAATGTGGCACTGCACTTGAGCAAATTATAATTTTTGCTTTTAAATGCTGTGCAGCATAGAACACCTTTGTCAATTCATTGCATGAAAAAAATCATGCACAATGACTTTTTTGTCTAATATCATTCGCTGCATGTGTTAACAATATGTATATATTTATGCTGTACAAGTTTTTTGAGAATTTCTTTTCTCTGTTATGATTTGCAAAGAGTATTTCTATTTGATTGTTTGTTTGTGTATTCATCAGTGTTTTTATGCTGATTTTTACTTTGCATGTTCATATGTATCATTTCCTTTTAATTAAATGTAATGTATATGAATTAATTGGTAACTAAATTCAGACTTTATGAACCTATGTTCCCGTCAAATTTGTTTGCTAATGTTATATAGAATGTTTCTTGGCTTAGTAGACAAGCTTAAATTTTTTGTTTCCAAATGTGAAACACAGAGTTCTTAAAGTTGCACTGCTTAGTTGTAATGGTGAAAATAGCATTTACAATATATATGGTGATTGATTTGCAAACCTAATGGCAGGCGTTCCAATATGAACTGTAGTGATCAATCCAGTGATGAGGAACACTTATGCTTGCATTTGATGCATAACTATGATGGCCTTGCCAAATGTTCCTTGTGGTTGAACCTCTTAGTATTTGAACTCAGTTGTTTCAATGCTTCATTTGTTGTACAGTGTTTCATAACTTCAGTCTTTTTTCTGACCCAAAGTATACACCAAAAACAGTTAATCATTATTTCAGATCATAAATTTCTTCCATGAACCTTGCTTAACTCTTTTCAAACTAGTTGTGTTGATATATTGTTTAGAACTTGAATAGTAATTAATTGAAAATCATTGCAATTCTTTGGCAAAATTTGCCCTGATCTATGTTTTTCTGTAATTTCATTTAAATGAATGTTTCAAAACTGTAATTTGCTGATGGTTTTGCAAAAATGTTGATTTTGAAAAGTGTTGTAAAGTTTTTTGTACGATTTGCAGTTTTTACTTCAACACAAAAGCATGTCTTGTTTTTGTGAAAGATGCATTCAAGCTTTTTTGTGACAAGCAAGTATAGCACAAGGAAGCGATGGATTGTATTTCAGTTTGTGATCTTTGGTTGGATATTTTATTCATTGCTACTATGCCACGTCGGTCAGTACAGTTGTGTACCATAGGGTGATTTATGCTGTTTACTTGTAAAGTGGCTATTGATTTTTAATATTTTACCGAACTCGTATTTATCTGCTTCACTGACTTGTTTGTTTTCAGCATTGTACCTGCATATGCTGCCGGCCAATGCCACCTAATAGAGATTCATCAGTTCTTGCTGCAGTCCAATTTTGCAGATGTAACTAGTCTTCAAGAAACACTTTGATCCCATTAGTTTGCTGAATGTTGTTGTGTGTTTCTGCATAAACTTTTATCTTCTGCTAAACGCGCCGCTGTTGCATGGTTTGTGCTACTCCAGGAATATATTTGTTGGTAAGGAACCAACGTAAGTTGCGGTGCTTTGTGTGTCCCCAGAACCGCTAAGCAGAGTGCACTCGTTGCGATAATACATTTTATCTAAAATGTGCTTGTGTAGATTTGAACAGGTAGGCTGCACTAAGCTCAGCCCGTGTTTAATCCTGAACAGTTTTCTGTCACACTCTCTAATAAGAGCCCCTGAAACCAGCAATAATGTCAGCGCCATCGGAAAGCTTCGCCATGTCAATAGAGGATGACTTTGCCTACGGTAACAACGTCAAGGAAGCGACCGTTGGAGTGCGGCTGGGTAAGTTTGCGAGAGTTTTGTTCGTCTTCGATTCCCTGCAGCATTTGGGTGTTTCTGGCTTTGTTTTTGAATTATGCCGTGCGATCGATAATAAGTGGTTTGTGAACGCCGTCGCAAATCTCTTTCCGTCGCCTGTTACGAAGATTGCAGGAGACCCCAGAAGTTAAAATGATAGGCAATCGTTTCGGCAACGTCGCATCGGAGGATTGCGATATAATTTTCAGTCGGCATGAACGATAATGGCTGAGGTACAGAGCCAGTAGCTGTATTGGCATACACCGGAAGGTTGGATTCGAGTACACTCAAAAGTTACACAGATTTTATTCGATTGAGTAAAAAAACTTAGCGAAATGGAATGTAGAGTGTTCAAATACCAAGAATTGGCTTTAAAATCGCAGTCAACGTTTCGCACGTTTACGTGCCAAGTGACAAAAAAGTATAAAATAGATTTGAATCCGATTTTCGGCCTCAAGTAAATGTGGCTGTTGATACACTGAAGATGTCATCGGAGAAAATATGAGATACTTCTCATAACATTTCATACAAATCAAATCGAAGTGTTCAGTCGTGCGTGTTCTGATTGTCAAGTTTTGTGTAGTTCGAAAACGCAGAACTATAAGCCCATGGGCATGCGTCCCTAGGTCAAACCTTAACTTACGCAAGGAGGTGTTTGTGTTCTTCTCAAGCCAAAGCATGTAACTGCTGGCCGTTTTTGAAATGAAAACGAGCTGAATGCATGCTGTGAAATTCACAGCGCTTCTTAACCAATTTCATTAGCTTTTGTGCATGATGCAAGAAAAAAGTTTTTCTGACGGTTAATGTAACTAGGTCAAAAGCTTCCATACGAAGTGAAATAGAAGCTGCATGCTACTGACACAGTATGGCAATCACCTTGTTCATATGTCCGTGGCACTGGTAATCGGATCATACAGTTGTTAGGTAACAGCATTGGGACGAACATGCGAAACCGTTGTCCATAAAGGAATGTCCATCGTTGGTAGCTGGTGTACTTACCGATAATTGGACACCGATGTTGGTGTCCTTTCAGTGTTGTACCGCAAATTATGTTGGAGTGACAACAAAATGTTGAATAAAGCGAAGAAATCCGTTTTACACCCAAATATGAAATGTTAAAACATATATCAAGACGCAACTAAAAAACGTAGTTTTGTGCGCGTATAGTAACACAAAGTGGTGCATTTCTTTTGCCTTTAAAAATGTCACACAACCCGGAAAATGTTTATTGATAGCGATCTTACAGTATCATTGTGGTCTTCAGGTTTCATTCGAAAAGTGTATTCAATCTTGACTGCACAGCTCCTTCTGACCACTGCCGTCTGCGCTTTGTTTATTTCCGTGAAGCCACTGAAAGATTTCACCCAAAACAAGTAAGGAATATAATCAAACTCGGAATTCGGGAAAATTGATATTTGAAGGAGTTGGTGTTTGAGTTTTAAATTTTAATTAAGGGGCATTTATATTCCACTGAACAGACTTTTGGTTGGCATTAAATCATCGGATCCTACAAAGCTATGCTGTTTTCGTTTCGATAATTACCATTTGATCGACTGAGCTGCAGTGCCTGATTTTTTGCGTTTTTTAGTTCATATACACCTCGTCTGGAATGTTTGCTTTCGTGTTAATGTGAATGCACTCGTATCACGTGACAAGCGGATAAAATGGGGCTGAAACCAGTCTTTAGANAATTTTTTATAAATTCACTTTCGCCCCAAGTGATACACTTCGCCTTTGTGTTGCAGTCAGTTCTTGTTGATGCCATGCCTTGTACTATCTCTTGGATTAATCGTTGCCTTGCATGTGAAGAGAAAGGACTTTCCCGCCAACATCTATTTACTCGGAGCCTTTACGCTGGTTGAGGCGTACACCGTCGGAACTGTTGTCACTTTCTATAAGTAAGCGTTTTATAGTGTTGATGTTTCGCTGAAGACGTTGTCATATTTGTTGACTTGGTTGATGTTTCCTTTCTTCTGAGGACAGTTAAATTGCACTCCTGTCAGAACTTCCCTAAGCCTTACAAGTGCGTTGACCGTTTCCCACTTTGTAACATAGAGCCCGACGCATGCGAAAGCGATCGTGTTCTGACGTAATGCGCGTTTTTACTGTTTTGCCGACGTGGTGCTGTCACTCGGCCCGACCGTTCTTTTCTATTGGATGAAGCAGAGAATCCCTCATTTGCAAAGTTACTGTCAAAAACGCCCCACTGCACCGTATCCAGTAATGTCCCTACTCCGTCGATGTTGGTTTCGAGGTGCTTAACTTGCACAGCAGCGCGAACAGACATGTAGCCTTCCGAACCTCGTCGGTTGAGTGTATATGAATTCCGACCGTTCAACGAGCATTTAGTTGTGCAGTGCTTGTTCAGCTTCGTAATTACACGTTCCTTTATTTTATGTGAAAAGGAGTCTTTAGAGAAAGAATTCGTGATTTCAGTTTCAAAGGCTCTGTTTGTGCGTTAACCATGGGCGTCGAAAGTTTTTTTTTCAGGTGATGGCCAAAACAATCTTCCCAGGGGTGGTGAAATTTCATTTTACCAACTCAAAACTTACAGAAAAACATTTTCTCTACTAAAACATTGATAAGAGAATATTATATTACAAAATCCTAAGGGGCCAAGACCCCCCTTCCGACGCCCATGGCGTCAACTTCATCCATTTATTTGCAACGCCTTGCACAGCGCAGCGCAAATTGCCTGATTTTTCATCCTCACCGTTGTTTGTCAGGGTTCAGATCGTGCTGCAGGCTTTCATCCTCACACTGTCCGTATTCGCCGCGCTCACCTCATACACCATGCAAAGCAAGCGCGACTACAGTTCTTGGGGTGCTGGCCTTTTCGCCGGTCTCTGGGTTCTCATTGCCGCTGGATTTATGGGGGTAAGCCTGTAGACAAAGCTCATGTGCGCGGGTGCCGTGCAGTTGCGTCAGATGTGTTTACTGAACCGCGCACCATTATATTGCATGCGACTTCAGCGTGAGGCGGTGTTAATGCGAAAACCAAACCTCCCTTTAGACGTAGTTTGAAAAGTTAACCTACGAGTCAAGCGGATCCAACTCTGCGCAACCGTTTGACAGACGTTGGTTAACTCCGCTCGGTGCAAGTCCAAAGTCGACGTGTTAGGTTGCAATGCGATGTAAACAGGAGAAGCTTGTCATATATGTTTGATAAATTGCCGTCATCTCCTCTGCACTGAACGCTGCAGTCGAAGCAATCGCGCCGTAGAAGCATAAAGTCCCAACAGCCGTTTTGGTTCGAATGGTTCCACCGCAAGCATCATGCAGCACAGCAAGTGCAAGAGCTTGCAAACCCTCTGATTCCGAGCACAGCTCAAAAACAAAGTTTTTCAATTGATTTCCGGCAATAATAATCAACCTATTTGGAGAGCAATGCGTCACTACAACGAAAATTGCTGTTGTCGAGTCATCCGCTGATGTTTTTTTTCTGTTTGTTTTCACTGCATTGCTGTTTTTTTCTTTTCCGTTTTTACATTCTCAATGCTGCACCGAGCAGCGATGTGCTGCTGACATGCCGCGGAATTATTTTAACTGTTCGTGCTCGTTGTACTGTACTGGACGTAGTAAGAAACACGCTTTCCCGTGCAAGGTCGCTGGCAGTGCTTGAATGCTTTGTTTCTTTTCCACCCACTCAGTGTTTTTAAGGCGTAGTTTCTCCAATTTTTCCAACGGTCTCTTAAAATCCAGTAGAACCTCGCTTTAACCATCTCGGTATTTAGATGAAACAGTTGCGGTCGCTTAAAATTTATTTGCGGTTGCCAAGGTCGAACCTTTAAAAAAAATCTTCATCTACTTCCAGCATAACCGTAGATAAGCGGCAAACTATTTGCGTTTGACATGGACCCAACTGTTTTTCTACGCCATCTACTGACTGTTAATGAGTTTGTCAAAATTTCGGTCAACTGAGCTTCTACTTTTAATTTCCGGTTCTACAGCGCATGCGCGGAGGCGTTTCGACCGAACCAGCGTTGCATTAACAGTCCATGAACGCGCAAGTTCGGCTTTTGGTGGTTGTTGGCGCGTTGCGCAGTTCTTGACGGCAAACAAAAGAACGCCTTCTGCGACGCTTCGCTTCGCGAGCTTTCGCCAAGATCGCGCAACGCCGGCGAACAGACGAGGTCATTGGAAGGGGGAGTGGATCCAGCAGTGCGTCCTTGTCAGCCACCCAGTGATCTCTGGTTTTGACTTTCGTTACGAAACGTGACAGTGATACATTCACAATGGCGGTCGCAGCTGCAACGGAGTGTATTCGCCCTCGACGACTGTTCTCTTGTTCGCAGATGTTTTTCAACAACGACACATTCGAGCTGATGTGCGCCAGCGCCGGCGCGCTGCTCTTCTGTTTCTTTATTATTTACGACACGCACTTGCTCATGCGCCGTCTTTCGCCCGAAGAATACCTGCTGGCCGCCATCAACCTCTACCTTGACGTGATCAACCTGTTCCTGGAGACGCTTCGCATTTTGAGCAAGTTGAATGAAAGACGTTAATTTCACTATTTTGGCCAGTCTGATGCTTTTCACAAGGTCGAGGATTGTGAGAAAATGCTTTTCTTCTTGCTATTTTTCTGTTTACCAACTATATTATGCACTTAAATAAGGAGCGTGTTCATTGATACGAGTAAGAATGGTCTGAAACAAAGGGTTATTCTAACAACGAAAGTGCACAACGAAGTCGTAAAATTTTTTAAATGCGTAAATTGATCTTTGACCGTAATTCCTCTAAACCAAAATTGGCCGGTGACTTGGTCCCAACCTAAAACGTCTTCTGATCAAACGTTGATACGTTGCAGTTGTAAGTTAGCTTGCACCAAATACTCGTTTTTCTTTTCGCTGAGCTTTTCGAAAGTTTACGAAAGGGCGTATTGTTCGACCGGGGCGATTAAAATTGCATATTTGTATTTAAATATTCGTATGTTACCCCGGAACGCAGTGCTTGCAATATTAGTCTCTCTGCAGTTGACCAATCCTATGCTTTTAGTTGTAAAGCATTGAGTACTTTGCTCTGAAACTGGGGGTTGAGGGCGGCAACCTGAGATAATCAGGAGCCACTTGGATTCGTTCGCCACAGGAAACAAAACACCGAGAGCCACAAAACTCTTCACATCAAAAAGTAGATAACGCTACGTTTGTCTTTTTTTTTTAGTATATGCCATGTAAAAAAACTGCTGTCTGTTGCAGATCGGTTAAATCAATGAAATGCTATATCACGAGTGGTCTGCGGCGCCCGTCTCCGCTTACTTGCCCCCCGGGGGTCGCGCGGTTATTTTTGTAGTAAAAGTTGCACTCATTGCGAGCCAATGGCAGCAACGCGCCATTAAATTAAAATAAGTTTAAATCAACTTCTCACTTTCAAAGTCACAGGGAGGCGCTGCAGAAGAACGAAAAACCCGGATGTTGCCTAGGTCTTTGCTCTAGAGCGGTGGTTCGTAAACTTTCCAAATCCGGGACTCTTCTTTTGAAAGATATTNNCTTGGAGACCAAACCTTCGCTTATNGTGACGTAGCGTTAAAACAAAACACTTTGCCACTCCTGGGAGCCCCTGTTATGAACCACATGCCTTTTCGAGCAAATATCGTTTTCTCGTCTGTGAGTTGGTGCCAGCGGTTACTGGCGCCATTGCCAACTTACGAATTCTATGTCTGCAAAGTTCCAAGTTCGTGAAACTTTCCCTTGGGTTTTTGAACCACGTTTCGTTTGTCAATACTGTAAGTTGTAGCAAGCGTGTGCGTTTCATTGCCGGATGGATGGGTGTACATTCTTCTTTTCTACTCGTCCCATGTGCGTTCAAGTGAGGCGTGCGCGGCAACTTTTCTGTATAAGCAGTGGTTTTCAAGTTGGGGGTCACGAGTAGATATTTTGCGTACATGGCTGTTTTACATTTGCTTTGTTAGAGTTTTGGATGGGGCTTGCTATAATGGGTCGCGGTACAAGAAAGGTTGAAAACCACTGGTCTAAACTAAGGCCTCTTGCGTACACTTCGCTTCAGACAGGGAATTCCCTTTCATAAGGTACGGTTGGCAGAGAAGTTATTGTCTGGCAAAGGCAGTAAATACGATTCACTGAAGTTGCTGTGTACAGTAGCAATAGCTTTTGTCCTTACAAATTTTTCCATCGCGTTTGTGGTTGTTGTTGTAGAGAATTCCTTCTAGTCATGCGTTTATTCGTTGTGTGGCCCGTTACCTGACAGAATGCTGTGGATTGCTGTGTGCNTTAAGCCTTGCGTAAGAAACGCCTTGAAACAGCGAAGTTCAAAGGTCGCGAGACATGTCAGCTCCATCCGTTTGTTGTAGCTCATGGCCAATCTTCTGTCAAGTTCCACATCATCCCCTCCCCGAGGATTTCGGTTGTTTTTAAACATGCGTCCGTGACTCCAAAATTACACAGGAGTTTTGTACACCATGGGGTGTTGTTTCTGTCTTGCATCCACCGTAAGAAAGGGAGCTCTCCGTGTTTCAGTATAAGGTCCACGTGAAAGAACCTTCGCGCTGTTTAGAACGGCGTGACACATTTGCTGCGTTTTCGCCGGTTCCTCGGCCAAGCTGCGACCTGTTGTTGCACTTTTCTTTGCCTGAGTTCGTCAGGACCTGGATGTTTTCACGCTGTTTCATGCGGTCGCAGAAATTGCCTTGGTCATGAAAAGCAAAGGGTTTTGTGATTGACTTGATCGAAGATCGAATGAAAATCACTTATTTCGTCTGCACTTGAACCATCATTTGTCTGGATTTATTAATCCTTGCGTGGTTTGTATAACCGCTGTCACCTCCTCATTCTACCGTTTCCGACCTTTCAACTGCATGCAGTTGCCCCGCGTTAAACTAAATCTCATCATCCTTCAGCCTCGCTTAAGATCCTGGATTGACCCGTAAAGTTGTTGTTGTAATAAATCATAATCAACATGGTTTGCGTTATCACGTGTGCATGTTGCCTTTCTAGCTATGCTTGTTGATGTAGTAACGTGTGTTTTTCGTAAAGATTAGCTTCTTAGCAGTTACGCTGAGCTCTGTGTGAAGCTTGCTGGCTTGAGTATAGCTTTTGATGCGTATAATTTATAAGCTCAGATCGCAGAGTCATTAGTTGGGTTTGTGTCTTGCTGAAATGCTTTATTATAACAACGTATGCTCTGCGCGGTGTCCTATAATAAAAATATGCCTTCTCGGGTGGCCCGACATGCTTGTGGAGAGGAAATTATTTGCTACGTTGCGTGCAATGTCCTGGTCACAATTTGATGGAAGTCATCGTGTCGAAAATACCGACACAAACCAAATATTTTTCGAAGTTGCGCTTATTGGACAGGTTATCGCATTACGATGGTTTTGCAATTACTGAAAGTATTTTTTTGCGTTAAGCACGTAGTGAGAAAGAAACCAGGGAAGGTGCAATGTTGCTCATCAGGCCAAACTGGGCGGGACGTTTTCAGTGAGATGCGTATTATTGTCGTGTACCATTTTACGCTGCAAGAAAAATAAAGTTCTACCGATCACAGTAAAATTCATGAGTTAGCACGGCGGTTAGTGTTGTCATCATGGTTCCACAACACCAACTGCTGGCTGCTGGTACAACAGCCAAACACTCACCCCATTCCAATGGAGGATTGCGTTTCAAACCTGTACTGGAAAGTGTAAAGTCCTGGAAGTTTGTTCATGTTTGATACCAACTTTAAGCTTCTTGTGGAAGAACTGTGGTGTTTAACTCACAGCCTAAGTATGTAGTAAGGGTTAGCTCTTCTTGTCTTCTGTGTAGATGAATATGCTTTGTGACCTTGCAGAGATAACCTACTAGTCTCGTGACCTCAAGCTTAAGTCAAAACAATTTCGCACAGCTTAAAATCATTGCCTTTGACCAAGTTGATTGATTTCTGCCGACAATATTTGAAACAGCATAGTCAACACTCCTCCACCTTTTATTATTTTGATGTTCTTTGAACGCGTTGCAAGCAAACGGAGGTAAAAATAAACCGAAAAAGCACAACCACTTCATATTCGCTACTAGGTCCGTAGCCCACGTCAATTATTTAACTATGTTCTAGACCAAAAGTGAGCTTTGCATAGCCGGCGTCTCCATGCAACCCCAAGTTTTCTGGCAACTTTATGTTGTCAAGGCAAAATTTAATCTGTGGTAGAAAAAAATTTGCCGATATTTTCTCTCGTACGGAGAAGTATCATTCCCTCAGAAATGGTCAGTTGATGTAAAGTTTCTAGCAACGGTTTCGATAAACCGGAAGTTGGCAAGATTTCATCATGCCTCTTTGCAAGCTTTATATTATTCGAAATTTGGTGGCTGTATTACCATTGCTTTTATTGTGTCCTCATGCTTAGTGAAATGACATTTCGTTTATACGAAAAAAATTTCTCCGTCCCAATTAAATTATAATTACTGTAGATAATGTAGTTTCCTCTTGTTCGCTTGGCAATTGTACGTGTGGTAATTTTCATTATACCATTCGAAAATTCAGCTTATGTTCGCATTGCTATCTTGATTGAGCGATCATTTCAACATGAAGTGAACGTCGATCACAACTCATCCTAGCAGTGTACTTGAGGTCATACCAATACTGCAAGCAAGAGGCTGCAGTCGGCAGTAAATCCCCGAAATTCGCAAAATAAGAAAGTTTCGTGTGTTTCTTTATTCTCAATGAAATGGTTTCAACAAAGGCGACGCAGTCGAATCAATCAGCAATATTTTCAATAGAAAATCCATTTCACGGAGCCCGAGACATACTCAGCCCGAAATCTTTTGCAAATAGAATCATTCCACACTTCGCCACGTGACACAATTTAAATGTGCAGTGTGAGGCCCAGAGTCATTGGGTTTGAAGGGACGTTTGGCTCTCGCTTCTCCAACTTCGTGTCTGAAATTTTTCTGGTGCCGACCCATGTGAGAAGTTGATAGCGTAGTGTAGGCATCAGTAAATGTTGCCAACTTAGGAAACAAATGAATAAACAGATTTCTTGTTGCAATGCAACACACGTTTTCAGAAAAAGAAAACTTATTACAGAAAACCTTGATACAACGATGAAACATGAAGAACCACGAGAAATCAACGCATTTTCAAGTGCTCGTGTTGATCAGTGGCGTCACTACAGGTTTGAGGCAGGGTGGGAAAACTCAGCTGAATTGGGGCCCACTAGCCAACACCCAGTAAAAAGGTGAGAATTGTTAGTATAAATCCGGATGTGAATGTCTATTAGTAAAAACCTCAAATCAGCGGAAAACACTCCGAAGATTGCAAAAAACAACAACCTACTGAAAACCAAAAGAATACTAAATACCGAAATATAAGCAAGTAGGGCCAATTTTTCAGATTTAGCATGCCAGAGGAGGCGGTTCGCACCTCTGCCCTCGTAAATTACGCCACTGGTGTTGATTTTCTTAGTAGCCTAATTCGCAAAGAGATATCAAAATAACTCCAAAGCATCGCCACCAGTACGTAACAATCAGGGGCGTAACGAGGGGGGCAAAGCGGGAACAATTCCCGGGGCGCCGGAAAGTCCCAACGATGTCACAAATAGGGTACTTTCTCCAATACAGTGCATTTGCTTCCGAAAAGCCTCGGTTCGGACACGGGTGCACCAAATTACTTCTTGCCCTGGCCGCCATCTAACCTCGTTACGCCCTTGGTAACAATAGCTCAAACAATAAAAGAGAACTCGGGCAACAGCTGAGGGAGTAAGAGAAATACAGTAAACCTCGGTTAATCCGGATTCGATTTGACCGACGATTTTATCCGGTTTAGGCGATGATCCGGATTAACCGAAGACAGTCTTTTCTAGCCTGACGTCATCTAAGTACTGAGTTATTGGTGAAAATTACTTACATTGAACATATTTAACATCAAACAGCAAACTTTCGCAGAAGTAAAATAAATTTAGTGATGTATTCAAAATGGTATAACAAACTAGTAACCGCCACATCCACGCAGTTATGAAAAATCTTAACTTCATAATCTTAGATTACTTGGCTGCGAAGAAATCTGGGTTTTGGACTGACGCAGAGATTTCTGCGACTGCTCCATGAGCAGTGACTAAGACATGTTACCGAGTACAATTCACTCAGGGATAATACTCCTCTACATACGTACACTCAAAACTAATCAATAGACTGAAACCGTGATGCGGCGGCGTCCCTTGAGCGTATTGTTCAACGTGATATCCTATGCCCGTGTGTGACGTAATAATCGTCTCTACGATTAGCGGAATGTTGCGAGAAGTTGCGGCCGTTGTTATGATAATTTTAAACGTTCGTTGGTGATTGTGAGCACGTTTGTGTTGCGCCTGAAAGGTGTCGAATCTTTCCTAGAGATCAGTCAATGCATTTTGAAAACACAACCGCGTGTAAGTGAAGAAAAATCCGGATCACGAAATGTGAAAAGAGCATATTTTATCCGGTATTGGCGAAGATCCGGATCAACCGAGGTTTACTGTAAATGCGTGCGACGTGAGCTACATCAACATCAGCGCTGATCGATGGCAATGACAAACATATTTTCCTATCTATATCACACTGTGCCGCTATGTTTCTGTCAATATTATTGCATAACCTGCTTGTTTCCCACGCTGGTTTCTATCTACTTGATTTGCTATGTCTGCGAATCGTTGAAATAACATTTCGCTATTCATTCACTATTCGCTATACCTTACAACAGGGGTCTCTTCTTTGTCCGAGGGCTGCATAAGATGGTACACAACAATCCGAAGGCCGAACATAAACTCCCGGTCCAAAAAAAGAAATTCAAAACGTGAATGTGGTTTAATAATAAAAAGAGCAAAGAATGGTGAAATCGCTTCTTTGATTCTAGCATAGCGGGAAAACCTGTCTTCAGATTATATGTAGATTACCTGCCGTAAAAGACCTCAGATTGCGGCAACTTATCAGCTGGACCAACCTGCCTCGCAGTAATTTTACCCAACTCACATTCACGCGGCTGTCTTATACGTATTGTCATTGTTTCGGTATATGTTGCATTCTATACATGAAGAAATTTTCGTAGATATGTTATTTTTTCATTATTTGGTCATTTGCGGGCCGGGTGAAATGGATTGGTCGGTCGGATTTGGCCCGCGGGCCGTAGTTTAGAGTCACCTGCTCTATAACCCTGACAAAACAATATTGAATTAACAGACCTGAACTAGACCTCAGGTTCACTTCACATCACAGATTTCTTATCGGCCTACTGGTTAGTAAAGCTAAACATTTAATGCCGCAAACGCAGATAGGTAGCCAAGCACGGCCATTTCTTTGTTAATCTCGTGCAACATAGCAACACGACATGAGCTTTCTTTGGTCAGAAAATAATCAAAGCAACCATTGGGCATGAATCAGCACTGTTAGTCAAACACTTCCACAGTGTCAGTGGTTCCCGTAATAAACTAATGAACGTTGAATAGCGAAAGTTACATATTTGTTGTTGATAAACAATGTGTGCCAAGATTTGAAAATGGGGGACGAATAAAAGTTCGACCACACAGAGAACACAGTTTGGAATGCGGGACGATCCTGCGTAAAACCGGGCCAATGGGGATAGCACAATTATCTCTTTCCACTTTCCTTACGTGCGCAGAGCAGTTTTTCCACATGTGAAAGCTTCGTTCACACAACTTGTGGATTAGCGGATCGTCGTCAGTAAGCCTCAAATCATTGCTGCTACAATAATAGAAACGATAGTATAACATCGTTAAACCCGAAAACAGCTTTTACTTCCGCGTGTGTTACAAGAAGTCATTAGTCACAGATATATGCTCTTCTCTACCGTCACTAACCACGTTAACGTCGATGTCGAGCAAGCAGTTCACCAAGCCTTGAGAGGTGCCTTGCAAATTTTTTAATTCGAATTGCTACATCATTGTAATTCCTTACAAGTCATGTTGAGGTGGTTTGATCCCCAAATCCCCCCTAGAACAACCACTGAATCATGGGTTAGGCGGCCTATAGGGTGAGTCAAAATTTTATTTGAAAATTCCACACATTGCACTGGGTTCAGAAACATGTATTATGACTATTTTACGTATCTTTAGAGCTGTTGCATTATTTTTCAGCTCGCAAAAACATTTGAAATTGTGGATAAAAATCAGTTTTAGCACCTTTTCTACCGATGTTGTGAAAATGTCTTCAAAAGTTGGTGCTGATTTTGTATGTACATCTCCCGCTACCGACTGCAAGAATAGAAAAAATGAGTATTGTTCGCTTTGTAAAGCACCACCTTGTCCAAATTATAATAAAACTTTAATGTACACAAATGAAAATCAAATTTAAATAACTTTGTTTAAGTTATAACAAGCAAATATTTTTCATAATACGATTGTATTTTACAACTGTTTCAGTTACAGCTGTTGACCAGAGGTGAAAGTAAGCCGGAACGCCGTTCCGGTAAAAGAATTATTGCCGGTACGGCGTTCCGCTAAGAGTTTCAAGTACGCTAATATGTGCTGTTGTTGTTCAACTCATGTTTTTTTACTATGCTGTCAACAAAACATTCTGCAGAAGAACGAGCGTACGACCTCAGAAAATGAGTG
>JGI24021J15306_10000911_pt1 | contig 26438 bp, 11 predicted proteins | sample Ectturendosymbi1_FD_15306 | JGI IMG/M metagenome (IMG submission 15306) | reverse complement strand
AAACCTACGAAAGTAACTTTTTTCAATATGATTTTGTACAATTCGGAAAACAGCATTCGCGATATAAGGCCATTTTGACATCCATGTTTTGTCACAGCCGTGTTGTGAAGCATAGTTCATATCTCTTGCAGTTGTGGGCTCGTAATGAGACTTGACTGCCAAATATTACTGAAATCGCCCCCCTTAAACTTAGTGGCTGGATCCGCCCCTGTCCTGACTGTTGCACAGAGTCTGTAAAGACATGCATCAGCTTCCTGACTGTATTGTGGTCAATATTCAAGCGCAAATTACACTTTTTTCGAAAACTGATGCTAGTAAACCAAGTAAAGCAGTTTTATCATACAAAGCTTGCAAGAAGAGTCACGTTGGTTAGGATTTCACAACAGACAAACTTGACCTTTTTCTTCCCGGAACACGTAAAATTTTGTTTTTGACGAACCCAAGGATACACTAAATCAGAAATTGTTACTTTTTACATTTCCACCGCTCAGAGAGGAAATTGCAAGAGTAGATAGATTATTTTAATGTAACGTTAAAGCACCGCTTGATGTTATAGATATTTATGCTTTCCCGTTATAGCGGAAAAAAGTAAGTAGAGTGCATGGAAAAAAGTGGCATTCGCAAAATGCACCAAAGCTCTCCCAAAGTTGCTTCTGATCAACTTCCTGCCGCGCGTTAGGGAGATTGAGATAAAATTTGACGTCACTTTTCAGCCACGAGTTTGTGTTTGTTGGTGCTATGCAGCATTTTTTAATAATTGTATAAAATTTCAAACTTTTCGCCACCTGCATTGCAGTAGCACAATGGCAAATAAAACACCTATTACATGTATGCATCAAAGATTAAGGTTTTCGGTAGTCCGTACTGGAGCACCAACAATTAAAATGTTATTTTCTTGAAATATCAGGTAGTGACGAAAGTCCGCAAATCCCAAAATATGAGGTCGATGGCCTTGCTGCATAATTCATGGTAAACCATGCGGAAGCCCATGGTCTTTTACTGCGATTCATGGCTAAGTGTTTCATCTCAGATACAACTTTCTCGCTCCTATCTCTTTGCAGGAAAATGTGTCAGAACATGTTTTTTGAGCAGTCCGTTTTGTTTCGTTTTTTTTTTTCGAAAAGGATACTTCATTCTGTTGGTGTTTGAAGGTAGACTAGATTCTTATAATTGCTAGTCGCGTTAAACTGCAACAGAATAATGATTTCTGTGGCGGCGGGAAACACACCTTCTCAACACGGAAGAAACATGTCAGATGCATCTTCCATATCATTTCATCGAGATCAGGTTAGTTCATTTATGGTTTATGTGCATCATTCAAAAACTTATGTTGTGATTTTACTTGTACGCTGATCAATGACATAAGACTATGGAAGCTGACTTTGTGGGCTCCGCTGTTCTCAATAAAAACGTTTTATTAGTTTCTGATTAAATCGACAGTTTGATGTGTACGTCTGCGTAGCGTTTGTTTTAAAAACGAATCATGACGCTTTCTATGGTTTCACTATTGGCAGGTCAAGTGCTTGGCACAGTTTCTATTTCTAGTTGCGTTAGTTTTTTCGTAATATGCAGGCTATCAGTCGCAAATATGTTGTTCAAGTTGCTTTTTTTTTTTTTTGTCTAGGATTTTTGTCACTCACTAAGCCACATTCTGGCTAAATGGTGCGTTTTTGATAGAATGAAATGCGCAAACTTTAACAAAACTGCAAAAATGAGTTCCAACGTTTTCTTCAAGCACTTTTTCGGGGAAATGTTATTGCCTTGCTTCGATGCGGAATTGAGGATATTGTCAGTATTAGCAAAACAACGCTGGAAGTGGAACGAGTTATATTTCAATAAAATGTCAATACTGTATATGATTGACAGACGTGCTATGAGCTTTGTGAATGGAAATAACATTACAGTTAGCGCAATCTTCTGGTTTCTTCGTACTTAGACAATACAATATTTGTACCCGAAGCATACCTACAATTTTGTTTTGATAGATTTAAAAGTAATAAGTTGCGTTAAAATCGCACTTTCTGCAACAATTTTTCTTACCTATTTCGATTTCAAAACAACCAAGTTTTCAGCAAATTGAGAAAAATCATTAAAGCTTTTTAACGGACCGAATAACTCATATTAACAGAACGTTGGTTAAAATTGTTGTTGAAAATTAACCAAAACGACACACCTTTCCTGGTGAAATATCGCAGAGGAGGAAATCATTGACAGATGTGAGCAACCTTGACTTTTGTGATTAAATTTGAAACCATGTAATGATAGACTTTGCCTGCTATGTCTGTGGGGACAGCAAGATAATCAAGAATCAAGTTCTATTCCCTTACGCTTCTAACTTCCTCCACATCAATGCCAGTACTTTTTTGAAATTTATTAAATGACTTCGACTACTGGTCTTGCTTTCTTAGGCAGCTTTATACTGCGAAAGCGACGTATGAAACGGGAAAAGTTTTCACCGTTGAAAGACAGCGGCCTTTTTGTAGCTCAAGAAATCACGCACAACTCAGTTTGGTGAATTGTGATGTGTGCATTAGATGCAATCGATAACCGGTACCGGTTCCTGAAGAAACACTGAGCTTGGTCTTTTCGGCCGGAAATCGAGATAACTGTACGAAAGACGGAAATAGCAAGTATTGAACCAGTGGCATCACACTGCAATTAAACGAAATGCACCGGGCATTCAAATCCGCCCTGGGGAAATCACACTTCACCTGGGAATTGCAATGTATAAAAACACTACCTGACGAGCCATGCAACAGGGCTGACACATGGAAAATAATCAGTATCAAGCGCGTTGCTGTTGCAAGTGTTTTCCTCAAGTACAGATATCAAGTTATGAGTAAACTTCAAAATCGCCTGAAGGTATCGCAATTCGTAAACAAAAGTGATTTTTTTTATACAAGGAAGACCATTGCGGGCGGTTTATTTACAAACACAACATCCGTTTCCCAATGGCTTCATCCGCTTCCTAAAACTTTACTAACATAGATAAAATAGGCCGCTGCAGCTGTGTCGTTGTGGAAATATTTTGAAAAAGCAGACCGACCTATTGCTGCGGTTTATTTCCATCTTAACATAGTTTATTCTTGTCATTGAGCAGAAAAAAAGGTAAATACGTTTCTAAGCACTGTTTGCAAAAAAAAAATTTCTATTCAGGTTTCCATGATAATTTGCAGTCACCACCCATGATTTCATGGAAACGTTTTTTTCCAATAATTTTATTAACCTGTTCTCAATATATAGAGCTGTTCATATTTTTGGGATTTGTTTTTATATAAAAAGATGTTTGTGAGCCAAATTTTTAACAAGGTAAAAAGGATTTTCGTTAACGTTTGCGTATAAATAAAATGTTTGTNACAAGGAAATACTAGTCATGATGCAAAACTGCTTTGTAACAACTGAAAAGAAAATTCTGAAAAATTCCTACACTTTATAGCAGGGTTGCGGAGTCGGAGGTAAAATATCCTACTCCGACTTTGCAAAATTTTCGACTCCGACTCCCAACTCCGGCTCCGAGTTTCCAAAATTTCCGACTTCGATTCCCCACTCCAACCCATTAACATAAAGAGAATGCAATTTGGCTGTTAAAATCAAAGGAAATCGTGGTACACAGCAATAAATCTCTGATTCAACAAAAGTTTCAAAAGAAGTTGTACAATTTCAACAGGAATTCCCAATTTAAGAGTGTGATGTACAAAATGATCCAACTGGGCATCCGGGGTCGGAGTCGGACAAAGCAATCCGACTCCGACTCCCAGTGTTGTTAGGAATCCGACTCCAACTCCACCCAATAACCTCCGACTCCTTACGACTCCGACTCCGCAACCTTGCTTTGTAGTTGCTAATCGACTTTTTGTAGATGAAAGTCTGTGTGTTGTGGTTGCTGAGGAAGGATTTCCTAAAAGTGTACCTTTTTCAGATTTAAAAATAAACATTTTAACGTCATCCTTAAAGAATTAAGCTAAGACAAATTCGTGGCTTAGTTCGCAAAAATATCGTATGTAGAAATTGCAAGGATAGGAAAATTTTAAGACGAAGATTATTTGTCGTCAGTGCTAGTTTTTCACTGAGCTGAAGCGGTGATCTTGAAGGTGAATTCAGCAGACTGAGCTGAGCATGGAAATATTCAATAACAAATTAAACAGGTTTCACCGGACGGTAATCAGTTTGACGATTTGGATGCGTGCTGAAAGGAACATTAAGTTGCCTTTGTGAGATACACTTCAAGTCCATCGAAAAATAAACCACGAGAGGCTTTCGATCAGTCGTTCAAAATTATCAGCTACAAACTTTCAACACGGATAAATAAAAACGGCACCTAATTATTTGTAACGTATGAGTAAAAACCCTTTTTTAAAGAATTTCTAGGTAGGTAGGTATGTTTGTCATTTATTTTTGTGACTCAGACCAATAAGTAACAACAAGGCAATTCATTCATTTCATACGGCTTTTCCTCTGGGGAGGGTCGCGCGGGCAGTAGCCCTAGGAGGACTGGAAATACCTCACGATCAACAGCAATCGCAGGTAGTTCTGCTGGCTTCACACCAAGACGGGACCAGACGCCGTTGGCACAGTTCCAAGGCATCACATTTCTCGAAAATTTGATTGACAGTAAAAATTTTGTCTGCAGTGCCACGGCCAGGACGAAAACCGCCCTGGATATCGTCCAGTTTTGCTTTATTTATTTCGCTGCATCTTTATTCAAGGCACTNGGTATACACTTTTTCATTGAAGCTAAGGAGCAGGATGTCCCGGCAGTTAGTGCATTCTCTCCTGTCTCCCTTCTTGTCTATGGGGATCACCCCAATTTTCCAACCTTTTGGTGTCCTCCCAAAACACCAGACCACTTGACACACACGAGTCAGCCAAAGAACTCAGAAGGGCAATGAAAAGAGCAAAACACCAAAAGGCAGAATTTTATTGCATGTTGCTAAAAATAAAGGTAAAGATGAAACAAACACACTTGTGGAAATAGGAATTCTGCAAACTGGTGTGAACTGCATACCTAAGAAACAAATGTTTGGCGAATAGGTCAACTACTCAGCCAGCCCTGTTGTCGGTATAAATCAATGCTACATGCTAGTTAGAGGAAGTAAAATAGTTTTATTGGCTCTTCCCCAAGTAAGTATTGAGTAATTTTGATAAGAATCAAAAAGAACATAATAGACAGATTTGACCAACCGAAATGTTGGCGTAGTTTTAATTTGAACAAAATTCAACATGACGTACAAAGTCATGGTATCAAATTTTCTATTTGAGGCTTCGAAGTACATTTATCATAAAGTATAATTCCGAGATATTTTCAGTTACTTTGTTTTGATATTGGTTGATTTATTAATGAAAACAGAAAAATATTTACTGTCAGAGTTATTTATGAAGATGAAATGACTTTTGGAATAATTTATAAAGAATTTGTGAGCACGAAGTCAGTAGTAAATTTTTAAAAATTCATCTTTCACAAGCTTTTGTAAATTTTGTAGTTTTTTCTTGAAGTATGAAGATTGATATCATCAGCATGTGAAAAAGTATGGAATTTGGGGGCTTTTACAATATCCTTAAAAAATATAAGAAATAGTGAAGTTCCAAGGACAGATCTCTGAGGGACACCACATGTTACAGGCAGGGGCCTGGGGGACGATTGGGGAGATCCCCCCCAAAACTTACAAAGGAACTTTATTCACCATGATTTTGCACAATTCGGAAAACAACATTCGCGATATAAGGCCATTTTGACGTCCATTGTTTTGTCACAGTAGTGTTGTGAGGTATACTTCATCTCTCTTACAATAGTTAACCCGTAATGAGACTTGACAACCAAATATTACTGAAATCGCTCCCAACTAACCTTACTGGCTGGATCCGCCCCTGGTTATAGGAAGTTGTTGAAGTACGAAAGAAGACGTCTTAGGGACACTCTTACTCCATAGTAAAACAACTTTTGAAGTAGCATATTCAAGATCGACACAATCAAAACCTTGCTCAAGTCTAGGAACAATATACATGGTATTAGATTGTTACCTTTAGTGCAAATCATGTCGTCATAAATGGCAGCAATTACTAATTCAGTAGATTGGTTTGTGCGAAACCCATCTTTCTGGTGACGGCAATTGGCGGCAGGCTGAAGCATGAAATTTGCTGGGGGCGGTTGAGGTGAACGCGCTTGCCCAAATAGCGCTACGACGATTCCCTCCGTGGAACGACCATCAAGCCTTCCAATTGAGAGGCGGGCACTCTACCACTGAGCTATGTGTAGGGACAGTTTTGGAGAACGTATTTGTGCTCATGTTAGATAAAGTTCTGCACAATGGTTATGATTGCTAGAGTCAGATTTGTAGGATTCTGTACTTGTTTTGCTTTCGTGGAAATAATTTCATTAAACTCTAAATGAAAAACAACAGATTGAAAGCTTTCAAATTCTTTGATTCGTTATGCCTTTCAAACAAGAGGACCAGGCAAGCCACTGAAACAAGACATGCTTTATTGAGGTGAAAACAACTCAAATCAGCAGCATGTCATGAAACGTTTCCTACCAGCAGAACAAGTATTATACAGTCTGCACCAAAATTTATTTTAATTTTTCAACTGTGAATCAGAATGGCAGTAACGTCGTAGTTAGTTTTATAAGACCGAAATTGAAAACATCTTGGGAAGTCGTTAATGCAATTTTAACTAAATTAAGTTCAAAATGGATTTTAAGGTCCACCGCTTCCTACGACCAATTTATTTACGCTGGAAAATTAAGCAGACAGCTGGTTACAAACAGGCCTTTTCCTGGCATTGCAGGGTTTACATGTACTTGCACGTAAAGGCAGTAACAAACAATGGCGCTGCTTTCTCATTGCGAGATGAAGATGCAGGAACCTCTCTTTACCGTTTAGGTGCCATGCGGGCGTCATGCACAACGCTAATTACAATAATTTGATACAGTCACAAACAAAAATGTCTGCAACAGTAAATCTTTGCCTCATGCAAGATTGACAAAAAATTGCTTGAATTTTTCAAGGACAAGTAACACATCTGGAGCAGAGTTAAACTTGGAAGTCGTGGTATGCTGTGTTAGAAACATGAAAACGAACACAACTTATTAGAATAAACTTCTTTTGAAAAGCCAATATTTTTAATAAAATCCCTAAATTTGAACTGTTTATATTGTCAGCAAAACTCTATGAATAAAACCTGGTCAATATTTGAAATTTAAATATGATTGCAGTAAAACTTGAACGATTACTTGTGCAAAGATTGCGGTGAGCTTAGTTTTCCATTTAACCGGGTATCAGTTCTTCAAGTAAAATTGCGCAAGTCGTATTACTTCTTTTTACAAACGTGTTGATAAAAATGCACAAGACTTTTTGGATTTCGCTTTTCTTTGTCTTGAAAATTAAATGAATCGATCATTTTACATATTTCATAAAATTTCCTGAAGTTCTGTAAGTGTTTACCAATGCACTGCTGATAAAATGATGCTTGCATTCAAGGCCTTGATGCTCAGGTTTATATTCAGTGTTTCTTCGTGATGAAATAAATAGACTAAAGCATACAAGAAACGTTGACAGCTGTTAGAAAATTCAAAGTCTTTTGTTTTCATAGCCATGTTGGTGGTAATGCTTATTATTATAATAATAAACTAGAGTCCAAAGTTGCTTCAGAATAGGAAAAACCGGTTGTGAAAGTTTTTCACATTTGATCAAATCGGTGATGTGAGCTCTTTTCCGGCAAAATATCATTAATTGTAATTTGTTCCATGCTTTAGGGCAAACGATGCACTTACGGTTTTTGTCGTTTTTCCAGCTTCAGTACAGCATAACTACAAGCTTGGATAAAGACATTCAAATTGACATTTTAAGTCAAACAAAGTTTTGTACGATTTATCCAAGGCTCTGTGTGAATTTCTTAGTGAGCAGGACGTAGTTGTTCTAATTTGCGCTGCAAATTTGATAAGAGAAATTTAGTGTTGCGAGGGCGCATTTTGTAATTATAAAATGTGATGAATTTGAAGGAAAAAAGTTGTCTTTTCTTGAGAAAACGGCTTTGCGTCTTTGAAAACTAAACTGAAAACATTCAAACCAGGGTTCCTCACACTTTTCATATCGATCATTTCTTATAAAGTAAGCAAAATCTTCAATACCCTATAGTGCAATTTTGATCATAGCATTTTAATCCAAACAAAAATGTTTGAAAACGAAGGTCGTATATTGCTGAAAAAACATGCTTTTGAGTGTGAACAAGTAAGAAAAAATAGTAAAGGGCTTATTTTATGCAACTGCAAGAGTCTTTCTTTTTTATTTTGAAACACACACAGTCTCAAACTACAAAACTTACTTTTTCTAGAGTTAACTGTTGCATGTCTTCTGGAATCGCTTGACTCAACAAAAAAAGTAAAATCATTTTATCCACCAGGCACTCGACAAGGGCAAAATTGTATGTTTCGATGGCAAAAAGAAACTTTAATAAGTTAAGAAACTCTAAGAAACTCAGTTAAACCTTTCCTTGAGGATAACACTTAACATTTTTTTCGTTAGGTAATCCGTAAATAACTTGCTTTAAAATGACGAAAAATGTTGACTGTCAAACGAAACACAAAAAAAGATCAACGACATGTCTGATGTATGGGACCTGAAATTATTTTAGTTTTTGTCATAAACATTTTTTGAGGGGACAGTTTTATCCTTTGGTATTTTTGAATCAAATGCAATTTTTGCTGCTATTACAGCTGCAAAGTTTTCAACTTAATTCTTTAATTCTTAGAAAGTATCAATGTGAGAAAATAACACAGCACCATCAACGATCTAGTCACAAACGAATTTGGAATTCCGTTCTTGTATTTGTGGAACGGTAATTGATTGCTTAAGACGCATTATAAGGGTAATGAGTGCAGAGCGATGTTTCGAATTGACCGTTAATGCTTAATTTGACATGAAACGTAATGAAACCGAAGTTTTGTCTAGATGTAACAATTTAATTTTTTGAAGAGAAGAGCACGAAGTTTTGAAATCCAAGCTATAAAATCTTTCCATTGTGGAATTTATACTTTATAGGGTACAAAAATCCTGTTATTTTTGGATTTAAGTTATTTTGTTATTTTGCGAGAAATGTTATTTTGCGAGAAATTGATCCATTTCTCGCAGTAGACTTACGCTAGCTTGTAATAATTTTTATAATCGTAATAATGCTAAAATTCTACTGAAACTAGTTGATATTTTCAGCCTGCGAAGGCCACGAAACCAAGCATCTAACACTAAACTGATGAAAAGCTTTTGACCTAATCCAACCGAATGTGCAACTACCGGTGAACTATAAAACTGTTCTTGGAATTACATCCAAAAGTACTTCTTAATCAATGGCAGTCACTCTAAGTCTATCGCTACATACCACAAACTCGATCATTCCCTTTCACTTTTGGTTAGTGTTCTTTTATATGGTTCCAGCATGTTTACTCGAAATGTAACCGATTCGCCAATAGGAGGTGGTAGCTTGCAATCTTTTATTGTCAGCAAAAACAATGATTACGTGTTGCTACGGACTGACTTCGTTTCTCTCCATCATTCCACATGCACGCCTGCGCTGTATACACTCATATCTGTTTAGTTCTCTATCACCCTGGGCCTTAGAGGCAAAAATACATTTTTGAACTTCTTCGCATGAAACGTAGGTCGGTCGAAAGTGTTTATAACAAAATTACGACCTTCGGTGTAGAATTGTACATTTCTTCAACGTTGTTCTGCCGCAGTGAAAAAGTTTTATGTCTAATCTTAGCACATTGAGAAACGCCGTCCAATATTTAAAGCCGTAGTAGACAGCGTCCTGGATTTTAAGAATGTCCGCGAATAAGGAACACTCATATATAGTAGAACTGACTCATGGTCTTTTAGCTAGGTAACCAACAACGTTAATACATGCGGTTTCTGCATTCGCGTGAATGCCGCCTATTATGCCTCGCGTGGTGTTGCCAGCTTGGATAAATAAATAAGTGTNGTCCACCCTTAGCTTAGCAGCGTTTGCCTCTACTTAAAGCTAAGAAACCAGAGAAATTGACAAACGGTGCTGATGAATANAAGTAGTCTCTTTTGCTGTGCATATTTTGTTTTCTGTTAATTTAACTCGAAACGTAAAGTGAAGGATCTTGAGTAAAACGCTTTGGAAGGAGTTGCTTGTAACACACCAGAACAATATTGCAATGTTCTGGTTTGAAATTTGGGATATTCGTGTCGAAAATTTCTGTAGCAATAGCAACAAGAGTTTAGACTTGTGGGAATCTGAACCCTGATTCACAATATCAGCAAATTTGAATACACAGTAGGCTAGATGAGATACTAAAAATTTGGGTTGGTTTCGTAAATACATAGTTTCTGCGACCTATTTCCTAAACATCAGTCAATTAGTATTTGATTCAAAAGCACAAAATNAAATGCAGAAAATAAAATCTAAAACNAAACATATTTTTATGACCTCCTGGAATGCAGTGTATTAAGGGTGTTCTTTTCAAGAGCCGATTATNAGTATCATGTGAAAACCCCTGTGATCTTGATGGCAATAGGGCACATGCAGCGAACGATGAGAAAGTGCTCAACCTCTATTTCACTGAAGTTGTNGAAGATTTCCGCAGGTTTGTCAACCTGTCATCCAAAGTCGTAAATTTTGATGTTCAAGCTGTAATCAGTATCTTGTGGCTGTAGAGTGTAGATGGACTTTCGTTAACTGTTCGTCGTGAAATGGTTCGCTCGACATTTCGCGACGAAGAGTATATTCAGGCTCCGGCCTGCCACTCGTCGTCGTTNAAATAAACATGATTTCAGTTGAAAAAGAGAAACTGCTCAACAAAATAATGAAGTTTGGAAACTTTACATTGTGGNGAAAACGTTTGGACACTCCAGAAACTTCAGAACGTGTACTCCATGCGAAAATTCATACAAGCATCATTGTGTTGACCACCNGCTTTCCGCCCAAAATCTTCAGTATCCGAAACTTGTCAAAGACACCAGCTGTCATCTTCTCATCACTTTGGGTTTAAACAAAATGGAGCATATATGCTGAGAGTTTTCCCATTTCCATTGAGAAATTTAGCAAATGCTTATCAATCAATTTATAACACCATTAATAATAAAGATAGTAGAGCTTTGCATGAAAAGGTTTAAAACAAGCAGTAGTTTAGATTCTGTAAAAAAAGCTAACAACTTTGCTACTTCTCTGTAGGCCTCCGTGATTTGTTCAAACCAAATGAAATTAACACTTTTTTAGATGCATCTTTGCCACTCTTTGGTGATATCAAAACACCTCTTTTCTGCAAACATCCGTTTATTATTTTTAAAAACGCGTCTTCTTGCTCAGCAATAATATTCACGGAGCAGGTTCATTAAAACCTACCATTCCCTGGTTAAAACCACTTAAATTGTTTACATCGATGAACTACAGAAAAATTTTACAAGAAGCTGTAATTATGCCCCTAGTCAGGTTTTTTAGGGGGGCAAGAAATTTGTTTTTAATATTTTTATTATATTAAGAAAATTTTTTCTGGGTGGGGCGACACAAGAATATTTTTGGGGGACTTCCCCCGAATTACTCCACCCCGCACAATTGGGGGAACTTCCCCCGAATACCCCACGTCTCCGGGCCTGACTGCAACTACACTAGGCTGCTATACTGAATCAGCTTAAATTTTATGAGCATTATTGACCAGCACAAATGGTCAAGCCGTGCATTTCATAATGTGTGCCAAACAAACTAAAAATTTAGCTTGCCGAGTCGAAAGTTGCAAACATAATTTTTTTATAGAGAAATGAGAACCAAATTCAAATTGTGTTACATGGAAGCAATAGCAATTTATGACTAGAAGCGTGGTCATTGGGTACTTACTGTAAAAGCTTGATTGCTAACGTGCATGCCTTTCACTTCTTGTAGTGGCTATTGCCTTCTAGCCTTCTAGCCATCAAAGTGCTTTACATGTTGAGAAGCAGTGGCTTGCACTCCAAATAATCTCTTGTTTATATCCAGCGGTATGACCTTTTCAAAGCCACGGCGCTAAGATTTTTACGGAAAAGCCAAGCTCTGCTATAATGGAAACAAGGTCGCTTTGGTCAACAAATCACGCTTTGGTCAACAAATCACGTTTTAAATTATTTATTTATTCGCTGTGCGAACATTGTTCGGGGACCTGCGCCAATTGCGTGACTCCGTTGAAAAAAGACACGACATACGTCACGCAGTGTCTCACGGCAGTGGCGTACGCAGAAAATTTTCATGGGTGGGTTTCATTCAGTGGCGTATGGTGTCATCTGTATTTGGTGTGCGTTGTTTGTGACGTCATATTCATGTTTTCCAAACGAACGTTTTGGCGAAGTTTGAACTGTTCAGCCATAGCAGACAATATAAAGACAATTGTTTTGGATGAAGTGAACTATCGCGGCACACAATCTTAAACATGCGTAGTGGGCGAAAGGTCTGCAAAAAGTAGTGAGATGGTTCCTGAATGCAGACGATAACCCAGATTCCCACCAAAACCAAATTATTACTTTTTGACCCATTTACAGTGTTCATTGAAATTTGCATGCAAATTCATTCCGCGGTATTTACATTAAGTTGACAAATTAACAAGCAACAAGTATGCGAAAATTGCGAAAACAATCTCCTTTGCGCAGGTAATAAAGTTTTTGTAAAATATCAAGTTCAAGGGGGNTTTTTAACCCCAAAACCTCCTCTTGCCTGCGCCCTTGTCTCACGGTGNTCTTTTGTGACAACAACCAAATACCACTCCAACACTANCCCGTGGCTGAGCTAAACCTTGCATAGCTGAGTTTGCCTCAGTATGTCTTTAGGTATTCAAGAGATTATCGTAGATGAGGTTTTATATATTTTGCAAAGATGGGTACGTCAACTGCAAAAGATTTTTATACATGGGAAAATCAAACGTAGCTCTTTGCATACATTTTAGTTGTGGAGGACTGCAGTCCATCTTAGCCGAACAGACTTGTGGCAAATACCATATTGTACTATTCGACAATCGATGGTATATTGTGTCTGATGAATCTCACAAGTTCGGTAGAGCTTTTGCGTGAAGCTAATTTTTTATTGCAACAGACTTTCATGATGTGAAGCCCGTGCCGCAGGTTTCAAACCTAATTTAAACAATTTTACATTNAATCTATTCAGACAGTTCGTAATAACCTACTAGACTTGCAACTTCAAAAACATTTTTCTTANCCAGGGTAAACTCTTCTCAAGAGCAATAATGCTCCTTCAGATTCATTAGACCCAAGATGTGGTCAGAAACACCTGACCATATCAAGTTTCGATCTCATTTTGACTTAAAAAACTGTACAAAGGCTATCTACTCTCTCAGCTGAGTGGTGCATAGCAACAATGGAATTCATTTAGCTCATCTTGTGTTGAGCATTCTTTATGATTTCTTGAAATGTATTTCTTCCATTTTGTTTTTCTAGGTACCTAAAAGGCACTGTAAATTCTCCATTTATAATGTAGGGTAGTTTTCTTCATCTGCCTGTCATTTGATATATTTCTAACGTGTTTTAATGTCTCCTACTGTCACTTGCATTCTCAAATAAATCTAAATTAATTTCAGTGTTTTGTTCACTCCACACCTGTGAAATTAAGTGCATCAACATGCCAAATGTGTGCACATAGGCACAGGGGCGTACCAAGGTTACCAAGATTAGATAGCACCCGGGGCAAGAAGCAAGTTAGGCGCCGGGATATTCGAACCTAAGGTTTTTGGAAACACATGTACTGTACTGACGAAAGTACTGGTGACATTGTTGGGACTTTTCGGAGCCCCCCGCAGTGATTCGGCGCCTGGGGAATTGTGCTCCCTTGCCCCCTCGTTACGCCTCTGCATAGGCATGCACTGATCTGTAAATAGGCCTATCATTTGTGTGTTTGCTTTTATCACCTTGTCTTTTCTTTTTTTCTTTTCGCATGGCTAATGATGTAATGAAAGCTGTATTGCATGGTTGGTGGACTAACTTAGTCTAGTCACTGGATGACCTCATGGTCTTTCACTAGTCCTTTGTAAAAACGAACCAATAAATGTTGTTGCTTATGTAGAATCATGTGCTCTTACATATGCTATAGCTTCCGCCTAATATTCTACGCATTTCTGCATGATCTATTGACTGATTGTATGAACCGTTGTTTCGTCATAAAAATCTAATACACTACTACTGCTGCTATAGTTCTCTGACCGTAGGTGCCGAGTAAGGGTGTGCGCGCGTGCATGGCACGCCGGCAATTATGTCCAGAAGTGCGGTACTCCCGCTAATTTTTCAAGTTCTTTTTGCACACTCATCAGTTTTCACGGAACTACAGTTGTGTTTTTTTCAACCCAGCAGTTTTTTACGCAACTACTGCTGTAAGCAGGGGCGTAACGATGTGGAGGAAAGCGGGGCACAATGCCACGGGCCAGGAATCACTGTTGATGGGCGCCGAAAAGTCCCAGCAATGCAGCAAATAGGCTACTTTCTTCAATACAGCACATTTACTTCCAAAAGACCTTAGATTCGAACATGGGGACGCAAAACTTGTTCTAAAAGTTTTGAAAATATTATGAGTGATCCAATAACTGAGTCGCCTGTAAAATTGACATTAGTGGGAGAGAGCAGTTTTGGGATATTTCAACCCAGTGGAGGATCCAGGGGAAAACGTTGGCACAACTGCAGTGCTGCCACAGGCTTCTCTGCAAAAACCACTAGATTCACAAAAAAAGTCACTAGATCTCAAAAAAATTCACTATATTTAAAATATTTGCGTCGAAGTTCGCAGTTTTGCTTGAAATGATTTAGTGCAGTGGTTTTCAACCTTTTCATGCATCGACCCATTTTGCAACCCAATTTAACCTAACGACCCCCTTCCTAAAATTTCCAGTTAGCCATATGAAATGCAGTTGTGTTTGCAAAAAAGAAAATCATAATGACTAAACTATAACGTACGATATCACTATGTTGAACAAAGACTCATTTATTAAATTCATGCACATGGCAGCATCAGTGAGAGAGACCCGTGCCGTACACAAATCCACAGCACAACTCACTGAAAACTAGAAATTCTCAACTTAGCCACGGCAATCAGATATCTAATTAACAAACACGGCATATTCTTGTGTCACAAAGTTATTCGATATTAGTGCATTGCCAAAGGCAACAGTACTGTAATGGTCATAATCACACTCAAAACTTCGTCATGTTCATAATCATACTTAAAACAATTTTGAATGTATAAGTAGGCTATATTGTTTTCCAGGTGAAACTATTACTTTGGCTGCAACAAAAAGTGTTTTCATATATACAAAACATAAGTTATATAAGTAATTATGAACAATTTATCAAAAGCGCTCGCGACCCTAGAAAAATAGCAAACGACCACCCCTGGGGTCGCGACCCACAGGTTAAAAACCACTGATTTAGTGATTTATTCATATGCCCAAAAACCTTTGCATCATTTGCAAGTTTATTAAAATAGATCCTGCTAAAGCCTGGAAAATTTCATACCAACAACCATCAGGCTGTTTTCAAGAGCTGAAAACGACACCACTCACGGAGTATTTTAGACCAATCAGCCTAAGATTTGATGGATTATTTCTACTGCAATGTTCCTGCAAAAAATGAAAATACCGCCAAGGTCAACATTGCAGCAATAAACCGCGGGAAAGAGAAAACGATCAGAAACTCAAATTAGAAACACTTCTTCGATCTGTTGGTGCAAATCTTCACACAACGATTCACGTAATAATTGTTTACAAAGTGAAAAGGACTGAAAAGTTAGAAAAAAGACAACCGATTTTCTTCAAACATATACTTTGCAAAAATTCACCAGATTGCATTGAAAAATCACTAGATCACTAGGCCAGTCTAAAAATCACTAGATCTACTGAAAAATCATTAGGTGTGGCACCAGTGGGCAACTGCCCTCAAACGTCTGTGGCACCGTTGAGGGTCGCACTCGCTTCTTTTATTTATATGCGCCCCGTCTTGCTGCTTATTATCGAAGTAGCAGCGTGCCGGACTTTTTCTGACCTTCTATTATCGAATAGCAACAACAATGCTATTCTTTCGTAATGATACTATTGTTCCGTTATTTTGCCCGTCTAAGAACGAGAACTGCCCAGCCTTACCTACTCAGATTACTTTATCAAAAGCGCAGTCGCTTTCACTAGCGCTGTTCTCGACTTACCGCTGGGCTGTGCAAAATTGGTCTGCGTTTGTCACAAGATGCCTGATGGTAGTCTTGAAAGGAAAGTCAGTTGTGAAAATAGGAATGCAATATGGAAAACTTATAACTGATGAAAGATTTTAGAAGCTTCCAAAGCGAAAAATCAGTTTCAGGGGTGTTGCCAGTGTAGTCCGTTAGTCTGCAGTATGTCTGCATCAATGTTTTGCAACGTAGAGGTGAGTGGATGAATTTCTTGTCGCAACTAATGTCCCTAAATGAACCATAATGCAGAGTGTAAAAAGCTATAGCAACAGATATTGGTTAGCAAACAACTTGCCGCTTTCTGCAAAAATGCATTGAATTTGATGTGCGTGCTCTATTAACTCAAGGAATTATGACCTAACAATGCAACGTGCAACACCTCACTCCGACAACCCGAACAACGTAACGTAGCATTGGGTTGCTACAGCGTGGTTCAACATCTTTTGACCTACGGGCCATTTAACAAAAACGTGACAACTTGCGGGACATTTCCAATAAAACGATGTACCAGAGTTGTAAACGGGCCTCATTTTAAAGCCCGGATCCGGCCCAAGTCCGAAATCACAAGCCCGAACCCGACTCGAATCCGACATTTACTTCTTAACTCAATTAAGGCCCGAAAGCCAAATTTACCGAGTGAGTCAAGATATCTGCAACTACGGGTTATCAACAAACGTAATGTACCGGCATAGCTGCAGGTACACGTTTTTGTCACACCAAAATAGCAACCACCTTGACCAAAAAATTTGCCTAAACAAACACAACCTTAGCTTGTTAGTCAACGATAATAATGTGGAATGTAGTGTTTCTTAAGAAAAAAAGAAACTATCAGGAAACTATCCACGACGGCGCTATAGACATAAAGCAAATTATCTACTGTAGGATAGTGCCATTGGCATGAATAGCCGGTTTGTAGGCCATCGTTTTTGGCATGAAAGGCCAAGCTAAGAATTGTGAGTAAGTAATTAATCTTTTCGAAGCAAGGCCATCGCCATCGCGTGCTAATTTCCTCAGCGTGGACACCTGCTCAAAAAGAGTGTGAGTCTAATTCTAGCGGAGAATAAAAGAACGTATCTGTGTTTTGCAAACAGAATTAGTTGAAGAAAAATCACAATCACTTCAATCGTGGTCGAGCACAACAAATGTACGTCGCAAAAGAATAAAAAAGTTACTCTGAATGTTATAAAATAGTTTAGTATGCAGGTCCGAAATCGGCCCGAAACATTTTGACAAATTTAAGCCCGAACCCGCACCGACCCGAAAAAAAACGGCCCGACTTACAACCCTGTAATGTATAAAAGAACAGATTCACAAGATTTAAAGCTGATAAGGGAAGATAAGTGAGTGCGTCATTGAAATTATTACACGATAGCTAATAGCAATTTACTACAAATCTCTATTAGTGGCATGCCTGTAGTCGAGGCTTCTCTGACATATCATTCCTTATCAATGTCAGTGCTAGTGGTAGCAAGTCGGAGACTATCGTCTAGTGTTTTGCCTGCCATTCGATTTCAGATTTAACTTGCTTGATAGTAAAGAAAATGTGCTCTCATGCACATGTGTGCTTCCAAACATCGCGAGCATTTTTAGCGCGAAATCGTTTATTTTGGGAAATCTATTTTTCTGGCTAATTTCCAGAAGCTACCTACAAGGAATGGGCAATTGATTTGGCTGGGGGGCCACTTTGAGAAGACCGCGTTTAGCGGATAGGTAGAAGGATTTATTTGGCGGTACNAAGTTCATTGCGCCAGATATACTATTCAAGACAACGAAAACCGCGGAACCGAAAAAACACAGAGGTTATTCATACAGGTGCCCTGCGGAGAGTTAGGGTGGGACGTACCTTCTGCAGTAATCTGATCTTAAAATAAGTAAATAAAGCGGAAACAATAATAGTAAACAAAAATAGTGTCATTCATTGTTCTTGTGCAAATGAACTTTATCCAGCGCAAGCAATTTCAGTGAGACAAATGTAACCTCACACGCTCTTCAACGTATTTCAGATTCGATGATTTGTCCTGAATGCTTCCGCGGGCCACTGAAAACACTGGCGGGTCACACGCGGCCCGCCGGCCTGTAGTTGGACCGCACTGCGTAGATTATTGGCAGATCATTCAGCTTACATCAAATAAATTTGAGCAGAAAAACAATTTTCTGGTACAAATTTTTCCTTTTTTGTTGGTGACTGTGGTGATGGATGAGGTGCTTTGAAATTGGTTATAAGCTGATTCTCACCTGTATCTGCTGGCCTAAATAGAGGCAGATCCATCGCCAGAGCAACAGAATTGCGGATGGTTTTACGCTTGTTTGGGGGATGGCTTCCTCCTATTATACAATAAAGTGGAAAATGACTTTACCGGGGATACTAGCACTTGTGTTTGGAGGTACTGACTGTAAATTTGGAAAGCTCACATCCTGCCCGCTCCCACTACTGTTGAACAGTGCCACAAGTTTTTTTCATAGCTTAAACTAGTACAGTAATATTGATTTTTTTTCACATCGTCAGTCCAATGTCTAGACATGTGAAAAGGTATTTAACACTTGATTGAAATTCTACCTTTATTAGTGGCGTTAAATGTGCTTTAGGCCAATATGTGTTTAGGCCCAGTGTGAATCTATCATGCGATTTTGAGATCGTTTTCAACGATACTCAGAAGAGCTACCTAAAGTGGGAAAAACGTCATAGGAAATGCCTTTCGTTCATATTTTGTTTTCGGATTCACGCTTCGGCTATAAATATGCTTTACAGTACATGTAACTGCACAAGCTTCGTCTGGAAACGTGATCGCCATTTAGTTACATATTAACTCGTATCTAGGACCACACTTGTTCGCATAAGACGAACTTCTTACCAGGTCGGGAATACGATTCAGACATTGTTTTTTTTCTGACCTCGCTGCGGATAGACAAAACAGGGTCAAACACTAGCGGGCTGCATGCTTTACAGCAGGGATGGGGAACCTATTTGCTATTACGGGCCGCATAAATTGTTGGTTATCGCTGGCGGGCCGCCAATAACAATTGATTTTATCCTAAAACTCTAACTTTATCTTACTACGAGGGCTAGAGGCTTCTTGTGACATACTATCTTAAGGGATGGAGGCTTCTAGCTTACTGTCAGAGTACCTGCTCATCATGGAGCTTCGTTTTGACACGATCTTGTACTCTAAATTGGGTAACGGAAATTCTGATGCGGGCCATATCAACTGTTCACGCTGGTTGCATTTGGCTTGCCGGCCGCAGGTTCCCTACCCCTGCCTTACAGTATAACATTGAAATACTTTTTGTGGATATAATAGATTGTTTGGGACAACAACAGTGTTCTTATTTACAGTGTAGCTTGTGAAAAATGAAGCCTATCGTTTTGACTCACTTCAAACGTTTTGTGAATTAATGATATCAAGGGCTTTCAAACAGTGGTTATTCTTTGAAAGATCACATAGTTCGACCAACAAAACTACCCCTATTCTTGGCCTACAAAAGGTAACCGCTTTTGTGTGATATCCAACGATTGTCGCAGACAACCTGGGGCATTTAAAACAAGTGATGACTTTTCGGCGCCTCCTACTTGATTGACCCCCAAACGCCTGGTCCTGATCCGCTNCTGTTTTAACCGATGTTGTTTTACCAATTTAGGCAAGTTTTACCTCATATTTTGTGACGTCATGGATTTCGCACGCCCGTAAAAACTTCAATCTCGGCGCATATGCTATGAACAGGGTCTTCAAGATACACTTGATCGGTTTGCAGCTTTGTGCGACCAAATGGAAATTTGGAAATTAGCACTAAAAAGACCAAGTACAAGGCAGTGTATACGCTGCATGTAAGTGGCAATACACTGCAGCAGGTAGAGAAGTTCAAGTACTCTGGGGTCAGGGCCGGATTTAGCTGATGCGAGGCCCTAGGCTAATCCACTTATGAGGCCCTCTCTCGCACTGTTACGAGGAAAAATGGAAAAGCGCTATTCAGTTTAAGGTTAGCCGAAAATGACGATGTGGGCGCTCTAGAAGTACGGTCAATAAAACATTCCAAATCATTATTAGAGTGCCCCACGATCACTGCGCTTGTTGTTGCCTTCGACGCAAAAGCGTTCAATGGCACGGAGTTGTTGAAATCGTACTTGGCTGGCGGGAACAGGATTATCAATTTTTGCAGGCAAACCAACCGGAGATGTCATTGGTAAATATTTGATTCAAGACATGGCCTACGATTTTATAAGTTGCACATTTGATTTTTCTTGTCTGTACTCAAAAAAACAAACACATTGCATATATATATGGCGGCACAAGGATGTTAAAGCACAACGCGTGGACCACGTTGGGACTCGCTTACCACGGATGTAAAAATCTCACACACACGAGCAAAACACGTCAAATAAAACGCACCCAAATGGTTGCAACTGGTAGGTTCACGATTCGCGTGTTTGTTACTTTTTCAAACTGCTAAGAATCGAACGCAAGTCGCAACGAAACGGTCGCGCGAAAGCATGTGAGATTTGAACCAGAACCATCGCCAGTAAGTCTTCACTATAGGGGGCTTTACATTTGCGCATGGGGTCTGGACATTCTGAAAATTTGATGAAATCTCCACTGATTGCAGTGTTTCATATTTCAATTTGGAGGAATGCTCCCCGTGGCGACGGGAGTGTTTTACTTCCCTTATGCTGTCATTACTGAAAAACCTGTAAAATGCTACAATCACCGAATCAAGTAAGACTGAACAGAGCACAGCAAACAATTAAAAAAGAATTTTGTCCTGGCCTTCTTCATAACAAAATCATCTAAGAATTCAGTAAAATTTGTTTGCCTAAGTTTGTCACTTTTAATGCACCGATTGTTTAGTGTGGGCAACACCTCTCTTGAAACATTGCAACCTTTTAATACAGTTTTAATTCTTTTGAATCCTGTAAAAACTTTCCTCCTGAGCAGTTGCTGTAGTAACCATCAAGCTAAGAAATAAGAGTCCGCAGGGTTGGATAAACTAAGAATCACTACTCTAAGGCATCAAACCCAAACGCGCCTTTGTCATTTTCTCGGTGTTACCCTCTTCTTTGTCTACTTGGGGTAAGAATTCTGTGGTTGCCAGTTGGCAAAGTGACTTTTGCTTGCTATCCAAGCTCATCAAGATCTTCTCTAATTTGCTTAGCATGGGAGCTGTACAAACTTGCGCAAGTACTCAATAGCAATCTGATTTCGGAATGACTTCGTTAAAGAAAATTTAAATGGAGAAAACGGCATCTAAAAATACCAAAAGAGCTTTACGTAACAGAAACTCTAAAAAAACTGCAGTATTGTTCAGAAGAAGCAACTATGTTTTTATTGTAGGATAATGCTGCTAGCCATACACAACGTGTAGGTGTAGTGCACATGCAGCTCTTTTTTGCAGTGCAACTTTTAAGCTTTGAACAGACGCATTTCAACACGAACAGTCACACGTTCTTTCGCCTGATTCACACGTAACAATCGGTACGATTCAGCAAATACAGGACGCAGCCAACGTGCATTGAGTATATCGACACAATAGTCGGCATGCGGCTTGACCAACGGTCATATTGAGATTCATGGAAATTAGTTGGAAGGCCCTGGCGTTATCAACACGGAATCTGAATAGGTGAAAAAACTAAATTTCACTAATACTTAAGGCATACAATTTTGACGAATAATTGTCAAACTCATCATATACCGGCAATTGACTCCATGCGTACCACAGTTTGTTGGAGGCCCCCTTGGATCTTGAGGCCCTAGCCTTAAGCCTATATAGCTTACAGGTAAATCTGGCCCTGCCTGGGGTGGTATGACAGAAGGCGGAATAGAGAGATTGATACACGGACTGGTAAAGCAGACGCAGTCACGCAGTTCTGCTTGAGGTTTGTCGCTCAGTGTTAAAAAAATGGGAGCTTTCGAACACCACAACGCTGCCAGTTTTCAAATCTTTTCTTTCCAATCCTCAACTATGGTCACAAATTTTCGGTAATGACTGAAAGAGTGATATCTGGATACAAGCGGCAGAGATGGGAGTTTACTTTGTGACACTTTGCGACAACGTCCGCAGCTGCGAATTTCGTAAAGCCCTGAATGTCGAGATCCTTTTCCTCTTAACAGAGAAATCCCAGCTACGGTGGTTCGACCATGTGACCAGAACGAGCCAGGAAAGATCGGCTAGGCAGGTCCTGCTGGCTTACACCCACGGAAAAGCGTCCCAGAGGTTGACCAAGGACCAGATGGCGTGATTGCATCTCTGACGTTGCTTAGTTCCGCCTTGGTGTGGAGCCAGCCGAACTATCAGAAATTGCTGAAAATCGTGAGGTATTTCGAGTCTTATCAGGTCTACTGCCCCCGCGAGCCCCTGTGAGGAAAAGCGTGCATGAAAATGAAGGAACGAATGAATGCTTCTTCAACCTCCCCAAAAAGATGTGCAAAATTCTACGAACAAGCCATTAACTAAATAAAATCCAAATGAAAAAGATCAAAACAAGAATAGCCTGAAAAAGACAAAAGTGTCCATTGTTCCACAGTAGTTTGGTGATTGTGTAAAGATTTTTTAATAAAAAAAGAAGAAAATCATACATAATCAAAACTTTTGACAAAACTCTGACCTGAGGTTAGCTTTGTTTAACTTTTATATTTAATCAAGCACGACCTTTGTGTGAACTTCCTGCGGCACCCCCACTCTTCGTGCTATTGTATATTGTCTTTTTTCTGAAGATTCTTCGAATATATAAACACACACACAAACACGTACAGTACACACAAGATTAGTATGATCATGTAGAAATGTTACTGCAACGACCAGCTTATCAGGGAAAATAATTAATGGTTGCATCTTACGTGTTTTCTTATTTCTTTCTCAGCCAGCCTCATTACTTTTATATCCTCATGTAACGATATCATGATTTTCCCCACCACGGAACACAACCATTTTATTTCCGAATAAATATTCAAAAAGTCTCGCAGGTATACGGGAAAGTGGGCGGCAGAAACCTTTTGCCCTGACAACAACGTCATTGAAGTAGTTTATGACACTCGGCCGTGATTTAACCTTTCCCTGAAAAGTGTAGTTTCATCGTCTAAAACATGTCAAAAATTTTGACAATGTCACTTCTATTTGAATAAGAGCTTTTAGTAATAAGATTTTAATAAGATAATAATATTTTGATAATTTTAATAAGATAATAATAATATCATTTTTAATAATAAGAATAAGAGCTTTTAATAAGAGATTCTATTTGAATAAGAGCTGATGATGCCTACTTTGTAGGCGAAATACTGTATATACTCTGTAAGATCTTAGTGTCTGATTCTGTGCTGAGAAAGGATTTCTTTCAATAGACAGTGTTGTCAAAAATTTCTGTTATCTTCCGTAAAAGGCAAAGGTGATAGGAAAAAGTTATAATTTTTTTCGTGGACCAGGGACAACGGACAACGCTAGCGTTTCATTATTTTCGGCGATATTCGCCATTATTTCCTAATTTTGCGCGTATCGCTTTCCAACTGCAACTAAGATACCCAATGTCCGTTCTCCTTAGATACCCAAATTCTGTCATGATAATTAACCAACATTGACTTGCTTAATATTAACAAATTCCGCCTCGGAAAGCGGGCCGGCCGCTCTCCTGCTCCCCCTCTTATACGTTTAACATGTTTCAACCCGGTTCCTGTGTCCTTCTTTTAGCACTTGCAGAACAACGGTTTAAAAATTTTGTTAAATACTGCTGTGTGTATCAGATTTGACATGATTCGCTACAAAGCTTGTGCGGGGCATGAGGAAACTGAAACCGGAAACGATGAACGTGAAAAGCTAGATATGCAAACGAAATCACCTTAGATGTTATGAAAACGACTATTTCCATTGTAGGTCAACATTTTTCATGTCAATCTGATTTTTTGTTGGTGTTTTTGCCACGACTTTGCGAGATTCACGTTTTGATCAGTCTAAAATTGTAATTCTNTTCCGAAACCACTCTAGTATGATTTTNGTCATTGCCTACTACCTGCTAGGTGTTACANCTAAATAAATTTTTCCTAAAATGAACAAGGTAAAATTTGAGGTTGACAGAAAATCACCAAATTTGTTTTATATTCTGTGTATTATTATCTGACCTAAAAGTTTGAACAGGGCTTCACGGTAATAAGGTAGGGTAAATATTGAAAGCGGTATTTTGATTTGGAGCCCTTCCATGAGACTTTCTTTCTATGATAAAATTCTTCTTTTGTATAGATTACTTCAAACATGAATGAAAACGTAAGTTCCCTGGTCACATTTATTGCATCATGAAAGTATGCGTAATTGCTTACGAATATGCATGCCCTTAAAAAGTGCATGTTTTAGACAACCAAAAACTGATATTTTGTAACATATTTCAGTACAATTTGATGACCTATCGTTGAACAAATGCACTGAGTTTCGAAACAACGTCAACGCTATGATCGAGTTACTGTCTTTGCATTGAAATATTGATGGGTTGTCACCGCTCCTGATCCTGAACCGAAACAGAAAGGCGATAAGGTGCTACACTTAACCGACAAATGACCTGAAGTGGAGTGTCATTTACCGTAGCAGGTGTTCCTCCTTTACACTCCAGCACACTGCCTTCGTCGGATATATAACGTGGAACTAAAGATCTATAGTTGGAACTATAGTTCCACGTAATATATCAAAATGGTTTTGAGATCAGTGGAAGGGTACAAATTAACTTTGAAGAAAGTAGCTATATAATCGGAATACGATAGAATACTATGGCCCGCAATGACCAAATTGCGTAATCTAAAAGTTAGAAAATAGTGATAGCAAAATAGTGATAGGTTCTCTGCTGATTTTTGCACTGAGTCTAGACATGATTACAGCAACATTTGCAGCGAAACGTTATAAAAACCTGTTGGAGATAAAGGAAAAGGTGGGGGATTACAAGTAAATTACAGACAGTGTTTGTTAAAATATCAAACTTTTGCATTTGCATTTAAGTTAATTACGCCAAAGGGATAATTTTTGACCAGACAAATCAGAGTGACAGCTTTATTGACAAAATTGGATGGAAAGTTAAAGTCCAGAGCATACCAATGTCAGGTTAAAGACAGTAACGGAAAGGATTTCTTGTAAGCCGGATTTGATTATCGTACTGTTTTACAAAGAAAGCAGAAATAGTTTTCCTAAGTTTACTGTACGTAAAAAAATAGTGTCGTCAGGTTTAGTCAAAGTGGCATATGCTGGAAATACACAGTGGTGGTTATTTTTCGTGTATTGCGTTTTGCTGCATATGGCAGTTTGTACTGAAGTGAACATAGGAGCAATCCTAAAAATAGCCTTTTTTCATTGTAAAAGTTTAAATCTTCAAGTCTCCAAATGATCATACGATAACTTCTATTGTGCCTATTTGCAAAGATAAGAATGGTGACAAATGCTCGTAACTATAGACCTATTTCATTAGCAGCAACTATCTCCAAACTATTTGAATTTGCATTTTATCTTGCATTGTACAATTGGTTGCCACCACTGGCAACCTGCTTAGCTTGAAGTCACGACATGGAAATAATAAGGGTGTATTTTTGCTGAAACATACTATCATATTACCTAAACAAAGGCATCTCAGTCTTTTCAGCGTTTTTAGATGCATCTGAGGCGTTTGACATAACTAACCACAACCTATGGTCTACAAAACTAATTAAGCGCAATGTACCTATGTGCATAGTAAGACTACTAGAGAGTTGTTGTAGAGATCAGACCATTCAAACGAAGTGGATTATTTGCCTTTCGGATCACTTTATTGTAACCAACGGGGCAAGACAAGGGGGTTCTGAGTTCATACCTATTCGCTGTTTACCTTCATGGGCTTTCAGTCCAGTTGGGCAAAGCCGAATGTCTGATGCACCCTGGGAAATATAGTTGTGAATGACCTACCCTTTTGCTGCTGATTTATGTGTGTTTGGTCCCAGCGTCAGTCGTTCTTTCAGGATTGCTAACCTTCCCTCACCATAAAATCCAGAGCTAGTCACAGAAAAGCTAAGAAAAGCCAGTTATCAATCATTAAAAACACACATAAGACACGCACATCCAAATACAAAATAGATACTGCATTGCAACTAGTCAGTGTCATCGATGCAATGCATTTCTAAATCTTCAGAATCATTTATCTAATCTTTCGTGATTCCATTGTCACATATTTGTTTCTTATTAATTCATCTATCATTTTTAAAGTAACAGTAAAATCTTTGCAACATTCTTTTATCAAAATTGAGATTTGTTTT
>JGI24021J15306_10000907_pt1 | contig 26462 bp, 18 predicted proteins | sample Ectturendosymbi1_FD_15306 | JGI IMG/M metagenome (IMG submission 15306) | reverse complement strand
AAGACTTTATTCAAACTTTCAGTGAAGGTGGGTTGCTTGCAGGGAGCGTAACGAGGGGAGGCAAGGGGGAAAAATTGCCCGGGCGCCAAATCAATGCTGGGGTGCCGAATTACTGCGGGGGACGCCGATAAGTCCCAGCAATCTTACAAGTACTTTCTTCAATACAGTACGTTTGCTTCCGAAAGACCTCAGTTTCGAACATGCGGGCGCCAAACTTGCTTCTTGCCCCGGGCACCATCTAACCTCGTTACGCCCCTGGTTGCTTGCACAACCCGGAACTGCAGCAGGAGAGGGTGCAGGCTTCTCAGCACAGTCTGTTTACGCTATTGTGCCAGCTGGTTATGCAGTATGGATTGGCTTGTGAATTATTATGTCTTTTATGAATGCTGTTAGTTATTGGTTAAAATAACTCAAATCTGTAACCGCGAACAGTTTGGGAGTTGCTTATTCAAACACTTTGGTCAGGGTTCAGTCCAGCTCTAGGTATCCTGTGGGCTGCGAGCATGTCGTCATAATACTGCGTACCACAAAAAACAACTCATTTTTGACGGCGGCCTACATTTCGGCACATCGACTCACAAGAACCCGATTTCTGAGATCATGTTACACTCGGTTAACCGCTATAACAGCTACTGATAGTTTTTGCACGTTTCAATTTTACTTCCAGAGCAATCAATCAATTTCAAATTCAACATGCCTTTACTATAGGTGCTAGAAGGTTCAATCCGTCAAAGAATTTCAATCCGTCAGTGCACGCCAGGACCGTTAGAGGGTAGCAAGTTAATTAAAGGTATTACAGTAGATTATTTGATTGACCACCACGGTGATTACGTGAAATGACTACCTCTAAAACCGGTCAGATGACTGAAGTTACGTTGTAAGCGGCAAGTTGCTCCCTCAACTCGCGAAGGTAAAGTGCGTCGTCATCCTGATGTGGCCCATCACCCATATCGCAGTTAGTTGCACTTCCTGTGTACACAAGCATTGCATCGCTGCTTACCGCTCCGGAGGCAAAGTGAGCTAACAATCAGGGCAATTTTGCAATTGCACATTCGCGCAAGTTCCAACCCGCAGGAAAGTCGTCTTGCTTGTCCTTGCTCGATTACTTCCACACACCACGCATGCTGAAGCGTGTCCGCAAGTACTGTAAAAATAATTGCTTTCGATCGTTTCTTGCCATTTCAGTCAACATCTGGGGGTCATAGCAAGCTTTCTGTAAACACAAAAGCTTCCGGTAGAGTGAACATTGCACTTACGTGCAGGTGCCACCAACAATGCTTGACAAAAATCAAACGCGTAATTAACTACAGCAGGAACCATAGAAAAAACGTTCTGAATATTGAAAAACCTGCAACATAAACACCTCCCATTGATCACATCAACAAAGCAAACCTTGTTTTGACTGTTGCGCAAATCGCGAATTTTAACTTTCTCTTTTGACAAGCCTTGACCTGTTACTATAAGCATATGACGAGATTAGTTCTCTGTATGTTGTGGTACAGTAGATGTTGAAACTTTCCTTTCGTTTCAGTGAAAAATTAAGTATGGCGTAAGCCGCACTCTGCAAGAGACAGCGGGTCTGCTTGCAGGCGGTTGTTTTTTCTTATGTTTAAACGCAATGATGGACGGAAATCTTAAATAATACTGTTCTTAATGTAAAAACGATAGAAATATATTTGAAAGATTTGTTTTGAGAGGTTAAGGATGGAAAGACAACAGTTTTTCGAGGAAGTTTTACTAAACTTAGTTTAGCAGAGATTTTTCAATACCACAAAGACGGGTACAAAGCGCCACAACCCATTACGCACCCGCATTAATAAAAATCTGACGTGATTTAAAAGTTGTTTGATGAGAGGAATGAGGTCTGTCACTTGTGTTTGCACTCTGTGAATACGAAATTCTTAAGCATGCGTCAAAATATTTGTGAGGTTGGAGATCACTAATGGCAGCTGAGCGGTTTTTATCATTCCGGATACTCTTATATTTTCAACATCCTCTTTAATCGAACCGTGTGTGACAGCTGAAATCTACTGTCAACTCAAAATGCAAGGAACATTACAAGGTGAAGCAGTTTTTTTAGAGTTCACTCTCAGTTTCACCAATCACGAGCTGCGGCAAGCAATGCAACTCAGCGTATCGGACCTGATCGCTCTCGAATCCAGCAGCACATGCGTCAGGTTTGCCACTTAAACGACTGATCCCTTTCTCCCGAAAAGGTGACGCCAATTCATGAAAATAGCAAATGCTGTGCGCCAGCTGCTAAAACTGCATGATGTAGTAACTGTTTTTTGCGTAAAAGCAAACACGCTTTTTACCTTGCGTGCCCTCGTCAATGAAGAACTTGATTTGCTTTAATTGTTTCATGAGACTTAATGGCTTTGACACATCCGTCAAAGAAAACAAAGCGTGGCTGTAGTCGTTTGTTTGCCGCACGCGAATACATAACGTGTATGAAGTTGTTTGAATTGAGTTAAACAGTGACAAAACTCGCCGACGTCATTTGCACCTTTGCTGATATTGTGGTAAAAGACCTGGATACCCGTAACCGGGTTAAAGCGCACGGTGCCATCCAGTCACGATGCTACGGAGTAAGTGGGCATTGTGCCAATATTCCTTATCCGTGGCTATTTAAGGTGTCCATCATTCGCGAACAACCTCTCGCATTGAGAGGAAACGCTCGCGTTACGGAAACAAAGCGGATGTAATCGAAGGAAAGCAATCAGCGCGGTCGATGAATTTCTGTCTGTACAGCAGTACTGAGTACATCCCAGCCTGCAATGCGTTTCCCGCGCAAGTGACACAGCGAACAAGCGCAAACACGTTAGCGATATGTTCATGCTCGTTAAAATACAGCAGCCTCATGCTCAACGTGTGTACCTCTACCAAACATTTTGTGTTGAAGATCAACACTCAAAATATTTGAACGGGGTCACTGTTCTCTACCAGAACTGTACTCGCTCCAATGTGTTTTTCAAAGCATTGTGATTTTCTTCGTTTTTCCGTGAGAGACAAATAAGTTCGCGTTTCATTAACTTTCTATTTTATGCTCACAGTTCGTTAAGGTTCTAACACATACACAAGCGATCTCTTATAAGCTGCCTAATGTTTTTCGAGTTGGAAACCTAGAAAGTAATGCTCTTGTGTAAAATCTTTAAGTTTTGACGGCTGAGCATAAAAGTTAGGAGAAACGTGAGATCGGGCAAGGAAACCCACATACACGATCCACTTTACTGCCGAGCTTTCCATAGGCAGGGGTGTCGTGGGGAGGGAACGCGTGGGAACGGCATTCCACACCTTTTTCACGTTTTGTTTTAAAATGAGTTGGAAACAGTTTTAAAATGGCTACTTTACTGGATGCGTTCCCACACCTTTTTTGTTAGCACCACATCCCTGTCCATAGACAACAGCAGGACGCATTTGAGTGCGACGTATGGATGCGCTGGACGTAACCACGGGCAAGTGTGAGCTGATCACGAAAGAGTGAGTGCAAATGTCTTGAGCTATCGAGCTCCTGCAATCTTTCATGTCAAACGCCAACATCGTTTTCATTTCCTCATGTTGATCGGGAAATCCTGACCCTGCAAACAACCCGGTGGGTTTGCAAATCGCGACATCCGAAAAATTTGCAGACTCGATTTCCCCGATGCAGTGACATCTGCGTTGATTGTGACTGAATCCATTCGTTTGTAATTAAAGATCCGAACCGTTTCTAAGTCATTTTTCTGGAAACAAAGTGGCAGCTGCATGTTTGTTGCATTGGAAAGCTTGTAAGAATTTTTTCTTCGCTCTTCTAGTCTCACTGGTCTGGAACGTTTGTCAAGAAACGCAGCCAAGCCAGCGCTACGTTTGCGACACAAACAGAAGCGAATGAGCGTGCTTGTTGAAAAGCAGTGGACCGCGTGAGGTATCCCACGGCATCAGGCTTCAATTAGCCATCGCAGTGCTAAGCCTCGCTTTCGCGGCGCCACGCGCGGTTGCCTGTACCTTACAATTGTGTTGGTCCAAACCGAAACAAATCGCTTCCTCATCCGTAAATATGATGACTGTACGAGCATTGCGTGGTTTTGCACGGTGGTGCAACAAGAAGAGCAACGTCCCCTCTCAGGTGCGCAACTTCGCAAATGCGCAGCACCACCGGACCATTTGCGCAGTGAAATGTCATTCTCGCACACTTGCGACTTTCCAAATTTGAAAGTAAAAAATCATCAGCATTTATTTGGACAGAAGCAGTATGTTTCTGAGTGTATCACATTGCGACTATAGCCCTTGCAGAAGGTATTTGAATTACATGTGTACCTTTTCCCTATTTTGATATGGTTTTATACTTATTCTCATAATTCGCTACGTTTGTAGTTCATTTAAATTCTGCTACCTCAGCCCATTTTCATGCTCGCTAAAACAAACATTTGCTCAGTGTATGAATGTTGCAATGCGTCTTTATAATCTCCATTGACCACAAGCAATGGTTAATAGCTGCCCAAAGCAAGTACAAAAAAGTATTTAAATCACCAGCCGTTTTTGCAATTTCAGATGGATGATTTTATCAAACAAACCCAGCTTACTCTAACGGTTTGGGTTCTATGGTAACAGTGACCCGATTCCAGATAAAGCCGTTTTTTCTTTGCGTCAGTTCCAGGGAGTACGGGCATACATTTGAAACGATCTATTTTCAAAAGCAGTAGACCGTATGAATTCCGATATCGTTGCAGGTAGGTGGCAGGCATTCTCTGCCCTAATGTTTGCCAGTTTTCTATGACAAAGTATGCAGCGTCAAGAGCTCGTAAACATAGTCTGCCCTGTAATGTTTGCGCAGTGGCATACCTGAACGGTTCATTGTCACCTACGATGTCTTACCACATGGCAGGCCCGCAGCCAGGGTAAAATACTCTACATTTTTAGAGCAGCAGGACATTTGTTTTTATTTTATGTTTAAACAAATTACTCTGGGCACAACCAAATTTTTGGGGGAAAAAATTGGGGGGAGGACTGTCCCCGAAAGCCTCCTGTGGCTGCGAGCATGCCACATGGACCGGCGGACATTTCCCCGGAAGCCTTGAGCATATGGGATCTCATTATTCCGTGAATATTAACGCTATTTTTTATCCAATCAAACAATTACATGTTTGTTTTAGTGACTGGTGGTCATAAAGTTTCTGCAAATAGGTTTCGCGCAACCCTGTTTTGTATAAGAAGGACCCTGAACCAAGCCATCGCTACAGTGAATCCAAATGGTTCCCCCCATTGGTCGTTCAGAGTGGCAGTTTGAATATTTGCTTTTTGACGTAATTTGATAAATTCACAGTTCACCTTTACCAAATGTGGTAAAATTTGGGGTCCAATCGGCTATTTTTCAATCATTCGCTGAAACCTTTGAGTGTCGGAACAAAAAATAAGAAAGAAGTTCGCATCCATCTACTTATTTCTCCTCCCATGTTTTGCGTCATAGCAACGGTTTGGATTAATTTGCACTGCCCTTTTGTTCTTTGACCCAAAAAACAAAATATCGCAACGCATCTGCTCTACTTGCAACTAACCTGACGTGACCAAGTTTGTCTTTCATTCTTTTAAGTTACACAACCACCGGGAACAACCAGCCTGATGTTGAACGGTTTATTGTAATGGTCCGCGTAAAATAAGAGGTACAAAATGCATCCTTTAGTGAAAGCAATGTCCAGAAAAACTTTTCTCGTTCCACTGCAAAACGCCTTCCGTTGGCAATAGTTGTTAGTCGTCTGCGGTGATCAGTCAGACGTTTGTGCAAAGTCAGAACTTGGTGCTTTGCGTGGACAGTTAACATGCGGTGCTTGAAATCACGATGGCGAAAGTGAGCATTAAGGCCATGCCCCACCTTCTCGGTGTATTGTTGTGAAGCGCGCTGCAACGTCGATGAGGTGTCGTAGGCAACAAAGAACTTGACACGAGCCAGAAAACTTATCAGCAAGTTGACTGATGCCACTGGTGTTCACTCACATTGATTGCAATGTCCTGGAAACTGTGGCAATACAACTACAGAAAAAGTTTACAATTTCATTACCATTATCTACTTCAGCTGTATCGTGCAAAATATTAATCACTGTTATGAACTTAAAATCTAAATGAATGAGTTTAGCAGGGTTTTTAGCAAAAAGGGCAGAAACTGCACATAAACATCAAAACGAATGGGTCAGAAGGTGATGCATTCCCATGCTAAGTCACTTTGAAAGTGTTACGTGCCAGTTCTGCAGAAGAATTGGCCATGCATCTGATAGTGGAAGCAAATTTTTCACTTGTTTAGTGCTTGATTGCTCGCTGGATACCACAGATTTTAATTTTTTGATTGCCGCAATGCGTTTTTCAAGTTCAAAGGCCTTTTCTGCGACAGTTGCAAGGGCAAATCAAACACGCTCTGTCTACAGTAATCCCTCGAGATTAAAGTTAATCATGCTTGGTAATCCGTTCATGCCCTTGAATGTTTGCTTTTATTTGTAGCATGCCATGTTGGTTGTTACAACAGTTTTTGAAACTGTATGATCCGCCTTGGCTGCACCTCGCAAGCATTCAATGTGAACCAGCCGCATTTCTGCTAAGCTAAGTGTTGCAAACATCCACCGGTCGCGAAGGGTGAGCGTCATTTTGATTGCACCGGTGACCTATCTGCAATGTTGATATATGTGCTTTATCTGTCTTCCCAGTGCATAAGTTTGCCGTGTAATCAAAGATGCAAATGTTACACAGCCCACTTCAGATAGTGCAAACATTAATAGTTACGCTAATATCTGTATTGTGTGCATCTGTATTGTTCAAAGATGGAATCAGGAATCCAGGAGATGCAATGTTACTTGACAAATAATTTCAAACACCAAGCTTATGTTATTTATACTCAACAGCGAAAAGAAGACATTCAGCCCTGTCACATATCACATTAAAGAAACACGTAGGTTGCTTTCAATTACTTCCTGCACATGCGAGGCTGAGAAAAGCAGTTTGACCCGAATCCGTCGCAGGGTACCAAAGACAATAAACAAGTCGTATGCATTAAATCCGAATCCTGCCATCGTCACATGCGCCTTGTGGCGCTGATTCATCGTGCTTCGGATGCATGCTGTAACCCGCCCAGCGTCCTCATCGCAGACAAAATTATGTCACAGTCACGCATCGAAAAATTCACGTCAGTCAGGTTGTCCTTCCTGATATTTTCACGAAAAAACTTCATTCGTTCGCGTTATCCTGCAGGCTGCACGCTATCAGGTTGTCGGACACGAACGCGATACTCAAGTACAGGCAGTTGCTACGATGAGGTGTCGCATAAAGAATAGCTATAGTTTAAGTAGTGCGTCTCATCTTACCGGGAGTCATCCTGCTACCAGGAAATACCTAAGCCACACATTTGGCTATACTCAGTAACATCTGCAACGACCACTTCAGTAGTATCATTTTTTGTCCATGTGATCACCGGGACAGACATGTCCGTAATATTAAACAGAGTTGGAAATTTCAAAGTTGCACCCAATCTCATCTACGAATTTTAGGGTTGAACAACCAAAATGTAAGATCAAAATATCCTTTTTCAAAGACAATATATGAGGTAAACGGCGATTTATCTAATTCTTATCTTTAACAATGTTTCCAACCCTCGCACAGTTTGAAACCCCCGCTAAAAAAACTAACCTGGCTCCGGGCCATTGCAGCACAATGATTTTCAAAAGCGCCTGCCAACTAGTGACTAGGATTTCTGGGTTATCTGAACATTCCATGCAAGTGCAAATCACACCAGCGTAACTATCCCTCCACATAGCAATCGTGGTTTTAGCCTGTGCACATGTTATTTTATTGCTCTGCAGTGCTTAACAAACTTTCATCTTTAAGTGAGATGCAAGCGGTGTTTTTTATCATTACACCGTGGTTTACTTTGTTCTGATTTGTTTTTGTTGAAGAAGAGTTCACCAGTTCACCAGATGATCAATGGTGAATTTTGCATGCGTTTACTTGAATTCACTGTAATTTTAAAATAATGAAAGTTGAAAAACAAAATTTCGTGTTATGCATATGAGAGCAGGCTGCTTTTTTATGAACGGCACTTTTCTAACTAAGTAACGACATATGCTCGTTAGGAAGTAGGACGGTAATTTATTGGAAAATCAATTTGATTTTGCATTGCTTGCATCTGTTATGAAGCTTGAAGGTGCAACCTTAACGAACGCTGTCTCGTCTTAAATACGTTAGCATTGATTTTAGGTTCACCTAAACTCTTGTTTCCCATTAATGGCAAAAATATTGCTTTGCCCCACGTGCAGTTGTGCATACTTGAAGAGCCAAGTCTAGAGATACATTCATTTTTCAGACGGCTTCACTGCCATCAAATGGCGTGTTGAGTTTATTTGCTTTTTTATTGGTCTCATGCCAGCATGCATGTGCGTATATCATAATTTACTAGCGAAGCTGTTACAATTGCGTGCGTAACATTAGAAGGGGGCGGATGTCGAAACGGTCAATTGCAAGTGATTTTTAGATGTTGTGGAATTATACAGGATTTTCAAAGAAATGCGACGTTCATATTATGGGAAAATCTACCTTTTCTTGGTATGTGATTGCTGTATGTTGAAAACTGAGTAGAATTTTGTCGCAACCACAGTCACTTCATGTGTTGTGCGGATCAGCGGGCCTTGGCAAATGGCTTTACGTTTAGAGCACAAGCTCTGCAAAATCGACGTTAGATTGAAAACTAGTGGCAAAATTGACGATTAAGTTTTCAAATGTGCACGATTTGCGGCTCTTCCGTGCTAATGAAAAATACGTAGCTTTGAAGCGCAGTAAATAAAGACAGATTTGTCACCATACGCACAAAATATACAGTAGCTTACACGAAATGGGTTTTTAGAATCAACAATCTGTTGTTTAAGAAGCCCTTCCTCATTGCAAGAAGATCAGTTTTATCATCGTTGGATATAAATTAGATTCTCCTGGTAGACTAAATCACCATGTTGTCTTGAAAGGATTAGGCGATTCGACGCAATTCAGAATGTACAATTCGCTTCGTAAAAATAAATCAATGGATTGCTTTATTAAACCGTGTTTGTCGTTTTCGATGTAAAAAGAGCCAAAATGGCTTGTCAGTGGAATGAAGCTTATTGAGGAGGAGCGATGACGTTCACGTGATTCCAATTATATTGTGCACAAGCTAGACGTCTCAAATGGCTTCAGTTCTGGAACAAGCCGCCAAGAATTAGTATGTTTGAAATAAAATCATCAACTGCTCAATCACTAATAAAAGACATGCTATTTTTACTCAGTTATTTACGTGAAGTCCTTCAGCTTAAGACTTGAGTAGTGAGTACTCCAGGGAAGTCGAATGTGGGCTGCCTGCGTTGTCTTTTGGTTCTCAATTTTCGTTTTGCTTCCAAATCCTTGGTCAGCAAACGAAGTGCACCGCTGCTGGCGAAACCGAACAGAGTAATTGTCAATTTCCGTCAATACTTTCCGCTTCAATGCGGTGTTTCGTGCTTGCGGGCGAACAAAAGCGGTGGCCGTGCTTGCCTACTTCGACTTGCGCTCGTGGTCTGCCACCAGACAAGCACCGATCAGCTGCTAACAGCGTCTCGCAAGGGAAAAAATGGTGTTGTGTCGCGAAGAAAAAAAACAGCCTGCGGTTCAGAGATCATAGTTTGATGTCGGCCTTGGTGTGGTCCCGCGTTGGTTTGATAAATAAATCATGAAGGATTTTATCCGAGGCGAAGAATGCACCAGCGATTCGCGTTGATCCTTGTCATGCCAGATACAGTACGTCCAGCTCAAAGACCCCCAAATGAAATTAGTTGTTAATGTTCGGGCAGAATGTACTCCGCTAGGTTTATTTTATCAGCCATCAAATGATAGGAAGCCGTGCGAAAACAGTAAGTGTCAAACTTAGCTGTAGGCAAGGTGCCGCAGGACAGCGTTACGTTACGTCGATCTTCCAATTCGCAAATAGCTATTACTTCCTAGTGGCAGTTTCTGTGCACGTTTAGGCGAAAGCTCGAACAGTTGCCGGGCCACGAGATGATTAAATCTCATCATGACTCAGTCAGGTCTTTAACGAACAGAAACAAACCGCCTGAAGCACGTGAGCAAAAAAGTTGCCTGTTTTATTGATATTTTTGTGACTAATTTTTGTCATTATAGATTCTGTGAGTAACCCAGGACTTCAACACTGCTTCAATGTGGCGTTTGATATATTACGGCAATGCTAGCGTAAATGCCATGCCGCTGTACGGCGGAAACGGTTTGAAAGCTGAGGACATTTGAGTTCGGCGTTGCCAAAGTGTGCGGGACGTCCGTTAATTACCTACGTAAATCGAAAGGTTGAAGTCAAAGAAAACACAAAACAGAAAGTTGAAACATCAGTATCCCAGCAAAGAGGTTTGAGGTTTCATTTGATTCCAGACTATTTTTGCCAAAAATAATGGAAACATTTACCGTGTCTATACTATTGGCTTGCGGATGTGTTTTTGATATCTTGATAGCGTCAGTTTCCGATCAGTTCTTGTTAAAGATGCGTTGACCCACGATGTTTAGACCAAATTCTATGAAGATGGAAGTCATCATCAACCAGATGAATAAATAATTGCTTTGTGGACAGCGTGGCAGCATTTCGACTACCTGTACTTTCCACTTGACTGATAGTCGCAGAGCAGTATTTCTGTCAGCTGGTAGTATTTTCAAGATTAGCTTCCATACAGATAAGGGTTGCTAGTGTGCCTATCCTCTTGAATAAAATCGAAAGATCGCCCTGCCGACATAAGTTTTATTTCAGGTAGATGTTGCAATGAATGGTTATCGGTTACGGGTGGACGAAGATCAGAGAGAAAATTCAGGCTGTGCTTGACCGGCTGACAACAGTTGCTGGGTGGTTAAGCGGACGAGAAACAGCTCATTCCAGAAAAAGGCCATGAATAAAGCCTGGTTACGGCTGAATGCTATGATTTTCTGTTGGGTTTAGGTGTGTTCTACTCTTAGCTGTAATTTTGAATGCTTCCAAGCCAGTGATCGCATGCTGATACTTTAGACGAAGGTGAAAGGGTTTGGACCAATATATAACTTGTAAGATCGCTATATTTATGATTCTGCAGACCTTTAGGTTTTAATCAAGCTAAACCATTTGTGCACTGTGGGAAGCCAAGTAGGAAAGAGCTCTATCTTGCATACGTAACTTTTGTGCAGTGCGTAGTCACTCCGTCGTCACTAAAGCTATGTTGGAAGTTCAAGAACTTTCAAGAAATCACCTGGGCAATGACGTGGTAATTAATCAACGTCTCGGTGATTTCGTTCGGCAGAGGTTTGACAATGGTGGAGCACTTGCTGTTCGTGAAGCTCTTGACGATTATTCCACTGGTGAGTTTTGTTGTCCTTTTGTGCAGTATTATGCCACTGGTATGTGTGATACAATTGGGGCCATACGTTCGCTTGCCCTTATCTTATGATTTGCTTAAAATCTTTAGGATACAGCAGTGAGATTTTGACACTTTGAATGGGACAATAACTATGTTGCTTCGATGATATTAACATGGGTTTTGGATCCCGTGGAATATGTCTGGTCTTTTTTGAACAGTCACAACGTTTAAGCTTCCCTAGCCATAACAGTTTCCCAGCTGAAGAGCCTGGTGCACTGCGTTACAAGTGTTACTTTCCTAGCATTAATACGTAATTGTCGATTTCAGCCCTACATGTGCTGCAGAAGATCAGCCATTGTTGGTCGTTTGTAGGCTTCATTGCATTCATTGTGCGTAAATGTGATTATTACGAAAATTAAACGCGGGACATTTACAGTAGGTAGTAAATATTTATATCAGTTCAATTTAGGTAAGATTTTTTGGCTACAATCCATTTTAACTCGAAACAAAACAACTCGATCTGTTGCGAAATAGGCTGAGCGCTTCTCTGTTTGTGTTTTACCATCGAAAGGCATGAATATATACTCTGTCCGCAAAATACAATCATTTAAAAATATCATACACCTTGAACACGTTTCGTGATGTTGGCGACAGGTTAGTCGATATCCTTAATTAATTGTTTCCCCTTGGTTTTCGTAGCTAACGATAGTACTTCATGAGTCATAAACGGTGCGAACCCTTTCGTTGACGTAAGTCTTGGCTGAGTTATTTAGTCAACCAAAACACAACTTGCTTTTGGCCTCACCCAGCGCGAGAAACGCGATCCTTTTCCGGTGACGTCAGACAGGTTTAAGGCAGTACGTCTGCTTTTCGCCTCTGTTGCGTCATACAGTTTGGGTAGCCGATTTCAATATTAGCTGTGCATCGGGAGATAATAAGCCTGGGTTGTACGAGTGGGTGAAATCGCGCTTGTCTTTTTAACATACTATGTAAATGCCTGTGTTTTAATATCATCAAGGATTTTAAAACTATTCATGTGCCGAAGGATTGCTACAGTTAACTAATTTTAACCAGCGCTTGTTGAATGGTTTGTTGGTATCGTCTTGTCTTGACAACAGCCTTTACAAGCGCGTCATCAGTTTTGGTTGTTAGGGGGTCAACGGAAAGGCGGCGGACAGAGCATTAAAGTCAAAAGATTAAAAACCTCCATTTGCTATTTGGGAGCACCAAGTGGGGGCCAGCACTACCGCTTTCAAGGACCCTGCTATTTTTGTCGCAAGTCCACCTAAGTGGAACACCGACGCTTGTTAAATTTACATGTTGCCGGAGGTTGCTTCACAAAGGCTACCTGACTCTGCCTGCGTGTTGTGACGGGGTGAAAGTCTTGTTGCCACACGTACACATACATTTTTGCGTCACTTTAGACTTTACAGTGTTGGTGGTACCTTAATATAAAGTAAGCTTGTTAAAGGGTAGAGCCTTTCACAACTGTCGATCACTGCGTTGCTCTTCAGAATATGTTTATAGGTACTGACTGCTTTGCGTCTGGAAGAATGAAAAAGCAAACTAAGTCTTAGTCTTTACGCTTTTGGAGTTTTCGTAAATATACGGTTTTTGATAATTCTCTAAAGCAGCTATGTCCAACCCAAATGGCTCGCTGAGCCAAAAATATGTCACTATCTCAACCAGGGCCGCACATTGCATGACAAGAGTAATGAGGGCCGCACATTAAATGGCTTATTTTGATCTTAGCAAACCAAATTTAGCATGACCTAATGTGCTGAAAGCGTTCGAATCATAACTGCAATGGTAACAGACGTGATAAAACGGCACATGGGACAACCTGCATCAAAGATGTCAAATTAAAGATTATCACAATAAGGACAGGTTGTCAGTATGTAGACTACTTTTACGACAGCGAAATCTAAACTGGTCCGCACAAAGCCTTCGACTGGGCCGCGGGTTGGACATAGCTGCTCTAGAGCCATCAGACCACAATTGACATTTGTGAATGTAATACAGTATTAGTTTTACTTTTTGTGCCATGAAGGGTAATACTGAATTTGTACTTTTGGTTAATATATTTCGATTTAATAACCGGTTAACTTTTAAAACGTAATTAAATTGTATGACAAATTTCATAGCAAAGTAGTACCCAAGCGCAAGTGGTCTGACCAGTGTGAATATTTCCTTTCACTGGTAAGCTTCCTGTAGCTCACCTTCTGTTCGGGAAGATTGAGATTGACCATGCTGCATGCATTTGGTTATTATGTTTGGAAAAATAATCCAACCTATCAGTGGTAGATGAAGCATTCCAAGCCCACCGAAAAATAACTCACCGTGAATTTACTCTTTTTTTAATATGTTCCGACATAAGACTTTTAATAAACCTACTGATAAACGTGTGATAATATGTTCAATATTAGCTCAAGGGTTTAATCCATGCCTGCACAACATACGGCTCGCGGGCCTCATGGGGCCCACGAGGGCTTTTCTTGCGGTCCGCGAGAGCCTTTTCAATTGTAGAAAATGTTGCAAAAGCTCGATCTCGAACAAGCAATTGTCGTTCTAGATTCTAGAATGTCTTCCATACTACAACGATATCTCTACATCGAAATGAAATAGCCTTTTGCGGCCCGCGGCAAATTTATGTTGATAATTTGGCCCTTCAAGGTTTCTGAGTTGTGCAGGCCTGGTTTAATCTGTAGTAGACACACTTGGTTTTAATTTGCGGTCTACGGCATTTTTTTCAGACACTAAGTGCGGAAAGGAACAAGCGGAAGCCGACGACGAGGGGTATGGTTTTATAAAACCAAAGGAATACCATGTGGTAGACGTTACCAGGAGTCTGAAGCATGTCAAAATTGACCGTGCAAAAGATTGTCCTGGGTTTGACGACAGCGATTACGATGAAGTACTGGACGAGCTCTCGTCGGCTGTACGAAATAGTGGTGAGGACGTAAAGGATCACTTAATAGGTTAGTGAACTCTAACACTTCTGTATTGATACTACATTTCAGCATTTATATGCAGCTACAACGCTATGTCGCTGTTGTTCACGAAATGTGGCGGAAAACGATGTGTCAAAAAACACGCTTTGCTTTCGGTTTTCGTCGTTGGCCCCAGGTGCTGAAGCAATGCAAGAAGACAAAACAAACAAGTTCCACTTGTGCTTTTTTCGTTACTGATTTTTAAAGCAAGTAAATAATATGCCTTTTGTTTTGTTTACCTTGCTTGGATAAAGTTTTTGCATAATGTCCTTCCGCGTGCTTTACCAATTGTCAGAATCCCATGTCTTAAAAACGCCGATAAGTTCAACTTTTTTGCCTTGGCGCTGTACTGGTTTTGCCTCGATTTGTCAAACAACTTGTCTCCTCTCCGCCATTTTGTGCCGTTGAGGTGCTACGGCTTAATTTGGTTCATTGCATTTAGGCATAAATCTCTTTATCCGCTCGCGTGTCTTCCGCAGAAAACCCTCGACATTACGCTGGGACAACGCTAGATATATCATCAAAGCGGTCGTCTGCGTCTTCAGGAGCCGAGTCAGTTGCATCAACTGCTTCATTAGCTCATTCTTCTTCAGGGGTGGAAAGCGGCGAGGAGCGACCAATGAGCAAGTACTCTCACCTCGACGTAGCGGTAAGTGCAGGTTTTTCTTGCCGAGGATGCTATACACTGTAAACCAGCGCCACGTTATTTGTCAATTTGCGTGGTACTTCGTTTGTATTTGAAGTTCGTTCATATCATTTCAGCATTTATATGCGAATTGCAAGTTGTTCTTTGGGTGAACAGAAACAAGTGATTTTATGCATTCTTTTCTTACGTTACAGAAAATTTTGCACACTCGAAAGCGCATACGACGCATCCTTCACAATCCTCCAGAAACGCCCACTCCTGAAACAGAAGCAAACGAAGACGACTCCGTAAATTCTTCTCAGCGAAAAAAGTCGTCATCGGTGACGAAGCGCAACACCTACTACGGAACACTGGGCAGAAGGAGTAAGTCAACACCGAAGCGGCCGCAATCGATCTCTCGACCGCTATCTACCGGTGAAAGCGATTTTTCGGATGCGCTTCAAACAAGAGAGCAGACGGCTTTCGGCACCCTTCGCCATCGACGAGAACCCAGCATGGGTTTGGATGACAACATTTTTACATCGGAGACGCCCACAACGCGCGAATCAGATTCTGACAACAGCTCACGTCGCAACTCTGACAGCTTCGACACCAGGAGATGGAGCAGACTCAGTAGCAACTCGCAACATAGCGACAAGGTGTGCATTGAGCATTGATGAAAAAAATACAAGTTAATGGGAATTTTTCTTCAACCTGCGCAGAATTGGTCGTTTTCACAAATAAGTCACAAGACATTCAGCTTGTTGCTCTGTGTATTTTTGGATTCTGCTACTGTGTTTAAATGATCGTTTATCTGGTAGAAATTAGGAGGGCATGCAATTTTAAAAAAACATTTAATTGCTTGCAAATCATCGTAGGTGTTTCGGCTTTTGAAAATTGATAAGCTGCTTAAACGTTCTTCAATATAAACCAAACGGAAAAATACCTTGCTTGGTAGATCTGTAGATATTTGCCAATCTGAGTAATTTTCTCACTGCAGGTTCAAAACACACCACAAAAAGGTCCAATGAAAGCTTTCAAGCGGTTTGTTTACCTGAACAACAACAACCCAGGAGCAAGCGTCAAAGGCACTCTGTCTCACGAGGAAAAGAAAGCAATGATCCAAGTGTGCGTCGAGGCCAGCCAAAATGACAACAACAGCAACAATCTGCTTCCCGGCAGCGAACCATCATCGCACTGCTACCCGCTTGCCAAAGCCGAGGCACTTGCTTATCCAAGCAACAGTTGCTTGGCTTGTGGTTCGGAAAATATGTCAAGGACGGAAGAGCCTGTGTCGGAACCACTTCATGCAAGCACGACCTCGCTGTTTCGTAGGTTATCGAGGAAATCACCGTCTCGGGGCCGGGACACCAGAAGGTCCAGCTTGCCCTCGCAGAACATGCACCTCGTGAGGTCGACATCTCAGCCGCGCACAAGCAAACTGTCGACTCGGTCTGATTACGGGGACGGTTCCAGCAAGCCCGACGTCGAGAGCCGCGTCGTGGAGTCGGCGGAAAAGGTGCAGCGCAGTCAAAGCGCGAAGAGCAAAACCTTAGGCAAGTCGAACAGCCTGAAGCGCAAATTCCTATCCTTCGCACGGAGGAGACCTTCGGAGAAAAAATCTTCTCCGAAAAAACGAAACGACGAAGGGGCAGGAATGAACAAAACTCTCAGTTACTCTTCTCCGCAGCTCTCCATTTTTTCTGTAAATGCTGCGGGAAGCGGCACCAGCCGCGCCAGCCTGGCGCAGAAACTTGTCTTCTGACGTTTGACTATACCCCACCATTGCGATTGCCTCGGAAATGGCAAATTGCTGTTGTCTTGACCGGAGGGAATTCTTCATCTTAATGTCGAAGTCAGCTGCGTGGGAGATGCTGGGACTTCTCGGACGAACGTGCCATGTCAGCTGCAATTCGTATCCTGAACATCTATTACGGTGAACACAACTAACACACTGAGCAACGCAAAGCTGGTGTTTCAGTATATGGCCGATCTTTTCGCTAGTTTCTGGATTTTTTCCATAGTTTAAAATTTCAAAATTTTTACTGCCTGTTTCTTCTTTTCCGGTGTTTTACGACCCTCAGCTGCGGTCTATTGCTGACTAACTACAATAGCAACTTCATTTCGATTGTGTACTTCAGGACAGATATAAAATGATATTTTGACGGTGCCCGTTCGTGAGACTTGAATTTTTCATCAAACGCTTTACTTAAATACTCAAATGAGAGATTACTGGTATAAGTTGAGTTGGGATGGTATCATATACCTTCCGAAAGTATGCTGAATGTGATACAGCGCACTGTGTGCAGTCGATGACAATTAAGAGTTTTTTGAAAGAGGTAACCAACCGATTGTGTTCACTTCTGGTATCTCCATGGAACATCTTCAACAATCGTTTTTTTTTCATTTCATGAGTATCACGTACAGTCCAGTCGATCATACTTATTTATGATTTCTCTTTTGATATAAGTTTTCCTTTTCTCTGTTTTGTTTTTATCTTATTGAATTGCTCTGAATAAACCGAAATGAGCAGGAAATAACTACAGGACAGTGTGACATTTGACCATTGAGTAATTACACGTGTGAAGCGAATGACTCTGATAGATATTATTGGACGATGTGATAATTTTAGCGAAGAGGTTGTTTGAACCTGGTGAATGTAATCATTCCGACAAATGAAGCCTAATTTTGTCTTTACGGCAGTTAGGTTTATATCGAAGATTATGTTAAACCATGCTGTTGGGAAACGCAAAGGTTAGGGTCAAAAGTGCGCATCAGATTTATTTAATCGTTCCAGAATGCCCACATACACTGCTAATTATGCCAAAAACTGAAGCCATTGCAATCCTTATCATTTGTTTTGCCACAGGCACTACCGACAAAGCAAGTTTGAAGAAAGTGATTTAAATTTAGATCGGGGGTTTACGGGGAGGAAGGATTTGTGTTAACAGCCCTGATATTACGAACATAAGTTTTGAAAGCAACCACTATTTCCTGCAATCTCAGCCAGAGACCAAAGAGACAGTTCCTGCGGGGAAAATAGCAAATATCTGCCCTTATTCGATCGCTTCTCAGTTAAGAGTTGTTGAGGAGTTTGTCAATGTTTCTGAAGATCAAGCGGTTCATTTATCTTTCATGGCTAAGTACAGACGAATATGTGAAAATCTGTTGGCAAAACCTATTTACCGAAACGCCATTCCCGCAAAACGTAGAACGGTCTGTCCTGGTGTAACACACAATGAAAGAAATCATGCTGAACTTCCTAGGTAGCCAACTAATTTCGAAAGAAGTGGAACTACTACAATTTTTCCAAACTTGAGCAAATAGAAACATTCGAGAAATTAAAAATCAATGATTTCTTGGTTTTGCCTTTTTGACTGCGTTGCTTTTCCTGATATAGAACAACTGTATTTTAAACCACTCTTAGGAAAATGCACTCCATGCGAAGGAAGCAGAAGCACTGAACTCATTAAGCGAATGACTGCCCGGTGAATTGTAAATCCAATCATATGGCGAATGTATTTGGTTTGGAAAAAAAATGCAAACAAGGTAACAAAGGGACGCAGCGCCGAAGCCAGTGGTAAAATCTTGTGCAACACCTCTTAGCCATTCTGCACTAAAAATTTGTGTTTAATCTAAACCGCCATAGAATTTTCCAAGCTACTCCTAGAACCGAATAATGCAAGGAAATTTTGCATATATTTTGTTTTAATACAAGGCGTTTCAGAAAAGTGTTAGCAGTTGTTTCAGATGGGTAGACTGTCAAAAAATAAGTAGGTTCAATTTTGTCGTTAGCGCGGATGAAACAGAGACATTGTGTATGGTGGCCTCTTTCCACCATGGAAAATGTTGTTATCATTAAAAAAGCAGTGACAGAATTTGTTATTAACCAAAAATTAATCTGAAAAAAACTGAAAAAAAACAACTTAAAAACAATCTTTTTCTTAAAAATATTTTTTTTTATTTTTTACTTAAATATTCTTTGCAACTGAAAATAATATCAGAAAAAACTTTCAAATAAAATATTTCATGACGAATGTTTTCCTCTACTGTGCTCAACTCCACTGCTGAAATATTTCCCATTGAAATTTGCGAATAAAACATGTTATAAATTCTCCACTGCATGATCATACTTACTGCAGTTCTTTTCATTCTAGTGTTGGCAAACAAGTTGAACAATAATATCACTTTATATTTTCATTTCCACAAGTCTTTTCTTGAGTTCTCAACAGAACTCTTTATAAGTTCTAATTAAGCAATGAATGCAAAAGCGTTTGAGGTTCAGTTCCAGACCCCACTGGGAGCTTACAGCATTGTCTCAAATACCCTATCTGTGTTTGTCCTGGTTGATTTGCAAAAAATTGTAGTAAGCCTAACTTCAGGCACCATATGTCCTAAATAACCTAATAACCTATCGAGTACTAAAAAATGGGAAGCAAGTCTACTCATGTCATGCAGAGCTATCTAGTGCTACAACTGACACAGACATTTGTAGCCTATCTTATTGTAGAAACAACCATTATTCCAATGTAAGTTATGAATCCTACAGAAATTTATAACAAGGTCTGATACAAGCGTTATAACAAATGGGTACGATGAACTCTCGCAGTGCTTATGGTCAAGTATTTCGCCTTAAACCAATGACATGCTGTATATCCACTGTGCTTAAACTAATCTAACTCCAAGATGGAAAGTGCAAAGTCATCTTATGATATTTTTCAATTCCTGGCGTACATTTTGTAATCTCCGCTTGCCATAACAACAGCCATAATTCAAAATCGACAAACAAAGACAAACAAATTAGACTTAATTGAGAAAACGCAGACCAACTTACCGCAGAAGAAACGTGGCTAGCAATGATTTATTAGATAAAAACTGCGGTAAAAAACGGAAATGGAACGTGTACGAATTTACAACATGGTTTATTTGCAAACTTCAATGGGAAATATTTTGCTGGCGGAGTTGGGCTCAGCAACAAACAAAAATTCGTCGTGATATTTTTCATTATAATTTTCTTTCGAAAGAGTTTTAAATATTGGTTTTATTTTTATTTCTTCGTTTTTAAGAAGAAATGTTTTTTCACCCATCTTTTTTGTGAAAAAATTCTTAACGCTTTTTTTTCAAATACTGTATCCCAAAAAAATTACATGGCATGAATAAACCAACATGCAGGTGTGTACTCGCATTTGCACCTAACACAACCGAGAGTATTTTATTGTTTGTAGTCATGAAGTGCATGAAAGTCAGTGTCATATGGACATTTGCTGATTTTTGCCCTGTTTTCTTTTTGCTGAGATAGTGCCTGTAATTGTATTGGCTATTAAAATCTCCCGCAGTGTAATCGTTGGGAGGAACGAGGAGAGAGGTGGGTCTATCCGCTCAGAATTAGGTCGTTTGTGGACATTTGTCACGTTTACATTTAGATGGCAAGCTTATGTTGTTGTTCTGTGGACAATATGTGTATCTAGTTTAATTTATATTCGCTTAGTTTTTGGACAGGCTGGTATAGCAGGAAAGCTGCGGCCGCTTTGAAGATGTAGATCAAAGTTGTTAATTGTACCATTAACCTTCTCTGCTGCAACGAGTGCATTCAAGCGAACTTTGACGATGCCCCAAAGCCTTACTCGTCTAAGGGAACGCTCCACCAGCTGCGCCTTAGTTCCGGCATTTGTCCACAGTAACTTTAGCCTTTGTCTCGATGGTGATTCCTGCAGCTGGTGATTCTCACGTGGCATCCATGTTCGGTCAGCCATGACCGTGACACAGGCGTAAGTGGATAAAACTCCAGGTTTGGTTGTTAAGCCAGAGGAATCAGCCAGGCACGCACTGCTTTCACAACTTGCGATGATTCTGACCAAACGTATCCATAATTCAGCATAAAGACACCACAAGGGTCACGCAACCGAATCTGATCCCAATTTACTTTGAGTCCCCCTCTTCCTTTTGATGAATATTGGTGGTTGAAACTTATCTGGGAATTCTCCTATAGATGGGGCAAAGCAGATTTGTCGGTTGTGTGCGTTTCTTGCAAAGGCACATTGTCAACCCTACGCTTCCGTAGTAATTGAGCCAGGTCAGGGGCGTGCCGACGGGGGACAAGAACGGAACAATTCCGCGGGCGCTGAATCACTGGGCAAGTCCCAACAACGTCGCAAGTACTTTCTTCAATACAGTACATTTGTTCTAAGGGTCGACAAACAGGTATGCGCATTTGGCAATGACGCGCCTTCAACATTTAGAGACAGGCTGGTGTTGGTATTGCTTAAAAGCATATATTTTTATTTGAAGAAGTGTCTGGAGCCTGGCTCATTTTTCGAACCTACGCAGCCCCGAGAGACAGGAACGTCGTTTTTGATGTACCGGGCCGCGACGGAAATGGGAAAATGATCTGTTTCGGTCATGATGTGATAGTTGTAGGTTAGTATTAGAAAGACATCTCAACAGCAGCCTCTCCAGCGTGCGTGTCCGTAAGATTTTTAGCCTCTCTGAGTCATAAATAAACGGTGCCTCCACATAATGTCGATTTGCTGACATAGGTCATGGAGGACATTCGCCAAAAAAAGTTAACAGATTGAGGTTTTAACGCTTTTGTGCCCTGTTGATCGTGGCAGTCACAGTATGTTTCCAAGCCATAGGTGTAGGAGCAGGCCAGTTTTTGGGGGTGCGAACGATTTTTGCCCGAATTTCCCTAAACTTGCCCGAAAAGTTTCCGGGCAACACTTTGTGTGAGTATTTCCTCCCACACAGATCACTTTTGGATGACCTCCAAAAAAGTCTCCATGTGCTTCTCCCCATGTTGGGCGCCAATTTTTCAAATCAAACAACGTTTTGCACCACTTTATCCGTATTTTCAAGTAGTTTGATCAGAATTTCAGGTAATCCCTGCACCCCCGCCTCCTACACCACTGGTCCAAACCTTTTGAAAATGAGAATCAGCGTCTTTCAAACCAATTTCGGTCATGTCTCTTCACTCTTTTTGGTAGAGTGCACGTTCGCTTTGGTGCAATCATCTCGATATGCTTCCGAAAATGCGTGTTGTCAAACTTCCGTAGATTCACGAATGGCGTTTTTCTGAACTTGAACGGACATGTGCAAGAAGTGACGCACGAATACTGTCGAGTGTATGCGCGTCGTACGTGCCGCAAACAGTACCCACTTGATAATGCAGTGACATGCTTTCTATGCGAACGCAAGGGACCGTGCAGCACAAATCGCACAGCGAGGTTCGGTTGGTCGCTCCATTTCGCGATAAACGTGGAAATTATCGCCGCAGCAAATGACAATTGAGCGGAAGCACTGCGATGGAATTTAGACAGTGCGAATCATAAAACGCAATCACTGAACTGGAGCAGCTATCAAGGTACCAGTTAACGAAAAGGCAAACTGCGCTTCTGTTCTGCACCAGGCCCGTAGCCAGGTTTTAAAGTGTGGTGAGGGGAATACCTTTTAGGGGGAAAAATTTGTGTTTTTATTATATGTTTAAAACACATTTTTGTGGGCACAACTCAATTTGAGGAACAAAAATATTTGGAGGCACTGCCCCCGAATGCCTCCCCATGGCTACGGGCTTGCTGCATACTTGTTCCACTCGGTGGAAAATTTATACTTCTTTCTCTAAGTTAGGTATGTCCAACACAAATGGCTTACTGAGCCAAAATGTATGTCACTATCTTAACCAGGGCCGCACAATGAATGACATATTAATGAGGGTCACACATTAATGGCTTACTTGATCTTAGCAAACCAAATTTAGCATGACCTAATGTACTGAAAGCGTGCGAATCCTAACTGCAATGGTAACAGATGTGATAAAGTAGCATTGAAGACCACCTGCATAAAAAATGTCAAATTCAAGATTATTCAAAATAAGGACAGGTTGTCAGTATATAGGATACTTTAACTAAACTTGGCCGCACAATTCCTTCGACTGGGCCACATGCGGCCCACGGACCGCGGATTGGACATAGGACATAGCTGCTCTAAGTCATAACCACTCGCTTGTGTCCATCACCGATGTTTTGCCATGTGCCGTTGCGTACTTTATGTTCTCCAGTTGTTTGGAACAAAGTAATATTTGGAAATTTTGAAATATCGTTTAGTTTAATGCTAAGCGTTTCAAAACAGCGCTTACAGTGGTATTAGATCGGTAAACAGTAATTAAGTTTCCCTCTAAAATCTTACGTACCCATGTTGGTGTCAAGTTCGTCACATCTGACTAGAGCAGCAAAAAGTTCGAGTCCAAGTCTTGTGATACCTCATCGTAGTGACGCGCAAATATCAGTCGAAGTTGACCCGCAATATAAAGTGAGAAATAAATCAGTTATAGATTAGTTTGTTTCGGGCAGCAGCTGTATGATGGCCTATAACCATCACCTACGGAACAGTGTATAGTAGCCTACTACGAGGAACGCTGAAAGCAGCTTTATGTAATTCCTTTGCAACTCTGTGGAGCAGTTTTTTTGAATCTAAAAGAACTAACACTGCAATCTGTTGAAATGTCTTACATTAGTGAGTAAATTGTTAGATGACGCTTATGAGCAAGCCTTGTAAGCGCAAGAGATAAACTGTAGGTTTACGAGATGACAATGTCTTTCAAAAGCCAGAGCGACGTATTGTGCAGGACAGGGCCGGCCCTAGCAGATGCGGGGCCCAATGCAAGACCCAGGCGCGGGGCCCCTCTGAGCAATGACATAATGGCGTTATGACGTCATCGTGCTCAGTCAACCGTGCTACGACCTTTTTGTTGAAGATGTTTTAGCAAAATGGCCTACATGAGTATAAAAAAGACGGAAAAAGCATGATACTCTAGTGGACATTCAATTTTGAGCTGGTTTGAAATGAGATTTTTGGCAACCACGTAGGGGTGTATTGCCGAGTGAAAAAACTTTAAGAATTTATTCATTAGAATATCTCTTGCTGGCCGGCAAAAGTGTTACCGAAAGTTGCGACGACTTGCCTTAGAGAAACACCTGCGAGACAGTGAACAGCGGATTAAGGGGGGTGCTGACTGTGTTACAGCCAGGGGCCCCCACCATTAGGGGCCCCAAATCCATCCGTAAATCAGTAAAAAAAGTGTAATGTCTAGTTGTTAGAATGGCCCCCTTTCTACGTTTCAGCCAGGAGCCTCATACAACCATAATCCGCCCCTGCTGCGACATGTAGAAACTGATTATCTCATCGTAATCAAGCTGAGATGCGACCTAATTTTCAATCGAATGCATCTTCCTCTTTTCATTGCCACTACGTTGGGTTCTACCGAGGTTACGCTCTTTTTCGGCATGCTTTTGTAATGTGGAGCATCCAAGTTTCTCTAAACAATATTTAGTTATTTCAGCAAAGTCGCCAGACAACAAATGCAATAAAAAAGTTTTTCAATTTTGCATGTTTTTTGCATCAGTTTTGATTCGCGTTTGAAGGCATTATATATCATTTGCGATTAGATGGGATTTCAAGCTTTGTATGATCAACTTCCTACAAGCTATAGTTTCCGACCGGGGGGTAATATTCCGTCAGTAGTAATCCACAAACTCGAAGTATAACAACCGTTTAAAGTAGAATGCGATCTTAAAAGAGTTTTGGGATGTCATAAATGAAAAAATTTGGGGTCACAGTAAATATAGACTAAAGTTTGTAACCAAATCGTGGACTCAGTATACATTTTTATCAAAGTGAAGGCCCCAGCTTGCAGTTGCTTCATGACAACGACCAACAGTAGTTTTGGCAAAATTACACGCTTCAGTGTCCAATACGACACTTGCTGATGTTGGTTGAATGGTCAAATGCAGGAGTCTTCGAACTCGAATAGGAGGTATACGTTTACAGGTCCAAACGTTGATCGTTGGTCATTTGTGTCAATGTTGTCGAGTTAATTATATTTTGACAAAATATTAAAACATGTAATCTACGCTAAAATCTGCCATAAAGCAAAACTGCAAGCCTTTGTCAAAATGCAAATGACTCGCAACCAACCACAACTCTCCAAAACAGAAGGATCTTTCGAGAACTAAACAACGTTACGTTAACACACTGCTCTCAAAGTTAATATGACAGACACTCGTCTCGACCTTTTGCGAGTTGAATCACTACACATTGTTTGCAATAGCTGTAGGCCTACTGCAGTCTCAACTGGCACTGCTAACAACCAGGGTTGCGGAGTCGGTGTCGGAGTCACAAGGAATCGGATGTTTTGGGTGAAGTCGGATTCCCAACGACACTAGGAGTCGGTGTCGGAGTCGGATTTTTTGTCCGACCCCGACTCCGGCAATTCAATTGGATAATGTTTTCACATCACACTCGTAAGTTGGTAATTCCTGTTGAAATGGTGCAATTTCTATTAAAACTTTTATTGAAACAGATAATTCTTGCTGTGTACCACGATTTCCATTGAGTGCTAGTTGCTACAAAATTGTTGACAGCCAAACTTCATTCACTTTATGTTAAGGAGGCTGAGTCGGAAACTTTGGAAAGGTCGGAGTTGAGTCGGAAATTTTAGAAAGTTCGGAATTGAAGTCGGACATTCCACCTCCGACTCCGCAACGTTGCTAACAGGCCCATAACCAGCTTGGGACACCAGGAGGGGCGAAGAGTTTTCTGAGAGGGGCCCAAATTTTTTGAACTATGTCCAATATTTTCAAATTATATGCAACACACGTTTCCAGGGGGGTCAAAAAATTTTCTAGGGGGGCTAAGCCCCCCTGGTTACGGGCCTGGTTGCTAACAACCAAGTTCCATCCACAAAAAGTAAGACATGGTAGAGCACTGATATAACACACTAGCACAGAGGTTCTCAACCGTTTTTCCCCGTTTACCCCTTGCCAGCTTCCTAACAAAAAGTTTACCCCCTGTTTTTGTTTACCTGCTAGCCCTGCAGAAAAATGTACAACAGCATCATTAAATTTACCCTCAGGATAGGTAAAATTTACCCCCAAGAGGTAAATTTATCCCCGGTTGAGAATCCCTGCGCTAGCATGCGAATTGAGCACGTTTGATTGCGTTTTATTTGGAGGAAATTCAACACATTTTTTCAAACAAAAGCATTGTTTGCTAACAGTGAGGATTATATGTCGTTTCTACATTATTCTCGAGTGCAAGGAATGTCTGGCAAAAATGAAACAATTCCAAACGGCCAAACATCATGATGTGGGGCCCCCAGAGACGCGGGCCCAATGCAGCTGCATTGGTTGCATCGGCTTAAGGCCGGCCCTGCTAAAAATCCTGGTGAGTTCTACAATTGTTGTGTGGCACATCGTCCTCATATGAATCATTTTAGAAGTCTGTCTTCTACTTTCAATTCGTAGTTATAAGTTTGTTTCCAGATGAATCCATCTTCATGGTGTATCTTGTAGTCAGGGCCGCCCCTGGCAGGTGCGGGGTCCAATGCAAGACTGGGGCGCGGCGCCCTTCTGAGCAATAGTTTTATGACGTCATCGTGTTCAGTCAACCGTGCTATACAACCCAGGTAGAGCGCAGATATAAAGCCTTACCACGAGAATTGAGCACGTT
>JGI24021J15306_10000906_pt1 | contig 26465 bp, 9 predicted proteins | sample Ectturendosymbi1_FD_15306 | JGI IMG/M metagenome (IMG submission 15306) | reverse complement strand
TAATGGGTTCGCTCCACCCCGAGTTTACATGGGATACTACTTTTTGTCTGGCCTCTACCTTTTGACCAACCTGGCATTGGCGACCCTTCTGGGAGCGGGTTGCTCCCCCCAGTGCAGCTCTCGAGGTCACTGAGGCACGGAAACTCCCTCACCACGATAAGGTAGCAGTCCATAGAGAGAGGTACCAGTATATAAAATTCAATCAAACTCCCAGCAAGAGGCGAATATGCACGTATAGGGCTAAAGCGCAGACAATGACTACATTCCGGAATTCTGACATCGATGGTACTGAATCCACATTCAGAAAACTGCTGCTGCTGTGATCTACAAGCAGCAGCTCAACGCAGTCAGCGGAAAATGGCAATTAGTTGTGCAAGAAAGTCAAAAATCACTGAAAGTTGTTTTTAATTGCAGGGCCAGCGTTAGTGGAAAAGATCTACAAATGTGAAGCATTTACTTCAGGTGTCTGACGAGTAACGATGTATATACTGTAATGTAGTGACAGCAAGCTGATTCCATGCGCAGATTCAAAGCACTGTAGGGCATGCGATCTTTTGCTTTAACAGTCATGTTTATCGTTCAGGTATGCATCTTGTTTTGAGTAAAGTACGCAGGCCTGTCGACAAAAGGGATCCTGGCCCTACCTTATTTTACGTGATGGCCAACTAAATAGCATACATTAGACTGTAACACCTGCAAAAAGTCTCCCCTCGCCTTTATACATCCGAAAAACCGTCGCTGGGATTTTACAGCTCACGATTGTGAAGGTTGCAATAGCTGTAAAATCCAGTGAGTAAAATTGAATCGTAACAGAAAATAAAGTGTCCGTGAAACATTATCGAACCATTTTTTGCTTTTCGGAATTAACCTTCAGAAGTAGAACCGCCTGCAAATATTTTTTACCCGATTTTTTATTAAACTGTACGGTCACCATATTTTCGTCACCCGATAAGATGCATTCAATTGATGTGAAATAAAAGAAGTACTAAAGATGAATTTGTAGGCTTGTATTAGATGAGCTTTAACGTGTTCTGGCACAATCTATGCCTAATGTAGCAAAAGGTATTTATCGGAAGCGTATTTATGATGAAAAAGCCAGAATTTCAATCAATATTTTCTGAGTTTTAATCTTTGCTTTCCGTTTTTGGTGCAACTTCACGGATTGTGAGTTTACAAATTGGCGAAGGAAATCGTTGTTTGTGCGGAAAGCCTTGTCCAAGCGCCTTGGCGTTGATTTGGCTATGCTGTGTGGGTAGATCAGAAATCAGAATCTCTATTTCTTATTGATAGAGGCTCTGGGTAGAAGATCTTTTCAGCAACAAACTTGCGCTATGATATGACGTAACACAGTTTTAAGACAATGATTCAAGAAATGACAAGCTCTTTGGAGAGTGCGGTATTGCGTTATAATCGTTCTCGTGCTGCACTCTTTCAGAGGCATGGCGCACCGCCAAAATAATGCCTCAAAGTGATATATTGTTCCACAATACTGCGAATTGTGAATCCATTGATTTACTGACACGGCAGTCTAACTCAGGTACATTTCTAGTGGGAGACAATTAAAAGGGTTTCGTACTATGGAGAGCTTTTCAAAAGCAGCAGAGATCGTATTGTGAGCACTGTTCTCTACCACGATTTGTGTCTCGACGCTCGTTGCAATGCGTTTCAATTTCGGTCTGGAAGGTTTCAGGTCTATTTTTGGTTTGTCTTTCGTATGATGCATTTAAACTTGGAAAAGGTTCATGTAACTTAATTTTCACCTTTTGAAAGATGCTTGTATCTACACGGAAAAAGACACCAAAAATTAGCAAAAACTGATTCTACTCGACAAATTCAAAAATTAAAAGCGTTGATGATCTTTGTATCATCATTCTGGGATATTTATGATGATATCATACAACCTACTGGCGAATGGTCAGATTTGTTACTCCTGCATTATACATTGAAGCAGGTATCGGTTTCAGCGAACAAATTAAAAAATCGCAATTCTCGATCTTGAATATTCAGGTCTTCATCCTGACTCAGATTGCTATACAAATGTGTCTGCTGTCTGTCTCAAAGTCGAGAATATGTTGATGCGTTACCTTTCAATTACATCACTGAAATTTAGCTTACTGAACAGTCAGTGAGATGTTTGATTAACGAACCCGTCTGCAAAATATCATTGGAGCAATATGAGCCAGGTTCATTTCTTCATAACAACTAACCTCGTTTTTCTACGCTTTCTTTTTCCTTGATTTGATCACTTGCAGATTGAGATTGGTTACCAAAATAATTTGAAATATTAATATTTTTTCCGGCAACATTTCCACCGTCCACGTTTCCAACTTCAATGTGGCTACTCATAAATGATTCTCACGAAAAAAAAACTTTTACACTATGCAGTCACTGGAATAGAATTACAGTATTAGCAAAGTTCATTAATTCATCCATCAAATACAATATCCTAATGTTTGTCAAAAAGAGTCAAACAAAATAACTAATATAAAAGTGCTCGACAATTAACTGATCTGGGTTTGCTGCAAGCTTTCCACGAATCCACCAACTGAGCTCTGCTTTCTTCACTTTGTGTTGTTTTGGAAAATTCTCAGAGAAAATAAAAAACTCTTTCTCCGCATCCCATTTAGCCTTTCCGATCCGGTTTTTGCTCTTCATCGACGTCTGATAATCCCAAGAACAGGCTATTCTAAAAAAAGTGAGTTCGGGCTGATTTGGGGAGGAAACTAGGGGCTAAAGAAGTGTGGGTTGGGTAGATTGAGTTCCAGATCACGTTTTGTGATCCTGAGAAAAAATACTGCGGGTAATTACTTGGTTTGTTATATTATTTTAAAATGTTCTAGGAGCTCTTCTGAAGCTTTGAATACCTTGATTAGCCTAAGGGTTGGGGAGTTATGGCCAAAAATAGACCCTAAAACTAGCTGGGCCACCTAGTGAATTTTTTGATTTTCTTCATGAATAAAAATTTCCTGTCAACATTTCGGCTTCAAATTTGATGGGATGTTGTAAGACAGTGGTTCTCAACCTTTTGCGGTTTTGTTCACCCCTGCCATCTAACGGTCGTAGCAAATGTGGCAGTGGTTACGGACCCCGCGGTCCTTTGTGGTAAACTTATTCTTTACTAAATGCAAGATGGATATTATAAGTTAGGCGCCCGAGGCAAACTATCAGAAAAGGTTCCCTTTATTTGCACGTGCGATACAAGATCTGTATTCGCTGAAAGCAAGTTCAATTTTTCATTTTGTGTGGGAATTTGATTCTGCGTGAAAGACCATTACACATAATCAATTGTTTGAAGTCATTTGATTTTAAATTGTTCGTTGTCTATGCATTAAAGTTTTTGAGGACCCTTTTGACACATTTACGCATAATTTTTTTTTTTTTGACAAACAAATATACCACTTATTAAATGTAGTTGCAGAGTGATTAATAAGCCTTTTGACAAAACAATGCAAAAATTAAGTTCGAAACTCTCAAAAACGGCCTTCACGACGTTTTAGAAAGAGCAGAGGGGGACCAGAGTCGACCGCCTCCTTCGCCTCTCTTTAATGCCCATCCCGGATTATATGAAGGCTATACTATTTTTTCAGTTCAAGAAGTCACTACTTTGGTGAATTTGTCATAATCAATCGAGCGTTTGCAATCGAATACTTTCACATTACACTACTGTGATTTGAAAATTAAAGTGTTTTAGAGTTATTTGCAATATTATGTGACCCTCAAGCAATTAGGCCAAATTGCAGCCATTTCCAGATAGTTCTTAATTGTATTATAATGAATGGCATCATTAAAAGATATTGTTACATCATATTCACCTGTTCTATAAGTTGCGTTACTTTTTTGGTACTTTCAAAATGATTTGACTGGTGGTGCCAAACCTGAGGTTTTGCGTCCAGATCTGGGGTTTCAATGCCTTTTTGGGTTTCTTCTTTTGCGTGTGCTTTTCTACTACTGCCACATATCTCACATATGTATACTCGTGTTCTTTCGTGTATTAATATGTCTCTTGCTACTGCCACGTACGCTTTGATTAAGCTATTCACTTAGGCACATTGGTCACACTCACAGTCTCACACTCAGTGGCATAACTGTCGGTGGAGCAGAGGGGCGAATCGCCCTTCCTGGCAAGCCGAATGTAAAATGCTGGCCCCCACTTAGCTTATATTTCGGTTTTACTATTCTTTGCTTTTTCAGAAGGTACTTGATTTTTGTGTTTTTCGGAATATTTTCCAGTGATTTTGGGTTTTAATATAGACATCCACATCCTGACTTGCTAATATTTCTCATTTTTTCTGAGTGTTGACTAGTGGGCCCTTGCAGCAGCAAGTATGCCCTTTTCAGCTAAGTTTATCCTCCCTGGCTCAAACCTCTAGTTACGCCCACTGCTCACACCAACAATGGATTTTCGGACTTGCTGAAGCATTTCTACAGATTCACTCATGCGTCTTTTCACACAGTATAAGAATACGCGGCTAACCCTGTCAGCAGTCACTGTCTCGCTGCATTACCTGCCAAGATGTCAGCGTTCAATATGTCACATGCGGCAAAAACCCCTACTACCGCAGTTTGAAGTGAACTTTGAAGATATGTTGACGTGCTATTGATAGGCAATAAAGGCCAACAGTAGAACGATCCACTCGCAAGTTTCGCAACCCGCCTCTGCATCCAAAGGAGAGTACATGAGTGAACGTCAAGCTCATCACTGCATGACACCGGAAATGTGAACCTGGCTGTTGAGCAGTGTGAGTGTCATACCGGTAAATAAACTGACAATGCAAGAACTAAGTGAATCAATTAGAATTAAGCTTCCGACTTCAGTTTTTCTAGAAATGTTTGGTTCCTAGTCCCAATCTCCACGGGGGTGGCAAATGCCCGTTTTGCCCCCCTGCGGATGCCTATGCCTACTGTGAATACATATGGTCGATGCAACAAGAACCATAGCACATCGAGTGTTCATACAGACCAGTGTGGTCAAACTACAGGGCGCGGGCCGTATGTGACCCACCACAACGTTTTCAGCAGCCCGCGGAAGCATTCAGGAAAAATCTCCAAATCTTAAATTTGATGAAAAGTGTGTGAGGTTACATTTGTCTCACAGAATTTCGTGCCCTGGATAAAGTGAATAATGGGTAATACTGTTTCTCTGTAATATTTTGTTTTATTTATTTATTTTGCCACAAAATTAGAAAGTACGGTCTGCCTCTAACTTTCCACTGGGGCACCTGTCTGCCTGGCGTTCGTTGCTTTGAAGAATATTGTACATCTGGCGCACTGAACTCAGTGCCGCAAAATAAAACCGTCTATCTATCCCCTAAAAGCAAATTCCTCAGTGGCCCCGAGCCAAATTAATTGCTCATCACTGCAATAGGTAATTTTAATTATAACAAGCATAACATCCCTTAATGAAAATGTGCAATACTAACGGTGTTAGAGACTGCAGAAATATTCTAAAATTAATCACCAAAGATAGATTTCCCAAACTGAAAGATTTTGCACTGAAGATGCACTCGAAGTTTCTCGTTTGGAAGCACAAACTTGTGTGAAAGTTTTCTATGATGAGGCAAGTCAAATCTAAAAACGGACATCAAATGGCATACGATACACTGGACGGTGGTTTCCGACATGCTACAACTAACACTGGTATTGATAAATGATAGTGTCAGTGAAACCTCGGCCACAGGTATCCCACTGATAGAGATTTGTAATAAATTGCTGTTTGCTATTAAGCAACATTTTCAATGACGCACGCGCTTATCTATTCTTTTTTAGTTGTAGGCATGTTGTGAATCTGTTGTTTTATACATCATTTTCTTGGAAGTGGCTGCTGACTTTTCACGTTTTTATAAAATGGCCCGCAGGTGCAAAGTAGTTGGACCACGCTGATGTAGACCAAGGTATAGTTTTTCTGCTCAATTCATAGCATGCATTCAGCCATGCAGGAAGTTGTCTGCGATCTTCAAATATAGCTTGATCACAGACTCAGTTTCGCAAAATGTTTTTGTTTGTTTCATCTGCACATGCGCAATTTCAAAAAAGGAAAGAATTTTTGCTTGCAGAGCCATTTACGACAAATGAATGAAGGAATTTTACGGTTTGCACAAATATTCGTGCTTTTGCTTGAAAAATTCCCAGGACTTGTTCTGATAATAGCCGTGTTTGTTTAGTTAATGACTCCGCAGCTTTGAATGAGCCAAAAACTGGTTTCTGTATTTAAAATAGCAAAACATGCATTGAGCAGACGGCTGATGGCTCCATTCTTCACATTAGGGAGGAAAAAACATACTTAATATAATCATCATACCACATTGGTCTTTTAATTTTTGAAGGCAAAATATTCTTGACGCTAATATTCCTTTTCAAACCCGATTCTTTAAACTGCGAAGCTGATGAATATGTAGATTTACAGTTACTTTCATTAAAACAAGGTGCTTTTTGTACGTATTTCGTAGACATTCTGTAGGCATTATCTGAGATATAAACTTTAAATTAGGTGCTGAAATAAATTTCAATATGGTAGCAAATAAATATCACAAATATGAGCTGCTCTTGTACTTCGCTTGTTTAGGCCGGCACGTCGACTGAAAAGGCTACTGTGATGAGTGTTCAGGTGCCTGAAACTTTCGAATGTGCTGCGATCCTAGCAGATAATTTTTTTCACAGGAGCCCAGGACGCTTATGAAGAGAGCATAGCAGAGATTCCACCACTCGAGTGAATAAAATATGGCATTTGCATCTCTCCTGGAAATCTAACCCCATTACGTAATAGAGGAAGTTAATTGCATAATAGTACGGTTTTTCTGAAGTTATAAGTTGCTGAATACTGACTGCTGAAGAGCAAAGTTAGAACGCTTGAAGTTCGGCTTTTATTCACGATTTGTGGTATTGTTTTGGCTAAAAAAAACACAAGTGCATGTTATCAGAAGATAAAAAATATTAGGAACAGAAATTTCATTCACCCTTCATTCACCGCTCTTCTGTCATTCATCCTTGTAAAATTTTCATTCACTCTGTGGTGAACCATTCCCCAGTTAAGAAGCACTGTTGTAAGACACTCAAATACACATGTTCTGCAACTTTGGTGGGGTTGGTGACTGTTGACTGCCAGAAAAATGGCTTGAACCGCAAAAAAATTAAAATCTTTTAATATTGCCTCATTTCACTCACCCTTTTTTATCATGATCGCGATGGTGAGGTCCTTACCGACATTTTTTATGGAAAATATTATTTCCAACGTGTTTGTTCTGAGCTCTATGGCTGTTTGAATGGACGTTACTGGCTTTCCTAGCCTACGCAAAAATTTTTTTCCCCGAAAAAGACGTCACAGTGACGTCACAGGTGCGCGTAGCCTACCTCAAAAGATGCTGTCCTGTATCTCGAATCCGCCCTTTCAGACGTTATGGCCGATGATAACTTCGCACACCAAAATTTTGGCGCTTGTGGGGACTCAGAGCGATATATACACCAAATTTTTCAACTTTGGTATATTTTGAAAGTGCTTGGTGCATAAATCTTTGATTGTCATATATCAAAAATTTGGTATACACAGTACGGTATGTTTTTGTTGCAGGATTTAGTTAAGACTTTAAATCAAATTTGTTTGTTATATTGCAAAGTGTAAACAAAGAAAGCGTGGTGGTGTTAAAGCTATGTACTGTAAAAGACGTTACGTGATTTTGCATAACATACGAGTAAACGTGCAGTTGGGGTAAGCGGAGAATGAGACTGGAAGAGAGCTGGAAGGTTCTGAAAGAACAAAACGCAGCTCTTGGTATTTGTTTTTTGTCAGCCAATTCATCCTTAGGTTGGAAAGTTGTGGGTGAGAGTGTCATGACATTTAGAGCAGTGGTTCCCAAACTGGGGGTAAATTACCCCCTTGGGTAATATGCGATTCTTTGAGGGGTAATGTGGAACCAAAACCACAATGTTGTTCTATTTTATTTTATGAGCGATCACTGTGAAATTTTGAGGGTAATTATGACATAACAGCTACCTTGATTTGGGTAACGGCTTGAACAGGTTTGGAAACCACTGATTTAGAGAAGGGTGACTGATAGAGTTTGCATGGCTTGCAAAGTAGGATTCTGCTGGTGCAGTGTAGGCTATCCCTTTTGGAAACAGTGCAAAAACATTAGAAACCGCAAATCAAAATAACCTATTATACAGCAGAACAATGAAGTGGACCACAAAAGCAATAAAAATCCAGTTGTAGGTGTTGGAAAGTTTAATATTCTAGTGCATGGATGTAGAAGCAGGTAAAGTTTTGGGGTGCGAAGGATTTTTGCCTGAATTTCCCCAAACTTGCCCGAAAAGTTTATATGCGACTTTTGCCTATAATGTTTCTCCCACAAAGATCATGAGGACCTTTTTTTGATGTGACCTCCAAAAAAGGTCTTCAGGTATTTTTCTGCAAACGTTGGGCGCCATTTTTTAAGTCAAACAACGTTGAGCGCCATTTTTACCGGGATTTTCAGGGATTTTGCCCTGATTTGCAAAGATTTGCCTTGATTTTTGATAAATCTAAGCTTTTTTGGAGGGCGCTTGCACCCCCGGCTCCTACACCACTATTCCAGTGGTTAATAAAGCTGCCACTGTCAAAGCTTAAAAAAACAGAAATTGTGGTTGCAGCTTCTTTATGGTGCCACTGCACAGCAACTGTTGATGATCTAAGTTAAGTAGTAAAACGCACGGAAAAGGCAGCATATTGATTGTAGTTTTTGTTACAGATAAATTTGGTATATTTTTAGACAAGATTTGGTATATCCTTTGTAACAAGAGCTGGCAACACTGCCAGTAATCACTAACGCAATCGTTTTCGCTAGCACAGTTTTGGACTTGCCGCTGGGCTGTGCAAAACTGGTCTATTTTTGTTACAATTTCATTTTTTAACGCCTGATGGAAGCTTCGAAAGGCAAAGCAGTAGTGAAAATAGGACTGCATTAAATATGGAAAACTTATAACTGAGTGCTGACACAAGATTTTAGAAGCCTTCAAAGCGAAAAACAAGTTTCAGGTCACTGCTGCACGTTAGTCCGCAAGCACAAAGGTGAGTGGATGAGTTAATCTTGTCAGAATTAATACCCCTGCTTGAACCGGCATGCAACGTGTGAAAAGCTATAGCAACATATGTACGATAGCAAACAACTCGCCGCTACATAACAAAAGTGCATTGACCATGCTCCAGTAGCTCAAGGATTTATGACCTAACAATGGAATTGTGCAAAACCTCTCTTCCTCAATAGAGACCACACGTCGCAGCTTAGCATTGAATTACTACGTGGTAGCGCGACGCGCCTCAACAAACCATGCTTTACTCTGCAGTCAGCTCTAACGCAGAAACTTTGTTTTACGCGGTCATGACAATTTTTGCTCAATAGAACGGCTCAATATTTGCAGTCCAAAATGTGAGGGGTACGGTGCCTTTTGCCCCACCTGGCTACGCGCCTGGCAATAGTGGCTGATGGCCATGTGGTTTTGATCCGTTTGTTGCAATTGCAAACCCGTAGACAGCTCACGCCGGCCACGAAAAGATAAAATTGGCATGGTTAGCAAAACGTGCAATCAGCGGCGTAAGGAGGTTAGATGGCGCCCGGGACAAGAAGGAAGTGTTGCGCCCCCATATTTAAACATAAGGTTTTTTGAAAGCAAATGTACTGAAATGAGGAAAGTACCTGTGATATTGTAGAGACTTTTCGGCGCCACCGTAGTGATTCAGCGCCCGGGGAATCATTCCCCCTTGCCCCAACAGTGTTAACCACTAGCGCGTAGCATTCGTTAGGGCAGTGGCCCCCAATCCCCGGGCTACGGACCGGTACCGGGCTGCAAAATTACAAAATGTATACTGATGGTGACACCACTCGCTTTCTCAGTATGTGATTGGTCGATTCTTTCCTCGGAAGCACTGTTGTGTGCATAGAACGAGAGCGTTGCAATGTAAAGCGAGTGCGTTGGTGATGGACCGGAGGTGCGGGCCAGAATTGTAAGTCGGACTGAATTTTTAACGTCCGGCCGGGTTGTCGGGCTGGGCTTGGGTTTTAATTTGTCAAAATTTTTTGGGCCGATTTCCGTACCGCATGCATTTTTTTGAAACGACGGGTACCTCTTTCGCCAGTGACTGTTGAAGCAATTAAGTTGAATAAATCTTCAATAAAATGATTAATTGTGATTTATTTGTCTATGTTTAAAGTCTAGCACCTTGCCTGTGGGAGTGAAGACGTTACACAATACAATTAGTTAGTCTTGTTTACTTTGATACACCACCAATATCCCGCTGTTGCGCATTTCTTGACTCACTCGGTAAATTTTGCTTTCGGGCCTATATCGGACTTCAAAAAGAATTGTCGGGCTAGGACCGGTTCGAGCTTCAGAATAAGGCCCGTTTACATCTCTGCTGTAAACTTTACTGCAGCAGCCTTATCTGATGGTTCAAACTGGTGGACCTACCTTCATTTCAACTGTTTAAAAATTACATCCATCAGAGGTTACTCCCGGGCCGCGGTAAAATGTCAAGCGTTGACTGGTCTGCAGTTCCAAAAAGGTTGGGGACCACTAGCTTTGGGTATATCTTTTAAACAGTTATTGTAGATATAGAGAGCAACCAAGCACTGTTTTCTTAAAATTCCAGCTTTTGAAAGTGTAGCTTAGGCATTGAACGCTTTTGCTTTCAAAGAGGCGCATCAAGCGCCCCGGAGCAGCTGTGAATAGTACCCTCTTATCATCAGAATTATTTTACTCTGTTGCGAAAATTTTGTTGCCCTGTCAGTGCCTTCAATGCTTATGCGTATTGTTTCCTATACCTGGAAAAACATTTGCAAAAATCTGTAAAAAAGGCTACAAACCACAGGTTTTCATTTGATAACTGAGGTGGCAAAATAGTGTCATGACCGCGGAATAGTATTTTAGAACCATGTTGATCCAGGAGCTAAAGGAGCTGCTTTAACTCAGTCCTTATGGATGTGAAGGTAAACAAGGCATGCATTTTGAAACTTAAAGATCACCCATCCGCTCTTTGACTGTGTCGTAACAAGCATGGGCAAGCAGCGCATGCAACGTCTTACTGCAGACCAGCGTTTTCAAACATTTTTGTTCATGCCCTGCATATTGCAGTCAACTTCAAAGTAAGCATATTTGTTCTAGCACAAGCAAATTTCATTACCTACAAAGTAAACGTCTCTTTGTTTAGAGAACAAAATTACAACATTTTTGACAATTGTCCTGATACGAACGTTTTTGACAATTGTCCAACTCCAGCAATATTGTAGCAGAGATCATGGTAGTTTCATTGAGTAAACAAACAATTGATTAAAGCATGAAACGTCACTTATTGTCGAGTAGTAACTTCCGAGGAAAATGTTTTTCTTGCGTAGGTTTGGGACACACTAAGCGAGTTTGTTGGCCGGAAAAAGTCCATAAAAGGGAGAACAAAAATTGGCAATGTACTACTGGTAGCAGTTTTTGAAAGAAGAGAGGGAGATTTTCTGAAATTCGAATGCCGCACGGTATACACAACTTGCCTCTCACCCAAAAACTGTTTCCTCAAACGCAATGACACAAGCTTTATTGTTGCCTGCCACAACCAATGCATGCCAAAATCGATGTATACCAAAGACAAACAAACTTTCAAGGTCATAAACTTGGTATTAGTGGAAACTAAAATATAAAATATCCTGTGACCTTTGCACAATTAAATATGACTTTGTTTGCACGTGCGCTTCTTTCCCGTGCAGTGTGCAAATAGTGTGGATCGACACGGGTTCAGCAACTGAAATAGTCCCAGAACCTTCCTTGCCTGAAACCATGCTTCGCCACTCAAACCTAATGGCAGGCCTGTACAACTCAGAAAGCCCAAAGGGCCAAATTATCAACACAAATTCGCCGCCGGCCGCAGAAGTCTATTTCATTTCGATGTAGAGATTTCGTTGTGGCATGGAAGAAATTCTGGAACGACAATTACTTATTCGAGGTTACACTTTTGTAAAATTTTCAACAATTGAGAAAGTTATCGCGGGCCGCATGCGGCCCTCGGCCCGTGTGTTGCGCAGGCCTGCTATTAGGGTGATAAGGTGACAATTAAACGCACTAGCTTTTCTGTAAGCTTTCGAGAAATCATCCGAATAACCTCTGTTTTCATCTTTTTTTCAATTAGTCAAACTTACCCATATGTTTATTCAAGTAACTTCACCACTCCACAGGTGAAACAAGCAAGGAATCTATCGCAAAATTTGTAATAGGAAATCGATTTCACGTAACACTACGCATGTCAGTCCATACATCTGCAAGCATTTCTAACAGGTGAAACGTTGAAAGGTTAAAACAAGGGGAGAAAAAGCACGCAACCCCAAGAATGTACATTAGTTAATAAATCACACAACACCAAGTACGACAATTAAAACTCGAAATCACGTCTTACACAACTAAATGCATTCACTAGAGCTTCAAAACTTACTGCAAAAGTAGCATGAACTAATTAAATCACAACACAAGCTGCGATAAATAACACTATAAAACTCGACGTTTTCAGATAAATACATTTGAATTCCAAAATTCAAATGAGTTCAATGGAATTTTTAGCAGGAGCGGATCCAGCCAGTAAGTTTAGGATGGGGGCGATTTCAGTAATATTTGGAAGTCAAGTCTCACAACGGATTTGCTGCTGAAACAGAGATGACCTATACTACATAACACTGCTGTGACCAAACATTGGACAGTAAAATGGCCTTGTATTTCGAATGTTTCCCGAGTTGTCCATAAACATGGTGAAAAAAGTTGCTTTCGTAAGTTTCCGGGTTTGAAGCTTGCCTACACGGATTTCAGAATTTCTATGAAATTCAAAATTGTCACTTTCATTTTTTGTAGTGAAATAGAAAAATATATTTTTTGTGATAAAAGTTAGTTTTTTTCTAAATTAGCCTATACCTATATTATAGTCTTTCACAGCTAAGAATCAAACACTAAGATCTTAACAATCGCCTACCAGCTATCATCAGTTCTGCGAAGCAGGGCTATGAAGCAGGAATCGGAACTTAAAATTTCAGGCTCCAGCTCCAGGCATCCAAACCCTGAGCTGCGGCTCCGGCTCCAGAACAATTTGATGGAAAACTAAAAACCATTGTATTGTTTGTACAACTCGCTTGCCCCACAAACTACGTCTGCAGAATCGGAACCCAAATTTCAGACTCCATCACCTTCACAGCCCTGCTGCGAAGTGAATGAAAAGTCATACTGTACAGTCAGGGCCTTTGCGAGAAATTTTATCTGGGGGTACGAAGACCGATAGCGGCTCCCTAGCTTCTGGGTTTCTTGTAAAAACTTGTATAGCTTGCACCTGCAGTAATTAGAACAGATAAAACAACTACCATTCCAAGATTTAAAAATATATTAATTGTGATACTGGCAATTCGCTTGTACACTAGTAATTTTGGGCTTACTACAAAAAACTTAGCGTGTGTACTTTCATCCTCCCGTGCCCCAGTACCTCTCGGGCCCAGATACGATGTACCTCTCGTACACGCCTCTAGTAGGCCATTTATAACGATTTTCCTGCATCCTTGACAATGCTTGCTTTGCCAACAATCTTTCTCGACGATGCTTGTCGTCAACGTCTTTTTTAGTGAGTTTCATTTTGTTTTAATAGGACTAACAAGTGAAAGGATTTCTTTAGTGATGCAAAAGAGTGTGGAAAAACCGCAAGTTTGGCCATAAAATGAGAAAGTATTCCAAAATTCGACTCATCTAAGCCGTTTCTGATATTATTCAGAGAGCATCAGAAATCAGGAATAAATTTTAATGGACAAGAAGAAATTTTTAAACTGCCGAAGTAGTCTTTTTTTATCGTCCAAAAATCCAGCTGATCTTCAGGTAGAAGATAGTAGAAATGTTTGGTCGCATTTATTATTAGGCTCTAACAGGGTTGGCCAAACTGGGGCTCGCGAGCCGCATGCGGCTCTTCGAACCTTTACACGTGGCTCTTTGAGCTTTTCCAAAAGTAGATACTTGTTTTGTATTTTTTATTTCTGTTGCAAAGTGTAAAAATACTGTAAAATGTGGCAGCTAGCGTACCGTACAGTATTACTTTTGCAAGTCATTCAAAAAAGAATTATGATGTCACAGAAACGTAAATTGCAAATAAATTCGTGTTTTTAGATTTTTATGTTGCGGCTCTTTGTAACTTGGCTTTTGCGATTTGCGGCTCATACACAGAGCAGGTTTGCCCACCCCTGGGCTATAATATTTTGTGAGATCTTCAACTGCAGCGGTATCTAAAATACCTAAGCAGGCAAGTGGCATAGACGCCTTCCTCTAATGGAAATCTTTTTTGGTTTGCATACACAGGGCAAACAAGAAATGTAAACACTCGGTTTTAAACCTAGTTTCATCAATTTCTTCAATTGGGGTCTGAGACAGTAACTTGCTACATTTCCCACCCAAATACAAAAAACTGCTGTGAACCCTGCGAAGTTCTTGGTAATGTCATATACAGCCATAATCTCCATTGTACCGTTCAATAAATTTGGAAAGCAGCCAAGCAGAACTGGTTATATTTTGTTTGCATTTGAGTGAGAAACATGAGAAACAAGTGCTACTTGTTAATACTTATGGTGCAACAATCTATTTCCAAAGCTATGAAACGCTTCCTACAGTGCATCGCGAATAGGTAGCCAGCATAACCCACTGCCGACTGAGATAACGGACTCACTTAATTCAACTGATTTTCTTCAATACAATCTGTTCTCCTGCACTTTTTCTCAAAAAAGTAGTTTACACTTTGTGCGACCATCATTGTGCTTGCTCTTGTGAGCTGCCTTGGAACAAATCCGGAGCACAACAACAGCATGTTTATTCGTTTCAGTTACACTGTTTCCTGCTTAAATTTTGGATGACAGCGAAGGAATGACGAACGCACTTGTTAAAACACTATGTAGTTCATCTTTCACGTTTGTTATCTGCATTGCTCTCACAAGTAATCCAACAGCTCTTTGCTGCTTTGCTGACTAAATCGGAGCAAGTATAGCAGAAATCATCGCCACTGCATGTTAAAGCAATGCCTTTTGCTTCGGATATCTAAAAATTTGTAATTGATGTATGGTGTTGCACTCATGATTGCTATTTTCAATGATACGGCCGATCGTTTATTTTTACAGTGAATAGACTTCATGTCCAACCACACAAATTTGCAAACTCAAATCTTTACAAAACTGTCTTTCCGCATATTGTTGCTTTTAAGTATTTTCTACTTTACCATGAACAAACCGGTGAGTTAACCAGCGCAGACTACTAGCAAAAACCACATTTTTCTATTGCAGTGGTGCAGTTGCACAGCCCGTCAGTACCAAAACAGTCGCTGAAAATTTTTCGCTTGGTTAAGATAGACTTGAAAAAAGAGATTCTCAAGAAAAGTTTAAAATACTTGTGCGAGCGATAGACGCAGTAACGCATTTTTCGTTGCATTTACTTCATTATTCACGACAGGCAGACTGTTTCTAAACAATAAAAACAAATGCTCTCTGTATATTTCTGAAAGTATTTTCAAACTTGCAATTGAATAAAAAAAACTTAGCATATACGCAGCATGTTCAAGTGAACCTCTCTTATTTCAAACTTTTGAATAAAGTGTATTGTCTAAAGTTTGTTGCAGATCAGCAGCACATTGTGCCACTGACTGTCAACCTGGTCAGATGTGATTTCGTTCAGCTGACTGCATAGCGGCTTTGCCCTCTGGATTCTCGGCTGTTTGAGGTTATTCAGTCAGGCGTTCTGTAGGCTGTCAATGATTCACTCTCAGTTTGTGTGCTTAACTGAGTTATCACTGACTGTTTTATTTGAACTTGTTCTTCATAAAAGAATGGACAAAAGCAATGACAAAGTACAATGCTGGCCAGGCGCCCGAGTTCTACTTTGGAAACTCTGGCGGTACCTGAACAGACTTCGGACAGGCGTGGCCAGAAGGAAATCGGCCCTCCTGAAATAGGGCTTACTGAAAGGGACTGCCTTGTGCAAGTGTGGCGCTGCGCCAGATACAGTTGACCACTTCTTAAAATTTCCCAAGTTTGCAGTAGGTTATGCACACAGCCAAATACACTACATTCAACCCGCGCTGCAAAAACTGTCATATTAACTTACACTTCAAACTAAAACCGTAGCTACACATGCAGCGAAATATTAAATCTAGCGCTATGTTTGTTGGAAGCATTGAGCGCATTTTTACGCAGCTTTACCGGCAGCGGTAACCTATACTTGCAAGTCCCAACCACTACAGATCTGTCCTTGATGCTGATATTTTTCGCAACTACTGCAGGTTAAAAATAACCTGAGTTAAATCTTTCCTAGCATACTGGTAGTTTACCGCAAGCAAATCATCTACAATCAGCGCAAAACAGTGGGCAATGAAATTACTACAAAAGGAAGAGATCCCGCGCATTTTACTTTGGCGACCACTCACGCCAAAGTAACGAACAGCGGTAAAGCAGTAATGCAGTAGCTCGCTGCCGCGTCGGTTACTTGTTTTCAAAAAATAACGGCTCTACCGCTACCGATACTGGAAAATTAGCTGGTTACAATAGTTCGCTGCTGGCCACTTTGCATAAGTGTCCGTGGACATCAAGTTATTCGATTTGATGCCTTGATTAGAAACAATTTGTATGTGATTGCGTCACGCTGTGCATCTTTACGCAAATTTCATCTGCTCACTTCAATTTTCTGATTAATTTTACAAATCTTCATTGTTCATTTACTGCAGTGGTTTTCAACCTATGGTCGCGAGCCCGTGGGGGTCGTTTGCCTTTTTTCTGTGGCCGCGAGAGCTTCTGATAACAATATTCATAATTTCATGTTTCGTATTTTGAACCACTTTTTGCTGCAACCAAAACAATTGGGTAACCCGGCAAAACTGATAACCTACTTTATCATTTAAAATTGTTTTAAAAGTGATCATGAGCATTACAGACTTTTGAGTGTGATTATGACCATTACCATGGGCGTCCGCAAGGGGGGAAAACGGGCATTCACTCCCCAGAAATTAAGATTAAGAACCAAAAATATCTGGAAATCCTGAAATCGGCAGCTTATTACCCGAATAATTGATTTAATTTTTGCTAGGACAGTTTATTTGCCGGTATGACGCTCACACTGCACGAGCGTCAGGTTCACAGTTACGGTGTCGTGCAGTGATGAGCTTGCAGTTCACTCATGTGCCCTCCTTTGCCTGCAGTGGCAGGTACAAAAGTTGCGAACGGATTGTTCTACTGTTGTTCTTTATTACGTAGCAATGACATGGCAACAAATCTTCAAAGGTTCACTTCGTGTTACGGTAGCAGGCGTTTTGCTTGCATGTTACTGTTGAACGCAGACTTCTTGTCAAGAAATGCAACGAGACAGTGACCGCTGATAGCGGTAAGCCAAGCACATTTATACTGCACTGTGTTAAAGAAGCATGAGTGAATCTGTAGCAATGCTTCCACAGTTTGAAAAATCCATTGTTAATGCGATGTCACCAGTGGCGTAAATAGAGGTATGAGCCAGGGGGTAAAACTTAGCTGAAGGGAGCCCACTGGCGACTGTAAAGGGCCCACTAGACAACACTCAGAAAATATGTAAGAACTGATAGCGAATCCCGATGTAAAATCACCGGAAAATACTCCGAAAAACTTCCGAAAAACGCAAAAAAGCAGCAACGTACTGAAAACCAAAATAATATTAATACCGACATATAAGTTAAGCAGGGGACCGTTTTTCTAATATAGCTTGCCAGGGGAGCGGGGGCTGTTCGCACCCCTGCCCTCCGTCAGCAACGCCACTGACTGTGACCAATGTGCCTGAGTACCAAACTACACTTATGCAGGCTTCTTTTCACGCAGTATAAAAATACGTGACTTGTTAGAATACGTCTATGCAGGTTAGTGTGACTACGTTTGAATTGTTAAGGTTTAGTTCTGACGTCTGAGTAAATAGTGAGCTTTATTTGCTGTGGCAAGTTTTCCTAATTAACTGCTCAATTTTGTAAAGCCTGCGTGCGGTGTTCTAGTTTTATTAAGTTGTCCGTAGTCATGTCAAAATACAGGACTAATTATCTGGTTTACGTGTGATGAGCGTTCACTGTAAAAAATTAGCAAAGGTAAGCATGGTTTTATTGACCGTATTGCACGAGATCCCAGACGTTTGTAGCTCTTGTTTCAAAATGAAGCGGAAAAGTCTTGATTGCAGATCTCGCAACCAGGGGCAGAGCAACCGGGCATTTTCCCCTTCCCGAAATTTTCAAAAGCATTTTCGATTGTTAGGTGGAGCATCAAGCTGCAATCATTTCCACCACCCCCCCACGAAAGTATCAGCTTGGTGCGGCCCTAGTTGCTAGGTAAAATAAAGTCATAATTTGTTGTATAGTTGAAGAGCATGGCAATGCTTCTTTCTCCAAAAGTTAACAGTGCTTATGCTTACTTGATGAGAAGTATCCTTCTTTGACAATCTGCAGATAGCCTGCTGTAGGGATCTTCAAACTACGGCCCGCGGGCCAAATCCGGTCCGCAAAGCCATTTCATCTGGCTCGCGAAGACATTTTCTCAATAATGAGAAAATAATATATTCACGAAAAACATGTTGATTTGGTAGAATGTAGCTTATCTCGAACACGTACATTACTTGTGACTATGATCTCCGCAGGGACGCCGGAACGAGGGTGCATTAAGGGGACAGTGCCCCACTGTCCTTTGAAAGGGGGGGGGCAACGGGGGCACAAGTGCCCTTACACACCAGTATCATAAGTAATTTCATGATTTATCAACTTCAATTAGAAACAAGTTTATTTCAGCTATTAGCGAACACCTAAAATTCAGGAGGGTTTTCTATAATTTCTGTTATTAGTTTTGAGGTCAACATTCTTGTTGAACATGTAAATGCAAAACGAATGACTATTATGGCTATGGGTGTGCTTTTACACTGAACTCAAGCAAACAGTTTTGAACTCGTGGTACGTCAAAACCATGGGTGTCCAGGGGCGAATCCAGGAGGGGCGATTGAGGCGATCGCTCCCCATAAACCTACGAAATAACCGATTTGCCATGATTGTGTACAATTCCGAAAACAGCATTTGCAATACAAGGCCATTTTGTCATCCATTGTTTTGTCACAGAAGTGTTGTGAAGTACACTTCATCTCTCTTAGAGTAGTGAACCGGTAATGAGACGTGGCTAACAAATATAACTGCAATCGCCCCCTTAAGCTCATTGGCTGGATCTGCCCCCACCAAATTTTTGGCCTGGCTACGCTACTTGTTGCAGGGGCAAGTTGCCAAACTTGCGAGTGGATTTTTTTACTGTTGGTTTTTATCGTGTAATATTAACACGGCAACAAATCTTCAAATGTTCACTTCAAGTTACAATATTAGGCGTTTTGTTGCATGTTGCTCTTGAATGCACACATCTTGGCAGGTAAAGAATTGAAACAGTGACTGCTGATAGCTGCAAGCAGGGACGTCGGAGAGCGGTGGCACTGAATCCCTGACCTTTCAAACGAGGGACAACAGGGGCAAAGGTGTCTTTTCATAAGTTGTTTTATGATTTACCAAGATCGAATTGAAACAAGTTGTCTCTAATTTGTTTTATTATTTTTGAAGTCAACATTATTGGTGTGACTGTAGCAAGCATAACTGGCAGGCCCTAACCAGATTGGGACACCAGGGGAGGCGAAGAGTTTACTGAGAGGGACCCAAATTTTTTAAACTATGTCCAACACATTTTTCCAGGGAGGGGCAAAATTTTTTTCAGGGGAGACTAAGCCCCTTGCGCCCCTCCTAGTCACGGGCTTGATAATTGGTAACGATGTTTTTTGTTTTTCATAAGTTTCCACTGCCCTCAACTTTTTTTCTGCCCCCTCTGCCCTTCCGACGTTCCGGTGTCCCTGGATGTCCGGCCCTCGAACCCTTGAATAATACCTTGTGTGGCTCTCAGACATAAAAGTTTAGAGACCCCTGGCCTACTGTGAAAATTATTGTTGTATACCTGGGTCCTGGGTATCGCTGCCAACCAAGCGCATTTTTGTGATTGTTACCGTAACATGGGTTGTTTTCTTTGTGGCGTAGAAAGGGCAAAGTGTCATGTGGTCCATTTACACTGCATTATCAGCAACTTGAAGATTATAAGCAAAATGTTGACGTTTCCCCCCCTGGAAAATTTTCTGCGGACGTCCATAACCATTACAGTACTGTTGCGTTTGGCAATGAACACATGACTTTTTGACGTAAGAATGTGCTGTGTTTGTAAATTACATATATGAATGCGGTAACTGACTTAGGAGTTATTGTAGTTTTCAATGAATTCTGCTGTGGAGCGATTCACATACGGCACGGGTCTCTCTCATTGGTGCTGCCATGAGCATGAATTTAATAAAGTCATTTTTTAGTTATTGCGACTTTTATTGTGCAAACACAGTACAACTGCATTACATATGCCTGACTGGAAATTTTCGGAAGGGGAGCGTTAGGGTAAATTGGGTTGCAAAATGGGTCGCCGCATGAAAAAGGTTGAAAAGCACTAATCCACTGCTGGGTAATGTTTATGTATGGTGATGTATAACTGCAGTACTTTCTGGTGCATCATTTTCAGTTAGTGTTCATTTTCGATTTTGACTACGTGTACCAACAAACACCAATACTGTATAGTATTCAGGGCCTATGAGAAAGGGGCTCCAGCCGATACATCCTTCCGGGTCCCGACAGCTACGGAGGGTCCCGAGACTGAACGAACATTTGAGTGTTTGTTAATAACAAGCTCGAAATAATGTAGCGAAATTAATCCTGGTGATAAAACTGGTTTGGTCTAAAGCAGTGGTTCTTAACCTGGTGTACATTTACCCCTGGGTGTAAATTTCATCTTTCAAGGGGGTAAATTTACTGAACCATAGATTGCAGCCAATGCAAATTTTGATAAATCATTCTAAGCTGTAGAATTTTGTTACTTCCATATTTTCAATAAATGAGCAGATTTACCACCACTGAATGTACTGGGGTAAATCTGGTAACCTTGTTTGACAAAAAGGGTAAGATACGTAAAAAAGGTTAAGAACCACTGGTCTAACGGATTTGGTGAGCTAGTGTGATGAATTCCCTGCTCAGGAACCGTGGGAGCTCCACCAGGCCCGTAGCCACGTTTTAAGATTTGGGGGGTCACAATACATTTTTAGGGTGGCAATATTTTGGTTTTATTGGATGTTTAAAACAAATTATTTTATTAATTTTCAGCGATTAACTGGGCAGCATATTGCCAGTTGTCTGTTTTCAGTCTGATCCCATAAGATTTGTGATTATGCCGGTATGCTATGTGTCGTGGGTAGCCAAGAGGGGACGAATACTCCAGCGCCTTTCTCAAATTTTCAAAAACGATTTCTTTTTTCGGAAAAAATATCCGCATAAAACTAACACATTTGTTTAGTTATGCGCTTTTCTCCGGAAACAACAAAGAAAACCAACATGAAAAAAATTCGCCTATGTTTTAAGATATTTTTCTGACAACGCGCCAGAGCTTGTTGCGTGTTTGTCGCTTTAGACTCAGTACAAACTTTGTTTGATGTTTGCCTGATGCACTGTCAACTTATTTGGAAAAACATCACAATATTTTGTCATCAACAACAAAACTGAACCAATTTTATTCGTATCAGCATTTAAAGTGAAGACACGGGTGCAAAAGAAACTCCGCGTAATTCCTCAAAAGAGCTACAATGCACGAGATCATATATAATAAATACATACATTCTATTGGTCACTGAAACAATCAATCAACCCTTCCCATTAACAGCTCAAAGTTGAACTATGTCAGGGATGTAGTGCTAACAAGAAGGTGTGGGAATGCATCCAAAAAAATAGCCACTTTGAACAGCTTCAAACTCATTTTTAAAACAAAACGTGAAAAAGGTGTGGGAACGCAGTTCTCACGCTTTCCCGCCCGACTACACCCCTGGACCATGTACTCTAGCATGTAGACGTTCTACCTTATATCAACACTCGCAGTTTTTAAAACGTCTTTTGGTACAACGAAAAACGAAAACATGACAGAAGCAAGAAAAGAAATTTGAGCGTAAACTGCCACAAAAGCTGTAGTTCTGACACCTGCTACATGGCATAATCGTCGTCGTCAACTCCCGCTCGTGTCCGAGCACAGGATTCGTTTGCAATCAGGGCTTGGCCATCTGTGATTGATGATGATGGCGGATGTGACTTTGAAGGCCCAACCTGTGATGGAATAGGCGTTGGCAGTGGTCACATGGTATAGAGCAGGGGTGGTCAAACTACGGCCCGCCGGCACTTGCAGAAACTACTACGGATGTAGAATATTATGAAACATTTACTATTTTCATAAAATCTCAGAATTTTATTAAAATAGTTTATGTTTCAGTTCTAACTATAACTGTATAAATAGCATTAAACGTACCGAATGTGAAATGCAAAAATTGTTTGTAATATGAATATCTGGGTATTTACACACTGAAAAAAATTCCCTACTTTGTAATGAGAGTGTGCGGCCCTCGGCTGCAACATTTTTTTAATGTGGCCCTCCGTCCAAAAACTTTGCCCAACCCTGGTATAGAGGAGGGGAATGTGGTTGGTTCTGTTTTTCGTGTCTTCGTTTTTGTCTGTCTTCGTCCTGTTGTTTCCTGGCTGTCTCGAATGACTCTACACCATCCCTGATTTTTCTTCTCCAAGCTGCCCTGTCATTGGCAAGGTGTTCCCAAGACTGTATGTTTATACCAGCTTGTTTCAAGGAGCATTTTAACTGGTCTTTATACCACAGCTTTGGTCTCCCATGGGGTCTTGTTCCTTCATTTAGTTCGCCGTAGAGCATGATTCGAGGCAGTCTGGAGGGGCCCATCCGTACGACATATCCTGCCCAGCGGAGACGGTGTTGCAGGATGGTGGCTTCCACACTAGGCAACCGAGCACGTTTGAGGATTTCATTGTTTGAAAGTCGCATCTCCCATCGAGTGTTGAGCAGTTGCCTTAACTTTCTCTGTTGGAAGCTTTCAAGGCGTTTGATGTCACGACTGTACAAGCTCCAAGTTTCACAGGCATAGNGAAGGGTAGAAATAGCATAATAGATGAATAATAAACATGGAGGAGGACATAGCATAATAGATNAATAATAAACATGGAGGCACTTGCAGTGTCAAGAGAATACTTTAAACATGNAGTCGTCGAGATTTGGTCGAAAATTCAGAAACGATGTCATCATTTGCCACAGCAGCTATTTCTTTTTTTCAAACCCTAAGAAAACCAGCTGACATTTATACGGTCGCAGGGGTGTAACAAGGGGGGAACAATTCCCCGGGCGCCGAATCACTACGAGGAGCGCCGAATGACTGCAGGGGCGCCAAAAAGTCCAAACAATNTCACAAGTATTTTCTTCAATACAGTACATTTGCTTCCTAAAGACCTCAAATTCGAACATGTTGGTGCCAACCTTGCTTCTTGCCCCGGGCGCTGTCTAACCTCGTTACTCCCTTGTACGGTCCTGTGCCAAGCACCTGCGATAAGGTGTGAGTAACCTCACCACACTGGAGAAGCGCGACTGTCGAAACTCATACAGTTAAGCCCACGCTCAGCAGCAAATATATGGTGGGAAAAACTGCTTTGTACTTTCAAAACAATTTCAAAAAGTGGTCCAAATTCATACGGATGTTTTCATTCCAAAGTATACCAGGAAGCTTTGATGAGACAATGCTTTTCACAATAGCAGTTTCAGCATCGAGAAGATCTTCACTGATACTTTTGGTAGTTAAATTGACTAAAGAACAAAGAGGTTGTAATTCTTCCTTGTCGAGAAAGCAGTTCGATGCTGGTAAAAGAGCATGCAAAGATTTGATGAGAGAGACATATTAGACTCCGAAAACTGTTTACTGAATTCGCTCTGAGTAGTGTCTATGATTTCAAAGTGAGATGCTTTCAACTTCAAACTCTCACTTTCACTGTGAATTCCGATGTGTTTTGTTGTGAATGGCGTACTCTCTGAATCGAGATGAAACTGACGTTTTTCGCTTGTTCAGATGGTGGGATGTAGTTTCGCTTGTTTAGAAGGTGGGATAACTGTAGCTTGCTTGCGCCACACACTAAGTACGGAATGCGCGCTAGCTAGATTTTATGCTGACTTATGCTACTCCAGGGGTCTCCAACCTTTCTCTGACCATGTACCCCTTCAGCATTTCGACAGATGAACGTGTACCCCTACAATTTCTTATGACAAATATTTTAGCATGATTAATCACAGATATATTTAACAATAGGCATATAACGGCTTTTGAGAACGATATTCACCGATACCTATCCAATGATAGCAAATCAAACATACGTAACTATATATTTCGCTTCTATTGCTAACCTCAAATGTACCCCTTCGGACAGGCAAATGTACCCCCAGGGGTACATGTACCCCAGGTTGGGAACCTCTGTGCTAGTCAGTGCTACAGTGATCCATTCACATGCTCAAGCATTTCTACGTCAGACGCAGAATTCCGTAACGTTTTTTGATCAACTTCTAATTTGCGTACATTATCCTACTGGGTTTGGTTTGACTATTACAAGAAGTTCTGTTTGACTACAAGCAAGCCTAACACCAGACCAATGTTCCCTCTTAGATGCGCAACTGCGCAGTACCACCAAATCATTTGCGCAGTGAAATCTGATTCTCGTGCACTTGCAACATTCTTAATTTAAACATTGGAAAACCAAGAAAGCAAGATGCTATTTGAAATAAATGTGTAGGCCCTACTTTGTTCGTATTTTCATAAGATTTCATGCTTATCTTAAATTCTAATAATTCACGGAAATTGTAATTTATTTAGAATTCTGGCAACTCAGCCAGACTTGCCAGAATTTTCTTAGAGAGAACGCTGGCTAAGACTTTATATTATGCTGTAGCATTACCATATCCGGCTAGCTAGTGCCATGGCGATCGCGCTAACAGAGAGGCTGCAGAAACGGTTTCGAAGGACTGTATCCAGTGACTGTGACGTCATAAATCGAAATTGTTACCAGCGTGAACATCCCTTAATAAAATTTATTTTGTAACAGTGAGGTTACCTTTTAACGCAACATGTGGTGATGTTGCGAGTTGGCGTAACGATCGAACAAATTGAATACAAGCATTTGCAAAATTTATTAATTTTTCGAGTTTGAATCATTTGGGGGTGCACAACAAAAATTTGGGGTGCCACTGCCCCCAGTGGCTACGGACCTGTCTTCCACTACCCAGAGGCATTTTCTTTTGTTAATTTCACATACTTAGAAAAATGTTAGAAACCTGTGAAACCTGTTACTTTTCCTGATTTTCAGAGACAAATGGAATAGTGCCCGAGTTATTTTACAAAAATGCCCCTGAAAGCCTACATATAGGATGTATGGGTACTACACTATCCAGGGTTACCTGATGTGTAGGCAATTTTGGACACCTTTCTAAGTTAACATTTCAATGCCATTTCAAGTGCAAAATGTGTTTGGCCAGATATGACCACCAATACCTTGTATGTGATGAGTGTTTAGCTCAATTTGATTGGTTGTTTCAAAAGTTTGACATGAAAGCAGTGCTTTTCTGAGAGAATAGCATATACAAAGATCAATGACAACACACCGGAGTGCATTCGACATGACAGAATTTTCAACAATTGTAAACGGCCGCAGTTTATCCATTTGCTTTTTCTCCCTCATATCAAACATTCTGTCTTACAAGTCTTTAATTTCAATGCTGAGAGAAGAGGTGAACGCAGTTTATTCAAACATATAAAACTGTGTGGCGATTGTCTGTTAATGTTCAAGTGCTTTCGATTTGCGGAAAGATTAGACAAGTCATTACCCGAGCGCATGTTTCGGTTTTACTTCTCCTTGCTTTGATGTGTAAGCGCCCTGCAGAGCAGCGCTTACATTGAGAGCGCAAGGAGAAGCGCATACCCGGCCAAAGCATAACATCCTCGATAATGAAATCACTATCGGAAGCTTCCTTTAACTTAATGGGTTGAGGCGAAGTAAAAGATGTGCGTCACAATTTTCTTCATTGTACGTTAAAACTTCACCTGTGCCAAGTGATGCGTGAAAAAAACTCGAAAGCGGCAGAAGTGCAAAAGTTTCGCGACGAACGCGACCGGATCGCCGCCGCGCTTGAAATGCAAATCAAGAAAGAGAAGTCCTGCAACCAAATACTGAAGGTGAACACTGGTTCGGCAGGAATTCCTGTAACCGCTGGTGATAGATTATGACCAATGTTGTGGTTTTGCAAAAAGCGTAAATATCGTGTGTAAATTCATAAAATCAGTTCCCCTGTTTTGTAAAGAAGGAAAGAGCCTTTGACTGAATAAGCACTTCAGTGATATCGTACCCTTGCATGGAAAACTGACAGAGTAAATCACGGGTGACCTAACTTTTTGACCCGAAGGCCGAATTCGCTACTGCCTGGCCTCCGGAGGGCCGAATACAGTGCGATTTATGTGATAGGCAGCAGCCAATG
>JGI24021J15306_10000905_pt1 | contig 26466 bp, 10 predicted proteins | sample Ectturendosymbi1_FD_15306 | JGI IMG/M metagenome (IMG submission 15306) | reverse complement strand
TATTTTTGAGCAACTTGCGCTTGCCCTGAAAACAGAGTTTGCCCTGAATTAACTGCATTGAATATACATTTTTTATCATTCAGGATTTTTGAGAAACTTGCGCTTGACCTGAAAACAGAGTTTGCCCTGAAATTTTTCAAGATAGGGGGGGCGGCCGCCCTCCCCGATCCCCCACCTCATACGCCTATGTGCATAGGTAAGGAAAATTGGATACTCTGAACGAAACGAAGTTTCAGTTCGATTCTAATCACAGGCAAATGAACGATCAGGACGTTGCCGTGGGAAAGAGAAAAAGAGATACCTTAAACATTGCATTCAACTGCTACATTAAGACGTACTGTGCAGTGAATGCGTTGGAATTCGGTGGTAATTTTTTTATTCTATTTAAAACAAGCTTGTTTTCTGGCAGGACCATCATCCGGGGAATGGTTGTGTAGAGTCCGGCTAGTAACATACAACAATGGGGTAAGCCGCACGATCTTGTTGCTAAGCCTGCAAAGAAAATGTTAAAGGTCTGGAAACACCTTTATCAAACAGCACGTTTAAAAACCGTTGGAACACTATGTCACTATTCGAGGTGCTATACGGTCAAACGACATTGTTGATCCAAAAGGGGACGCGGATGAAAAGAGTTTTCCTTCACTGTAGTCTGTTGCAGCTGTTTAATTTCATATCAGGATTTAACTAGTACGAGTATTTCTCTTGAAAGGCCTGCAACTAGGGGGACAAACATGGAAATCTCCCCCACTCGAAGCTTTGAAGAACATTTTGAAAACGCCAATAATTTTTTTAGTTATTGGGTATAACAAGTTACAATAATTCCCCTCCCAAAAAGATTTCAGCTGGTTGTGGCACTACCGCTTGAGCTATTCTAGACCATGGGTTTCTAATCGGGAACAAATTAACATCCAAGGGTTATATTTAATGGATTATGATTTGTAGTAAACATGTATTTTTCAAACATAAATCACTGGAAATGTTACACTGGATTATTACTCCAAATTACGTTCAACGTTAACGTTTCATGGATATATGAAGAAATTCAAAAAGTATAGCATTGTTGGACGTAAATTTTGATCTTGACAGTTTTAGGGTCAAACGATAAAAAAAGGTTAAAACGCTTTGATCCAGACTGAGTTTTTACCATTTGTGTAAAATGGACCGAATAAGTCTGGAAACATATTGCATGAACGTCTTTTTTCAACAAGAATCAACATCTTTATGTAAGAAAAATAGCATTACACATTACGTTCATGTGGTACCCATTGCCCCACCAATCACACTTGAGAAAATATTGAGATATCGATGTAATGAAAAGGTTATTGACTTTTACATTATCCTTTATTGACTGAACTATTTTGTCACTACAGTTAACACTACGTTGCTTCCCCAGCCCGCCATCACAACTTCAAATTCGTTTGGGAGATCCACAGAATAAAGATTACAGTTTGCTATTTTATGATTGCGATCACTGCAGATAAAACAATATTGGCTGCATTTGCATCTGCATGGAACAGAACTGAAAAATCCGTTGCTATTGCAATTACGAAATTTTTTAAGTGATAGCTCATCATTACTTTTCGATGTTCTGCGCCACTAGCAAAACTGCAGCACCTATCTTTGCCATTTTCTTTGAATTCCAAAGTTTGCTCTGAAGAGCGCCGCGTACGAACGGTCTATTGGACTGGAAAAAATCCTGTCCACACAAACAGATAAACAGCTTAAAAACCACAAAATTCGACTGTATGTATGGAGCAAAATGTTTGCAGAAAAAGAAAAAGATTCAGCATTTTGCGTCCTGAACTAAATCGTAACGTTTCAAACTTGTCCTGGTATGCGAGATGCAGCACCCCACAGGCCCTCTGCTGATAATACGATTAGCAGAAAGTAGAGGCACACGCGAACTAAGCTGCTGGTATGCCTTTTATCAAGCCGCTTGAAGCCTTGCAAAACAATGCTATGCCCTTGTTCGGCCGGGACAAGGGGCTTTAAGCGTCATAACATTGGGGCTTTAAGCGTCATTGGGGCTTTAAGCGTCATAACATATGGTTTAAAATCGTTGCGCCCATTACAAGGTCGCCCGAAGAAATCAAGAGCTCGCAGTCAGAAGTTTCTTTTTTGTATCCGGAACGTATAGACAGACAGGATGAGTGGTGGTGTACTGGAGGTCCACTACTTGCTAGAGACACACACCTAAGTACGAAACTTGATTACGTAATTCGTTAATGCCGTGAAGCAAAGTGTTAAGGCTCTGACGTGTTATGAAGAAGATGTAGTACCCCGAGCTCATAAACAGGTCTTCGATGATGCAGATTGTCCGTTGCAGTTGCTCCGGTAAGGACACGCTCAGCGGACAGGAAGAAACAATTAGCGAACTGTCTTGTCGACAATATAAAAGTTACCATCACACAACTTGGTCATGATCACAAAATCTGAAAGGTTTTAGAGGAGGGTAAAAGCGTTTTTGCAATGGAACCTTCAGTAGGCTGATTTTCAAACTACTTTTTTTTCAAGAGAGCAAAGCCAACCAAGGGCGTACGCAAGGGGGGGTTGGGGTTACCCCCCCTCCCCCTTGAGCTTGATATTTTACAAAAACTTTATTATAAAGGAATGTATAGGGCTTGATTTTTACAAAAATAAGGGGAGTGCGTGTAGAAGATTATGCCTATTATGTCAACAAACTTCGCTTGAAAATATGAATATAACGTCATATTTTGACGTCACAAAAAGCGCACACCAAATACAAATGACCACCATATGCCAGTGAATGAACCCCCCCCCATGAAAGGTTTCTGCGTACGCCACTGAAGCCAACCACGCAACTTACTACATCATTGAGCAACAGTTCAAACCCCACATCTGTCTGCCTCTTGAATGCTTCAGTGCACTGAAGTTGTAGAACCATGCCGTCGTTGACGCTTAAATTTTTGAAAAGGAGTTTAAGCAGTTCAAAATCCTTTACGTTTTGTTATCCATTTACGAGCCATGCATAACCATAGCGCTCTCACCCAAACACGGAAACATCGTGAGCAGTCAAATGCTCATACGTTGGCAAAAAATATGAGTCATTCATTGATAGGTGCAAACGGATCAAATTAAAACCGATCCTATACCAGAAGCTGGCTCATTTGCTCCGCAGTATAGCACTTGATCTCATACCGAGAGAGATAAAGTTTCAGCAAGTATTTCTTATACAGCACTGGAGCCACAAGTGGCTGATCTGCGACTTCCATCTCCGACATCTCTCCCCTGAAGACCACGCCAGTTACTGACGTAGCAAATGTTACAGTTGTGCCAAATCATAATGATCAAGAGTGGAAGTCTTTCATTCTCTGTTCTGGAAATGGCGAGCACATGATAGAAAGCAAGCAACGCATGTTTTATTTTCCTGAAAGTCGCCAGGAATAAAATCGAGTGCTCCTGCTTTGGGCAACTTCAGAAAAATTTTGCTTCCTCTTTCATTATTTATTTCATACTGATATGATTGCTCTTGATACTTTGCAATAGACTGTTGCCAGAACATGGCTATAAGACAGCAGACATATCACAATGTGAGAAAGTGTTGGCGAGTCTCGACTATTTTTTCAACATTTCGGAACGCCAACCGCTTTGGTAGTTTCGCGCTGTTTGGTGGCTAGCCATTTGTGGGAATTCGTCCTGGCATTGGCCAACAACTACTCGGTAAATAAGAACCAACATGAAGTTAACGATCCTGATGACTTTCTACACTGTAGTTCGGGTATCGATTTCAAGAAAAGTGTCAAAGATTCAAAGTTTTTCTAGCAGAGCCATTTAATACCAGAGCTGGAGGCAGGTGCGGATCCAGAGGGGCGATAAAGGCCATCACTCCCCCTGAAACCTACAAACGTAACTTTTTTCACCATGATTTTGTACAATTCGGAAAACAGCATTCGCGATGCAAGGCTATTTGCCGTCCATTTGTTGTCACAGCAGTGTTGTGAACTACACTTCATCTCTCTTACAGTAGTGAACCCGTAGTGAGACTTGACTACCAAGTATTACTGAAATCCCCCTCCGTAAGCTGGATTCGGGTATAGAGGGAAGGGGGGCTATATAGAGGGGCGGCTGAATGCGGTCCTGGCTGCAGATGCCCGTACATTAGGCTAGCGTTAGAAAAATTCAGAACAAAACTCCCGGATTAAAAAAAATGAAAAAATTTGGAAACATGCTGCCGAAACCCATGTTTCTGCAAGAAAAGCAGATAGAAAAAGCAGGTGTCCACCAGTTCCCCATGTCTACTTTTCAAAAATATGAACAGAGAAAATTTACCTGTATCGTTTGACTGTTCCCAGCGGTGTGGTTTACTTCTTGTTTCACCTTGTATTTGATCTGCGGCATTGCAAGCAACGGAGCGATAAATGATCGCTCGGTTGAGCGTGTTTGTTGTTGGCAGCACGCACTTGTTCTGCAGCCACAGAAGTTTTCGGTTCAGGTGGGTGTTTACACTTTTGACACAAGACAGATGTTTTTTGTGTCGAGGGGTTCAAAGCATAACTGCAAGGTGGGTTTGAACAGGAGCCTGTTGAAAACAAGACAGTGATCGCAAACCATTCTTGACGTGCTGTGCGCTGTCCTTGTTGTGCTGAGATCGTCACACTCAGACCAGAACGTTCCAACCAGAGGCGAAGTTTCATTTTCGGGGTCCTAGGCTATTTTAAATTGGGGGCCCTCGTGGAAGGCAGTGGTGGCTGTAATCCGCTTTTGTCCTAAAATTTTTGAATCCGGATTCGCGACCAAAAAATTTTCAAATTTTAGAATCGACTCCTGTTCAGATTCCGGCTGCCACTGATGTAACCGAAATTTAGCAACGTTTTTGCTTAAAAAATGCCATATTTGAAAACTACCCTCAAATGCACATTTCGACATTCTCAAGCTAATTCAAGTAATCCTACTGTAGATCCATCATTATCCTGATTACTTTGAAACAAGAAGCAAGTTACACGCGAAGCTCAGTTTGTTAACGAACATGCATATTGTTTCAACAAATTTCGCGAAAACGTTATTTAGGAAACATGAGCATGACGTTAAATTGTGACGTCACAAACAGCGCACACCAGATACAAACAACCACCATATGCCACTGAATGAATCCCCCCCATGAAAATTTTCTGCGTGTGCTACTGTCAAGACATGCGTCTAGTTCAACGGTAGTTAAAATCGTTTTCTGTGCATTGAGCAGTGGAAAGGAATGGCCCAAGATTACTACAAAACAATTGATGTCAAAGAACATCCCAGCTTAACATGCGCGGTACAGTCAACATTTTGCTCCATTTGCATACAGTCAACATTTTGCTCCATTGAATATCTGCAGCCTTGGCTGCAGTGCAGGCTAGTCTTGTGTTTTCCCCGTATCTACCCATAAAAAGCAACAAGAGGGAGACCTAGGCTGAACGAAAGTGCAGTACCTCACTGGCCTCGCGTAATCTGAAAACTGGATTCAGGCCTTTTTTTACACACATTATACGTAACAATGACCAATTTAACGCCATAAAAAGAGAATGCTCATCATCATTCACTTCAGCCCTTTGAGTCGCGCTCATTCTTCCACTGACATCTTTGTCATCGGCACAGTAAAAAAACGTGCGTTGAACCAAAACAAAAAATTCAAATAAATTCCTTACAAAATGGCTAGAGATTGCGCTTACTCCCAAAATTTTGGGGCCCCTGGAATTTGGGGTCCCTAGGCTTAAGCCTTTTTAGCCTGATGGCAAATCGGCGCCTGGTTCCTACACCTGACAAAGCCAAATGTTAGAGAGGTCTTTACAATATTGGGAGAAACGTAAAAGTGTTTCTGTTGACAAACCTGTTGTTGTGATTTTAAAATTCTGTGGTATTGCCTCTAGTATTCTCGAAGACAAAACTTACTGTTGAGCGTTTGAGGTTGACATTCGGAACATTTCGGAATGAAAAACGTTTGCGTGTTTTCTCTATTTTTGTTTTTTTTCTTTTGCCTTTGCAAGCATTCTCCTCTCATCGCAAATTTCTGCAAGTTCCTACGTCTTTCGAATTGCACTTGTACGCATACATACTGCCTCGTTTAGTTTTTTGTAGCCACCAATATATTACGCAGGAAAGGAAAGCCTTTGCGATGCAAACATGTGTACCAAGTCCGGCGGTGTAGGCTCAGCATCTTTTGCAAGCTTTGGGCAAAGAAAAAAAGGAAAAGGAAAACCAAAAGGCAGTAGTTAATGAGTAAAGTGTAATTGGCATTGACTAAAGTATATGTACTTCGCCTCGAGTTCGCGGTCAAAATTCGCTACTTCGAGACTTCCGAAAAACTTTCTACGCTTTTCTACGTCTCTCAATCTTTGCGTAGGCGCATTTTTGAAGTGGTAAGCACTTGAAGAAAGATGTAATGTGACGTAAATTAGCCACCAGCATACTGCATGTCAAAAAATTCGCAGGTATTCTTTTTGTCAAGACTGCAATGAAGTATTGAAGTTAGGCTAAGACTTGGAAGATTTTTTTATTTTTTCATGAGATTTGTTTCTATTTTTCATGATAAGCAAACGCTGTTGCCTTTTCGCTACAGACTGTCGCCAATTTAAAGCATTTTCTATTTCCAGTACCGTTTTTCACAATTGCCCGCGGAGCCAGAACGGCCGAGACAATGAACATCAAAGGCGAGCGGTTTATGCTTGGCTTCGCCCAGCTGCGCGCACCGACATAGTTTCATTAACTGGCCGTATGAAAACGGCCCGGTCCCAGCTCGCAATGGGCAGTATCGACAAGAATGTGCTACACTTCGCCTATATTGGACTTAAAGCAAGAAATGGAATCCGAAAATGTCGGCAAAGGAAATGGTCCACCTGTGCGGCGGTGTTTATTTCACAAAAGGGCCGGTTCCTTCTCCGTCTGCGGACAAGAGGGTCATTTGCAACAGGAGATGGCATCAATCGGTGACAAAACTGTTTTTCAACTCTGACGCCTGGGCCACCACGGTAGATCGAGGAGTGCGAACATAATTAAGGCCGATACTAATGACTCTTTGTTTATAATAATTAATCCGGAGTAGCGGGTGGAAGCTTTTCAAGGCAGCAACAGAGACGAAGACAGCATTGGTACCTGCACCGCTCCGAGATTCGCTAAGCGAGCACAACTGCGCAGTACCACCAGACCTTTTGCGCAGTGAAATCTCATTCTAGGCGACTTGCAAAATTCCAGCTACCTACGAAACTTAAGCAGTAAAGCTGGACAAAGTGTATAACCATTGGAAAAGCACGGAAACAAGAAACTATATGTATTAAATATGTACTTCGTTCGTATTTTGATAAGATTTTATACTTATTCTAACAATTCACGAAGTTTATGATTTATTTAGAACTCTGCTAGCTTAGCCTTAAAATATTCATGTTCAACACTAAAATAAACATTTTCTCAGTGTAAAAATTGCTTAGAAGGAACATACTAAGCGAGCCTCGGGGATTTTGCCGCAAAACTCCACATCGTTTTCAAAGTTTCCGACTGCAAGTGAAGAAGTGTTTTGAGGAAAAATTCACGCAATTAATGCTGTTCTATGAACACTCTAACTTGTCGAACTTTTACAGGCTTTTTTGAAGTCCATTTCTGACTTGAACACAAACAGTTTGGCCTGTATTTTTAACGTACACTTTGTTTTACATCACCGACTTCTCAAAACCGTTGTACTAGCTATCATATACTTGACCGTTCCGAAAAAAACATTCAGGCAGTCATGGACCGTCTTGCCTTATTTTTCCTCATAGCGTTGTTAGATTACCGCTTAAATAGCTCCATATCGTCAGTCACAGGAATTCACAGGAAGATCTTCGACGCTTCTTTTTTCACAAAAGAACTGTACAAAATACAAACGTTTTGTCCTGATCAAAAGAACCGAAGTGCATATTTTGTATAAAAATACGAATTCACCCTCCTGGGCGAAGTAAGCCTACCACAAGGCCTTCTTGCTTGATAACTCTTTGATCAAAGCTGCACTGTTTCTTACACTCACCCCCCGGTAATAAAAAAGAAAAAATCGTCCTTATAGTGGTTGCAGTCCATCGGCAAACACTGAGTTACACAAAAGCTGTGCCCGCACGCAGACAATTTAATTTTACATCAGGTCACTCGAAACAACGCACCTATAATCTCTACACAGCAGTCCTTATATTGTAAACAAAGACTTTTCAGACCTTGCCCAGTTGCACAAGGCAGTCACGTCTTTTTGTCACGTCACTCGTCAGCATCATTTCAACAGGTGTGAAACTGCGAGCGTCGGAAGCGACGACTGCGTTTACCTCAAAACAAGCTTTGAAATCTTTTTAAAAGCCTGGAGTCTCCTTCACAAGATTTCGTGATCCGATTAGTGCTAGAAGTAGGTTTGGAACGTGACCACAACGCCGTATATCAGCGGGTGGCCGGTAGGAGATGGAATGTGAAACTCTAAACAAATCAGGGGATGACAGATATTCTACGCCTCCGTTGCACATCTGGTTGGAACCCATCTACGAGTAATGATTTTGAAAAGCGCAATTGAAAGAGAGCATGGGATAATGCTGAAAATCATGTCTAATGTACTAAAATAAAATTGTTGGTCTTCAGGTCTATTGCTGACATATAGCTATAGCCACCGGAATCACGTGTTGTCCAGCCCTTTACAAGTGTTCTAATGTAAATGTCACAGAACGTCAGCAATTGTTTTAGATCAACCTATGGTGTCCGTGTACGCTGTGGCGCGGACAGGACAGTCCGGGGTTCTGGGATCGTGTCCCGGTTTCCTGTTTGCTCGTACCAGAAAAGCAGATTGGCTGCTGGCGACAGGGCAAAGTAAGCGTTGCGAAGAACAATGATAAAAAGTGCCTTGAAAATTTATATTTCTTTTTGGCAAACAACGATCTCGTTTTTTGCTCTCCATTTAACTTCTAACGAGGTTTCACGCAACTTATAACGAAATTTTCCCAGGAAATGAAAACACTCAACACTTTCTCGTAAAACGAAACACACTCAATTTGCAATCACTCTCATTCGAACACTTATCAGCCAAAACTTGTAACCGACTCGGTTTGGAAAATAAAGCTATTCAAGCAGATAAATTAAATCTTCTGGCGATTTTTTTTATTATTAGCCGACGTTTTTTATTATTAGCCGAAATAAAGCTATTTTTAACCTTGTGCTGACGTTTTGGCAGAAATCTTACGACTCGGGATTAAGATGTAGACTACTGCACTGCTGAATGACTCTAAACGCCCAGAGTCTATTTTGCAAGATGAATGGCTCCACTTGGTTTGAACAAATACAGTAGTTTTCCCACAAAATCTTGACTTGGCTCAAGTGAGCAAAGCCAGAAAATAGTAATGACGTGCCGACTTCTTTCTGTGGAAAAAATTACTGAATTAGTTTACTTTTTCATGCGCTTCAGTTACTGTTTACTAATGATTTCTGTACTGCACTTGACTACCTAAAATATCTGTTAACTAACAATCATTGTTACCTTCTTCTTCATCGTTTGAGCCAGTTCTTTTAATCCACTGCTAGGCCGCACGAGATCTCGGGACAGGTGTTGAGCTAGCCATTCGATTGTTACCTGAGTAATTGTTACCAAACAATTATCCAGGTATCCTATGAAAAGATTGGCGAGTAGAGTTCCGTTGGCTGCAGTTCACCCGCGGGAAACAGGTCAAATGATAAGATAACTAAGAAACAGGTGGCGTAAGAACATTTCCTATGTGGCTTGGACGCGCTTTGATGTGGATCCAGCAGAAGTAACAGAGGTTACTGAAAACCGTGAGATATTGCGAATCCTCCTAGGGCTGCTGTCCCCGCTTTTTTTCCGAGAGAAAAAACAGGTATGCAAATATTTATGAAAAAGATATGGAAAAAAACGGCTCGGCAGTAAAATAGAAGGACTCGACAGTAATCGGTAGCAAGACGTAACTCGAGTCGGGCTTTACTCGCCGTGATGCAACTTGGGCTTGACTCAAAGCTTCAGTAATGCAAATTTCTCAGACTTGGCCTAGACTGCGAAGTGTTAGCACCGGGACTCCAATTACAGGTTCAAGACTCGCTCCTATCTCTGCACATTTGAAAAAATATCGAACCCGTTTTGACGAGCATGTGGAACGTTCCAGAAGGATAGTGTCGACTAAACCAGCGCTTCCCAACTGGTGTGGAAGCAAATCAGATTCAGGAGGGACGCGAATCATTTCAAAATGTTACAACTTTCCCGAATTCACAAAAACATGTCAGTAAAAGTGGATGCAGAAAAGTGAAAACTTGGCTAAACAACTGATTGCAGTTCTGATATAGGTGGTCGCATTGTTCTTATTTCTTTTCTGCTGTGGACCTAGTTTTCTACGCAAGGGCTTAACGCGGATCTAGCCTAGAAACGAGCTGTCTGTGGACACTTCGTGATACGCACTATAGTTTTGTTTGTAAATCCTGCATTTTCGCTTATTTTCATTTTTGCTGAACATAGCAGTTTCGTTTTAGGCTGAAAACTCCGATCTTAATTAACATTAAATCAGTGTCGGATGGAAACGAAAAATCTGGCTTCCTCGGCCTGCACGTCAAGTGATCGACTTGGTCATGAAATTTGGTCGAAACCGGAGACTACAGTTGATTTGGAGTTAATGGTTTTAAAGAAAAAAGTTCATGTGGTTTGTTAGATCAGTTGAACGCTCTCAACAGTGATGAAATAAACTTTCTACTGCGGCTCAAAGCGTAAATGCTGGCATCTTCATGACAGCAATCCCCGTAGTACATCGTTACGCTGTAGACTGCGCTTGGGTCACAGTGTCCTGAACCTGAACAAGCGCACTTACCGTAACAGAAGAGCATCTACGCCTTAACTGTACTCTTCACTCTGCACTCCGCGTTGATCTTGTACAATCTTTGAAATTAATTTTACTGAAAGAAGGTCAGCAAGATTTATTGTCAAGTATGTTATACAATTATTCAAGACTACTGCAACTTCTAATATTTGCACATCTTTCGCTAAACCCAGGCCCGTGACCAGCTTGGCACACCGGGCGTTTTCTGAGAGGGGCCCAAATTTTTTAAACTATGTAAAATAGTTTTAAACTATGTCCAACACATTTTTCCAGGGGGGTGAAAAACTTTGCAGGGGGAGCGGCGACCCTGGTTATGGGCCTGCTTAAACTTAAACCCACAACTAATATATATAATGCTGTCTCTAAATATCGCGAATGCACTAACCGCTTTACCTCGCCATAACACCTTGAACTTCTCGATTATAGTAACTCCTTTATCATTCTGCAATTAATTCTCCATTCACATATTTTTCCTCGTATAGTTTTATTTTATGCTTGCAGTTTACCAACCTGTCTATTACGTGCTTGAAATCTTTTGTTAATTGTTTGTCATTTGTTTGCAATGTTTCGTTAACTGTTCGTCGTGAATTGGTTCGCTCGACATGACGCGACGAAGAGTATATTCAGGCTGCCGCTCGTTGTCGTTAGAATAAACATGATTTCCAAACAGTGATAAAAGCTCCACAAGACGTTTTTGAAAATATGGAAATAATGAGCTTGTCAACAGGCGTCAGCAGGTTTCCAAAGTCGCTGCTAGCTTACGCCAATGTCAATGCGTCATTCTTGTAGCGAACTTCAGAAGGTCACCCACCCTTTACCACTGTACCCAGTCAAATTTTAGACCCTCTCCGGCAGCTTTCGGTTTGGAGACTGATTCGGGATTCCATGCAGTCGATTGCCGCCAGCGACACCTAACGGTACAGGCAACGTGTTATTAAAGATCTTGGCCATCGCAAAGTAACTTGCTTGGTTCAATTTAGAAAACACGTCTTTTTGAAAACATTCAAACAACCGTTAAAGTTGGTTGAAAAATTACATAAACAATTACGAGAAGTACGTGAGATATTCATTTCTGCAATAGCGTGGCGCCTCGCAACAGTACCCGAACAACTGATTACGTGCAATTAGGGATCCTATGTGGAGCTATTTATGCCGGGGGAGCACGTCTGGGACTTTCAGGTTCATCAGAATCAAAGCCGTAAACCGCAGTGCTGCTTGTTTGACGTCGCCACGGTTTGTTACAGACCGTGACATGAGAAATAGTTTGTCTGAAACCGGCTATTGTTGAATGCAATTCCTTTGAAGGGCAGCATCTCGCGAGATCTATAAACAATTCAGGATATGTTATCTGCCTTTTTCCTGTAGCACACATTTTTTGAAGAATGATCTTTGAACCAGAATGTGAAGAGGACCTCGTTGTTAAAAAACACTGCTTCAGACCAATTTCTATTGAATTTTTACTAAAATCCTCTTTTTGAGTGTCTAGCATGGTGGGAAAAACTGAGAACGTTTTCATATTCGTGAGTTATGATAGGACAAACGTTTTCGTTTTCGTATTACATATCCACCCTTTTCATTTGATGTTGTAGAGTGTTTTATTTCGCGTGATGAACACGAGTATCATGGGGACACCATGCGACATTGGTTTATATTGAAAAGTTGGGGGCCCTCGAAAAATTGTGCCTCAGGGCCCTTACAAGCCTCATCTGGCACTGCTTGAGTGCAGTTATATTGAAATTTTACTTACGTCAAATCAAAGCAGAAAAGTTATTGTCTTATATTATTTGTAAGTTTTGGGAGCGATACAGCTTCACAACAACAGTGCACAAAGCTTCATGTCATTAAAAACGTCCTCAGCGACACAGCAGTGCTAACCCCAGTGGATGTTTTCTCGCAAGTCGCGACTAGCACATAGGCCTGCTGCGTAACATTCGCGTTCAATCTAAACGCGCCTTCGCGCGAGAAAATCTCGCGTCGCCTTCGCTTCGCGTTTGGTGTAAACCGGCCTTTACTCTTTGAGGTGGTACAGTTCATGTGGGGCGCGAAGTAACTCCTGTTATGAAACACTTGGCATTTTAAATAAAGCAACGTTATGGAAAACTTTGTTAAAGTTTTGGGCGTTTCGACGGAAAGGAAGAGTAGAGAGGCTAGCCCCTCATAATTTATGTGCTTGGTTATGTTTGCCTACCTTTTCGCAGCTGAGTAGCAACTTCACATACTGACAAGCAATGGATCTACTTGTGTTGCTCATCGTCATATAACTTATAACGAAGTTGAGAACTCCTGCACAAAACGCTGGAAAAATTATTAAATGTTGGGCATTGAAAAACAGGATTTCAAATTTTGAACAACTCTGGGCATAATGATGATAGCCACGACCAACTTTCCTAATTCACACATGAGGTTATTTCACCATAGCATGTCGCCCGACGGAAGAGAAAGCCGTTTCTACCTGTACGTTTTTAAACACACGACGCGATTCAGACTTCTATTTCCGCGTTGTCCAAAACATCCACAACTGGAAGATTCCAAGTCTTCTTACAAGCATGGGCGTCGGAAGGATTTTTCCAGGGGTGGGGACAATAGTGGTAATTTTCAGAAGTAGCCAAAAAGATTTTTCCAGGGGAAGAAAAGGTGGTGAAGTTTCATTTATACCCTGTCGACACTAAGAAACAACCCTTTTATGTTACAAATGTAATGGGGAAATGTCAAATTTCAAAATCCATGAGGTAATCCCCCTGCCTCCCCTTCTAACACCCATGCTCACAAATCTTGAAAAATTCGAATAGGAAGAAAATGTTAAGGCAAAAGAAAAAGAAAACGGAGAGAAAACATCCATAAACAGTTCATGTGCAGCAAAAATTAGAGAATGCAGCCCTTTTCAAATGTATTCGCTTTCCAAATCTCTTAATTCTCGAGGTGATTTCGTTTCTTTCTGTATGTGTTGAGACCTACGTTGTCTGGGCCGGCCTTAAGCCGATGCAACCGACGCAGCTGCATTGGGCCCCGCACCTCTGGGACCTGCGCCATGGTGTTTGGGTAGCTTATTCATTTTTGCCAGATACACCTTGCGCTTGAGAATTCAGTAGAAACGCCATATAAATTTCACTGTTAACAAAGAACGCTCTCTTCAGAACTAGCAAATTTCCTCTCGGACGTTAGCAAAAGTGCTCAATCCTCGTGTTCGTGCTGCACTGCATATTTGCGCTCAACCACGATCGTAACGCGGTTGACTGAACACGATGACGTCATAAAATCACTGCTCAGAGGGGCCCCGCGCTTAGGTCTTGCATTGGGCCCCGCGGCCAGGTCTTGCATTGGGCCCCGCATCTGCTAGGGCCGGCCCTGTACGTTGTGCTTCGCATTTATGAAGTAATAAATCAGTGTTGCTGTGAAGTGAACCTCATCAATAACTTTCCTCCGACAAAATTTTAAAAAATGATAAAATCGATTAAATCTACCTATGTCTGTCCCATATCTTCATGCATTAATAACCGTCTTTAGCGTAAACCAATGCCCTTACGTTTCTCTTCGCTTTTGCCACGCAATTGCAACTAGCAAGCGTTATGTTTAAAGTGCATCTTATTACTCATCACGATTTACTGTTGACATTTCTACTTCTGCACATTTCACCATACCGGCAATACCTAAAGTATGTAGTGCCCTGTCGTCCACACATGTCACAATTCGGTCGTCGTGACGCAATAATCCTTCAATCAGCCGATCATCTAGTACTGTAATGCGGAGTGCCAGCCATTGTTTCATGTATCCATTTACCTTTTATCAAATTCACCATTCAAGTTAGTTGCGAATGTGGTTTACAAATTAGGCCTTGCGTTTGTTGGATTACGTGCTGCACAAGGCAGCATGAATCGCACATGAGTATTTCCAGTTGGAAGAGTAAAACCGTACACTCCCATTGGTAAGGATCGTCACCAAAAACATGTAAACAGCGTGACTGTTTCCTTCGAGCAGCTCCAGCATATCTTTTTTGTTCCCCTAAACTGTACTTTAATGCATGTTGCGGTGCTTTTTGATGTTCGCTATATGATAAAAACACGAGATAAGAAGCGAGAAAAAATGAATCCATTCAAATGTGCGTAGTTTGAGAATACATCCTTTGCGTACGGCTCGCTATAGTTTGTTAGAGACGAAGATTCACGTTCGCTTCCAGTGATACCCGGTCTGTACTGATATAAACGTCAGGCCGACGATGCATAGATGGAACTACGGACGCACCGTTTCCAAGTAATCCTCGTCAATCTTTTGCCCGACCGAGTAAAACTGCGTTGCGAGCAGGAACGATCCGATGCAAAATCCGATTCAAGGATTCTACGTCACTGTGTCGCCGAAATCTCCTTGAATCGTAACCGCAAAGCTTTCCGCTACCCCTGGCATGCCAAGTCAAGTGTCACTCAAAACACTTTCCAGTGCCGCACGTGCACGCAACCGAACTGATAAAACGGATTGCTTATCAGTTAATGCCTAAACTTTGCTGGAATCGGGCTCCGCATCTCTGTGGGTGCTTGACCGGTCGTCAATGGACCCGCCACGCAAGTGCGCCGCAGATAAAGCAGCATGGGATTGCTGCAGATGCCTTCCAACCAACCAAACAAGGGTATGGGGACACCTAGCTCTTTGTTGGTTTTGAATGATCGGAGTTTTTAAGTTCATGTCGGTTCTGCCCACCTAAAAGGGTAATCTTGTTGCTCCTGCTATAAAACAAGCACCTGGTTGAGTGTCTGCGATTATTCAGGCGTAACAGGAGCGAGAATCTTTCTTGGTGGTACTGCATGGACAAAAATTTATAATCGGATCCATATTGTCAATATCTTGCGAAGACAACAAAAATGAAAAAGAAAATAATTTCAGCTTTATTTCAGCGAAAATGTCCCTTGTAGGGGCTGACGTAATTGCATTTCCTCAGTAACTTCGATCGCAAATACATTTTTTATCAAATGTTTATGCGGATATCCGGTAGGTTGAAATAAAACATCACAAAATTTGGCCTTTCTGTGGCTAGACGTTTTGTAACTTTCAGAGAAGAGCGTTATGCTGATTCGTGCATGCTGCTGTGTTTTGCAATTCAGCAGTCGCCAGTCAAGGTTTCGCTAACCACATATATACTAACATTCACAACTAACTGAAGTAAAGCTCAGTCACCCAAGACAATTTTTCAACATGAAATTTATGCCAGTGATGAAATGTACAGGAACTCACACGCTGGCCCGCAACCAGCTAATATTTTCGGTACCTGATATTTTGTTGTACTATTTTCTGTGAAGAAAAGTGATTGTAACTTGCTGTTGTACTTGTACCTAACAACTGAACATGTTTTTGCAAATGTCGGGAGAGGAATTTCTCGGTTGCCCCTCCTGGTTGCAGGCCTGGTCACACGTTTATGTTCTCATTGCATAATGTTTGAGGCATAGATATCCAACCAACCGAACTGGTCGAAAAACAGTTAGAGTTGCTACACATCGCCATAAAATTATTCTTTGGAGTTTAGTAATAATAGCGTATCCAGCCCAAAATGTTTTGGGGGTGTATTTGACTTTAAGCGAGCAACACTATTTTGTTTGGGACACCAACTCTCAATGCACAAACCTACAAGATATGCTAGAAATTTAGGGGGGCATGACCTTCTTGCCCCATGGCTACGCCTATGGTTAGTCATGATTGAACGTGCAAGGGAATTTCAAAAATTTTTAGAGCCAAGATTGTCCCACTAATTTTTTGTTTTCGCAGTTCATTCTGAAGTGCGTTTGCTGGGCTTGAAATTTCTACTACTCTTCCATGCGAAAGCAAACTTTTAATATTGGAAGCAGAGGTGATTGTGCTGGCGCCGTTGATGTATTAAACTACACAAGAGTTTTCACTCAAAGGAAGAAGCACTGACACCGTCAGGCACTCACGGAAGAAAAGATGAAAAAAATGTTCAAAACCTCAAACAAGCGTCATGCTTTCGGCTGCATTTACTCCATTACCAAAATCACATCTTTTGGCAATTCGCACATGTAGTGCACCACATCCTGAACGTGTGGCCCACAGTTAAACAGTTAAACGGTAATTTTTTGCTCCGTCTGATGACATATCTCCTTCCGTGGAAACTTTGGCAAGAGATTGAGAAAATGGGCTCTTCTGATGTCCAGTGAATAACGCAGGAGATTAATGTATAATTTTATCTGCTCCGCCTAATATAACTGTAGGACTTTTTCGGCAAATTAACTTTCGTACTTTTTTGACAGTTTGATCGCCATCCGTTGCAGTCCAATGTAGCTGGTCTGCACAAAAGTGAAGAATTCTGGAATGAAAGTCACCGCTATCTTTAATTCGCTAAAATGCTTTCCAGCAAACAAAGCCACGTGCACAGGAATCACCGATCCAAACTGCCAGTTCCACCACTGACAAGGTAAGCGACAGGAATTAAATTTAGCCACTGATAACCTTCAGATTTCCTACACATTTCAGTATTTTGACTAGCGCAAATCAAAGTTGCCCAAATCTGAAGCAAAATGTTTTCGTCTGAAATATAGTCCTAACGTTTCTTTCAACATGAAACCACGGTTTGGATAGGCCTACAACTGTTCCACCAGCGTGTGGAAATAAAACAAGCAATTCACGCCGAGCTAACGGTGCATATCCCGAATGGTTCTCTCAGAAAACCAAACGACCTTCGGAAAATCTTCAAAATTATCGCATAAGCAGCAGAAATACCAGTTGGGCTTTTCAACAGCATTACTGCCTATTCGGTTGTTGTCACTTAGCGGTCCTTCGAGGCTGAACGTCGATGAATGAAACGCAACCTCCCTATTCTAAACTATAAAAAATCAAAACTATCGAAGTTCACCGAAGCATTGACGCAGTCTGTGAATTTTTAAAGAAATAACAACCGAGGGGTTCATAGACTTCCATAACACAAAACACAAAGTTCATGAGTAGCTCAGCAAACAGCAGCATTCATTAGGTTGCAAAAAATTTCTTTTTTTGCTACATAATTGATTCCCGATTATAGTCAGGGGCCCGACAATGGCATAATACAGGGGTGGGCAAATAGCGGCCCGCGGGCCAAATGTGGCCAACCACAACGTTTTATATGGCCCGCAGAAGCATTCAGAAAATATCTTCATATTTGATATTTCTTCGAACTTATCAAAATAAATGTTAGTGCTGACTGCTTAGCCTAACTTAACCGAGACTTACTTCGGTTTCACTTAAGAGGTACGGCCCTCCGTCAAACGTGGCCTTCTCAAAATGGCCCTCGAGCCAAGTTAATTGACCACCCCTGGCATGAAATATTGACTGTGGTTGTCTGAGTAACACCTGGTCACTACGAATGACAAAAACGCCAATGCCCAAACATATAAGATTAAAAAAGCAATTAAGTAGAGTCCTTGACGTTAAAACACCCAGTTTTCTTTCAGTGACATACATTAGTTTGATATTCGTTGAACAGAAATCAGGTTAACACAGATAAGACCTAGAAAACAGGTGTCCTTTGTTGCAGAAATTTGGAAACACTGGTATGACGACCATAGCAGTAGAAGAATTGTAAAAAGCATATTCTACATACTTTAGTAGTAGTTAAAATCACAAAACACGTTGAGAATTTACATAGGTTTGTGTAAGTCTTATAGATAGAGCGTAATCTACGAGAAAGGTTCAGAAAGTAATGCAGCCAACCTTATTATACCTATTGTGCATTTCTATCTCATCTGATCCTTTTGCAGATTTACGTTGACAACTAGGATAACAGTTTTTTTGTCAAAAAACAAAGCTTGAAAAACTGCACAATTCGAAATTAAATGTGAAACAGTTAGTCTGCGTCTTTTCTCTTAGAAGCCATGTCTTTATCATTTTTACGCTGAAACCGGTGTGACTTCCCAAATAAATCTTGGCAGAAGCAAAGACCGTAAACTGAATTTCTATTGTCACCGGAAGAAACAGCTGTGAAGAACACTAAAATAAGTGTTAGGCGATGACGCGTTAGAATACAGCACAGTGTCAAGGTGGTCGAAGAGGATCAGAGATGGACAGGAAGAAGCTGGTAAAAGTTCAGAAAGCAAACCTGATCAATCTGGATTCGTATAAAAGATGACGTGTGATACATCTGCAGTGCAAGTGCTTCACAAGGCACTGTTTTGATTTGAAAACATGTTTTGGTATTTGTTTTTCTATTCAAATATTAAAACATGAAAGTGTCAGACTGATGCAAATACGAGGTTATAATCCGGTCACATTTCCTGGGTTGGTATTTACACCACCGACTGTGTAACGTTCCGGTGGCTTTTCCAATTAGTTGAATTTACAAGGTTGAGCTTCACGCGCCGGCATGAACAAGGCGCGCCCTTGAAGTTTTTAAATGTAAGTAATCCCATTTGTTTCACATTCCAGGTCTGGGATAACACAGAACTTAATGACATTACCGTCGATGCTAGTAATTGCCCCGACGCTGTCGCTCAACTTTTGCGAAGCGGCGTAAAGTGGATTACAAGACAATCTCCAACCTGCAAACAAATCCTTAGCCGCAGGGTAAACAGCCGGCTGGGCCGTCGCTTGTGCGAGAAGCTCATCTGTCAAAATAAACCCTCCCGCCAAGAAACGAGAGAACGTTTCTAGTTTCGTGTTTCACGTCAGGACCACACAGACTTCAAACGCGCACGCGCAGGTTCGGTCGTCTTGCAAGTTACAATGAGGGATGCCAACCGCAGCCTGAAAGCGATGGTTTGCCGTGCATTAACGCCCAAGATTAACCTTGTTATTGATTGTTTTTACGGGACAGCGGCCCCGTTTTATGTGCGCGCCCTCGGATTGACCCTGACTGGCCTGCGCAGGCCAAAGCGGCTTGAATCAGGCCCGGTAAGTCGTAGCAGGAAGCCGGTCCACTTTAAAATGACGTTCGGAAGCAGCATATTTTTCGCAGCGTCCTGCCTCGTCAGCAGCTGAGCGTTCAGAAAAGCCCTTATCTGCCATAGCATCAGAGAAATTAAAAAATTTCTAAGGAGACTGCCTAGCTGTAATAAGGAAAGTATTTCCCAGAGAAAGAAAGGCGAGGGTACTTTGGCGCTTAAATCTTATCAGTGGGTTGGTGCGCCATCGCTTGGCGCCAATATTGTGTGTTTTGCGACTTGAGGGAATGTCTCACGTAGTTTTTTCTGCAGATCTTTAAACACTCCTGGCGCTACGTGCTGTTTTGTTTTTGCGTCATCGTGTATCATTTTTAAATCTTTGAGATTGAGTGAAGTTCCACTCAACAAACGCAGCCTACATCCGTGCTTGTATTTTATCTCCATGTAGACAGGGACAGTTGGATTCCGAAAAGTGGCGCGTAATTGCCTAAAACGGCTCGTTTTTGAAATAAAATTGTCATGTCGTAGACGATTTCTTTTTCTTTCCGTAATAGCATACTGAAAACGTTTTCTCTAAAAATGTGTGTTTTCTCAAAAAGTACGGTCCGACGTGTTCTCTATATAAAAAAGTGTCTGCTTAGGTGGCAGATATCGCGGATGTCCACTACTTTTCACCTTTGTTCAAGTCATGTTACATGTACAGGTCCCGGCAACCACCATAATTCCTTGTTTTTTCAAACTTTTTAGGCAGGAAACAAACTGAACAAAATACAGCCAACAAATTTATTTTATTTTCGGCTTCAACTGAACGGTTTACCTCAGTGATATTCCCGAAGGAGATAAGGATGGAAATCTGTACCCTTACTTTTCCTCATTGACTGCACCGTTCACGCTGGTTTTGATGTGGAACCATAATGTTGGGTACTTTTTTGTCATGTTTTCATGAGATGTTAACAAAAATATATAATTTTTGCCTATCATTTTCACTGTGTCAAAGTTTGTTTTCTTATAGAAATTTCCTCAAATCCTTATTTGCACTACACCGTTGGACTCTACACGCAAGACAATCTGTAATATGACAAGCACCGGCTATGAAATTTCCAGTAAAACACGCCTTGCGAAGCATCACCGGAAAGACATTCTCATGCACGGGATTAATATTGTAAGTGTGAAGAAGTCGAAAGCGTTCAGGAGGTGGGTGCAACAGTCGTATTGAGTGGGATTAAACACACGAGTGAAGGAGAAAGAAATAGAAAGTACAGAACTATACTTGTCGCAGTTAATTAAAATGGCTTTGATCAAAGGTTTTACGCATACCTTCGAGGAGACAAAGTGTTTTCAAGTCGATCTTGACGCCCTCAACTAAGCGCAGTGTAATAAAGCAAGATAAAATCAAAAAGCTTATGCGTTTGCTGCAAGTGGATGGCTTCGCTTCTTCGCTTGTTGCGTCACAAGCAGTGGCAAGTCTGTCCTTATTGTCAGGCTGCGCACCTGTAACATCAACATGCCACCGATCATTGCGTCAAAGAACTTATGTTGGCTCCGCTTTTGTGTCAGTTTTAAATCTTTGGCAAAAACCGCTCGAAACTGATCTGATCTCCAACAAATAATCTTAAACGGTTTACCTTGAAAAGTATCAAAGGGTTGGGCCGCATGATCAGGTGTGGCATGGATTGACTTGAATTACGTATGGATCGATTCTACAGTACTATTAAATTAAACGGGGTCAAGCCAGTACGTCTTCAGAAAATTTTCATCAAATGATATGGCTTAAGATGACGGTTGAAAGCTGGTGTTACTGGACACTCTGTGCTCTACTCAATGACGTTACCAGGGTCTCCAAGAGAAATTTTACCGGGGGTGCGAAGACTGATACCGGGCCGCTTAGCTTCTCGGGCCATCGTCGAAACTTGTATAGCTTGATTGTAATGTAATCAGAATCATCTGTCATGCTAAGATTTACAAATAGATTAATCGTTATACCGGGAACTGACTTACACTAATAATTTTGAGCTTGACTGCAGAAAAACTGAGCATAAATACTTTCATTTTTCCGGGCTCCAGTGCCGGGCCTAGGTACAATGCACCTCTTGTACCCCCGTCTCGTAGGCCCTGGGCGTAATTAGAAGTTTGAGTCAGCTGAGACAACCTCGCTTAAAGGGGGCCACTAGCTACTGTAGAGGACCCACTACCCCACACTGGGAAAAACCTTGATAAGTGATGGTTTATCCGGATGTGGATGTCTACACTAATACCTTAAAATCGCTGGAAAACACTCCGAAAAACGCAAAGAAAACGACTTACTGAAAACCAAAAGAATATTAAAACTGAATTATAAGCTATATCGGGCCCCGGTTTTTTAATTTAACTTACCAAGGGGGACGATTCGCCCCACTACCCCCGTCAGTTCCGTCACTGATGTTATCCATAGAGTCACGAGCGTGCGTGCCAGTCGGGGACAAAGCTAATTTTGCGCTTCAAAACCAATAGGTCCGGAGCAGTGTCTCACTCTCTGCTGCTAGTGTTTCTTTCGCAAAGAAATTACGAGTTGTGGAAAACATTGTTACAACAACAGTACAACATTTGCTTGAAATGCTGACAACTGCTAAGTAAATTTTCAAATACACGCAAATTTTGTGTTTCTACCAGTCGCTCCGCCAGTTTTGCTCCCAATCGTCGCCAAAACCTGTAAATGAATGGTCTGCTTCATGGATGTTCGGATTGCCACTACCCTAGGATCACTGTGGCACCCCAGTAGGACAGGGCAAGCTGGGCACTAGCTGCCCTTTTCCCCGTGACGCCACTGAGCTCACTAGAAATTGTTATTCCACTGCATTTCCAGCAGTGGACACTGGTAAATAGGAAATTGGTGGTTCTCCAAATTACGGCCCGCGGGCTAAATCTGGTGTCAAGCGAAATTTCTGACCTGTTATTGTTTGTCAGCTATCTTTGGAAATAAAAATAAATCCTTGAAAATAAATCCGTTTCATCAGAGCTCTACACTTATCGATGCACGTATTTTGCTTGTCTCGATTTAACCAGTTTTTATTGCGTGCATTCATTTATAAAATTATTTGGCAGTTTGTTATTTTTCCGGGCTGGAAAATTTAACCACGAGAAGCGGGATCAGCGTGTTGAGATCACACGTATCTGCTGAGCTCGTGCATGCCGCTTGCCAGCGAACAAGTAACCAGAAGCAAAGTGGCAAAAATTTGCTTGCAAAACTGTCTATGTAAGATCTTTATTCGCGGTTGCCTACTGGCAGTTTTATGTAGCCTACAAGATTACTAAAATTTGATCAACTTCATAGAAACTGGATAGTTGCCCAACTGTTTCAGAAAAACGTTTCACCAAAAAATGTAAAAGCTTTTCGAAAAATCTAATCACATAAACTTGAAAAACACTAATTTCAAAAATATAAGCCTACGGATCTCTGATGTCTAAGAAAGCCCTGGTGACAAGCAGGAATGGCAAATTTCCTATCTGCCTATTAGCAGGGATGTACTGTAGTGTTAACAAAAGAGATGTGGGAACGCACCCAAAAAAACAGCCATTTTAAAGCAGCTTCAAACTCGTTTCAAAGCAAAACGTGAAAAAGGTGTGGGAACGCCGTTCCAACGCGTTCCCACCCCACTACACCCTTGATTATTAGTCGTCATCATCCAGGAATGCTGCAGGAAGGGGTTGGATGGCACCAGAAAGAGTAACACTTGAAATGGATTTGGATCATTTAAATGTATCAAACAGCGCTTTTTGTTTGATTTAACTAACGCGAAAAGGGTTTGTCGCTCGTGGACGGCATCCTCCATTTACGTGACGAAAAGAAACGGTTGCCAGTAGAAAGAAAAACATCTGGCCAACGTATCCGTTTCGGATGTCGATCGTGAGCTCACAGTTTTTTGTGAGTCAAAATGCAGATTGTACACACGCGTTTTAACCGCTTACGTCACGTGCGTACAACCAAAGGGAATGATTTGCAGTAGGCAGTGGAAATAAAACACATGAACGCTTTCAGCAGTTAAACAAGTTAAAATGTAAAAAAACTCATATTTGTAGCTATGCTGCGCACATATTCCGGATAAACCTTTAATTTAGATGGTGCTACGACACCAGCAAAAATCTAAACTCACATGAAACACTTCTATCAGTGCTTCTTGAAGAAAAAAACGCTGCATTTGAAGAATGCCACTTGCCGAGCGTTTTCACAACGAATCGCATTGTGCAGTAGCTGGTAAGCTTTACAATCAAGCAATTAGCGTGCATTCCTGTATACGCCCACTATTTTTTTTAATACAATTGTGTTATTTTGCGTTCGACAACGATGGTTTTAATTTCGCATTTTTTTATTTTCATTTTATTTACAGCATTTGCTTCGCTATTCATTGCCTGGCTAGTGTTTTGTGCTTTCTTTTCATGTTGTTCAGTGCACCGGCATGGAAATGACATACGAAGCAGTATTTCGTACTGCACTTTCACCGCTTCAGTGCACAGCTGCAGGACTTGTTCGCGCAACACTTTGGCTTCTCGATGCACTTCACAAACGACTCTGGACTAAGTGAGCCACCACACTACAGCAGGGGTTCCCAGCCTATGGCACGCGTACCACTGGTGGTACGCGAAGGTCTCCCCAGGTGGTACGCGAGCAACTTCCATTTTTTCACAAAAAAAAAAATTCACAGCTTTCTAGTTTACGTATCGGGCTTTGTTTCTGAATAAATAAATTTTCCTGTAGCTTGCTGTTCCTATTGTATGGCAACATTATGACTTTCCATGCGCTGTTAGCGAATTTACACCACGCATCGACCAATTGGTGGAAGGTAAACAAAAACAAAAATCTCATTAAACTTAGTTGTGGTCTTTTGTTGTAATTTTAATGTATACTATTCTTTTGAGTAAACTAAGATCAAAATTAGTCGTTCTGGAAGAAGTGGTACGCATCGATATTACGGGGTGCCCAAGTGGTACGAGATCCTAAAAAGGTTGGGAACCCCTTCACTACAGTATATGAGCAAGCTTCAAGATCTGACAACGCAAAACAAAGTTGATAGAATTATAAAAAAGTGAAACAAAAGAACAAGAGCTAATCTATCACAAATGTAACGATAGAAACTGACTAAAACGGAACGATACTTTTCTCGAGGAGAAACTTGAGTAAAAAAAACAAAGCTGCGAAAGAATACGCTTTATTTTTGCTGCAAATCAGGGGCGGAGCTAGGGGGGCCACTTCCCCCCAAAAATTTTGCCTGGCCCCCCAAAAATTTTTCAGGTCTCTTTCTGAAAGTCCTACACAGACCATTGACAGCTCCCCTTGTTGCAAAACTGGCCCCTCCAGTAGCCCCCCCAAATGAAAATGTCTGGCTCCGCCCCTGCTGCAAATGATTATTAAAGTCAGGAGCCTGTACCGGCAGCAACACCTGAAAGAGTCATCAGTTGCCCGTTAGAAGCCCGTTTTACTCACAGCTCGAAATCACACAATGAAACAGACAAGATATTTTGCCAGTCTCAGGCATTTTATTTCCGTTCATTAGAAACATCAAACAGGCTTTTAATGAATATCAGTCAAGTGAATTTTAAATTTCCATGAAGTTTATTTAGTTTTAAATACGGATGAATTTCACCCAGTTCTATATGTGCATTTTACACGAAATACATAAAAAAAAATCTTCAAGGCCTCACTGACACGGTGGCACCTGAGAATTCCGCTGGTAACACCGTGCACAATCAAGGCGGAACCAAGCCTAGTGTGCGATGTACTCCGGACAACAGGAACCACGCGGTTGGAACCGGTAGCCACGGAGGCAACAAAGCTTTGTCAACCTCCTGGCTACTCTGCGGTCCGTATCAAGAACTGATTGCTGAATTCGAATAAGACTCATTGAAGATTTGTTCTTCAGTGCATCTCACTCTGTCCACTGAGCTCGGCAAAAACCTTGATTTGCATCTTTACTATACAAGTTCCAGGTTTCTTGTTGCCTTTTCACACGTAAATCTTTCATTATTTTCGGGTCATTTTCTCTAATCACCTCTCGTCGATCGTAAACCATTGACCTCCCTATGGTCCTAACGACTGCATGGCCTGACGGTTCTGTGTGACGAAGCAATCGAATGGCTGCTCCACGAATGTCCCGAGATCTGGTGCGGCAAGAACTAGCTCAGACGAGTAAGAAGCTGTCACCGGTCGTCCGTACCACGCCAGTTAAGTACTTACGGGCAAGGCCTCCGAGAAAAATTTTACCAGGGGGTTCGAAGACTGATGCCGGGCCCCCTACTTCCAGGTACCGCCGTCGAAACTTGTGCAGCTTGTTGGTATTAGTTATCAGTAAAAAGACGAAAAAGCTACCATGCCAAGATTTACAAATAGTTTTAATTGCAATACTGGTAACTGCCCTACACTGTTAATTTTGGGCTTGATAAAACCAACACCTTGAGCTACTTGAGAGCTGGTCTCTCGCACGCAACAAAAACACGAGATTTCCACGCAAGCTGCTTTTTCATTTTGCTCGGCTTGGCGATTATGACGTTGCAATCGGCAGTCGCGAGTACGAACGACACGCATATCGTGATAGCGATAATTCTAGGTAGGCGGGGAGGAATCGACGAGGAATCAAGTTTCAAGTCGCAACGATCGGAAGGTGGCAAATTCCTTAAGGGGGACGAACAGGGGCGGAGCTAGGGGGGTTCCAGGGGGAGCACTGCTCCCCAAAATTTTGCCTGGCCCCCCAAAAATTTTTCAGGTCTCTTTCTGAAAGTCCTACACAGACCATTGACAGCTCCCCTTGTTGCAAAACTGGCCCCTCCAGTGGCCCCCC
>JGI24021J15306_10000902_pt1 | contig 26533 bp, 18 predicted proteins | sample Ectturendosymbi1_FD_15306 | JGI IMG/M metagenome (IMG submission 15306) | reverse complement strand
AATTACGCAAGATGTCCGGCCCTCGAACTGTTGTGTAATAGCTTATGTGGCCCTTGGACAAAAAAGTTTGGAGACCCCTGTTTTAGATCATAACTAGAAAATCGATCAAAGGCTGAATAGACTCAGATTCTAGCCTAGTATCCAACGAAATACTTCCGTCTAGCGGTTGGGCCCTGGGCCAGGTAAAATGAGCCAAATTGGTGAAAAACCTACCTCAATTATGACGTCACTCACAAAAAACCCAAAGCCTAAAACTAAAAAAAAATTTTTTCATTGGAGACTTGAAGACTTGCTGAGTCTTTGAGAGTTTGAACAGCTTGCTGGCACAATTGCCTGGCGAGTTATGCAGCTGGTAAGACAACTGAAAACTGCTTGATTTAGGCTGATTTTTTGGTACAATCTGTTGATTTAGGCTGATTTTTTGGCATGATCTGCTTGATTTAGGCTGATTGTTCGGTATGATCTATTTCATTGGTGATGTGCAATGGCTGTGGTTAAAGTCAAGCCGTAAATGGCATTGTATGCTTTTTGTTACTTTTACTGTGAAGCAAACTGCAGGCAAGCTTGCATATGTTTATCAACCACCACTTTAGTTGAAACTGTTTTTGAAGCATGTAGGTAAAGAATGTTTTTGCATAGACATTAGCATTTTTTGTCTATTAAGAGACAAATTCTTCATTCATGGTCAGTCAGACTGAAAATCTTATGGCATTTTTTCATTTGTCCTATGTAACAGCTCACTAATATACTGTGCTGTAGATTCATGTAATCTGACAGTCAGATACATAAATAAATCAAAATACCATTTAGATAAATATCACATTCACATTGTAATCATGTACTACCATTGTTTGATAGCATTTTTTTGTTTTGGAGCTAGAGTTTGATCTCCAATCCAGCATTTGTAGACACAGAATCTGTAGCTGAAGTTGGATTCAGGTCTCTATCTGAGTCAAGCAGTAGAAAATTGGACTTGTGCTTTCCAAGCACTGGTAGCACTGGTTAAAGCTATGTTGAAAAACTGTACCAAGCCGTGTTTGGAAATTACTGCTATTTTTAATTTATTTTTGCCGTGCAACAAAATTCTTGGATGTTTGGCAAGCTTCTAAATTTTACTTAAGTGTCTAATGTGTCACACAGGTAGCGAAGGAGAAGGATATCATAGCCAGATTAGCAAAGAGCCCAGCAAATGAGAATGCTAAAGATCAGTCCTTTCAGGTAATTTACATGCACTTTTCATATTTGTTAAGTTTAAAGCATCTTCCACTAAGTTTGTGCTGTGCAATGCTTCTCTTTACTTTCTAGAAAAAAGTAAAAAGTTTACATAAAAATTAAACCTCGATTACCAGGATTTGGTGTCAATTCCAATATTTAATGTTGCAGTGTTTCATATACATCTGCTTCCAATTTCATGGTAAGTCACAAAATGTACTTGTGTTTACAGACTATTTGTTTCTGCAGACATTTAAATAGTTAAAGAACTTAATCAGTGAAAATGTTTGTGAATTGAAGTGATATGGCAGACAACTGCAATGTGAGTTAACTTGCTTGGTCCACTTTTGGTGTGAATGTCAAAATGTTACACTCACATGAAAAAAGCAGTTTAGAGCTAAATACTGCACTGTTGTTTCTTTAACCTCTGCCAGTAAATTCACTGGGTGAATTTGAATCTTTCAGATAAATACACCATGCGTACATTGGCCAGCATTTTATTTGACTGTAATAACTCTCTTCTTAGTTCACACATTGTTAAAGTACCTTGTAGATATGCAACCAACTTGTCAGAAAAAAAACGTCTCTTGTCAGAAAAAATATTTTTTTGCAGTCATATACATGGCTGGACTGGTGATGCTTTATAAAGGTGCGTGCTAGAATATTTTCACTTTACATTCTATTTCTGTAGATGTTTGTGCAAAACAACAACCAAATGAAAAAGAGATCCGTATTACTTTATGTGTTATTTCCACAAATGTATGCCTTCAATAAGGATCAATTGGTGTAACGAAGATGAATTTTTGTGCCACCTGCAGACCAGTACAGAAACTTTGAGTAAAATGGCCGGCATCAGGTGCAATTCCAAAATTCGCCTGAAGTTTAAAAAGAGGACCTACACATGCATGCACAAGATGCGCACGTCTTTTGTGTGCATCGTGGGAGCAGCATTTCAAGATTTGGCATGCCTCACCTTAACAAGCAGCTAATCTACAATCAGTGGCAGCTTGCGACTGATTCGTGGAGGTGCTGTTTCTTCAAACCTAGATTTTACAAAAACCAAACAGCATCACATTTTCCATAGCGGCATGGACTGTTATGATGCATGACATCTCCCTTTCTACGAACTAATTGTGAGACTATTGTATATTCCCATACTGCAAGACATTCTATGGGATGAATAACTGGTTGAGGCACTGGTATCTTTAAAGTTTAATGCACATATTAATCTGGTGTGAGTAACAGTATTCAGCTTGTTGCTTGCTCATGTACAGCAGTCTACCCTTGTCACAGTCATTCAGTAAATAAGCATGTTTGTTTCGCAACACACTGGTGGCCTTAAAATAACGCAACAATTTACCAACTGCAAATGCCGCAGTCACAATGACTCAAAAAATCGAGCTTAGAAAAAAACAAGCGGAGCTGTGCTTTGTATGGCAATTCACATGATTTGAAAACTTTAGGAAGTCCTTGATTTCAGGCAACAGCACGTAAATCTGGGCTTAAGTGTCTCCTTAAACACCCAACACTCGTGTGAAGCAGCAGGTCTGTGTTCTCATCATAATTGTGCGTCAAGTGAGCGCGGAAAAGCCTTCAATGCAGTCTTCTAACGCGAACATAACAATCTTCATCGAAATTTCCATCACTTCTTTCATGTATCAAAAGTTTCCACGCAAAGTTTCATGTTGAATTATACAGTGATAAAATTCAGAATACCCATTACCCATCTTAAAAAATGCAGTAAACCTGCTAGTGTGACTCATGGCAGACACACCATCATTTGTGATGGGGATAACTTAGCAGAGCAGCAGTTTTATCTCGTAAGCAAATCCCATGAAACCATTTAAAATATTCTCCCCCCTGCTGTGTCCTATTATTGGCAAAATAGTGACTAGCTCTTCGTTGGTGCGCATGTTTTCAAAAAATATCCAGATGTAAAAACACACAATTGTGCCACATCTACCATGTCAATCAGCTCATCAAATTGCAAGGAAAGGCACTGATACGCTTCAATATCCTTCCTCAATCGCTCCTCTACATCCACAGCCATTCCCTCACATCGCCTTGTGGTAGTATTACTGGAAAGTTGCACTTATTTAATGGCCCTCTAGATCTGTGTACATTTCAAAAGTCATCAACAACGCTATCCGCTACCTTCAGAGGCTTCCTTCACAATATCGCTGTTTTTGAATGGTATCATATATTTAACAAGGACGTGACTGACGCGACAGAAAACAATACTTGCGGACTTAACCCTGGGTTTTGTATTTGGTGAAGATTGACTACCGTGCTGCAATCTGTGCTTTCAAATCCTGCATCGAACTTTTGTGGCGCGTAAATGCATTTTGGCAGGAAATCTGTATCACAAATCCCGTGCACTCTTAAAATTACAGCTCCAGATCATCTTTTTTTGACAAACAGTGTTTGAAAGAAAATAAAGAATTTTCATTCCACTCATTGAGGTGAAAATGGTAGGTCTTCGCTCGTTTCACTTCAGTTGTGTTGACGTTTAGAGGGCATAACCGCTCTCATCGCTAGCGGCTAATGCGGTTACCAGAAAAAATTATCAGAAAGCGCTCAATTTAGAACCCTAAAGCTGTCATTTGTTTGAAGACGCTTGTCCAAAACAACGCCCTATCTACAAATACAGAAACAATTCTTACGAAAATACAGCTTATCGTTGGTTAACAACTTGTCTTGCTTGCAAAAACAGACACAAATCGCGTTGCAAATGGGTCGATTAATCAGGAGCCATTGTAGGAAAAAAATTCCTTTTTCATACATCCCCTGCGGTCGACTTCGGGGTCAGTTCGCGGCCTTCCAACAGACCGCGATCGACTGGTTAGGCACCCCTGGGCTAATACGTCAAGTTGGCTCCGATAAGCTCTTTAGACACTCTTACCCTATGTACCACGTTACGAATCGTTTTCAAACTTTGTGTTCGGTTGTTACCTCGCATTGAAATTTGCGACAAACCTATATTTGCACCAGTTAGGCCTTGTTTGTCCATGAAAATTTGCACTTACAGTTAATAATTTTGAATCTTTTTGCTGTTTTGCATCTGGAACCGTCCACAAGTGACGTCACCCTATTTTCAAAAAAATATTGCCCCTTGTTAGTAAAATGTAACTTTTTATCAGAGCCCCTTGTGAATATAACGTCACAAGTTGTTGCCACCACAGCGATTCGAAATGTTCTGTCTAGCTTTGTTTTTAAGCTTGGCTTGTAATTAAGTTGTTTTAACTTTGTCAATTCATGAAATCACTGTATATGTGAGCTGCATGTACACTGCTATGCTTGAAGTGACAAGTAAGCGATTATCTGCGTCGTTTCCTAGTATGCAAAGACAATCATTCTGTTGCAATTTTATTAAATCCTACAACAGGAGAGTTGTTTTTCGAGCAGAGCATCTTGTGGGACCACTGCAATAAATTACAAAACAATAACGAGTTGGACCTCGTTATTACATATCTTCAAATGTTGTTAAATAAAAATATCTTCAGCTGGTTTGTCAACCTGCGTGATCATCCGTGGCCACGCTGAGATTTACATAAAAAATTATGAGCCCGATCGGTTGGCATTATCAATGCCAAATGCCAGTTCCATAAAGCGTTTGGCACGGGTACTAGCACATCTGTGATGTCTGAAGATCTACACGGCAGAGCAAATGTGATAAGGAAAAAACTGGCATTGAAAAAAGTAAAAGGCTAGTTGGGCTTGCATTTAATGCCATATACATTATACACCCTGACCATATTTGAGTGCACTCCCACAATTTTTATATTGTAGTTGTCACAGTGGCCCAGTTAAAGTAGTGGTTTCGGAATCACTTAATTTTCAGCACAATACAGTTAACTTTTGCCAAAAAATGGTCTGTCGTGACTCGTAGCAGTCGGGCAGAACTTGGGTTGCACCCCTGAATGCCACTGAAGGTAGTCGAAAAAATATTTTAATTTTATGTGGGATGTGCGCACGTTGTACAGTAATTTTGCGGAGAACGTGCATCTGCTGCTATTTTGGCAGTAAAGAACAATGTTCGAAAGTTTCTATTACTTAATGCATTTTCTAAGCTGGAATATGCACAGCCGAACAAAACGTTGTTCGGAGTTGGATTCGAAATGTTTCAGCGTTTTGGTTTATTTAAAGTTTTATCCGTGTTTCAGATTGATGCAGCTTGGTTAAGTGGTCATGCAGTGGAAATTGCGCATATGTTACCTGGAGGTATTGATGTTGTCGGTGTTTTTATTATAGCCCCAGCCAATGAGAATGGAGAGTTTAAAGCCAACGCTAAAGAGGTAGGTGCGGATAGCTTGCTTTTGTGTAATAATTTGTCAGTCGTGCTGTGCTGTGCTAACGGTCCTACAGTCATCTTTTTTAGGTAGTTGTGATTAAGACATTCATGCTTTTATTTTTGTAAAAAAGGTGGGCTGCACTGTTTTTGTTAACAGGCATTAATATCATGCTACAAAGCCGTGACACGACTGCATAAGCTGCTTGGAGAAAATTCCAATGAGAATCCTGTGTTTTGGAGTGCTATCCATTTTGACTCAGCCACAGGAAGACCGCTCTTCTGTAGACAGTTCGATGTTCTTGATCACACTGTACGTAAAGTCAAGTGTTCGTTGAATGTTGGTTGCTTAAATTGTTGTTTTAGGCCAGGGGTGTTCAAAGTTTTTTCAAAGTGGGCCAAATTTGATCATGTGAAGGCGCCCGCCGGCAAGCAGTGTCAGGTGAGTGCGGACGTTCCTTGGTGCAGGTTAGCACCGTGCAGGCATTTCGCTCAGGGGGAAACACTCTTTGCGACGGTTTTTGTGTTCATATTCGCTCTCAGCACATCAAAACACCACAGAAACGTCTTAAGCTGCGAGAAGTCGATACAGAAACATAATTGAGGCTATAACAAGCCATAAACAACACAACCTGAAAACAGAACCGCGTGTCATGTGAAATGTATTCGCGGGTCGCTCTTCGGGCATACTAATATTGACGATCCATTCAGTTTGTAACATCGTTGTTGCTTTGCAGTTGCGAAGTAATGCGATTTTGATGCTAAGTGACTGCAGTTGTAGCAATTATTTCATACTAAGGTTGGCCAATTTTTGTTTAGAAGAATACCTTTTGTGTTTACTTTACTCCAGATCGTCTGTGATTCCATTCTGTCAAAGTGTATCTAGGCCAGTGTTCTTCAACAGGGGTTCCGCGGAACTCTAGTGTTTCGCAAAACATGTAGTGAGGTTACGTGAGTTTTAAGCGGGGTTGCGGAGTCGTAAGCAGTGGGAAGTTTTCGGGTGGAGTCGAAGTCGGATTACTAACAACACTGGGAGTTGAAGTCCGATTTTTTGTCCGACTCCGACTCTGGGTGTCCAAGTGGATCATTTTTTACAACACACTCCCAAATTGGGAATTCCTGTTGAAATGGTACAATTTCTTTTGAAACTTTTGTTGAAACAGATTTCTTGCTGTGCACCACGATTTGCATTGATTTTACAAGCCAAATTTCATTCACTTTATGTTAAGGAGTCGGAGTCGGAAATTTTGGAAAGGTTGGATATTTTACCTCCGACTCCACAACCCTTGTTTTAGGGGTTCCGTGAGGGTTCCTCGTTTTGTAGGGAATTGGTTTCTTGCTTCAGTATGTTGATGCGTCATTATGAAATTTGTTAGATCACAGATCACCGTACCGCATTCACACTCTAAGTAGGCCAGTTAGTTATATCGGAGGTTGAGTGCAGTTAATAGCCGAAAAAGAAATATTGGTAGTTTTACGTCACTTGTTCATTGTTGTGTAATTAAGAAGAACCTTGTTGCTGCATCAGAGTTATACCATGTTGCCGATGTACAGTTTACAGCAGACTGAGTAGAGAGTATACTACAGACCTGCTGTCCAGCCTTTGTGGGAATAGAGTAAAAACAGTGTAAAACCCAACTTTTTACTGTTTACTCAAACCAGGTGAAGCAAAATAGCATATTTTCTTATGTGAAGCGCAATAATAACAACAGCGAAGGTGTGGACGGTTATGAGCAATGTAGTTCAAATGTAAAAGAGGCACCTCCTCCGAAGCGGACCGAATAGACAGTAATTCAATTGCCAAAGCTAGAAAACGGGACGACACATCTTTACGATACGGGTTCTTTTCGTCGCATGATCAAGTAATTCGTGTTTTTCAAATTTTTTAAAATAGGGGGTTCCTGACAAACGCGAAAGCATATCTGGGGTTCCACGATGACAAAGTTGAAGAGCACTGATCTAGGTGATGCAAATCTTATGTGTTGTCATGGGATTGGGAATATTTACGAAACGCATCCGTCATTTAATCTGTTGTATTGGCTTCACTTTGTGAAAAACCTTGCGTGTACATATCGTTTTGTTCTTATTTTGTAAAGTTTGTAAGGTCTCCGCTGTGATTATTGAAATGTTTTTGCCCACTGCCATTAATTTTTGCTTGAAAGCTGTCGATTGCGATCATTTGCTATTCCATGATTCGAGCGACCAACATTGTACCTATTCTATAGAAAAGCAATTCAAGGTTACTATTGTAGACAGTATCTGTGTGGTTATTGCGACATTTAATGAGATTTTACCGATTTGTTTGTGGGTTGACTCGGTGCATTTGTTTGCGCGTAGAGCTTCAACAGTAGAACAGGCAGTGCATTAAAAATGTTTTCCTTTCAAGGACGCGTTGGAGTTCAAAGAATTTACTCATAACTCGATTCTTTTACAAAGGCCTAGTTGAAGTTAACGGTTCAATTGCTTCGTTAGACAGGCAGGAATGTTAACCAGCGAAGTTGCGAGTTTCCAGTCGACGTGGTTTTGCCACAGTGTTCTGCAAGTTGTTTAGGCTTTTTGGATTTGCAGGTGAATGGTACGATTTTGCGTGAAAAGTGCTGAGGATTGCTGAAAATGCAGTAGCTTAAAATTTCGGTTTTGCTTGGTTGAACGTACAATGGCGCAAGATATTTAAAACCTTGTCTAGCACACTATGTTCTCCGTCTGTGCAAAATATCTCATTTTTCCTCAGATATACTATCTAATGCACACCGCCCAAAGCCGACCATAGCAAAATCTCACTGTTGCAGATAAGCTGGTAATTACTTATACACTTCCGCTATTGTACTTTATCGCCGAACACTTGTCTCGCAGAGCTCCGGTAGACCATTTGAACTCAAGTATCAAACCCCTGTCACCCGGTGGAGCTGTGTTGAGGCTGAAGTCAATGTAGATTTCATCATATGCATGGAAAATATCTCAGATAGCTTGAAAAATCGCTTTAAGGTATGCAGTAGTATGTCTTTGCTGCTTCTGGTGATCTTGCTCTGCTTCTCAAGCATAGTCAAATTGTGTTTGTGATAATTGGGAGCAGATTACAACATTGCGCAAAACACTCATTAACTTGGTTAATAGTTGGCTAAAGCAGTGTTTCCCAAACTGTGTGCCGCTGAAGAGGCTGAAGTGTGCCGCGAAAGTTTTATGCGTTACAAAGTTTGTGAAGAGTGGGTTTTTATAAAGTAGGAGTGTTTGTTATAGTGTGCCGTAACGAAACAAAGTTTGAAAAGCGCTGGGCAAAAGGATGGCTTGTAAAATAGTTTTCGTTTCATGACGATGCTGGAAGCATCATTGTGGGAGCTTGTGTGTGTCTGATTTTGACCGACTTTTTTGCATTATTTTGAATTGAGCGCTCGTTGCTTGAGCCTGTATGACAAAGTGAGATTGTGTGATTTTATGACAGGATGATATTGGACATTGCTGTAATGATCTGTTGTCAAGTATCGTAGAGATAAACGGAAAACTTCGAGAAGAATCTGATGTTCTCGATGCTGAACCTGGCGGAGGTGGAGGAAAAAGTCGAAAGACCAAACCTTTGCCGTTATCGAAATGGGGGAAAACATTACAATGTCGCTTCTACCTACATCGAGATCCGTCCACTTATGTGAGTNCAGGTTAAGGTTTATCNTCTGCACACTGAATTTTATTTTTCCAGGCACGTCGTGACTATTTTGTGAGTGCGAGTTGTAGGTGATTTGTTCTGGTTGAAGCAACATGTGTGATCTACAAATTTTTGTAAACTATATTTGCGTGATATTTTCAGACAGGCAAGATGAAAGTACTTGCAGATGGTTGGACAATACACGTGAAGGGCTCAATGTTCACTTGTGCTTATCTGCCTTTAAAAGCTTCGGTGGCTGAGGCGACCTGGGTAAGGCAAGTGCCTTGGCTGTTCGCGCCTCTGCTATAAGAGTATAAAAACTGTTTTGTTTTCAGGAACTCCGGAAAGATTTAGTTCTAAACCTGTATCACCGCGTCAACTTGCTGGTTGAGGACTTGCAAGATGCAAATGAACCACTGTCATCCGCGAGAGGTATACTGCAAATTCCTGCACGATTTGGTTGCAGAAGGTTTAACTGATGTAATCACTTCAAGTTTTCTAAGCTGATTAATTTTTTTGTCTTGCAGATTTGCTGCTACCTAAAAGAGTAGGTTTCAAGCCTGGTGCAGATGATTTTACATTCTTTGAATGTGTTTTCGCTAACGAACCTGTCGAAGACTGCATATCTAGAATAAAAGTAAGCGATTTCTTCGTTTCTTATCGCGCTTTAGTGACAAACGTCTACATATCGTTCCTTGGCTAAAGTTACCGTAGGAAGGCGAAGACGACAACCTGTTTTATTGTGAGTGATCCATTTTCTTTCGCGCCATGTCATTCATTCTTTATTGACGAGTTGTACCACGATCAGCTCTTCTTCATTGATTAAACTTGAAAGCCGCAGTTGCTTGTACGACATGAACCGAGCAGTGAAAGTACGTCATTTATTCCTTAAAGCATTAAATAACGTCAATGGATCCTGATGGGGGCAAGGCTGATATTACCATGGCAAGAAAGCCGGTGTCAACCAAAAAAGACTAAACATTCTCCGACAAAATGACAGTTAACGGTGTTGCGTGTACAATATGAACTGAGCGACGTCGCAAGGTCCAACCCCTATGGAATAGAGCAGTGTGGTCCAACTACAGGCCCGGCGGCCGCATGTGGCCCGCAGACAGAATTGTTAGGGCCCGCGAGCTTTGCAGTATTGATTGTTCGAACAAGCGTAAAAACTTTTATAACGTTAGACTAGATTGTAGAGAGCGTACGGAAATTAGTCAGCAAAGATAGGTTTCCCAAACTGAAAGATTCCTACTAGGTACAATAGTGTCAGAGAAGCCTCGACCACACGCATCCCACTGATAGAGGTTTGCAATAAACTGCTATTCGTTATTGTGTAATAATTTCATTGACGCACTGACTTTTTTCCTTTTCAGTTGTAAATTTTGTGAATCTGTGTTTTTTTCATCATTTTGTTGGAAGTGGCCCGCGAGTTGTTACGTTTTTGTAAAATGGCCCATAGGTCAAAAGTAGTTGCACCACGCTGGCATAGAGGAATAAGCAGCTATAACTACTGGGTTCCCAGTGGTTCTTTGGAATGATGGTGAAATGCTCTAGCGCAGTGGTTCTCTCAACCATTTTGTCCCATGGACCATCTTTTTGAAAAAATTGTCCGATGGACCACTTTGCTGTGCTGGCACCTCACCTCATAAACAACAAGTCAAACATGACAACCTAAAAATGGTCTTACATGATTTATTGTACGGTAAAGGTTACAATTTTCAGGAGCCTTTTATCAAGGATTAATGGAACCCTCTGTGAACCACTTGAAATTGCAGATGGACCACGTTGAGAATCACTGATCTAGCGTTTAGCCGTTGTGCCTCACCATTGCAGCAGCGTATCAAACAACAAAAGTCACGCGTTAAGTCGCGTCACAACCTTATATGGTATGAAAAATGGACCAAGCCCCGAAAAATTTCCTAGCAAAATTTTGTTATCTACTGTATCATTAAGCATAATCTAGCAAAGGAAAAGTAGCTGCTCATACTACGAAGTGATTTGTATCAGAAAATAACGACGTAGTAGACAATGAAACATTTTTTTGCAATGAAACATTTTTTGCACATGAAGCTGAAAAAGTTCTGCAACTCTTTCAATTTTAATATGGCTTCTTCTGAAAGAACTCGCGACGTTCTAAATGATTATTCAACGCAAAAGTTCGTACTATTAGAAAAAAACACCAACCTTACAGTAAAAGTTAGGTTTCTAAGATTGGCTATTTGTTCTTTGCGCTAGCTACAGCATATTGAACAAGGTTGCAAATTTTCTTTTGAAATTACAGGATACGTTGGACGTAGAAGTAAGTCCCAGTGAATTGCTGAACGACCTGGAAGAGTTTCCAGAGGTAGTAACAATTCGTAAGACACCTTCTGTATGTGAGGTTAAAAACAGTCAACCTCAAGTTGAAGAAAAGATCGCAGATCAGAAGAAAATTCGGCTGCCAAGTATCTTTGGTAATTTCATCTCTGTTGCTGTTTTTATCAAAATAATTTCGTTGCGTGAAGCTTACTTGGTCGTGTGTCTTCAGCAGTCATTTTGAATGCTTGTGTACATTTTCTGTTGGACTGCATTTTAGGAGGTCAGCTGTTTGGTCTTTGCACCTTTATTTTCTAACCTACTAACCTATACTACGCTATCAATGCCCATGTGACTGTGAACCCGTCTTAATGCTCTTAAAAATGTCACACTTAATTTTACGAGTCCTTTATAGATGCGATTGCTTCATCTGGTATTCACGGTTCCTATGCAGTCTTGAAAAGTATGGAAATTTTTTTGGTTGTTTTCCAGTCTGGAAAAGTCCGGAAAAATAATTTTCTTTGGGTTGTTAATATGGAAAAAATAATAATTTTCCAGACTTGATCTTTTGACATGCATTTCCATAATATTTTATTCAAGATTGATAAAATTTTACTTATATCGTGTTAAATATTACGGTGCCTGTATATAACCTGAGTTGGTCATACGCAAATGTTAGGTCCGGGAAAAGTCCGGAAAATGTCTGGAAAAGGTCTTGAAAAAGTATGGAAATTTATTTCCAAAATTGCGTAGGAACCCTGGGTATTACATAATTTGGCGTCACTTAGTGCTTTATTTCAAACCTATTAATTAGTCTATGTAACTACTAAGTTACATGCCTTGCGGGGCATGGACAAGATTATGAAATGGAGCGAACCAGCTCAGTCGATTGTTTTAATTTTCTCGGCGCATTTGATTGCCCAGAGTGTGTGTTTGGCTGTCGCGAAAAAGTGCGTGCGTGTGGGAGTCAGTTAGCGATAAGTTCTTGCTGCTCCAAAGAAACAAACCAGTGTCCATGCATGCTTTCAATTTGCTTCAAAGTTCAAACCATACTATATATTTTGCTCATGTTTTGAGTTGTTTATGTTAGTGGGCCCGGCTTCAACAAACAATGGGGTTACCATCTCTTAGATGCCTATTTGGTAATGCTTCTTTGTACAGTAGTTCTATACGTTCTAGCTCAGTCATTTTTGTTTGGTCATATAAAGTCATATTTTCTGAAAAATAAAGTCATATGATCAACTTTATTAGGTCATAAAAAATGGCCCTAGCGATTAACCTACGAAAATCAGTGCTTTACGACATAAGAAAAGTTTAGTCTGTGCTGTAACATGAAAAATATAGTCAATTTGCATCCCATAGCTTTCTCTCTGGAAAAATAGCGTTCTAGGAACGGAATGCTGCAGCGAAAGAAGAGCCTTTGGTGTTATGAACTGAGTGCAAACGGAATATCTGGTCAGGTCTTGAAATTGCATTGCGTCTATTTGTCGCAATGTTAATGTAAGAGCAATTAATTTTTCCAGGCAAAAGTTACTTTTCCGTGCCTTGCTTTTTTCCACTGCCTTAATTGCTTGCATTTGCTGCCCCTTAAAACTACCACCATAGTTTCCACTTTTTGGCAGTCACGAGCAACAGCAGGAAAAGTTACGATAATTTCGTTTGTTTTTTACTATAACTATTATTTTAAATTTGGGCTAGTTTGACGAGATAAACAGGTTTCGAATCGATAAAAAATGAAAAATTGCCACCACAGCTAATCCTTTCACCCATTTTTTCGCAGGTGCAGCTGCCGCCGCCTGTGCTGCGCTGCTAGCGGCCGCGATTTCTTATTTTTCGCTTGCCGACTGAATCGCGTTCATTCCTTAAAGTTAGTGCGATACGCGTGTGGGATCATTGCAATGAACAGTGTTGATGTGGAGTTGACGTCTGGTAAAAGGGTTTCATCGTGAAGACGGTCAAGGACAGTATGATGCGTAGCATGGACGGTGCTTGTTGAACGATGTGCTCCATGTTTTTGCTGCTTTGAACTAATGGTGAAGTTTCAGACTTAGAGCATGGTTCTAAGTCATTGTCTGGATGGATATGAGATATGGTGAAAAATAAAATGTGAAAAAACATTTATCTCAAGGTTTCTCTTTTTAAGAATTAAAACGTTAATGACTTCGGCGCAAGCAAAGGATTTAGTGGATTGATGAACAGGCGAGAAGACTTTTTGAAAGAGACCTTATAGTCACCGTGATGCGGTCGTTCTTTGATAAGTTGTTTATTCGTTCCGTGTTAATGAATGGATCGGTGCAAGAATACATAAGATCTACTAAAGTTGTGAACCTATGCAAGAAGTAGAACTTGTGTCTGCGTTTCTGTTTGCATTTTTCAGCTGCTCTTTAGATCAGCGCTCTTCAACCGATGTGCACGGTGCACCCTAGGGTGCACCAAAATATACGTGGGGTGCACCACTAAGAAAGGGTTCACAAAGGTGCATAAACAAACTTGTCACACTAAACAGAATTTTTACAAAAACGTTCTGTTAGCAGAAATGAACCATTAACCAACCAACGACTGTCAGGATTTAACCGACACTTTGCACAATCTAAAGTGTGGTGCGTAAGCTTTACACTATATCACGCTAATTGCAATTACAGGTAGATGATTATTATTTGTGATTCATAAGCAACAGACAATGAGCCATTACAACTGAATTCTGTGGCTGAGTTACTGAATTAGGGGACTTGCTTATTTAGACCCGGGTACTTACAAGCATGGGCGCAATGAAGTTGGGGTCAAGGGGGAATTGTCAGTAAATAGGGTGCATGAGTTTAAGTATTTAAGGAAATAGAGTGCATGAGTTCGTCAAAATATCATTAAGGGTGCACCGTAACAAAAAAGGTTGAAGAGCAGTGCTTTAGATTGTTTCTGCAAAGACAACCTGTAATCTATTTGTTCGTGTTACTTGGTCGGGATCTTAACGTACTTCTGAATCTGCACGTTTTTTAAAAGAACTTTGTATTTTGGTCGTTCTGATTGGAAACCAAATGTTGTTTCGCAATCGCTTTTTCGTTTTCAACATTTTGTAAGTACAGCAAGCTCCCGCTAGTACGCAACTTGAATCTTACAGATGTTATGTGTGCACTTCGCAGTTCGGCCGGTGCTTTAAGAAATCATGTATGCCTACAATACTTTGCGTTGTGAAGTCTTATGACGAGATAATGCCAAGCGTTAGAGTATGTGTGACACTGATGATGAGACTGGCCATAACAAAGCTTGCGAACCAGTAATTTTTGCCAATTCTACAAAGGAGAATTATACCCAAACGTGTTTCAGAACATTCCAAACCGAACAGCAAAATAAAAGCCTTTTCGTTCCAAAAAACACCTAAAAAACAAACCATAATAAGTATTTTTCATGCTTTGGGGTTTGATTTACACAACCCCAGCTGTAATTTTAATTCCGGATGTTCCACGTACCTCACGTATTTCTTAATCTTTGGTGAACGCTTGCAGGACTTTCGTAAATGCTGTATTCGGTACTTATAGCATAACACTGCAAACAGGTTAGTTTGGCAACCAACCTGTGGCTTGATCGAACTTAGTGGAGTGAAGCGTGGCGGCAGTTCCAGCGTGTCTTTTTTTTAAATGGATTTGTAGCGGCTTCTGAAGAAAATTAGAGTTCAGGATTTTGTGGATATCATACCAACGGGTATCTGCGAAATATACCAAAATGTTCTTGCCAAGAGTCTTCAAAAAGTATCAACTCCAGATTTTTGATATTCATGCATGCTAGCGGGTACCCCAGAACAATGTAATTTTTTGAGGCTTGGAACAATATACCAAAAAGGCTCAAGATAGAATCAGTTGCTATGTATGGATATGCAACATAAGTAGATTCTTGTTGTGATCTGAAAAGTATCTTAAAATGCTTTCAGCGGAAATTAAGAGAGATGGCATTGGACACTAGTCACAAAAAACACAAAATATACATCTGATGAGCTTTCTTGACTTGTTGAAACGGTATACTATAATAAAATATTGACATTTAATCTTTTCTGTTTACCAGCTGATGTATTTTGCAGTTCAAAACTATTGAATTGCACATAAATTTCAATCCAGAATTTTGTCGCACATTTTTGCATACTGGTACGGGATGCGAACTTAAAAGGCAGTTGATTGTAAACTTAAAAATTTAGGCTTAGAAGTTCGTGTGGTTTGTTGATGAAGGTTCGAGAGCCTTAATGTGGCAGTTACTCAACACTCGCCATTTCCATTCAGCAAAGTTTTGTGTTTGAGGAAATAATTTGTGTTTGTTCTTGCAGAGCGTCATTCACTATTTGTTCAACGCATTGCGGGATATTGTACTAGTTTTTGTGTTTCTTCGAGCTCACGAAATTTTATCACATATCTGCAATACGTTTATGCGAATGAACCCTGCGTGCCTGCAGATGAGACCGAAAAAGCTCGTAATTGCNTCTCTTATGGCAGGTCTTGGTTTACAGTGAGTAAGGTTTTGTAAGAGCATGGCATCTGACGTTTCATCGTTCAAAGACACTGTGACAAGCTGCCTCAATGATTTACGCGCGGATGAATTGGTGACGCTTTTATCTGATCCTGAAAACGAGAAAACGGTAGGTCTTTCCAAGCTGTGTTTATGTTGCATGCAACGTAGTGATAACAACTTCTAGTGTTCAGCTCAATTTCGTTAAGCTAGATGCGCACGGCTGCGTCCTGTGCGTTTTTTTGGCGCACGCATGGGTCTGATTTTGTGATGTCGCGTCTTTTTAGGATGCGTCTGGTATGGTCTGCGTTCGAGTAGAACCTGTTTCTATATTGACGCGTCAGACTCACTGCTCCGGGTTCAGGAAAGAGCGGTACTTATAGACAATAGACAAACGCACCGCACCAGACGCATGCCGTGCGCATACAGCTTCACGCTCGCTTTTGTACTCCTTTCGGAGTGTCACGAATGGTTTGCGGCGCCCATCTCCGCTTGCTTACGCCATGCGCTTTCGCAGTAAATGCCGCACTGGTGGCGAGTCATTTGCAGCACCGCGCGTGAACCGTTCCCTGCATCCTCCCATTAACGCCGAGTCAGACCGCAAGTACCGTTTTCCAAGTCCGGTATAACATATAACATGACCGGGAATCGAACCCCGATTTCCAGCTTTGCTGGCGCGTGCTCAACCAACTGTATCACTTAACCGGTAAACTCTGTGTTCAGAATGGAAAAAAATACATTGGACTCATTGTGTTGTCACTGAACGTTGTCAAGTTGAAAATAATTAAGAGATTGTACTATTGGTGGCGCACGATGTGCTACCTTACCTTACCAAACGATTTGCAGTACTGCGACAACTGTGTATGACACACTAGTGGTCTGTAGTTCACGTGCTGAAGTATTCTGCATACTGCAGTAGAGTTGCCCTTCAAACAATTCTACCTCAAGCATCAGTTTCTCGTCTTTGCTTCAACATTTTCCCCACTGATTTAACTGGTATCAAATATTTCCACTAAAAAATTTCGTACTACTTCAATTAGGTTGTTCAACAAACCACGTTTTATTGCAGGTATCGCAAATCGGTTGCCGTTTGTTGTCGCTGGTATTTGATCATCTCAAGGAAAATCCTATAGAAGACAACTCACTTCATGTATACGGCGAAGCACTGCAACATATAGTGGAAAAGTCTGCTCCCAAGGATCTTTACCTTGCTCTACTGGAACTGTTTGACCCAATGGTTGAGTTAAACCTTATAATGATACTATTTCCTGCATTAAATCATGGTGAGTGAATAGATTCAGTTTTCGTGCATTACAATAGCGTAGAAACTGTCTGTAGCACTGACTTTGTTTATCATCAAATAAATCCGCCCACGTTTAAAGTGACAAAAGATGAAGTTTTTTTATTGTAATTTTGACATAGGACCGAGCTAGGTTTTGTTTTAACTGACCTCGATACTTAGGCTTGTGCAAACAATAAAATGTACAGTGTGTAGGCGTATTCTCGAAATGGACAAGAAGAGCCATTGCTTCAACTTGGGCCTGTGCTTCTCATCACTGGTTTATTACGGTGAAGGGCTGAATATCCCATCATACGAAAATTACCAGCCAACCGAAAACTGCGCGTTATCCTTCGATGAGATGAAAATTGTCAGGTAATACTTTGAATTTAAAAGTGGTGGTTCCCCAATAAAAGGTTCGTGGAAAATTTCTGGGGAGATCGAACCCCTTTGTGCAATGGCACAAACGAAAGCAGCGGATCGTCATTCAAGCGACACAAACGATTCAAAGTGTTGCCAGTTTATTTCGTTTATATATAAGATTTCAACAAGTTCCTTTGGAAACCATCTGTGCTACGGCATTGTTGAGCTTGCGACGTAGTATGATGTATTTTCCCTAAAAATTGAAAAATGGCGGGTACCGTTTCGCATGCTTGATTGTTTATTAATGATTCGAAACAGCAATATGTTTGAAACCACTGATTTGAAGGGCAAGTTAACATTACCAATATTGCCTTGTTATCGCAAAGAGGAGTTGGTGGCTGCTGATGCTCAATAGTATTCTGGCCTGTGACGCTTTGAACGGATGAGGTATTCTCCAGTGTTACAACATAAAGCGCATAGATTCGTCTTACGTGAGGGTGTTCTTGTTCAGGTATTTAAGTGAATGCTTGAAAGTTGGTGAGCTGATCATGGAGGATCTTGGTTCCCAACTTGAGGAAACATTAATTCACGAAGCTCATTTTAAAGCAGCAAAAGATGAAGTCATGATCGTATGTTTGTCTTTTGGCAGATGCATTTTTGACTCGCCACAAGATCATGTGTAGGTGATTGTTTTTGTAGTTTTGCTGTGGACTTCTGGAAAGAATCAGCTTGCTGAATTTACATCTGCACAGCGAAGAGAATGACGAAAATAAGAAAGCATCCAACCACAGCGGCACAGGTAGTTATTTAAATATAATCTTGAAACAATGTGACTGCGATCGTTATTCGCCACCATTGCATTACTTTGGAGAAGCACGTTATGAAAACTTCAATCCCCCACAAGATTGCTGATATTTGCATGCAATCCTGAAATCCTGATGTATTGCTTTATGTGTTACTTGCATGTAAATGCCAGATAATTCATCAAAAATCGTGGTTCTAAATCAGTGGTTCTTAACCGGGTGGGCGTAAACGTTTCTAGGGGGCGCGAGCCGTTAAGCGCTGTACGAGAATGAAGATTTGATCAATAAATTCAAACAACACGTTTGCTTTTGCAACTTATTGATAACCAGGGGGCTTGAAACAAAGGACAAGTACTTACGGGAGGCGCGGTAAAGAAAAGGTTGAGAACCACGGTTCTAAATGGTTGTGCAAAATTGACCAAGGGTACAAAATGTTTGTTAGCATTTTCGCTCCTTGTGGGCAGCCGCAAGATGTCAAACCACGCTGCAATTGCAGATACAACCGAAGATTTACTCGGACTGGTGAAGCGCATTGTTACTTTCACCCTTTCCCTTCACTCATCGTGGGTCTTGTTGCAAGACTTGACATGGAAGAGATTTGTCGATACTGGCAGAGACATGTCTCCGGACGAGTGCGCCAAAGTTGACGCTGCTAGAGCTTGCTTGCTTTACCTGACACTGGTAGAGGGGTGTGGGTACTTCCCTCAGGTAAATCGCGGTTTCGTGCGCACGAGTTGTTGTAATGTGTGACTTGCTGGCTTTGCGCTTCTACATTTTGACCAGCAAAACCTTTTTTAGACTGTGGACCCGTACTACGCTTTTTACCATTGTTTCCCGTCTGTGCTGAGTTTAATACAGTCGGACAATCCAACTACAGTACATAAAGGTAAGGACATCTTGGTCTTATTGGCAAATAGGCGTCGAGTTGTAACGTTTGTATCGAAACGGCAATGAAGCTGTTGTTGCTGAGTGCAACTGCGTAACATACTCAACCAGCTTGTATGAGGTACATGCTCCTTATTCAGCTGCCGTTTCAAATACGATACGACTGTCATTTGTTTACCGATGACCTGTCTCCGATGTCTCAACTCTTCAGTTCATGATGGTTTGGAGCAGTGGTTCATAACCTTTTTTACATATCTTACCCTTTTATGAAACAAGACTGCCAGATTTAGCCCCAATACACTCAATGGTGCTCATTTATTGAAAATACAAAATTAAAAAACTTAACAGTTTAGAATGATTTCTAACAATTCACATAGGCTGCAATTTATGGTTCGGTAAATTTACCCCAGATTAAGAACCACTGGTTTAAAACGTGGTGAACTATAAAGATAATGCACGCTGGTTTATTCCTGACTGTGTGTTGAGAAATTGTTCCTCTTAAACATTTTGTAGGCAGTTGACTCTTTGAGCAATCGTAGGGTTTTTATGAAAATGTTATCCCACGTTTTTTTAAAACTTTGTCTCCTGCGAGCTGCTTTTGAATGCTTCGAAATGACGTTTTTTGCTGCTTTGTCAAAACTCGTGTGGGGTGTGGCCGCTAGATGAATAAGTGTATGATGATTTCACGAATCGGATTCCTTCAACGAAGTGTTGGTTTGTTGCTCACTGCCAACTACGTCGGCGGACAATCACTTTTTTCTGTTGCAGGCCTTGAGCTTTGTCGCTTCGTGTCAAATCGCCTGAATCCTTTGTCTTTGCGCTGCGGTGAAATATCCGAAATATTGAAAAGCAGCCGAGTGCGCAATCCTGCGTTTTCACTGCTGCGAGCTGCCGTGAATGTTGCCACCCAATGTGCCACGAAAATATTGCGTCAAAGAGCTGCCCAGTTCTTAACTCGGTGAGTTTAGTTACTCGGTAAGCTGTCTGTTGTGACTGGCCTGCTGTACCTTTCATTTCTGATGTCAGATTCATCAACAAGTTTGTTTGGATTGATCGTCATATTCTGCTGTACCGTCTTCTCACCACAGTTGAACATTGCGGAGTCGTTGGTTACTTGATTGTTTACATCAAGGACAAGCTGTCTGAGATATTGCAGGTTCGTAATGTGAAGTCTGTGGTGCTTTGGCATTTGCTGAGTGTGTACGCTGCTGGATGTATTTGAAACGTGATTCGTCGCACTAATCTTTTCCTAAGGAGCCTTCGCCGCCGATGAGCGAAGCGTTCGTGAGGAGAGCAAATATCGACAAGCTTTTCGATATCTGCTTGGATCTTCCGAACGGGTCAGAAACCGACTTAATATCGGAATATGACAAGATAATGGCAAGCTTGAACTTACTACGGTTCTTACTTATAAGGGACAAACAAAACAAAGTTAGTTCTCATTTTTGTTATCCTTTGGTTGCGCCATTCGGTAGAAATGGGCACGAGCCGTGAATGTGAAGTCGAGCCCGTTTCGTTTACAATAAGCTGTTGGGCAAACCGAATCCCTGACCATTGCATGTCAAGTCACCACGTGCTGCTTAAGTTATTTTGAATCCACTTTCAAATAGTTTTCCATTATTTCGTATACAGTACAGATACAAAGAAATGAACATGCCGCCATAGAAAAGTGTGATCGTTTTATTGATTCAAGTCAAAAAATTGGTGCGGGGAAAATTTGTCGAGTTAAGTGAATAATCACCCCCGAAATACCTCGTTTTAAACTTCCATGTGAGTTGATTTGTCACATTCCTGATCTAGGGCGATTATCTCTTGCAGACAGGGATATATGATCGACTGGCAAGTGTTGAAGAAAATTACCTCAATGCGCTTCGCACTGGCATCAACCTTTCTAGAATGCATTTCAGAGATGAACTGAAAAAGCAATCGTCACCCAAACCAGGTATTTCTTGTTTGCGCGCTAGTTGCGCCAGTTTTGTCACGCTGATCTAATTTTCACTACAAACGCAGACACTCACAGCGCATCGACCGACTTCACGATCAATGGAGTGAGCATGCCGTCGATTCCACGCAAAAGTCGAATCAAGGTTTGCACAATGTACACGTTTTGCATTTTTTACTGAATACTGTGCAGACGATTTGATCACATTTGAAGGTTTTCTTTGGTCGCGATACATTGTCCCTGAGTATTTTCGAAAAAAAATTGTTCCATTCTTGAGTCGACCGTAGATTTAAAGTTCCAGGCCCACCGCAAATAACGAAAATGTCAATATTCTTGCGACAATACTTTTGCGGGCGTATCCTGGGAGCGGGTCGCACCTGGACACAGCAATTGTTTCTAAGGTCATGGGAAAGTTGGTCTCTGAGCAGTTTTTGTCTTCTCGCATATATCGTGTTAATTGCATTACAGATGCTCGAGTCGGCCATTCACAGCTTTGACATGATGCAGACTGTTTGCATCCGAGTTCAAGAGCTTGTTGATGACGTGAAATCTCGGAGGCAATGAGGTAGCGCAGTTCGTTCGCTCACTTGACGGCACTCAGCCTCAGTAAAAAGGGCGCGTAGTGTCAGTTGAAGTTACAGCTTAGCGTGACCAATGTGTGGTAATAAAAAGTTACAAACAATTGATTCTTAAACAGGTGTTATTGAAAGTCTACAAAAATTGTGAATATGAATAAAGACTAAATAAGAGCGACTTTTTCACCACTAATTATTCGGTATTCGTGCTTCAAAACTTCATATACTAGTTTTTATGTGTCGGAAAATCGACGCACTGTATCTTTACTGAAGTCCTATTTAAGAAATTGAAATTTGTATTTATTCAGGTGTGCATTGCCAATTGAAGACCGGCTTTGTGAAGCAATTCAAGACCAGCTTTGAGCGACTATGACGAAATTATCACCTTCTTGAAATTTTTTTTTTATTTTTTTTTATTCGTACGTTCTTGTTATAAAAAGCGAATGCCTCAACGATGAAGAGGTCATGAGAGTTCGTGGTGCACCCAGCGTTGAAGTTAGACATAACTGGGGCAACAGAAACGATGCTTTCGCACATACTTAATACAAGCTACATCCATTCCTGCAGTTAAGCACCAACAGTCCAATATCAATTCAAGATAAGATAGATGTGACGAGTGTTTGGTTAACCCACCCGCGGCCAAGGTGCAACCATGGGGGCTTTAGGGTCTAAAGACCCTCCCTTAGCAACTCATCCAATGAGAAATAGGGATGTTTATTTTAGCGTAGCATTGGTAACTTACTTGTGATCCAATCAAGCACTCACGAACTTTCGAGGTTTGCGAAGTGACAGCAGCTTTCTTCATTCATGCCTAGTGAAGTAGTCCCCGCTTATTAAGCTCATCTCGGGACCGGACGATTTTGGGCTTATCAGCCGGAAGACAAATTCTTGCCACTCTCATGCACATAAATGAGTATGGCCGACTGTACTATCGCTTGAAAATTACTAAATCTTTTACTGTACACCAGTGTTTTTCAACCGGGGTTCTGCGGAACCCAAAGGTTCCGCGAGTGGCTTCCAGGGTCCGCTGAAACATATCTACCCATTTGATTTGTACAGAAAGTAGGATAGACACTNGGATCATCCCATAGGGTTCCATCAGCAACGCTAACATTTGCGGAAGTTTCCGCTGCAGCAAAAAGGTTGAATAACACTGCATGTGCACACATCGCGCATTTTGTAAAATGTGAGGAGAGCAGCTTGCTGTGAAACCAGTAGATTACGAAACTTAAAGAGAAAAATGTGAGAGAACATGGCATATTATATCCCCGCTGTCTGAAAAAGTGTGGGGATGCGCCAGGACCGTCGCCAGCGGGGGGGGTAGTGGTGCCCGGCCCCCCTGGTTGCTCCATACATTCAATACAGTATTTTAAAAATGTGGCCCCCCTGCTGCTAAATCCTGGCGACGGGCCTGGGTCGCGCCCCCCACGTAATTGCGCCCATGTGTACAGAAAAGTTACAGGTAACGAGCGACTTTCTGTGTTCATTACTGTAAAACAATATTCATTTCCGTGAAAACATCAAGAGTAAGTTTAAGTTGCCTTGTTGGTGGTGTAGAAATGTCGAACATGGCCGTTCAGTTATTGTAATTCACGCATTTTGTTTTTCAAATTCACGTTGAGTTGTCCGTTAATTTCTTTAATTCACGTTGAGTTGTTCGGCGGCAGCACGTTGACTGCATTTCGGCAGTGCTAGATAATTTTATAAAATCTCAAGTTTCTTAGACAAGGCTACGTCGCTTCGCCATTTTGAAATTAAGTTTTACAGTACAGAGCACCAGTTGTCTCGCCTACCGATTATGGCAGAAATAAACAGTTGGAATAAGTGTGAAACCGTCGAAAGAGACAAGAAGTGTGAGTTGCGACACTTTTTCACGCAATTTAAAGCAAGTGTGTTCGAAAATTGGGCTTCTAAAGCGGGTTTTTATTACAGAAATAAACGGAGTAATTCCGGACCGGAAAATTTTGAGATTACCAAGTGGGTGGGCTTAACAGGACTACTGTACCAGCATCTGATAATCAGTTGTTCACTGCACTTCAGTCCGCAAAGATTTGAAATTCTAAATGTTGGCAGGCATGAAACAGATCAGGGTGAGAAGCCTCGAAAAGGTTTTACTGATCACTACCAGAAGAGTACTGGACTATAACTGGCATCGGCGAATTCCTTGGGTACATATCGGAGTTATGACTTTGGGACTTTATCGGGCACTGTCTGCGCGAAGTTGACCGAAGACCGAAAAGCTTTATTGCTTAATAGCTCTGGACTCTCCCATAGTACGATTTTCTGGTACTGCACATCGGCTTCCAGAAGTGACGCTTGCAAATGCGGTGGGTTGATGAGTTATTTGTGAAGCCTGTACCACAAGATGGACACCAGTGGGATGGTTGAAGGAATAGGTGTAGGAGCCAGACAAATTTTGGGGGGTGCGAAATATTTTTGTGCGGGTTTTGCCTAAAAATTTTCCCCCACAAAGATCATGAAGACCTTTTTGTGATGTGACCTCCAAAAAACGAGATCTACACGTGTTTTTCTGCAAACTTTTGGGCATATTTTTCAAGGATTTTGCCCGGATTTTTGACAAATCAAAACTTTTGGGGGTACCATTTCACCCAGCATCCTACCACTGGTAAAGGAGCTGTTTACTTTAGGCACGAGTCTTACGTTGTTTCCGTTTTTTGATTGGAGGCACGAGCCGCGTTGTTCCCGCTATTGTTCTTCATTTCTTGGCTGAATCAGTCTCTGTGGATATTATACTGCGCAATGTGGGGAGCTCCTCTGCTAAAGCTTCCCAAGATGTGAAGTTCATAGAAAAGTACTTCAATGAGGCTTTCAGCAGGAGTGGAGGAATCAGGGGCATTGGGCCGAGGCCCCACTTTTAATTTCGAATTTTGCTGAAATAAGTTTAAGCAACATAACTAGTATTGGTTCCATTGTTAAAGTAAATCGTTTCAAAAACAATTTGGCAGTATTTGTCAATATTATTTGCAATTTGGAAGAATTTCGTAAATGTTTGGAAGAATACGCCATGCACAATCTGGTGACCCTTCTCTGGCCTTCCTAAGGTGTAGTGTAGATAGGGGTTGTTGAGGGCTTATGAAACATTGCATAAAATTGCTTGAACATTCTGACAAAAGTTAATGACGTCATATTTCAATGCTTGCGACGTCACGGTTGCCAATCCAAACTATAAAAATTTTCCATGTTTTTTTGACGTGCACTTGTGTCCCCCACTCAGAAAAAGGTTCCTCCACCGCTGGCTTTCAGGGTGTTTTTGAAGCCCTTTTTCTGGCCATCTACCGAACGTTTGCCATGAACAAGTTCTCCATAAAGATGTTGCTTTGGCATGCGGTTGTTTGGCAGCTGATGTACGTGACCTGCCCATCTGATTTGTGCCTTGCCCACTGGAGTGTAAATGCTGAGTGTGTTCGCTCGGCACAGTGTCTGGTATTATGTCTTGTCATGGTATCTTGAGCAGCTTGCGCAGGCAGAAGAGGTGAAAGTCATTGAGTCGCCTTTCATGTCACCTGTACAAGGTCCAGGTATCACAGGGACGAAGAAGGGTGGTCAAGACAATACCCTTGTACACCTAGCTTTGTAGGTAACCGTGTCCCACACCTCTCCCACACGCTTGACCTCAGTCTACCTAACGCCATGCACGCTTTGGAGATTCCGTTGCTAATTTACAAGTCGCTGGTGGATGTGTTAGAAAGAATGCTGCGAAGGTGCGCAAAGTTTGGACGCCTGAAAGTCTCTGATCATTTACCATGATGCAGGGATCAGCGCAAGACTTTCCTGAGGCTGGTTGATACATTATCTCAGACTTCTTGGTACTGGTGGTTAGACAAAGTGGCCACAAGCAACAGAGAACGTATTCATTTGATGTTGAATTGTTACTTTCCAGGCAGGCATACAAGAATTCACGTATGGCTGCTTCCGTCACTTTGGTGATAGCCTTGAGGCGTTTCAGGTTCAGTAATTTTCCATCGCAGCGATATCTAAATGGGATTCGATACAGTCCCGTCGCCACGGATGGAGGGCTTTGGTGATGGTGGGCTTAGCCCCCACAAAACGTCAACCACCAAATTCAAATATGAAACACGATGAGTTTTTATCAAATTTTCAATTTCAAGCCCCCTGCACAAACGTAAAGCCCTCTTATTGAAGACTTTCTTGTGATGGTTCTGGCTGAACAGAGTAGGTGTAGGCCCGTAGACACGGGGACATTCGGGGCTGGCCCCCCCAAATTGTTTTAGGGAGGCAGTGGCTCCCCGTAATATTTGGAGGGGGCTTAAAACCTGACTACGGGCCTAAGCAGGTCCCAGAACACAGCCTATCTGTTTGACACCATTTGTAACTGCAGATGCTTCTGAGGCTGAACCATCATCTAGGACGTTGGCCATCATACCATCGTGAAACTGTCTCACGATAGAGATGGAAATCTACGGACACCCGTACTCAGGCCCGTAACCAGCTTGGGACACCAGAGGGCGACGAGTTTTCTGAGAGTGACCCTAATTTTACATCAGCCCCCTACAGAAAGTTTTAAACCGTGTCCAATACATTTTTCCAGGAGGGGTGAAAGTTTTTCCAGGGAGGCGAAGACCACCTACGTCCCTCTTAGTTATGGACCTGCCCGTACTTTTGCAGTCCCTCCCTGTTAACAGCAGGGCTGTGGAGTCGGAGTCGGAAGGATTTTCAACCTGAGGAGTCGGAGTCGTAGAAAATTTCAACGACTCCGACTCCGGGCAGACCTTTTGCTCACCAAT
>JGI24021J15306_10000901_pt1 | contig 26535 bp, 17 predicted proteins | sample Ectturendosymbi1_FD_15306 | JGI IMG/M metagenome (IMG submission 15306) | reverse complement strand
CTGAAGATGTGTCGAACACGAAACTAGTTTCCTTGTGCAAATAAATTATTGCGACTGATTCGCTTGATGTATGGTCACTGCGGTGGCTTTGTTATTATTTCTTATGAGTAGTTGCAGACAATCTGACCGGACTGCCTTAAATGAAACCTATAATTCAGAGTTTATGGTTTCAAGAGCTCAGATGTGCGGTTAGACCAGTTATGTCCAACCCGCGGCCCGCAGGCCGTTTGCGGCCCAATTGAAGGTTTTGTGCGGCCCAATTTAGGTTTTCACTGTGATAGGAGTAATTACATGCTGACAACCTGTCGTTATTTTGATAATCTTTAATTTGACATTTTTGATGTAGGTCGTCCTCAGTGCCGTTATATCATGTCTGTTACCATTGCAGTTATGATTCGAACGCTTTCAGTACATTAGCTTTAGTTTGCTAAGGTCAAAGTAAGCCATTTAATGTGCGGCCCTCATTAATATGTCATAAAATGTGCGGCCCTGGTTGAGATAGTGATGTGATTTTTGGCCCAGTTAGCCATTTGGGTTGGTCATAGGTGGATTAGACTATCGTCAAGCCGTCAACAAACTCATAACCACCCTTCATGCACTTTATGACGCTAATACATTGCAGCCAAGTAATAGAACTTTTCCGCCAAATTCCAATTATCCTGGAAATAAATGTCAGAGGGGAGGAACTTTGCTATTAAATATTTTTTATCTTTGTTCAGCGCTTCGCCGTACAGTATAAGTCAAACAAGACATGTTTGCGTTGCAAGTGCATCACAAATAACGCAGCTGACAAATCTTGAAACGAACAACACAGGTTGGGCGAAAGACGGTCAAAGCAGCAACTTGATCATGCATCAGTCGATGCAATATTTCGCGCTGGCAATTAACTGCGAACTGTAGTGGAACTGAAATTTTCTGCTTGATCATGGTTCACCTAGAAACCTTTGTCTGATGTTATCTTAAAATAAAGAAATGTGCGGATCCCATCAAATATTTTCTGGGTTCAGTTCACACTGATTCGTGGAAACTATCAAAACATCAAATCTATTGGACTTTTTTCGAACCAGTCTCTGAACAGGGATCATCACAACCACCACCATTTAATCCACCCGAAATACCTTGAAATGATCCAAACCATCCTCAAAGCGTTCATCATGGAAGGGATAGTTTCTACAACAGTGCTGAATCCAGATCCGTGAGTTAAGTTCTGAAACCAAACACCTTGGCAATATAATCAATGTTTTGGCAATATAATCAAATATATCGGCAATAATAAAATCAACTGTTTTTGCCACTTAAAACTGTAAGATTCAAAGGCTGGCCGCATGAAGAATTTTCAATCACAGCCGCAGGCTTCTCATCAAGCACGAACCAGTTGTGATGAAATAATTGTTGCATTAGAAGCAGATTTTGTGACAAAGCGCGATATACACTCTGATTATGATTTCACAATAGCTGATCAAAACGTCACAGGCGTAGAAAGATAAGGCATAGGAGTAAATAGACATCCAGGTCAAGTTCACTACAGGTTGGAAGGCAGCAGCATAACACACACTTGGGTTTGGTACAAACTTTCAGGTTACACGTGCATTCGGTGGTAACCAATGTGCTGGTCGCAACCAGTGTGTTGGTGGTGGTAACCAGTGGGCTGGTCGCAACCAGTGTGTTGGTGGTGGTAACCAATGTGCTGGTCGCAACCAGTGTGTTGATGGTGGTAACCAATGTGCTGCTGGTGGGAAATGTGTCGAGGGGGTTTCACAGAATCTTGCACTTCACATAAAAACTGAACGAAATCCCTCTTCTGCGACATCCAATGGCCGTTTCCCGCGATTTCTCCCCAAAACGACCACTGCACCTCTTGAAGTGGCCCCTCCTCTTGACTTTCCATGTCGCACGCGAATACATTGGTTTTACGGATTTTCAGAGCAAAGGCAAAAAATCAGAGCAGACTGAACAGCAGCTCTCACGTTTTTGACAACATCTCGTTTCGAAAAAAATGATCGATTTTTTTCCTCTTCACCTTACGGTATTTCAAAGAAAATAAGTACGAAACAATTGCATTTTGATCGAACAGTTTCACCTGAAACACAAGTAATCCTGCAACAAACATCTGCAGTCGTTGAAAAGCTCGAGTGCATCTACAACTACAAGTGTTTGAAAAAACGTTTAAGTTTGGAAATTATTTTCGACGGCTCGTTTCTTTGGTTCCCCCCCAAAAAAAAACACACCTGGGTCCCCCACTAGCAGGAGCTCAGAAACTAAGCCTCAAAAATCCCCGTGAGTGCCTCTCACAGAAGGCTCCACAGGAACAAGGTGCAAATGGCGCGGGAGCCCATGCGTTATGGCCATGACTCCAGTTTCTTTAAATGCAAGCAAGGCAGAGTTGTATTTATTTTTGGTGCTAGAAAGAAAGGAAATGCGTGAAAGATCAAATAGGAATGCATCAATGCTTTTTACTTCGGAGCAGCTGTGAGCGTAAAAATGTCCGTTGGAAACGCGGCGCACGAAGAAAAACGCCACAGAAGTGTCCACTTATCAGCGGTACACAGGTTGATCACACACACACACACAAACACACACACGCACACAAACACACACACACGGGGTTCCGATGAACAAACACAGTCTCTGTTGCATTTCAAGGCGCTCGCAGTTCCTGGCAAAGTTGGGTCTTGATGCACAACACTACCTGTCGATGCGACACGAAGCTTTACTGCTTCTTCCAAACCACAGCATGAACTTCGACCCACCTGACAAGCGACCATCGACTCCAGAGTCCAACACTAGCTGCGCATTCAAGCTGTCCGCGGGTTTTTTCAAATGAAATACCTACATCTTTTAATTTTTTCGAATGTCGACATTTTTTAAAACAAAAAAAGAGATAACCGAATCAAAATCTGAAACTGCAGATGACAAATGATTTAGAGTAACAATAACTTGCGAAGAATGAAAACACTGAACCTTGAAATGTCTTTCTAAGGTCGTCAGGAAGCGGACGTTGTCTTTCGCCTCAGTGTAATATTTCGCCAGTTCATCTCGGCTCATCTTGAAGTTGGATATCGCAGACATATCAGGTTTCTGAGCTAAAATATCCAACATCTTGGCCACGGTCGGGAGCTTCAGTTGTTCGTTCAACGCACTCAAAGCTGCGTTCCTCTCCCGCCAGAAGTCTATCTCAGCCAGAGGGCCATCCCCCTGAAGAACATTGCACAGGGTAGTACATGGACTGGGCAACGACACATCAACACTAAGCAGCTCGGTTAGAAAGACGAGACACAGTAGAGGGAACCTGCGGCTTCTTCTTCAACTGCAGCTCAATAGCAGAGGCGATCTGCTGCTGCCAGTTCCCACATGCTTCCTCGATCTGATCCATCAGCTCCGGTTGCATCGATAGCTCGATTATATCGCCATCCAGTGCCAGATCAGGAATATCCAACTTTATTTCTCCTGAAATTCCAAGATGACAAATGTTTGCAAACGAAGCCAGACACACGCAAAGAGAATAAGGGAAGCATTATGAAAGAAAACCTTAAGGGAACAAATTTGCATGCAGCAAAGCTGTACATTGTTCAGCTGCACTTAGGAGCGTATTTTATCAGCGAGTTTATCCAGTCCAGGATAAATTGGTCAGTTCAGTTAAAATCGCTGTGCAGTTCAAAGCAGTCATCTTGTTTCAATGAACTCAGTGAAGTTCAATATCGAAATATTCAAAGTGTTTTAATTTGAAATCTAAAACCAAAAACATCTTCTTCGAATTGACCTAAATCTAAATTGTCTCAAAAACAAGAACCCCGCCATGGATCGGAGATGACGTTATGGACAGGAATTGACGCCAATAATCAGTAACTCCGTAGTGAAAAACTATCAACACATGCGAACTGTGTCTGTTTACAACTTGGCAACTAATGAAGAAGATGTTACCGTTCTCACGTGGCAGTGACCAGCAAGTTTCAGGCAATATCGATGCTTAGGCTTAACTGGCTGATACTCGTAGAAACAGGAAGGTTTACCAATCACTTTGTCAAACTTTCAATGAATGTTCAATTGGTGATAGTTTTTATCGGTCATTTTTCAGGTACTGACGGAATTTTTTTAAATGAACGAAAAACATTAAGTTAAGTCGGTCATAATGCTCGAAAATATAGACTAGTGAACACTGTTAGAGCGAGTTTTCATACTATTATGGAACAAATTACCGAGATGTCTCTGCGGAAAAAAACAGAAATGGTGTATCGGGAAACGCGAATAGCAACAAGGTAGAATTCTGACGCACTGGGATGGGCTTCTGTAATATCCCCTGATATCCGACAAAATGCGAAAACAAAATGAGGCCTCGCCATAATTCGCAAAAGGTAAACGTTCACGGTGGCTTCCACTGTTCCCGATGGGACCCACAATCACCCCCCCACCACCCCTACCCCTATATCTCTTTGCGGGGGTCGGTGGTTGGCCTGGTTTACTGATAAATAAGTGGTCGCGACGAAACACCAGCCCGAGGCCAAACCAGGACGCACGGTCACCATAGAAACACCGCATAGTCGCTGCGTCATCGGCGTCAACGGTCAGTTTCAGGGAGGGTGTTGTACGAGTTGAACCCAAGAACAGCGGTTGAAAACTGTAAAGGTTTTAAGTTCGAAACTGAAGAACCGCCCCTGCAGTTGAAACGATTTCTTAGCGTCCCGGTAACCATGGTTCACGACCTTTGTTATTGCACCACTACAAGGCATGCAGCAATTGCAAGGCGAGTTATGGGCAATTTAAACAAGAGCCATGACAGGAAGTTGTAACCTCAGCTGCACAGAAGTACCTTCGAGTTGCTGTATAGTCCGCTGGATGTGTTTGACGAACTTGGACAAGTTCATCAGGAACTCGTCCCTCATCATGACCCTGCTCTGCACCTCGGGCTGGTGGATCTCCTTGCCGCTGAAAGTCAACAAACCACCCACGTGTTCGCATCACGAAGCCACAACAATGTTCAAAGCTCTGGGCCGAGCGACCCTTAACTTCAAGACCGATGCAGAAAACGCGGTCCAAGCTTTGGACTATACGTCGCACTATGATAAACGACAACTGGAAAAACCATGTAGGAACCACCATGAGTGGTCGGTGACGTCAGACGGTGGGCGTCAATTTAAATTGTTTGCTACTTCACAACAAATTACAAAACTAACGACATTTAAATCGTCATCAGGGTAAATCGTACATTTTTGTTGTAAACCTTTGAACGCTACGTATACGGTCACGCACGTGACGTAAGCATTTACGCAGGCGACGCATACGTTCCCGCACGTGACGTTGGCGTTCACGCATGCGACTTTGCGTTTACGCATGTGACGTAGGCGTTTACGCATGCGACGTAAGTGTGGATAATGAGTGAACCGAATCTCTGACATAGAGCCACAACCCAAGCTAACGCTGCCTGCTAATTACCAGCAAATAAATCTGCAAAAAACGCTCTTTGGATTGAGGTCAACAGCATCAATCCAAGTCCCGAGTCTACCAGTCGATATTCAACGCTACATAGGGAAAACATCTGAACCGATACAAGGATTGGTGAAAACAATGACGTAAAAGTTACACTTTTAAATTTAAAGCAGTTTGCGAGAGGTTAGCATCTACTACTACACAGCCTTCAACTCATACACTTCGCTTGCTACTGAGAAGGCAGCTTTTTCAAAATAGAATCGAGAACGGAAATGTATAAAAGTCTATCGCCAACAAAAGGTTCATTACGCAACAAACACAGCAGGTCATGAACCTGAAAACGGAATACATAAAATTGTGTCGGAGTGGTGACACAAGTAGATTCTGTGTGAAACTTTATCTTGCTAACTTTGGTGCCATACAAACTATCTGCCTAAATTTGGCGAAGTTCTGAAAATAAGGAACGTCAAACATGATTTCAGAGTCCTCTCAAACAGGGCTTCGCAGCCAGGTAGTTAAGGCTCAGCGCCAGGCAATGATTAATATTCGTTACAAAAACATGGTTTTTGAAAATGAATAAGTCGTCCGAAAGATGCCAACAATTCTAAACCATGCTTTGCCGGAAACAGTGGAGTTTTTTTCACATCCGGTTGAAACAACAGTAATGCAGCACCGAGATCGTGACTGACACCAGTTTTACCCAAAAACCATTTAATTCACACAAGAAGCGAGGTTGGGAAGGACTGGTCTGTGCTGAGCATAAAAACGTTGGAGTTTGCTGACGACACACGCTCGCTCGTGGTTTGCGCATTTGCTGCTTTCTTGACTTCGACCGCATATTAAACCGCATATCCAATGGCTGGCAGTGATGACTTTTGCAGTTTTCGCTCATTGACTTTTTAGAAAATAATGAAACTAGAAATTGTCAAAAACTACAACAAACAGCTGGACATGACTTGGTGCTTGAAATTTTCTCTCGTTTTGATTGAGAAATAGTCTGAAAGCGAATTACAGCAAAAAAGCGAATTACGGCAAAAAAGCGAATCTAAAACGTGTGTTCCGGTGCGGAATGGCGCAAAAACAAAATATTCTAGTGACGTGAACACAAAAATCACAAAACAGTGTTCATCTGTAAAGAAATACGTTTCGACATCAAAGACTTAAGAAAGGGTCTGTTCCGATATTTTCACAGCTTCAGCCGTATGTACAGGTTTGGGGTAGGAGCAGTTGTTACATCAGCGAGCAAACTTTCTTTATGATACCACAAAGCGCCATTTCTGACGTAATTAAAGCCNAGGCTTAATTTTGAAAGTTCAATTTCAGATTTATGCTGTATTCAGTTTCCTGTTACAAAGCAATGTGATGTTANTGTCATAAACAGTCTAATGATAAGAACAATGCCTTGTTAACGTCAAACAATCAATGTTCCATTGTTGTCACCGTAACATACGTTTTATTCCACGCAACCAGCGCATGACTGTAGCCCTTACATACCACGCAGCTCACAACAGTAAGTGTTGCGCGGACCAATGAAAAGTGCTGAACGGCCCACGATTGAGCCGAAGTCCACAGTTTGTCGACCACTAACAGTTTAAACAGTAAGATGGTGTTTTGCTTAAGCGCATGAGCCAAGCGCCATTAGGGTAAGTGACGTAGGATAGCAACGCTCCAATGTTTTCGCGGTATCAGACAATAAGAGCTGAAATTCAACTGTGTCGTCACAAGTCGATCTCACAGTTGAATGATGATGACTTTGCTTTTCATTCCCGCACCATCCAATACTAAACAATTGCCAGCCAAGATTTCCAGGAAACCAACAAAGCAAACAACTCATCTGCGAACCTCAGGTCGTTCGCCTGTCTCGGTTCTGCTTCATTGAGCGGAGGCGATGACGTCACCGACGTGGGGATCTCCCCGGACTTATGTTGTCCAAACGACAGGAGAGGCATGAACACCTGTGAATACGTCACCACCACTGTCATGATGTTTATGAACCTTCATCGACGCGTGACGAACAGGCAACAAACGATGCGTGACGAGCACTAACCTGAGAAATCATTTGCTCGAGCGAAGATAGGGAGTGGCTGTTAAGGACCCCACTCTCAACATGGGTGGACAGGGTGGTGTTGGCCTCATCAAGATCGTTGGGGACTGGAATGACGCCAGCGAGGTTTCGGACGAAATACACACACTCCTGTTCGAACAACACGAAACTGAAACTTTGCTCCGAAAGATCTGGTACGTATATTGCGGAAGAACATTTTGATCCAAGCGAACACCAAGTCTTTGCAATTTCGAATAAATCATCATTTGATTTCTTTAAAAAAACGTTTTGAAAAACCTACAATACTTTTAAAATTTGAAAATCCCAAGCAAAAGGACTGGTTGGTCTTAAGCGGTTACAGGGTCATCCCATGTCAAGTGATCCAGAGCTATATATCTGACCGTGAGCAAAATCCATGAAATTTCATAAGCAGAAACATTACATCATTCTGATTTCAAAACACTTTGAATTTTTCAAATCGGACCAGAATTTGCTAAGTTATTGCTGGTTGAAATTTACAGTGTTCCCATTTAATTTTTGCCCATACTTTTTATGAGTTTAGTGATTATGAATAAAAAAACTTTATATCTTTTTCATCTGTGAATACTTTTAGTTGGAATTTTGCAGGAATGCATCAGAAAATGTGTTAAACAAAAACCAATTATTGGCACTTTCTTATGACCTTTGAACTTATATAACTCAGGGTCAAGTAGGACATATCGGTAGTTTTTGTGTGGTTCATGCATGGCCTTATTTCGATTGCTTATAACTCGAAAAGGTCAACTGGTATGAAGTTGATTCATATTTTATTTGAAAGCTATGGAACTGAAGATTTTTTTGGATTTCAGGAAACCTCTCCTTATTCACCTTTGACATAGTTTTTATCATGCGTTTATCATGCGAAGTACCTGCGGTGGTTTTGACTCATAATTCGTATATACTCATAATTTGTACTCATAATTACGCACTAGAGCAAGCTGCAATAATATGATTTCTATCCTCAACTATCTACAAAAACCTGAAGAGTTTATATTCATTTGTTTGACATGATACATGTTTCTGATAGTAGGTGAATCGCCGTAGCGCTCCTTTGGCAAGAGAGTTCACCTCAAACAACCAAGCAAAAAGCATTATTCAGTCTTAGGCCTCCCGCCATTTGCCGTCACCAAAAATCACATTAGAAAAAACAGGGAAACATTAAACAAGGGAACTTTTGTGGTTATGCAAGAGATGGAACTATATGCAAGCTCTGACATCACAGCTGTTGACTTTAGTCATTAAAGTAGTCTGGCAACTATGATGAAACACTGCTACTATGATGAAACACTGCTACTATGATGAAACATTGCTACTATGGTGAAACACTGCTACTATGATGAAACATTGCTACTATGATGAAACATTGCAACTATGATGAAACATTGCTACTCTGATGAAACACAGCTACTATGATGAAACATTGCTACTATGATGAAACATTGCAACTATGACACTTTGGCGTCCGGCTGCTTTTGAGGATTTTCGGAAAAAAACGCCTAAACGCACGTGGCTTTGTGCGGGAATTTCTCTGCTCCTGTACGGGTTACGGACCTGGTCGAAGCATCAAAAGACGCGGCAAGTCTTCTAGTCTGCATTCGAAAAAAAATTTTTTCCTTGGGGGGTGCGAGGTTTTTTGTGAGTGACGTCATAAGTGGAGGACTTTATGACCACCTTGGCCCACTTTGCCTGGTCCTGGGCACCAACCGTTAGGCGGTAGTATTTCGCTGAAGTTTTTACTGGAAACTAGTCTACAACCCGAGTCTTTTGATACTTTGGATGACCTGCTGGGATTTCAGGTTCGAAAGTTATGATCTAAAGTAGTAAAAATATTTGACTAATTAGCTAATTAGATAATAAATTTGTTTGTTTTAGATCATAACGTTTGACCCAGAAACGCTAGAAAGTCGATCAAAGGCTCAAAAGACTCGGACTCGAGCCTAGATTCCAATGAAAACTTCAGCGAAACATTTTGACCTAGCGGTTGGGCCCTAGGCCAGGCAACATGAGCCAAAATGACCCCAAAACTACTTCACTTATGACTTCACTCACAAAAAAATCTGCACCCTCAACCAAAAAAATTTTTTCGAGTGCAGACTAGAAGACTGGCCGATCCGTTTGAGTCCTTGAACAGCTCTCTAGCACAATCGGCGGCGGAGCTAGGGCTTTGGCAAGGCAACTGAAAACTGCTGTTTTTAGGCTAAAATCTAAGTACAAACATATCGTACACCGGCTCTCAAAGTGTGAAACATTGCTACTATGATGAAACATTGCAACCATGATGAAAGATTGCTACTATTATGAAACATTGCTACTATGATGAAACATTGCAACTATGATGAAACATTGCTACCATGATGAAACATTGCTACTATGATGAAACATTGCTACCATGATGAAACATTGCTACCATGATGAAACATTGCAACTATGATGAAATATTGCTACTGTGATGAAACATTGCTACTATGATGAAACATTGCTACTATGATGAAACACTGCTACTATGATGAAACATTGCTACTATGATGAAACATTGCTACTATGATGAAACACTGCTACTATGATGAAACATTGCTACTGTGATGAAACATTGCTACTGTGATGAAACATTGCAACTATGATGAAACATTGCTACTGTGATGAAATATTGCTACTGTGATGAAACATTGCAACTATGATGAAACATTGCTACTGTGATGAAACATTGCAACTATGATGAAACATTGCTATTATGATGAAACATTGCTACTATGATGAAACATTGCTACTATGATGAAACATTGCAACTATGATGAAACATTGCTACTGTGATGAAACATTGCTGCTGTGATGAAACATTGCTGCTGTGATGAAACATTGCTACCATGATGAAACATTGCAACTATGATGAAGCATTGCTACTATGATGAAACATTGCTACTATGATGAAACATTGCTACTATGATCAAACATTGCTACTACGATGAAACATTGCTACTATGATGAAACATTGCTACTATAATGAAACATTGCTACTATGATGAAACATTGCAACTATGATGAAACATTACTACTACAATTGTAACAATCATACAGTAACCTGAAAACTATACTTTTCAAATGTTATCATACTTTTACGTTGCAATCCTTGTCATATGTTCATGCCTGGTAACATTGTATTTGATCACCTGGACTGAATAAAGTAAGGATTTTTTTCGGCGTGCAAGTTAATATTCCAGAAGGGTTTACTAAGTCAATGTTGTGCTATATCGTTACAAATACTAATGTGGGTAAAGTGCTATGATTAAACTAATGAATAATAAAATGATATGCAACGCAAACAGCTTGAATGATAAAATGATATGCAACGCAAACAGAGATAGGTTTTTTTTTCGGTCTTTTTTCGCTCAAAGACCGAATTTTCTGAATGACCGAAAAAAATTTGAATTAATTCGGTCACAATATCAGAAAATATAGACTAGTGATCTCGAGCAGGGCAGACACTTTGTTACGCAGCTACAGCGATACACGTCACATCACAGTCTTACAAAAATAACTAATCTATGAAATCATGGCAGATGTTATTAACTGCGCATAAACTCAATCATGTGATGCAGCATCAGGCTTCGCACAGATAGCACAGGCCCGCACACATATAGGATAGACAGTGGTCAACGCCAGTCAAGAATCACATGAACGCAATCTGAACTGATGTACTGCATTGAGCATTCAACGCAAAGTCGTTTCTTTTACAATCCCTTATCATCTTGAGTGACAAGTTCAGCTTGCACTCGGGATGCCACTTCAGGCAAGCAAGGCATTTCGGTAAATGACGCAACCTTTTACCGCAAACAAGCACGTGATGTGTGGAAGAAAAATGCTATATTAAGCAACTGCACAAGGATAGAAGAACAGAACAACGCCTCAGTACCTTGTCAATGCGTTCTTCAGGCAGATGTGACTCGCATAGATACAAGACTTGTCGCTTCACAGTCTGGGTGACGATTTTCTGTCGATGTATTTGAATGATCAGATCACGAGGTCACGGAAAGTTATCTTTCATGAGATTCATTCGTTCAGCTTTTGTTTGAAGCTAATAGTTTCTGGAAGTCACTGCACACCAGTAGTTTGTAATGATCCATGTGGTTGTCACTTGTCAGTGGTGGTGAGTAAGCATAAAACGTATTTAACGTTTAAGCAGCTGTCCAAATAATTCTACGTCAGGCCAGGTCCACACCTCAAGTTAACGAGCACTACCCACTGGGTCATTTTCAAATAAACGGTCATTTCAGAAGTCCATTCGAAGGGGAAACTACATTTGTTTGCGAAAAGATTTGCAAATCCTACAAGGGTGGCCCTGCAAAATCGAAATGATCTTAAAAGTGTGCGAGCACACAAATACGCAGGCAGTTGATGTCAACCATAGAAGGATTACTATCGCAGAAATTGATGTGACTCAGAATTTAACGAATATAGCTTAAAACGCAGAGGGAGCAACGGGGCATCTGACATTGCCGATCACTGATGGGCTTTACCTTCAAACACTGAACATTACTGTGAAACTTGGTGATCATGGAAAGAAAGAGGTGTCACGAAGTCTAGTCCGCAAAAAAGTGCCGTTGAACAACAATTGAACCAAGGCTTGTGCAGCGGCAGAAACCTGCCTCCGTTCATTTCAAGATTTTTTATTATTTAAAGGGTTCATAAGTCCACAACCTCTAGTGATGCTACTGTTCAATGAATCACATGACCCTAGAATGTAATGCACTGTTGATCAACCAAAGCCGGTATCTTCTAATTAAAACAAAAGGTTTACATAAAAAGAAATTGGAAATGTTTCATGAGTGTCGTGGCGTTGTACGTTAAACCCAGACACTACGCTCAACCAAAGAAACAGTGAACATAGCATTGAAATTTGAAATTAACAACATTATCTGCAACTTTCTAAAGCGGCCTAAGTGCAGGCCCAACCTGCAGTGAGGGCAAACACTGAGTAAAATAATCTGGGATGAAATTTTTATAACTCAGAAGTATCTGTTGATCACATTCTACAGTCACCGCACAAACCGTTTTTATTTGCTTCGATGCCGGGACTCCGTCTTCATTCTCCTCTTGGTTGTGAGCGTCGCTTTGATCAAGAGTGGGAGGTTCTGCATCACCACTAGGGGGCGCCGGGGTTTCTTCAGTAGCTTCAGCAAAACACGATCATTTCAATTTCATCGACTGCTTTACGCAAATAACAAAAGGGAAAGTTCAGGGGTGCACGCGCGATATTTATGTTGTGCACACTCACCGGGCTGTGCATCATCAGTAGCAGCCTGGTTGTCGTCTTGAACCTCACCAGCCTCAGCAGCAACAGCTGCTTCGCCGGATGCTGAGCTGTGAGGTTTGTCGCTGTTTGCTGAGCCTGCTTCTGACGTCACTTCCACGTCATCTACTTCTGCAAAGAAGGATGAAACAATTCGTTTTATTCGTCACTATCCGACAAGATAACGGTCAACACCATTTCCGTCACATTGACCAAAGGTACTTTTGATATTCTACTGGAAGAAACGTTCAGACACTAAACTTTAATTCGGTTAAACTTATTTATTTTTGACGTGCTTGGTTAAGCGGCATGATCTGCACCACAGGGGTTAATAAAATAACAGAAGAATGCAATCATGCTGAGTCGTAGCCAGAACCGGGGGGTCTCTGGTAAAAAGAATCCACCATATCTAACTGAGGACCTTTGTTAGGACAAGGGCCATAGTCGGAAGGGGGGGGGAGGGAGAGGCCTTGGGACCTCTGGAATTTGAGATTTGACATTTTCCTACTATGTTTTTAGCAAAAAAGGTCGTTTTCTTAGTTTCGAGTGAGTAAAATTAAATTTTGTCACTTAAAAATCTACTATTGGCCTCCCTATGGAAAATATCCTTCAGATGCCCATGGCAAGGGCATATAGACACATCAGAACTGAACTCACCAAGAACTGATTTCACACATTTCTCCTTTCAACATTCATATTCATCTAATAAGTCAAAGAAATTGATCTTCCCACGACCCATATAGCATCAACTTTGTAGCAGAGGTGCCTAGAGTCACATTTTCGGACTCCGACTCCGCTTCTATTCCAAAATATTTAATCCTGATCCGTCAAAGATGTTTTTTCAAATTTGAGAATCCGACTCCAGTCCAAACTCCACAAACCATCCATGCAACCAAAATTGACCAATAAACACCACGTAGATTCCTGATGCTGCCGAAATAAAAAAGTTACTCCGGAACCGGTTTTTCACAAATTTTTGACTCAAACTTCCGGATCCGGGTCAGAGAAAAAAACACAGAATCCTGCCGGAGTCAATTCCGGCACTCCTGGTCCATGGCCACCTCTTGTTTATAGCACCTCATGGTCCCAGACCCGTAGCCAGGTTTCAAGATTTGGGGGGGCAAAATACATTTTTAGGGGGCAAGATTTTTGTTATTATTTTATGTTCAGAAAATTTTTGAGCCACAACAAAATTTGGAGGCACAAACAAAATTGGGGACATTGGCCCCGAATGCCGCCTCATGGCTACAGGCCTGCATGGTCCATCCCCATACTTCTATCGGCCAAAGGATGAATACTGTTGTGTTCCTTCTTAACATCTTTTGTGTGTAGTTTCCGCTCCTGCCCTTGGACGATATTCAAACGCAACTGCCAAATTAAAAACATGACTTGCAGAAGATTCTGTACACTTTCAGTGACCTACTGTGGAAGTAAACAGTTGTTTGCTAACTTGCTCTCATATTTTATCTTCAGGTTCTATTTTCAGACAGCTCTTGCTTCCACTTACATTAGTATTTTCATCAAAAAGATTCCAAGTAACGTAAATACAGAGTGCAGCTAACCCTCCTGACATCTTTAAATGACAACGAGCTCAGCAGCTGTGTCCAACAACGTTGATGACTACAGCAATAGATCACATTCCCCATGTTCCAAACCATGATTCTTCAAACCTAATGCGGTTGTTTCTTTCATTGATTTCTTCATTTTTCGCTTTGTTTTATTTGCAGTTAATCCTGTTGATTTGATAATTAGAGAAAATTGTTCCTACATAGTGTTTGTCTTGATCTATTCAGTGGCTAACAAATAAAACACAGCAAAATCGCATATGGCAAACACACTCAGGAGGCACTCTCTTTCAACATTAATGCGACAGACGTACGCGCAATTCTTGAATGATCAAAAGTACTACACTCATCCGTATATGCTTTTGTTTCATCGTATTAATTTAAGTAATTATGTTGTGATGTTTCAAGCGACCTATCTTCATTCACACAAAACTTACATCGTCCGAACTTCGTAAACTTATAAATTATATAATTGAATATTATATAATTGCAAATTATATAATTGCACATTATAGTACCATAATTTCTTCGTACAAAGAAACGAAAAATTTCTGTAACTTTTCATCAACACGTCGAAATATTTTCCCAAATCATGGGTAGCCTATAAAAAATTGAGGAAAATTTTGAGACCAAAGTTGATTATTCAAATCTTCATCTTATCAAAATTTAACTTCAGAAATTGATTCCTTCGCTCCAAACATGGTAAGGTGCTTCTTTTCATTGCAAAAATCTTCCAAGGTAATGAGTTATTGCCAAAAAAATTCTTCATTCATTTTCATGACCGTTTTTCTTTTCATGAGGGTCGCGGTGGCAGCGTCCCCAGGAGGACTCGAAACACCTCACGGTCAACAGTAATCTCAGATAACTCTACTGGCTTCAAGCCATGAGAAGAAGCAAGGTTGGAGGTGTAGTCACGCCGCCTGGTCCTTGGTCTATCTCTGGGCCCCTTTCCCTTGGGTGTAGTCAGCAGGACTTGCCTTGCCATTCTTTCCTGGAACATTCTGGCCATATAGCTGAAGCATATTGGCTGGGACCTCTCGACTCAGAGAAGTGGTTCGACATTCAAGGCTTATGAATGTCACAGCTGCGCACTTTGTCACGCCGTGAACTCCTCGCAAAAATCCCATCTCTGCACTTGAGATAGCACTTTTGTGCAGAGATAGACCGATATATCGGCGGCCAATATTTGGGTTTCACCGATATATCGGTATCGGCCGATATTATCGGCCTCAATAGGAGTTGACAAAACACTGTTATATTCCCCACGTATGTAGACAACTTGCGCAAGAAAGCGCAACGAAGCAAGTCAAGACAGCTATCTTACAACAACTCTAGCAGATGCGGTTTCATAAACAAACAGACAAGATTAACCACGGAGCGTGCGTCGGCCGTCACAACCGAAACAAAAGCATTATCATTGATCAGATTAATTAAAAATCATGGGAAAATATTGAAATCGGTACAATTTGAAAAATTTTAGCTCATAAATCCTGATTTTTGAAGTTTTTTTTAAAAAGTAAGGAATAGAATACATTACATTTTCGATAATGAAGCAGAAAACAAAATTAAAAAATTTTTGAAATATCAGTTATCGGCATCGGCCCCAAAAAAGCCATATCAGTCGATCTCTGCTCTTGTGGTCATTTCGCAGATCCATGACTATAGGTGAGGATTGGAACAAAGACAGATTTAAAAATTGACAGCTTTGCGGTGTTTGAAAGCTCCCGTTTTGTCACCACAGAGCGATAAAGCTCACGCAGAACTGCGTTTGCTTCACCAACCCGTGTATGAATCTCCCTATTCCACCTTCCACCCCTTGATTACCACGTTATTTCCAAAAAACGAAGATTTTTTGTTATGGCCAAAAACTGACGGTGCGAAATAAAAAAGTTGCACTTGCCCCACACTAGGGTTGTATTATCCGGGTATCGGTTAACCGGATAACCGAGTTTTTTGCTTTTCGATATCCGGATGTATTTCTGTCGGTTAACCGGATCGAGAAGTAACGTTATTACTGACTTTTACACTTTGTAACGCCCTGCAAATCTTCAAATCCACTATGAAGCTTACTATCCAGCCCGCTTCCGTGGAAGCAGAAAGGACATTCAGTGCATGAGGACTCTTTGCTACGACTTCATAGTTGATACGTTATGCTTCATACGAAACGCTTTCCCGAAGCAGTAAATGTTAAAAATGCATGGTTTTCGTCATATATGCAGCGCTGGATTTAACCCGATTTGACCGGTTGCTTCTAATAAGGCCCAGCGCTAACTTTACTAACCTACGCAAACTTGCTGCTTGTGTAGTGCCGGCGCGCTGGTCCACAGTGCGTGGGATCCGTTGCCAACGAAAATCAAAGTGAACTACGCGGATTTTATTGACCCCATCATAATCCGTTTCTGTTATGTAATTGCTACAATGTTCATTGTTTTACTGTAATGCGTAGCCTGTTTTCTAAATAGCACCTAGTTAATGTAGAGACGGCTTAAGTTTTGCAGCTGTTTTCTTTTTTGATAAAAAAGCGTTTTGTATCTGCCAGATCAAGTGTGAAATACGGTTCGATAGTTGTTGCCGTTTTAGTAGTCACTTCTGAAGGTTAAGTTTAGTTCGTAATTGCAAATGTGAGCTGTGTAGTCAGACTTATTCAATTTCCTTTCAGAGATCTGACAAAGCAACCTGAGATTGGCATAAACGTTTGAAAAAAATGAGATTTTATTATGCCAACTGCATGACTATTATACAGATGTGCAAAAATAACGTTTCCTTGAAACGTAACAGAAAGTGTATTTAATAAATACTAACAGCTAACCATTTACAAGGTAACAGAAGTGGCAGTTTGGTTCACGTAAAGCCTCGTGATGTTCTTAGTTCTTGTGTTGAAAGCTGCCAAGCTTTATCATGAAATACTACCAAAAAAAAGCTCATGGCATCAATTTCACACAGATTGGCGTCATAAACTTTTTGAGATATAGCCTAAAAATTGAATGTTGCGAAAATTTGAAAAAGTGCAAGGGTGGGATGACCATCGTGGAAGTTTCAGAGGAGACTGCAGTACTTGTCTGTTTTGAAAAATTCGGAAGTAGATTCAAAGATATTGCAAAATCTACAATCACTTTACTGTATATACTTCTTTCGTGTTAAACAAGAAAGGAATATTTTTCAACTTTTCTGGGATATTCAAAACTTGCTCAAATAACGGGTTGCACTCTTTTAACCGGTGCTCTATTAAAGCAGATTAAATCAACAAAAAAATCTGAAGAGTGGCAGGCCGTTAAAAAAGCGTAAAATGCATTAATTACGTTACTTTTTTATTCAATTAACCGACAGAAATATATCTGCATATTGTATAGCAAAAATACTCTCGGTTAACTGGATAACCGTTATTTGGATAAACCAACCCTACTTATGACATCACAAGTCAACTAAGCAGATCAGCCTTATGACATTACCACATTCGACTTCAATGCTGTGCTCCTCTTCAACCATGTGAGCATAAAACAGCAAAGTAGAAGTTCCATCTTCATCTGAAGAGTCATTAAAGAAATGAAGAATTCTCATTTCGTTTGCACCATCATGTCGTGATAATAGTTCCCCAAAAACCTTCCAATATGATACAACATGATCATAAAACACATCACACAAAATCAAAAGATACTAGGACAGATAATAACCACTACTTGGACCCAGAGATCAACATTTTACAATTTGCACAACTTCAAAATCAAATACTGCAAGAACTAAACTGCACTTGAAGAATTGGTTGGGAACTAAAAGAGAAAAATAATGACAAAATAGATCGGAAATGTTAACTGAAATATGTGCAAAGATATCAAAACCAACCACACCAGGAGAGCATAATATAAGCAACAGTGAAGCATGCAGCATAGTAGAATCCATTTTACTTTACCTGTTAATACAGTTTAATGTTTAATCACATCTACTGTAATAACAATTTGTTTTGTATTGTACAGAACTGATGTCAAGTGCATGATGAGTGTGGCATTGTGCTAGACCAGGGATAGGAAACCTGTGGCACTTGGGCTAAATGCAGTCCACGTGAACATTTAACATGGCCCACATCAGACTATTTATTACCCAATTTAAAACAAAACTCCATGAGAAGCAGATAGGTTGTTTGGAAAACAAAACTCCATGAAGTGAGTGAAAAGAAGTTTCTCTCACTGCTCATAGTTTTCTCTCTTTATTTTCCTTAGGAAAACAAAGATATATTTTTAAGATGAAATTGGTGATTTTCTGCCACCCACCAGTGACATTCCACAATTCATGCAGCCTGCAATAGTAAATACGTCCCACACCCTATACTAGACCCTGGGTGAATAAAACTTTTTAAAACTAGTTCTAATAGAAACATGTACAAAAATCTGCAATTTGCATTGGACACTGTAAAGTAAAAGTTTTCCATGCACCAGGCCAGTGGAAAAAGGAGTCTTTTTTCCAGTGTTTAGAAGAGATGTACCAAAAAAAAACAAATTGTCTTCCTCCACCAAAACTGGGTTCAACCAAAAATTTAGCCCGAAATGGAATTAAAAAACTCTGTAACTTAACACATATTTGCATGGCCTTAATTTCCATCAAATATATTGTCTCAGCTAAGCAATTAAAACAGTTTATTTCATTTCAAAGCAACAGTGTTTTCCATCATTACTTTTATCACAGGTTTGTCGTTGAGTGTTTTTTGCAATGAAAAAGTATTTAAACGTTAACCATTAAGGCAACTGTGCTAAAATTAAAATGAATGTAGCAAATCTTTTTATACCCCTGTATTTATAAACATGCATGAAATAAAATTTAAAAATGCATGTATTTTACCTAATCAGCAGACTGAAAAACACAATTTACCAAAGGTTTTGGAATGCAAAGATGCTGCTCTTTTAATCGTTTAAAAATGGGGTCAATCATGTGGAGGTTTCTTTTACATAGGCAAGAACATCACAACAACATCAATAGTTTCATACTCTACCAACGTCAACTATAGTATAAACAAAGGCATTACTGTTTCAAGCTTCTTGAAGAAAAGAATAGCTTTCTTTCTACCTTTTTGAGCTCAAAATTATAGATGAATACATTGAAGTGACAGCGACTGATGAAGTCAAGGAACCTCTAAGATAAAAACCAAGACTTTTTTTAAAAACCTGAGACCAAAAACTGAATGTTTGAAACTGAGACTGAAGACCTGAAAATTAGTCAGATTCACCAAACTATTCTTGAAATTTTCAAAATAAAGGATTCCCATTGTTTCAGGTTTTTTCTTTTCCTACGACATGATAGACTATTAACAGGTTAAATTATGGATGCTTTTACTACGGTTACTGGTGGAGCAATGAAAATCCTTGATACTGAGAACTACAGATGAGACATGAGACTCACAAAATGTCTTGAGATTGAGACCAAGTCTCAAACCTATCTCTGGTGACAAAAGCCATCATATTATGCATTGGATATTTTAGTCATTATCATTTTCAAGCTCTGAGGTGATATGCTGCTCATTAACAATCTACAATTGGACAAGAAATCAACTATCAACTATGCTATACAACTGCCCAAATTTATTCATAAATCCTTGTCATTTGATATCCCAAAACATCTTTGCAGAACAACTATTGCAAATAAAACTCTGTTGAAAGCTCCCAGCAGTGATTTGGCAATTACTGTGGTGCAGTTAAGCAACTTCACAACAACTGATAAATTTTGTCAATTATGGTGCACAGTGTAATTTTTAGTTTTTATTTCTAGCCAGAATCTAGTTGGAATGAATCTGTGGTACATCAGCGATATTTAGTAATTCTAAAAAGTCTCTCCAGCTGTGGAATAAAAAAAGCACTTCCTTAGCTCTCAAGTCAATAAAGCTAAAAAAGAAAAATGCAAGTTAGTTTCACACACTTTATCTTTACTGGCATATCTTCAATTTAAGGAGACCCCATCTCTTTTGAAGCAAGTCATTCTGTAATAAATGCTACATAATATATGTGGGTACTGGTACTCAACTAGTTTTTATGTTCTCTGTGTGTGTCTGAACCACTTCGCAAGAAGGGATGATCTTTTTCAGAAAGATCCAAAGTGAGCCCAGCCAAGAGTTAGGTTCACTGAGTTGTCTAGTTATCAATAGACCACACTTCACATCTCCACCAGTGTTCCAAAGAAAGGTGTGGCCAATATGTTTGGGCCATGGTCCAGCTGCATGGACGGTGCAGAAATATATCTTTTTTACCAACTGGTTTCTCATACCTGGACTGATTGCCTTAAATGGCTGAAGAGCTCAGTCTGCCTTTATAAAAATGTTTGATGCACAGCTAGAGCACCCAGGTGTTAGAGTTAATCTGGGGGTAATGATGGACACTGCACAAGGTGCCTTCCAGTTTCACCCAAAATTGCCAAACCAACAAACTACAGCTCAAATGCTGGTTCCAGTTTAACGTCATGGCACAGGACTCACTTTTTAAATATTGCTTCAAATAAACATTTTGTTAAAAAAATCTATGAACACAAAATGCAAAAAAACTTTAGTTACCTCATAATCTTTTATATTTAACCCCACACAAACTTTATCCCTCATCCACTCGAGCCTTGGATCATCCAGAGACATGTTTGTAAGTCACATTCAAACAGTAAATAACAATTTTAACATTCTTAAAAACTTAAAAGAACTAATTTTTGTGAAAATAGAATTGCTACAAATATAGCACAAAAATCAAAAGTTGCATGATCATAGAAAATTTTGCTTTCAATATGCGCAAAACTACTTTACAAAGGCTTGTAGATCTAATGTTCAAGCTGCAATACAAATGTTCAAGTAGTAGGATTGCACAGCTACCCAAAAGCAAAGCAACCAAAATGTAAGATCACACAAACAATTTGTACAGAGCTTTTCACACCACTGTGAAAACAGTCACAACTTATTTTAATTATACAAGCTAGTTACAACTGAATTTCTGGAACAGGAAACTCTGAAATTGGTAAAAAAAAGAGAAAGCAGAGCTTGGCTGAATTTATCATGACATTTGAAAACATAGAAGAAACTATGTAGAAAACTCTGCAACAACTTAAACAACATTTGTATTTGTTTTCAAACTTACAAGCAATGGTAGATTTTGGTATAGTCATGCATTATGCATATACAAAACATCAGCTTAACACAAAATAAGTTGGCCTAGTATTAATCATTTTCTTGAAAACATCAAAATTCAGGCTTGATGATGATATCAAAAGATTAAAATATTGTCACAAACCTGTGTTGAGTTGATTTGGCGATAATTAATATTCAGGAATAAAAACGCAAATTAGTGCCAGAACACCAGTGTTGCAGGTATCTGCATCACCTTGAACTACCGAGGCAAGCACAAGAGAAAGATGGCAATTTGTATCATTAAACTAACAAAGCAACCAGCAGCAACAGAAATCCATTGCACTGATTTCACTCTACTGATACTAGGCTGCACTATTATTATATAGGAAGTATGAATTACAATCTTTTGTCTGTAGTGACTATCACAGTGACTTGTTACTCATGGGCACCATCTATCGGTGACCATTTATTTATATGTGGCACCATCTCCAGGCAGCCACACCAGGGCATTGAAGGAACCGGAAGGTTATCAAGTAGATGCCCCCCAACAGTTAAATTAGCTTTGTTATTGTCCAGTTTCAACTGTGTACCAAAATTAGGCATTGTATCTTAAGCTAGTCATAAGCTACAGTCAAATAGAAAAGAAAAAAAGAAATCTATGAAACACGGTGATGGATCTTATTTTTTTCATGTACCAAATGCTTCACACAACAAACTTAAAGTCAGGCAAAGCAAAACAAAGTTCGTTTAAATCCAGCTGATCATGAGGGAGAGAGTAATTAAGATGACAATGCTATGATGGAAGATGATGGTTATTGTTTCATAAGACTCAGCCAACAAGAAGTGTTATAAGAAGCCATTGCACTAAGCAAACCAACCATTAGTGAACATCAGAGCAAATGAAAATGCATGGGCACAATAGCTGATCAGTGTAAACAAAGAGGGGTGCTGTGTCATATAGGATTGGTGATGGACCATGATGGTCATCTAGTCAACCAATCCTGTTGTTCAGTTTTTGAGAAGTGTTGAAAAACAACACTTGAAAATCAAATAAGCACAATTAGAAAAACAAACAAACACAGAACATGGTGAAGAAAATGTACAGATGAAAGCGCATGCCTATTTTACACAGATGAGTGAATCAAATTAAATTGAAAGAATTTGGTGCAGTTAAGAATATGTTTAAACAAAATATGAAAATAAAAGAGTAACAAAAACTAATTAATGAGGTACAAAAGAAAGAACAAGGCAAAACAGAAAAAAACTACAGAGGACACCTAGGTATTTCAGGTTATCTTCAACGAAAATGCTGTGATTATTTATAATAACTTTAAATGAAGTAGGATTGTGTTTATGAGAATTTAGTAGCATAAAATTAGTCTTATTATAGTTAAGAGAAAGTTTGTTGGCTCTCAGCCAGTGGACAATTTTATATATTTCAAGGTTAACAGTTGTCTGAAGAGCATTAAAACAGGAATTTGACATATGAAGATTAATATCATCTGCAAATAAAGTAGTATGAAAAGAGGAACCTTTTGTGATATCGTTAATGTAGATAAGGAAAAGCAAAGGCGAAATATCACTACCCTGAGAGACTCGGCAAGATATCCTTTTGTATGAAGATTTAAACGCCCCTATTTTAATGCACTGCATTCTGTTATGCAAAAAATTTAAGAAAATATTTTATGAGAAACACCTTTTGCCCCAGTGATAAAGTTTATCAAGTAACATTTCATGGCCACAGCAGTCAAATGCTTTTGATAAGTCTAGAAATAAGGAACAGGCAATTAATTTATTATCAACATTTCTGAGTAGTTCATCATAAATAGTTGTAATGGCTAGTTCCATTGAGTGATTTTCTCTAAAGCGGTATTGTCTTTTACCAATTAGATTGTGTTCTGTCGAATGAGAGTATACTCTGTGATAAAGAACTTTATCAAATACCTTTGACAATACTGGGAGAATAGAGATTGGTCTATATTCAGATGAGGAACTTGGGCTATGAACTTTGGGAATTGGAGTGATATTGGCAATTTTCGAAGATTCTGGGAATTCATCAATAGTCATGCATTTGTTGAAGAAGTTGAACAACCATTCCGACACAATGCAACTAACTATGAAGATTTTTTTGACACAATGCAGCCAGCTAAGAAAATTTAAAAGGAGCTGATTAAGGATGCTAAGATTACCAGGGCCTTGGAGCCAGAGGTAAAATGTCCGACTCCGCCTCCTTAACACAGCGTGAATGAAATTTGGTTATCAACAATTTTGTAGCAACTAGCAATCAATGGAAATCATGGTACACAGCAAGAATTCTCTTTTTCAATAAAAGTTTCAAAATAAATTGTACCATCTTAACATACATGAGTTAGGATTCATAACTTAGGAGTGTGATGTAAAAAAATAATTTACATGCACTTTTAGAATTGGATAAAAAATCCAACTCTGAGTTCTAGTGTTCTTAGGAAGCCAACTCCACCCAAAAACCTCTGACTCCTTGGGACTTTGACTCCGCAACCCTGATGAGTACCAAACAAAATATGAAAATCTCACACAAACATCAACAGAAAAATTATTGTTGTGATTATTGCTTTGTTAATTGGGATATAAATTGGTAGGTTGCATGCATTAGTTGATTTTTAATCAATAACCCAATTATAATACAGTTACCTTGAATGAAAACATCATGTTCAACTATGAATTCATTTAGAAAAACCTGAATCTAACTTAGAAGCGGTAAAGAAGTGGATTTGGACATAATGGCATATACTGGCATAAACCTTGCTGTCATAAACATAGGTGTAAAGAATAACCTCAATACTTTAAGGATGTATCAAGATTGCTTAAAGCCTAATCAAAATGCTCAGAAGAAAATTCTATACTAATTTTATTTTTTATTTATATGTTTGTATTAGACACAAGTTCTATATCACAGTAGTTAGAAGAACACAGGGATAATAATTGTTAATTTTAACTTATTTGCTGGTGACCAGACACAAAGTCCATAGTTAGTATAATAAAATACTTGGATGCACATGACACAGTGGTGTTAGTGACACCACAGTCAACACTGAAGAAAAACAAACACTGAAACAAAACACTAAAAACTACTGGATTCAACCACCATCGTACAGAAGCATCAAATAAGGTGAAAAAAATAGCGAATGTGCAAAAAAATCAAACAATTTAAATGCAATATGTGCAAAGTTTATTCACAGTGAATTTCCTATACACAATTATTTTGCATCCACAAAACATTTCATGCACACATAAATTTTGCATTTGCCTCAGCAGCAAAAAAAATTTAACATTGTCTGCCACACAAAACTTTAAGTGGCATGTGGATGAATACAACTATTGCTAGACCATCGTAATACTTTGTCTATCACATGTAAGGACTTATAAAAATGACCTTCAATTGCAGTCAGACACAAGATAAACAATCCTAGGCAAAGACGCATTACACTAGTAGCCTTAAGCCTTAGGTTATAAGTACAGCAGCTGACTCTGCACTGCAATATAACAATAAAACACCAAATCACATCAAGCCAGCAAGCATAGCTTATCAAAATAAGTAACAACAAAAACTTTGAAAAGCATTTACAAAATGCAACATTTGCGAAAATATTGCGGAACAGACAGTAAACACGAAAACAGGTGGCAAGTGCACACAAGACTGGGCAACAGTAGTTTAATACAACATCTTAACTGAAAAACAATTCAATCAACAATTACAGTGAACTTGAGTACAATGAAAAGCTCTAGGTTTCCTGAAACTTAGTACGATTTGGCCAACTTGGCTCTGCTTTTTTTGCAATGATTTAGACTTTCACGTGGCTTTTTTCAAGTAACTAATCTCCACAAAAGTGACTACTTGCAATCAATCATCAATTTTTCTGCATAAAAAAATTGGTATTTTAATAGACTTCGTCACCCTTGTGGAGATTTAGGTTACTGCTGCCTAAGTTCATTACATGAAGTGAACATCTCTAAATTTTATAGTCGACCATAACCATTCCATGATGAAGTGACTACAACACAAAGTTTCAAAGGAAGGTTTGATGTTCTGCGTTAGGAAGTCCACAAACAAACAAAGAATGTCAAAATTCATTTTCCACCAGAAACTCATCAACCACCACATGGATTTCTGAACCACACAACACAGTAGGACTTGCCTTGGTCAAAATCGGCGGGAGCCCAACTTGGGGGCATCATTTTTCCAACAAGAACTTAAACGGCTGACTAGCAACCGCTGTTGCCATGCATGGGAAGTCTCAAACCAGCCGCAAACGTCAATTTCATAAAAAACTATCTAACGAAAGGAATCCTTTCACAACACAGATAATAGGCGAGGTGCAGTATGGCCGCGAAAAAGTTTTCAATTGGGGGGCATTGCGTATCTGCAGGAGCGCTTGGCGTTTGTGCGTGGGGGGCTAAATGGAGCACCAAGTCTGCCTTGTGTCGATGCGTTGGTCAATTATTCCTTTCTTTGATTGTTGTGTGACCGCTTGGAGGCGCATACCAGAGTGTAGTAATGTCTAACAAATCGGAAATTTTTGCAATCCTAATCCATTCTCCAGTCCAATATTTTCATTGTGTGATTCGGGTCGATCCCAATAGGGTAGACCTGTCCAAATATTTGATCCAATCCGGATTATATCCGAAAAAACACTAATTGAGCATTTTACTTCAGTGATCAATGCAATTTGGATAACCATATCCGACCCGGTTGAGTTTTTTGGAAATCCAGAGCGATACAGATCCGGTTCCGAATTGCAGAATCCGGTTTATCGCGATCCGGGAACCGGATCATGTTCAACAATGGAGCGTATTAGGACCCTCGGTGGCATTTCGTCTTACTTTTGCTTAGTGACAGCGTAAGAGACGTTAGTGCTGTATGATGTTAATTTTAATTTATTTGTTTATGAGCAAACACGAAGTCCATAGTATGAATACACACACTCTGCAGAACGCAGGTTGATAAAAAGAGACAAAACATAACGTAGTACAAGGCATTGAAACCGGCGGAATCACAAGGTTACAGACACTTTTTGCAACTGCATTGAAGACAGAACCATAGGGTTACAGACAC
>JGI24021J15306_10000899_pt1 | contig 26545 bp, 19 predicted proteins | sample Ectturendosymbi1_FD_15306 | JGI IMG/M metagenome (IMG submission 15306) | reverse complement strand
CTCCTCGCCAACCCGGCGACACCCCCCAGCTCCCCCCTATCTGCGTCCCCCGAAGGACGGGGGTCAAACAAGGGCAGCTGCAGCGAGCTTGTCCACATCAGAGCCTTCCTCGTTGATGGGAAGAGCCCGGTGTACTCACCGGTGTATGACAGGGTCAACAGGAGAGTGGATATCGATTTCAACGCATTGGATTGCAAAGTGGGTTGAGCCGTTGCACGGGAAGCTTCCGCGAGTTTAACAACGTAGTACCTGATTTGCAGCACTGAGCCCTTTGCAAATCATCACGTTAATCAGTCAATCTGTCTTTATTTGAGTGTTGACAACAGGCATGATGCACTGCTCACATTTTCGAGCTAGGATCAAGAGAGAATGTTTTATAGACTTAACTAAACTGTCGTGCAGTGAGACATTTGAATGAACGGTCATACTTCGTGAGCTTGTTTATGGGTCAATTTGTTTTTGTTTTTTTTGTTTTTGGGCCAAAGCGGTCATACTTCGTGAGCTTGTTTTTGGGCCAAGCCACAAACCTGCTTCTGATGAATACCGGCCACAGCTTTGCCAGTTGTTAACTTTTACAGTGCTTGCCTTTGTGACGTAGCGATTGCATTGGGAAAGCTGACCCTTGAAGGGCGTATAAAAGGTTCCGGCCTCCTCTGCTTGTCGCTGAGGGAGGTTCACCACAAACCTGGATTGATGAAGTTTGTTGCAGTGACACACTGCAAGCTGCCAAGCCCGTGTTAAGCAGCAAAGTTGTAGTGAAACTTCTGTAAAATATATTCAGATTTTTACGCTTCTGATCAAAAACGTCAAGTTTTCCTAAATTGTTGAACAAAGAAATTACATGTGTAGAATTAAAACCAAAATGTCTGGAAAGCAACACTTTCGGCAAGATGCAAATTCAAAACAAAGTATACAAAGCATCACAGTGTGTCTGACATAGGAGTAGGAGCAAGGATATTTTTGGGGGTGCAAAGGATTTTTGCCCAAAAAGTTTTCGTGCGACTTTTGCCGACCATTTTTGTGGTGTGGCCTCGGAAAAAATGGTCTTCGCTTGTTTTTCTGCAAATCTTGGGCGCCATTTTTCGAAGTCAAACAGCGTTGGGCGTCATTTTTGCCCAGATTTTCAGGGATTTTGCCCAAATTTTCAGGGATTTTGCCTGGATTTTCAACAAATGAAAACTTTTGGGGGTGGGCCTGCACCTCAGCTCCTGCACCACTGGTGTCTGACGAGCCACAATCATTTGTCTAAATGAAGCCTCGTGCCTGAGCAGTGTTTTGAATATCCTGGTGGTATAGTGACAGATGTTTGTTAAAAAGTAGTAAATTTTCTGACTATTTTTCTATACTGTGATTGCTGTAACTGGGCTTCATCTAACCTAAGCAAGGCCTTAACGAAAACGAAAAGCTGGTGCACGTGACCAGGTGTTCCTCAAGGTTTGGATTTGGGATCGCTGAGAAACTTTGAGAGGCCTAACCCTAAATGTAAACCCGTGTCTGCAATTGCTTTGTGTAAATATCTAAAAATAATCGTAATTGTATGAACAAAATGTTTATTATTAATAGTGCAGAATTTGCAAAACAAACTTTACAGTTTCAGTCTTATGCAACGATGCAGGCCCCATCGTTCATCAAAATAGCACTGAAAACCGTAAATGCATAAAAATTGGAAAACATCTTCGTACCAACGTTCGCGTAAGTAATCTCGATGAGAGTCTAGGCCAGGGTCGGCCAACCCGCGACTCGTGACCCGCATGCGGCTCTTTGTCCGGTTTCAAACGGCTTTTACGTAAATACCAGAAGTCACACTAAACAACATGCACAACAATAAATGGCTTGTAAAGTTCTGTCATTGTCATCTTGGTGCGTGATATTTACAGTAAATTTAGCTGAGCAAAGGCATATGTGTGAGCGAGGACGAGATGGGGTGATGTTCATGTGTATGATGTGGCTCTTTGCGGTAACATAGTAAGAAATGTGGCTCTTATTGGTCTCTGACTGGTTGACCACCCCTGGTCTGGTTCCTGAACTTGCTTCTCCGTGACAGCTAGAACTACGAACCAAACAAAGCAGTGTGATATGTTGTGCTGCATCCTATCATGAATCAACAATGTCTCGTGAAAGTAATCACAACTGGAAGGTAGCATTACGTAACAAACGGGATTATGCGTTACAAGCGCTGGTAGTGAATGGAAAATTGCATAGTTGTTGTGTTGCGTTGAAAACTTGTTCATGGGTGTTAATGCAGTCGCTTTCTGAGATCAAAATCATCTTGCCCATACCGTGGCCGCAATTCTGAATAGCGAGGTGTCCACTTTATCGAGACTCCTCATAATATATAAACAGTGGTGGGTTTGGTTCGATACTGACAAAAAGTACCGAATGAGAAACCGTTGGAGAAATTTGAAGACCGTTCCTCTTCCTCAAAAGACCTCAGAAAACAATGCACGTGATTCATGCCTGATAACAAAAAATTAGTATCTGATAATTTCCCAATTAGGACTTGCCTGTAGAAATTTGCCAGCAGTCGAGAGTACGTTGTTCAGAAAGTTTTACACCTGAAGGAGAAGCTTTTGAAATGGCTTGGAAATGATGTTCGTGAGCAAAAAATAGTTTGTGAAATATGGTCTTGTTGGGTTGCCTAATTGGCAACTTGTGAAGTAGATTTGAAGCTCGATTTAACCTCACACTCCACAAGACTTGCAGGACCTATCCAAGTGATTAAATGGCCTGCGAGGCCTGCACCCGACGCTATTTCGTAGCATCCCACACGTCATTCAAGTCCTAGGATTGTATGGGATGTTCCAGCTCTACTCTTAGGCCTTGAGGTATTTCGGAAGATTATTCCCTCATTCAGTTACTTGCAAGTTGCAAAAGATATGTTCTGTGTTGGGGAGTAGGGAGTAATTGCATTTTGGTCGAATTAAGGTCATTTTATTGAAAATACTCCCAGCCTGCCATGAAGAAGCCATTAGAAATTTTCAAACAAGATTTGTGTTACGGAACAGGAGGCATGGTACTCATGGCTGGAAGTGCAACTGTAACGTGAAGTAGATCCCCAATTAGTTTGCTTGGGAAAAGTTACACAGATTTTCACCTGGACATGGCTGCAAGCCTCAAGTTGTAGTTTGTCTCGCTGGAGTATTTTCGTCCCTGGCCAAGCTCTGCAGCGCCTCGGGTGGCAATCACTGGCGCAGAAAATTCACCCCAAGCAGTGTGAATGTAAGCAGCGGCGTGCAGCAAGAGTTCCACTGCTCGGCCATTGAATGTCCCGTAATGGACAAACGCTGAACAATTCACCGCCTTTGCAACAAATCAACTCACGTCCGTTTTGGAAAATTAGTGGCCGTACGTCAGATGTGACGCATACATGCAGTTGTGATGTGTGTTTGACTGTTGCCCATATTTGGCAGATTAACATACAAACCTGGGTTGTTCTGCTCGATTTCTTCGGTATTGGTACTTCCCCTAAAAAGAAATATCGACTCGACAAAGCTACTGAGGAAACCTTCTCCTGGGACCAGAGATTCGATGTTAGGTTAGAAGTTTACAGATTTTTATTCCATATGCGTTGGGTGGCAAGAGATCGAAATGCAGTATACGTATGTGACTTCGCTGGGCAGCAGGTAAGTTTGTGTGTTGCTTCTGCACTTGTACACTGCTCGGGAGGCTGCTCTGCTGTATTTCTGGTACTGCAACGGTTCGGACAAAACCGGAAATGTTCGCTGCAAAATTTCAAAACAGCGCTGCCAGTCAGCACGTACGTCACAACCGATTGCAAACACACGTGACTGTAGCGGGCGTCATTATGTAATAAAGCGGGACAGTGCGACATGCGCTGTCCATCACTGAAAGTTTGCTGTCGTAGACAAACGAGCATCTTGTCGTTGTTGAAATGTCCACTGATAAACGAGGGTCTTGTAAATTGACGCTAAATCTTCCGAATCGAACTTGTTCGCTGCACTTAAGTCTTCATCTCGACGGATCCGAATTAATTGTTTTTCATCTGGGCTTAGCAGATGCGTCTATTGTGTCGACATATTCAGCAAGGTTAACCACCTTGGGACTGGCTTGCCCTATTTGCGTCTACTGCACTCGTATAAAGTGCACAGACTTTCAAAGATTTTAGACACTTCGCTTGTTGTCATTGTTTCGATGTTGTGATATTTAGAACCTGACAAGTTGACTTACAGAAAACCTGTATCTGAACAAATGCATCATAGATAATTTGTCAAGCGTCGTATTTGCATTGTCAGCAATCGTTTATTAAAATAAGTTTTTTTATTGGGACTTGATTTATTTTCCTATCAACTTTGTTTTCAGTGCAGGTTGTACGCGGTTGTATGTCACTGTGTATACACTGGCAGTGAATGAATACCATCGTTTTGCAAATCCATTGTTTCACGTGCGTTTAAACTTGCAGGTCATTTTATGAAAACCAACCTGACCAAATGATAAACTCGGAGATTAACTTTGTAGTGAAGAGGTTCAGTGTGCTCTTCAGCAAGCAGGAGTACCACCTTCTCCGTGCAGACATCACGAGCGTGGGGTCTCATGTCCAGCTGCGAGGTAACTGGCTGTTCAGGGTGACTGGTTGGCATATTTCACTTAACTGCATATGCATTTGATATAACTGGTTGAACCGGAACAGTATTGCTTCTGTTCAGTCTAAACCAGCGTTTCTTAAGCATTTGTGGGTCACATACCCCCAGTACATCCTAATAAAGTATGGACTCCTCAAGAAAAAAGAAACGTTGCAGTAAACATTTGAAATTAGGTCTTAATCATCGTAGTACTAATCGAAATGTCTGCAAAGTCTATCAACCCTTTCGAAATGTCAGAGTAAAGTCTATTAAGGCCTTGAATCACATTCACGGACCCCAGGCTGAGGACCAGTGGTACAAACACTCTCGCACAGCAGCCGTTGTGTTGCAACTCAGCTCGTTGTGTTGCAACTCAGCTCGTTGTGTTGCAACTCAGCTCGTTGTGTTGCAACTCAGCTCGTTGTGTTGCAACTCAGCTCGTTGTTCAACATATTTTAACATCATCAGATTGTGTTCCTCTCTAAACCCAACAAGCTTTCACCCCTCCCTATAGTTCCTGCGCCCACCAAAATGCAGTGTGGATAGCTGCTGCACATGAAGTTGGCAGAACTTGCTGCTTGTTTTTGATTGAATGCCAACTGCGGGGTGTGTCGAGGGTGTGTGCTGCCACCCGCAAGTCCTGTGGACGCTACGCTCTGTCGCCGTCTTTTGTGAACATTCGTTCGAGAGAGAAACTGTGAGAACAAATTAATGACAAAAGCATTCGTTGCATCTGCTGTTTACTGAAACGATGTGCACTCATTGTTGATATAATCTCGGAATCCGCCGGTAGTGGCACGGATTTGTCCGGTCACAGTGTAGTGCTGTGTACACACACAAGCTGCACGAGGTCCTGGTGCTCAAGAATGCCAGTGTTCCGCACATGCCACTCATCACGTTGTGCACGTAACAATCGACATCTATCTCGTCACATTTAAACGTTAACCTGTTGATGCCGCAGACGCAACACTGAGATTGTCTGGACAGCTTGGCGGTCTCTCGGTTTCCGATCTCAGCCCAAATGGCTCCATCTACCGGGAACGTTTCATATTTACCGGAAGCAAAGCTCTTGATTTCGACATCAAAAAGTACGCTTTGTGGTGGTTGCCGTATGAACTGACATGAAGTTGACTGAACCATTTTTCAAGAACATCAACAACCAGCATTTTAAGATTGCTTTTTTCCCTGTGCAAATATCCTTAAAATTTTTAATAATAACTTCATTATAATTTTGTTTTCGATTTGTTTGTGACCAGTTAAAGTTGACCGAAAAAACTTCACTGACATTGTTGAAAACCTGGTGTCGAAAATAAAGTGCTTGGTGTAAAAGAATACTGCGCAAAATAAATTAGTTGTGAAGGTATAGACCAGGGTTCGGCAACCTACGACACGAGTGCCACGCTTGGCACGCAGAAGCTCCATGTTTTACATATCGATTTTGTTATGATTCACACAGAAGGTATATTGACCTTGACTTGTATAAAAATACATATGTTGTTGGCACACTGAATGATTTGAAACCTTTAATTCAGCGCACAGTTGGCAAAAGGTTGCTTGATGTGTTTGAATGTGCTGCAATTATTACGTGAACAATTGCAAGATAGTCACACTTGCATTATGTAAAACAAACACGCTTTCGCAGCGGGCACGCGCGAGATCTTCTGATACGATTCCTCGCGCATCGCAGAAGCGCCGACATGTAGTTTCGCCCCAGCGCTGACATTGCAGTCGTGGAATCGGCTTGTATTTGTAAAATACATTTGAACATTTGTGCAATAAAGCAAAAATATTTGTGGAAAAACTATTCCGTTTTCGAAACCACGGCTGCAAGAATGCAACCCGTAACCCACGTATAGGTAGAACACGTGCAGTAAACAAAAACGCTGATGCCGCTTCTCCTGGTCAGGTGTCGAATCAGGGAAAGTCCGCAGTCGCGCATTAGGGGAATCCCGAAACTCAAAGTGCATGACCCATTGCTTCAACTGCCACTTGCAAGGTCAACTAGGTAATCTCAGCCGCATGTGAAGCTATCCAGCTACTTGTGGACATATTGCTCAATGTTTCTCGAAAACAAGCGGTTGTCCATTTTCCAGGTTCGATGAATATGACCACGAGTTGTTGAGGGACTTCGACATAAGTGTCCGGTTGCGGATGTCCGCAATCCGTTATGTCCACACACAGCGCTTTCAAAATGAGACCGTGGCGTTTTGCCAACATTTCCAACAACTGCAAGAAGTAAGGGTTTCTATAAACGCTGTTTATTGTTGTCGCTCAACTGCTCGAAGCATACGTTCATCCATGAAGACCACCAGCGATGGTGCGATGTTTCAAAACGTGTTTATTTCTTGCAGTCGGATTGCAAGATACAGTAGTTTATATGGTTGTGTGTTGCATCCAACAACTTGTTGTGCAGACTGTGTATGAAACTATTTAATGTTGCAGTATTTTCAACCACGAAGACCTCTGCTAAGCAGGTTTTATCATATTAAGGTCCTGGGCCGGATGAGGGCCGCCTCAGTTGGCCAGAATGTCCGATCAAGTGCATGCAGACAAGCCAGGGTCAAGCTGGACATTGAAGCTGACGCTCCGGTCATTTTAATACCGGAAAGCAGCCATGCGGAACGGCTTCTGGTTGCAAATCTAGGTAGCATTTTAATTCTTTATGTGCATATTGGTAGTAATAATAAAAATTAGTTTGAGAGCTGTGCTGGCACACACAGGACTTTTGAATGATGCCCGGGCTTGGCAGGCTGTGTCACGCGTCAGTGGCTGTCATGTGCACCCATGCGTGCCAGCATCTGCGTGGTAACTTGTTACAGGCCTTGTGTTTGACGTGTTGTTACAAAGTGGCTTTGATAAGAATGCTATGTGCGGTTGTAAATGAAAGAGTTCCAACTGTTGATTTTCAAAGTTCCTTGTTGATCGACTGACCTCAACACTTGACCTCATATTCTGCGCATTATCTTTAAATACATTGCAGGTCATCTAAAGGTCAAGAACGAGTTTCTGCGTGATGGCGCTGAAGGCACACTTTCTCACTCCAGGAAAGACTCCCCAACGCATGAGCCCTCCCCAGACGCAGGCGTGAGTTGTATTTTTCGCCCCACGCTCCAATCGATGCAGTCAAAGTCAAATGCAGTTAGCCCGTTGGTGGGGTGCTGTCTCTAACCAATCGTTTTGGTCCAGAGCGTTTTAAACCTGGGTTCAATCGAACCCCAGGGGTTCGGTGGGTCAGTTCCGAGGGGTTAGCGTAAGTCTGATGCATGGTTGATTGTGCGATAATGAAATATGAATCTGCGTTTTGAAAAAATAATAGATTCTTTCCCATAGCGAAGGGATCGGTGAATTTGCACGTGAGCGTTCAGTGCCTCTGACGAGGCCAAGACCCACTGCTAGTCGAAATTTGTATGCGTTTTCAAACATATCCATCTATTGGTGACGCATGTACATCCTGTGTTGTTGTTACCCCCATGTGGACCCAATGCAGGAACTATCCGGTTACATCCTTTCAAGCCACGGCAGCAGTACAAGAGCCCAAAAACTACACTTCAGCAGTTTGTCAGGGGGGGCAAGCACGTGCCCCCCGCGCACAGTCTGGAGTCATGAACATAAAAATGAGCTTTTTATCCCATGAGGGGGGTTGTACTGCACAATGCTTTGATATTTAGAAAGCTGCTGGTGAACATTGATGTCACTGCCTCACCCTTCTTTCATTTTGCAATCAAGTATACTTTTTGTTAAAGGTTCAGTCTCCGGCCCCCACTTACGCCTGCCTCCTGGATGTTATTCACGTCAGATTGGTTGACATGGACCTTTACACAGGATCACTTGCCAAGCCACAAGCGCCGAGGTATAAACATTGCGCTAACATTCTTTGTTTGTAAACAATTAGGTTTTGAATAACATCTCATCCTCGTGCGACGCTTTTGTTTTCAGTTCTTCTTCAACCAGCGGCAACACCAACTCCCCATACTTGGTTTTTCCATCCTTTGTAGTCGCATGTAGTGAAAAACCCATTCTGGAAAAAAAAGTCAAACTGAAGTTGCAGGTGAGTGGGGGGCTTGGTGGCGCCGTCTGGTGGAACGCAGCACTCTGTCAGACCGGAGCGCTCGTGCAGCAGATGCAGCAGTGACAGTGGCAGTGACAGTGACAGTTGTGCAAGCCTTACCACATTCCTGGAATATTAGTTTTACCGAGGACGTTAAGAGATATTCAAGTTTGATCCCCCCTGAAAAACGCTGATAGGGTTTCAATTAAACACCCGTCCTCCCCCAACCTCTCACGCATACGCCCAAACAAAAGAAAAGTGCGTTCTCATCAAAACTGCGTTGGTTACCATATCGCCGAGAACGACTTTTTAGTTTATATGAAACAACTCCACCTCACATCCTGCTCATATTTACGTGTTCGTTGTGTTCTCCGCAAAAACCATGATGAGCAAGGCATATGTATTTGTGACTAGTTGCGCATGTTACTAACTTGCAACCTGTTGCCAGGTCAGTCCCTTAGAAGTTATGGTTTTGTGCTTGTGTTTATTGAACTTCAAGGTAATGATGACGTGTACGTTTCGTCATTCATATCTGTCGACTGTTATTTCAGTCAGTGCTGAAGCTTGATACCGTCTGGATCTATTCCATCGACAAAAATGGTGTTTGTCGGTGATGCAACGCTGTACATTGTATTTGGTTTACAACCTACTAACATAGCATTCCATTAGTTTGTTTAAAGTGAACTACTCTTTCAAAATGGCGGTGCCGAAGTGAACAGACTTATGAAAATCTTCACAACTTAATAAGACACGAGTGTCTGTCTCTGTTTGGTGCGCTCTAGCTCCGCCTCTGTCCTACATTATGATGTCACAATGTTAAATGTTTTCGTAACATAGATGGAACGCAACCTCGAAAAGGAGGTCACACACCAGGGGGTCCCTGACACAGCACTCTGCGCCCATTTGTCCTCCATCTACTGCTCTATCAACCACGCCCAGTACTGGTTGATCAGGGGGGTGCTGGACCACAACGCTGGTGAAGCAATCCCGGATTTTCCACAACCCACCTCTTCTTTGCAACCCCCGAAATTGCAAGTGAGACAAAGACTTTAATCTTTTGTCAACCGTTTCTTAGTTCATCAGAAAGTAAATTCAAAACTAAATGTGCAGGGAGTGTGCTGACTTTTTATAAACCGCATTGTGTGTACGATCATGTTGCTGCATCAGTGTGTTGTGTATGTTGTTGCAACCTCTCGGTTGGCGTTGCGTTGAATGTGAGATTCACCACGAACGGGATGTACGCGAAGAACATCACCATATATAAGTGGCGCGAACAAGCAATAATAGAGTGATCGCTGTTGATACGAACTTGTGAACGACGAGCGTACGCAAAGAGTGATCGCGGCGCGTGATCTGTTTCGACAGCATGCGCTTGTAATCAACACGAGTGTGTGTTGCAGACGGTCTTGTCGGGGTCAGTGCACACCGGGCTTAGTATTGAATTCCACCTTAACAACGTTACCATTGAATTGATGGAAGATCACAACAGCGGCTCCCCGAATCCCCCTCGGTCTCTGGGGAGGTATGTCATTGTTCTTCCTGCACTCTCCTTCACGTCAACTTCATCGCGACCTGCCTGAAACCCGCACTTTGTGGCTTGTTTTGTTTTCCTGAATGTTGCTGTAAATTCGATGAAGCTGCGGTGCGGTAGCTCGTCTTCGATGTCTGTGGGCAGTTAATATGTTTTTGTATGATTTTAGAATGGAGTTTGGACAATCAACTCTGACGTATAAGGCTTTTTCAAACAACACAAAAACTACCAACCTTTCGTGCCATTCATTCCAAGCCCACGACACCAGGTGGCTGGCCCACAATGGCGCCCAGACTCCCCCTAGTGTATTCACCACTATTCTTGGCCCAGTGTCCAACCCGTCCTCCGGCGCAACAAGAAGTAGTTTATTGCAGTTTGAAATCCAACAAAGGTAAGGATTCTGATGTTTCGCTGTCATATCCACTCAAGCGTGACATCACGTGTGTACGTTTTCCAGGTCGGGCCCAGACTTGATGGAGTTGACCATCTTGCTGAACAACATGAAGGTGTACGTGATACTGGACTGGCTGCTTGCTGTCAAGAAATACCTTGTTGAGAATCCAAATCAGAGCCGATGCAACTCTTTGCGGGCCAGGACGGCCCAGTTAATGGCCGAGTATGACCAAGTCGATTCCGGGAATCAGACTAAGTTGGACAATGTAAGGGGGTGACGTCAGGGGTGATAAACCGGATGGTGGTGTGCGCCAACTGGTGGCGGGCGTATGCATTTTTGATGACGTAATTGCGATTGAAAATTTTGGGAAAGTGTTGCCGATTCTTTATTCCCAAGGACTTTGTTTGCGAATAATAAACCTATTTAAAGTGCGTTGTGCAAATACTTCACGAATAACTTGTGCTAAACTGTTGCTTAAGTTTCTTCCACTTGCTCATTGCCAGCACTTTGTGCGTTGAATTGTTTTGCATCTTGTGTTGTGTTCAGTCTGGAAGGCTCGAACCCGAGGTACGCAGCAACGAGATAAGGTTCAACGTGACCGAGACAGAGTTTGTCGTCGTTCAAGATTCGTCGCGTTCCGACACAGACGCCGTCATACTGCGGTGTACTGCTGCTCTGCAACTATGTCCGGACCTCCATCTCTTCGGTCCACAACAGCGTCGTTTGGGGATTCTACCGCTGAGATGTGGTTTGGAAAGATTGGAGGTGCGCTCTTTTCTTTTAATGGAGTAAACTTTGTTTACAATATTTACTACAAATACTGTTTTATCAAATGATTTGTTTGTGCAACAATGAATTGAATTTTGAATATCTCATCAACAACCTGTGCTTCATCCGTAGATAGAACGTCCTTGAGATTTCTTATTCAAAACAACCGAAATAAAAGCAGATAGGATGAATCTGAATATAAACAATTTCCGTTTGAAAGTTTGTTTGTTTCGTTTTCATCAATTACTACGACGCCTCAAGAACGGCGTCCCACAGGGATCTGTCCTGGCGCCCCTTCTGTTCAACATCTACATCTCTGACCTACCAGCCACCGTCTACAGAAAGTATGCATATGCTGACGACCTAGCAATCATGCATGCTGATGGAGATTGGCTGGCAGTGGAAGGAGTGCTCAGGAAGGACATGGCAACCCTAGGTGAGTACCTCCAGACTTGGAAGCTAAAGCTCAGCACCACGAAAACGGTGTCGGCAGTCTTCCATCTCAACAACAAGGACGCCAAACGTGAGCTGAAAGTCAGCTTCAACAATGAAACCCTGCCCTTCTTCTCTGAGCCCAAATACTTCGGAGTAACGTTGGACAGGTCGCTCACGTATCGCCGATACCTCGAGTCACTTCGCAAGAAGCTGACATCACGCGACGCACTCTTGAGGCGGCTTGCTGGCTCCAGTTGGGGTACTGGAGCAACAATGTTGCGAACAACCACCCTAGCCGTGGTCCATTCAACCGTAGAGTACTGCCCTCCTGTTTGGTGCCGCAGTGCTCATACCCGCTTCGTTGACCCCACCATCAACGACGCCTTGCGAATTGTGACTGGATGCCAGCGTCCTGCACCAGCGGACAACCTTTCCATCCTCGCAGGCATCCAACCTGCTGAGCTTCGTCGCAATGGAGCCACACTGTGTCTAGCACGCCGTGCCATGGAGTCCAGACATCTGCTCCACTCAGCGCTCACCCGTCCACCGAGTGCGAATGCAAGGCGCCTCAAATCGAGACACCCATTTGTACCCGCTGCACAACATCTCATCAGTTCATCTGACAACAGCAACGCTTTTGGAAATAATCTTAAAATATTTTGGGTTTGGAGCAGCCGGCCCGCATTTGTTCCTGAGGTGCACAGTTATTTATACCCCCGGAATCGAACGGACCACCCTCAGGTCCTCTTCGTGATGCCAGTATGTTGATGCTATGCATGGTGTGCTCCGAATGCCAAGCAAGGATGTGGTGGAGTCAAGGCAGGATGGAAATCATGCCTGCTTAGGCAGCAAGTACATCGCGTCGTTGACTCATTTATTCTGATACCTTCGGTTTGATTTCAGAAGCAGAGTTGACGCGTTGTTTGTGGCCCGTGCTTCGCCGCGTTTGCAACTTAATGGGTTAAGACCAGTTGTTGGTTGATGACTACTTTTTGTTCTACGCACTGACTGACCAGCTTGCCCGACGACGATGACGCTGCTTTCTAATTTGATCAATCGAGCTTTTTGTCCGTGCTGAGGACACATGCGTTGGTCTTTGACAGATGTACCCCTCAGTCAAACGAAAACACAAAGACAATGACAAATCTGAAATCAATCACTGCGAAGGTGGGCAACTAATGGAGAACAAACCACCAATCAGAGCAGTTGCGCTATCAATCATGTAAAGAACCGTGTGCGCCAATAATTACCTCGCGCTTGTATATGTAGCGTCTTTGAAATGGCGCCAAGTGTAAAGTCCACACACAGAGACTATCGCAACTAACACACTGTAAAATTATTTTGGTATAGCAAAAGTTATTTGTAAAAAGTCGTAAGAAGCTGCAGCTGCACAACCTATCCAGGATAATGATAAAGCGCCTTAATAAACAACAGCATCGCGTTCAAAGTTACATTTTTGCCCAATTTGTAATCTCGTGATTGTCATGTACATTATCTTTCTGTGAAGGGGCCCTCCATACGTCCAGGCCCGCCACCACTGTCACATCTATGATGGAGGCCAATCCCTCCTCACAACAAATTACATCGGGGCGCCAACTCCCGCAGATGTAGGGATTGCTCTTTCTTTTGTGATTCCCCAGCGCTTCTGCCCGACTCGATTTGCAAGGAGATCACGAACACAGTTATGTCGATTTGTTCATTGTTTGGCAGTTCTTGCGCATGTTTGCAATACATGTGGTAAGTCTTGCCGCGGGGAAGCCCCTAACCGCCCTAAGGGCAGTATGGGGTAAGTTACCCCGACACAACATTGCCCCAATTAAGTCTCGTCCACTTATAAAGATGTGCCATTGAACAGTCAACAGTTTCCAAGGAGCGCTTCACGGGCATGTTCCAATCCTCGACCATCTATGCTGTGATGGAGTGCATCTGCTGTGTTATCCTTCAGTACTTGCTTATTTGGAACCAATTTTCGTTAAGCTCTAGTTGTTTCGTCCAATTTTCGACACGTTGTTGGTAGCGCATTATTCTTTATTATGCCGGAAGCTAAGTTATCGCAGTATTTAGCAAATCTTCCTGCCTTGTCCAGTGGCACTTTATATTGCAGCTGCGGAATGCCAAGTCCTCCCAATCGGTGACAGGCGCGAAAAAAGGGCTCAGCAGTGTCTTGGGCATCTTTAGCCAGCCCCCCCAATGCCCCTCTTATTCGCACATCCAATGACTGAAGCAATTTCTTCGTCGTTGACGTTAAACGTTATCGGGTGCAGAAGGTTCAAGGTTAAATGTGTGCGCAACACATGGAGCCATGTCGGGCTTCACAGGTGCACGAGTGAGAAAAGTCAACTTTTTTCAAGAACCTCAGTTACGAAAAACGAATTTGACGTCACGCTGATTTTTATGCCTTTAAGTAATTGCAAAATGAAGAAACGGATTTTCACTGTACATCACTGTCCTGACATTTGAGGAATTGTCCAGGGTTAACTACACATTTCTTGTTTCTTATATCGATGCTTAAACGGAAGGTAGCGCCTTTTGTCGGATTGAAGACTAAATCAGAATGCCCCAATGTTATTTTTCTTATAATATATTTAAGTGCTTTAAGTCCGGCAGGAGTAAAAGCAAAAATCACCAAATCGTCCGCAAAGGCCAAATGTGTATTTCCAATATTTCCCACGGATGTTGACAAGTTTTCATCTAATGCAGGGACAGCCCAATCCATTACAGCTAGGAACAGGGGTCTGATAGCGGACCCCATGTCTTATTTCACGGTTAACTTCGATTTTCTGAGATGTTTCGCCCTTCAAGTCCAGTCGTTGGTCCGCTGTGCAGGTCCTTTATATAGTTAATGAGCGTAGGGAGGAACCCCATTCTACGTCACACCAACTGTATGGTGTCGTGATCCACTGAGTCAGACGCCTTTTTAACGTCCAAGAATGTTGAGCAGGTGGGTTCCAAATTTCCCATGTGATATTCAAAAATTGCCTGAATATTGACCGAATTGTGCGAAATTCCATCATTTGTTCGAAAGGATTTTTGTCTTTCATTCAATGGGAGGAGCGTCATCAGTCTTTTTGCCAATGAGGGTTGTAACCCACCCCCCGTTACAACGACGGGAAACATAACCTGTGAAAAGCCAAACATTGAACTTCTTTGCCAACTACAGTGATGAAACCCCGTTAAGTCCTTTGTGAGGTGTCCTTCTCCTGGCACTTGTTAGAGTTTTGCACCTCATCAACTGTGAATAGAACTTTCCAACTCCCATATAATAGGGATCTTTGGTATTGGCTTTCGTTCGTCAGGTTCAGATGGTCTCCTTAAGAGATTCCGCTAATATGGTTCCAATATGGTTCCAAATCTTTCAAACCTGGTGTTGTTTGGTTATATGTCCCCCAATCGCCTTCTAGCACTTTATTTATTGCTAATCTGCGTTTCCTTTGATAAAGTCTTTGGAGTAATGTATACTACTTACGTCTTCGTTGTTTCGCATTACATTTAGTCGCTTGCAATATTTCCTTCCTTATGGGCAACATTTTTTAGAGAATTATCCAAATCATTGTCAATTAGAGAGTCAAGCTACCCCCTCCCACCCTTCACCCGTGCTTGGTTGAATTTCTTAACTTTGACATTCAGAGCACTGCAGGGCAGAAATCCATTGCGTCAACACCAGGTGACGGCATCGCGATGCTTTGTTTTAATTAAACAGTGGGATTTCCCCCCCACCACCTGACCCGCACATGTCCGCACCAGTTCAAAGCTGCCTGTTCAACGCCGGCCGAAGCGCACCACAAGGGCCCGCGTAGCTCCGGCAGTCCAAGAGGCTGACACAGGCCCAGGCTCACCTCGCCGCGAAGATCTAGTTTGACGTCGTGTCGTAAATGCATTCATTACTGATCATCACCCCCGCTTTTCTTCTCGGTAGGGTCGTGGGGGGCAGCAGCCCTAGGTGGACTCGAAATACCTCACGGTCTTCCGCAATCACAGGTCGTTCTGCTGACTCCACACCAAGGCGGTACCAAGCAAGGTCGGAGGTCTAATCAGCGATTGCGCCACCTGGGCTGTTTTTTCAGTGTTGCCAGAGCGCGTCGCGGAAGCTCAGGTAGAACTACGTTTGCTTCGTCAATCTTGCTCCGCTCGCCTCCCGTCACTCGTGAACACCATCACAAGGCACTTGAAACTTCTCCACCTGCTGCAGTACATTGCCGCTGCTTGCACAGTACACTGACCTGGGCTTCTCTCCTACCCCCTATCTTTTGTATGGGGATGTTCACCCCAGTTTGCCAATCCTTCGGTACTCTTGCAGACCACTTGACCATCCGACACACACGGTTTAACCAAAGAACTTCTCTGCTCAAACTTTCGGTATCTCAGTTCGGGTTCCATCACGATATGCAGCCTCCTCCCAAACTTCAGGATCTGCCGCCTCCTCCCAAACTTCAATGTCTCGACAGCTTTGGTAATTTCGGTAGCAATGATTGTGTTGTCCTCCCTAAGATATACCTCCTGTGTGTTTGATGGCATGAACAGTGACTCGGTTCAAAAGACCTTCAAATACTTCACTTGTCGAGTGAGGTCTCACTCACCGTTGCTGAGTCGCACATCATTTATGTACCGACGGTACTTGTGGACCTCGCTCCTCCACCGTGGGACACTGGACGACCCGCCAGAAACGCAGGTGGTTTTCCAGTCATCGGGAATTTGTTTATATCCATAATGTTTCCAAGGTTGGATTTTGTGCAAATGTCAAACCCGGAAATTCACTTGGGCTACGACAAACTTTTACCGAGCCAATGGGAGTATGAAATCCAGTCACGTAGTACAACAACGTTTGGGCCATGCTTTGCAAACCCTACCCAGCAAAGCATTTTCTCATCTGCAGTTTTTAGTAGTTAGTTGAACTGTTTCATTTGCACCCATCCATCAACACCGAGCAGGAAGCTGTAAAGGCCGCAGATAACGTTTTTCAAGACTTCGGTATGACCGGGAATCGAACCCGGCCTATCAGATTTGATGGCATATGGTCAACCTGTTAAATATACGGTGTTTTGTAATGTTTGTTTTAGCCATGCAGCTAATGCGACAGTGTATGTAGATGATCGGAAATATCGCCTTTGCATTCCAGGTCTTCTCGTGCCAGTGCGACCTGGAAAACGAAACTGCTTTGTCGATCATTGATCCTCTGTCGATCAACATTGAGGTGCGGCCATTAAAGCAGACTGACCTGTCCAACCAGGAAGTGAACTCTGACCTTTCTTTACTCGACAGGTGATGATGCCGTGTGTGGCTCGCCGTGTGTTCATTGTGTGGCTCGCCGTGTATTCATTGTGTGGCTCGCCGTGTGTTCAAAGGTAAAGCAATGTTTTAGAATGGTTGCTTTGATACAGAGCAAAACTGATGTTAGACTCCTGGTGGCTTATGGGTGACGAACTGTCTTCGAATATTTTTGAGCCGAATTCTGTCTTGTGATTGTTGATTGTGCAAAAGACTGCTACATTGTGCCCACACCTTGTGCCCAACCTATTCCTTTTATGAAGCTTAAAAGATTCCGTGATACAATCAATAGGGATGGTTTGCGCCCTACCATTCTGCTTCTTGTGCTTTACAATCATTTTATGAAATTTTGAAGTGTGATAGTTTTTGCAAATGGTATGAAAATATCCGTCGAAGCAGCTGGGGAAAGGGTGTACTTTACATCAGCCTGGTCGATGGTACATTGTTTTTTTCCAAACTGGAAAGAATTCTGGAAAAAGAGAAGGAAATGAAGCCCTCTAAGTGACAGCTGGTTAATCGCGCACAAGCCAAGTTTCACGGCCCGCCACCCTGTGGTCCCAACAACGCCCATCCCACAACTCACTGCTTATTTGTTACCCAGTGTGTGTTGCCCATAATGAAGTCTCCTGCTTGGAAAGTTTGTTTGTTTGTTGTTGTTGTAGGAACCTGCTAGACATCCAGGTGACCGACTTGAACATGCGCCTATCCTACAACGACGTCATGCTGTTCATGGCGATACTGAGGTCACTGCCTGGGCAAGCTGATGTTGCTAAGCCTGGTTAGTAGTTCATGCAACTGGACGTCCACATCTTGTTGCATTCGCGGGTCAAAATGTTTCTTTCTGATTGTTTCTGTTTTTTTTTCATTTTAGCCTCACACCGTTTCTCTGTTTCACTGCTCACAGGATGTGACGCACAAATGTTCAAAAACCTCGCATTGCATTTTCACCTTATGTCAAAGTTTACGCGCAAGATCGCATAAGTCAGGTTGATTAAAACTGCTGCGGCTGTTGCCAGTCACCGGTCATCAGTGGAAACTAATCCACTGCGCATTTCTAGATGTTTCCCCGTCACCAGCAACTGCTGATGACAAAGGCAAACGCAGTGTCCGGATCAAAGCTGTCTACCAACCAGAGGAAAGATCTGTCGACGTGTTAACTGAGCTCGGCTACTGTAGGGATGACGTCGTTCATGCCTTAAGTGTCAGCAGTGGTGACGTAGCAGTGGCTGGTTCGTGGTTGCTTAGCAATGCTAAGTTAAAAACAATAACAAAGGTAAGTTTTCAAAAGCATTGCCGCTTTTAATGTGCAGTTGACTTTATATCACGACGTCTATATTTTATTAGTTACTCCTGTTTTTGTTTATCCATCTGACCACTAGTTATGTGCGAATGTGTACATTTTGCGATTCTGACCCAGAATATAATATTTTTTTGGAACTACATTCAGTTCGGCCTCCATGTTTTTTTTTATAATAAAACGATTTATTCTGTTCAGATATAAAACTGTTGTTGATTGTGTTGTGACTAAGAGTCGGAATAAAGTACCAAGAGTAAATACTTGTGACGTTAACAAGTCGCTCAGTAGCTTTTCAGCTAAGGATGCTGGTCAGGCTGTAAATCTTTTCCATCCATGTCTCACGGACACTAACGTATCACCAATTGTTTGCTTTGCCTGGTCTACTTGGTAGAGGTCGACACAACCAACCATGCCGATCCAGGGACCGTTGCTTTCTAAATACACTGTTGCAAGTATTGCCTGAGGCTTTGCGTAAGGTAGTTTCTTGTATAATATTTGTACCGTGCGGTGATCAACGTTTGTGAACTTTTGTTATGCACAACTACATATTTAAAGCATTGAAGAGTGTTACAATACTCGCCAGAAAGGATTCACTTGAAACTTAGGATTTATCATCAATTTCGTAATTCAGTTACTACCACAGAACACAACCCAACTCAAAATAGATTTTAAACAGTTGCTTTTCCGGTAGTGCATGTGAGTTATATAACAAGCTTGTAGTTGGAAAGCGCAGGCTCCATGCAACGTCATCACTTAACTGACTTGACCACAACAGTCCTCTTCCTTTACAGACCGGCCCAGGTTCCCGGCCTGTCCCGTTCAACGTGGCCCGGGCCATCCTGCAAGTTGACGCAGTGCGCATCTGTCTCATCGACGACTGCGCAGACGACTGTGACGTACCCCTCGCAGAATTCGCTCTCAACCAATTGCAAGTGCGCCAGGGGGTCTCTTCGACCTTTGACCGCACAGTGAGAGGGTGCTTAAGGGGTCAAACAGGTTCAACTTCCTTTTGTTTATCAGGCGATTATTACAACAGGTTCGTATGATATTTTTCATTTGCTCCTCGGTATTCAACTGAATATTAAAATAAAACTTATGGCGAGTAAAAACGTTTTATCTTGGGTGACCATTGAACGGAAGCAAAAAGACGGAAATGTCAACGGTTTGCAAAAACCTAGCTGTTGAATCTAGTTAGACAGGTAGGTTGATAGTTAGACAGGTAGGTTGATAGTTAGACAGGTAGGTTGATAGATTGAAAAGTTTTTGCACCGCAAAAAACAAAACTTAAGGCTTTCGTTACGTCAGCGACGCCACCTAAATGTAGTAAGCTAAGTGGGTTAAGCTTTATTGCAATTTTACGCTGATTGTTTCAATAACTTGAAAAAGTTCACCAACCCTGTGGCTCCTTTATTTGGTTCATTTGACAGTTAAGATGACCGTGCCACAGGTTTCTCCACAAACGAATAGAGTGACTTTTGAATTAAGGATGTAGTAAAATTTTTATTGTCACTTGATATATGCAGGGTATAACTCCCGGCTCGAGGCGTGTGATAGCCAACACACTAATGATGTTCAGGAAAGCAAGATTTATGCGCGAAAGTTACACTGAAAAATTCAAACGTATGTTGTTTCCATAAATGACTTCCACAAACCTGGGTTTCCGCCCCCACCCCTCACATTGACATCCTGGGGCTTCGCATAAATGATTCAAGAACTTTCTCAACTTTCCCTTCCGACACTGGTGGACATCCGGGCCCTGCGGCCCTACACAAACAACCTCCTCAAACAGTTAGCGCCATTTCTAAGTCTGTACTGCATCTGATGCTTTTTGTGGAAGTATCTTACGTTGCACAGTCTTGTTCGACTGTGCTCGAAAATAATCCAACACACAGTGTTTTTTTGTATTGATACGAACGCCATTTTTATTCTTGAGGAGATAAAAATATGAAACGTAAAACAAAATTATCAGTAGTTTCTGCGCATGTTGTTAAAGTTTAAAATCAATTAAAAAACAGTTGGTCAAAACAGCAGTCCCCAAACTTCGTGGACGCCGGGCCAAATTCGCGTTCTTTTTAGCGCCCGCCGGCCAAACTATTTTGCGTTTAAAAACAAATCAACAAAAAAACACGCATAACATCAGTCATGTTTGTATATTGCTGTTTATTTCCTTTGCTCGGTAACATGCTTGCAATGTGACGTATGAAACTGCTTTGTTGCATAATAATAGTTGTAATAATTGGTTCCATGCTTGATGCTTCAATACGGCAAGTGTTGTGCAAATGTTAATCTGAAATTCTTTGTATAACTGCCAGATAACGCTTACGCCTCAAACTCCCACTACCATATACAAATTTCACAGCACATATGGAAGCTAATGAAGAGTCTACATCAGTGTTGGCGCGTGCACATACACACCATCAGTGTTGGCGCGTGCACATACACACCATCAGTGTTGGCGCGTGCACATACACACCATCAGTGTTGGCGCGTGCACATACACAATGTTAGGGTGCTGGTGCGCAGAAACTTCTAACGGAAAAAGCAGCTATAACGTAACAGTTGTCTGTATTTCCGTTTAGTTGTTTTTGTTGTTTGTAAAGTATGACATCACAAACGAACAGCCTGCGTCCTAAGTAAATCACTTTTATTTCACACATTACAAGTAAACTCTAAAATGTTTGTAGTTGAGCTTTTGATCAAAGCGGAAAGCTTGGTTTGTTTTGATTCCTAAATCCTACCGTGATAAAATTCTCAATTACAGTACATGCTTTTCGTGTAATTACATCTTACATTAATTTATTTACACCAAATTGTTAAAATACTAAAGATTCCTAGGAGAGCTCGTGGGCCGGGCTTGGGTGCCGCTGGTTCAAGTAAATAGATGGCATAATGGTGACAAAATGTTTTTGCACAATGCACATTGTTTACAATCACAGTAGATGTTGGTATTCTTCAAGTAATCATGTTTCACAGCAGTGTCCAACGATTTTTACTTCATGTTATGTTTATAGAATGTTATCATCGTGGGAGCCTTTTTTGGATCCATGGAGATGTAACATCAGCTGGGCCCATGAGGGGTTCCAGCATGCAAAGGGGGTCTGGAATGTGAAGGCCGAAGCTTCCGACAGGTCAGTTGCTATGGTGACGACCGAGTATTTGCGTCATTGCGTGGTTTTGTTTGGGAGGACACCATGGCAACATATGACGAAGCCAGTGGCAGTCTCCCACGAAAACCGCACCCACCTCCCCACTTGCTGCAAAAAATGTGTTGCAATCTCCAACAATTGGTTACAGTCACAGAATTATAGTCGTAAGGTGAAGGTTGTAGGCGATGCTGCTGCAGGTTAGACATGTTAGAAAAAACAATTTTTGCTGAAAAAAAAGAACATGTTGCAGTGGATGATACAAAAGTGAACACATTGTAAAAATTTGATGCAAGGAATTAATCAAAACACACACATGTTTTGTGAACAAAAAGCAGAAATTCCTACTGCATTAGTAATTTTGCAGAAAATATTTTTAACAGACTTGCACTGCTGCAAGAAATGTCAACACGGACAATGAAATTAAGAAAATTCCATCAGGGAATTCTCGATAGGAAATACTTACATAGCTAAAGCCTCCATTTAGCTAAAAACCCCGTCCAGCGTTCATGCTACCTCGCCTTAGTTTTGAAAGAAGCTATTAAGAAATAAGATGGCATCAGTTGGTTCAGGAGACAATCGGTTTCTTTGATCCTGATCTATATTTGCAGCGCATGAAAACGCGCTCAGTATAAACTGGTGTTGAAAGTATCAATCTGGCAAGCATTGCAGGTTCGGAATATGACTCCTTTTGAAAGATCTTGCCAAAACTTCAAAACATTGAAACCACCAACATGGTCTTTCCAAGATGCATTGTCATTAAAAGAAAATTTAACCGCAATATATCTCGATACCTCATCAGAGCTATCACTATCTAGGGCTAGATCAAAATACTCACTCAACTCTACAGTATAAGACTTACCATGTTTGCCTTTCTTGCTTGGGGAGGATTGTTCAGCAAAATAACGATTTTACGTCGTCGCATTTGATCCAGACTTAGTGACGACATTTATCTGTAACATTAATTCATCATTCAATTCCACGCCCGCTTTACCCCTGGGGTGGGTAGCGGGCGCAGCAGCCCCAGGAGGAGCCTCATGGTCGCTCTTACAACCAAATCGTGGACATTCTCAGCACGTGAAGTGGGTAGTATTGACGTACTTTTAAATTCTCGAAACAGAAACAAAGCCATTTTGTGAAAATCAGCATCAAGCCATTTGCCAGAAATCAAATCTGTCCTTTCTCAAAATTTGGTATCTGAAGCATGAAGAATTGTTCAAAGCAGTCTGAACAGTGAAACAACAGCTTGCTTTTCCAAGTAATACTCCATCAATTGGGGGATATTTGTCCCCTTCCATTGCTGCACTGATTGGCTTAAACCAGTGCTTCCCAACTTGCATGAACTCCCGACGTACTAACCCTATGTATAAAATCAAACAAGGCACTGCACAATTTCTCCACTCAACTGCAACCAATAACTTAACCCCACCTGTTCTAAACGAACTGAATTTTAGTCCTGCAGTTGCTGTTACGTGATTTGTCGAAATCAATTCCGCTATTGTTACGTCACTGTCCACAATACTTTTAACCTCTTGCAGAGTCATTCACAAGTGCACCGATTGGGTTTGAGCAGGTTTTTCTAAAACCGTAAGATGTTGGTAGTGAACCTGCAATAGAGTTTAGAGTGGATCCAAGTTGGATATACGAGGCTTGCAACGCAAAAACGACGCCCCAGGGAATCGCGATGCCAATCTCTCCATGTTTATGGTGGTGTTTATCACGTCACACAGGCCTACGCCACACGTAACAATACCAGTGCTTTCAGAGCTGATCTGCGTGATGCACGTAGCTCGCCGGATGAGCTTTTATTCGACTTCCGCCATCCCCGCCCTGCATGCCTCATTTTCTTTAAAGAAATTAGTTTTCGATGCCCTTGTAATTTCAAAACGACGGACCAGCTGGTAACCTCTGGACTGTGGGTAAATGGTTGCAAAATATGGATTATATCTTTCGTTAACATAACACGAACATTTTAACTTCAATCTTCTTGATTTTTTTCACAAAACAATGACCGACTTCAGGAAAAGCTTTGTGTACACTTCCTGGAACAGCTAAGTTACTGTTGCAACTGTTGCACACTCTTGTACAACACATGTTGACAAGTTGATGTCAGACCACTTCGCTTAAAATAAGCACCTAGTTCCTTTATAGCTTCAAGTAACCTCTGCACTTGTTTAATGTCGGAGTCTTCTCCACATCCGAGCATGGTGCCATTCTGCATGGTGCTTTCATAGTCATCAAGTTTGAGTGCATGGGGATGTTTAAAATATGGCAGGAACATGGAAGCCAATGAATGGTTCTAATGCCTTTTTAACTTGCATGTCACGAATACGACATGGTTTCGTACCGGATCGTTTGTGATGCCATACTTGAAAACAGTGCTTAGTGTTTAATTTTTTATATTTTCAGCAGTTTTGATCATTGGTCTTAATATTTCGCAATATGATCTACATTGCTTTACTTTACACTTTATAGCATAATCTTCAACAAATTGCACAGTAAACGAAAAATAGACCTGCTTTTTGTGAGTGCCAGTCCACATGTCAGTCGTCATAGCAACTCTGTCATTTGTTTTCACCGCTTGCTTGACAAGCCTATGACGTTTTGCAAGTTGTAATGCTTTAATAAGTGTATTATGGAGGTCAAAACCTGACTAACATCTACTCAGCCATACTTATCTCCAGCATTAATTAGGCATTGTGGATATGCCCTCAATCAATCTCTATCTAAGATTGAAGTTGGTCTCGTTTGTAACCAGCTGACCTCTAACGATTTTTGCAAGTTTATCGGGAATTTTGTTATTTTGGAAATGTTTAATTTAAACTGGATAGTTTTAGGCTAACAGGGTACAGTTGGCTGAGCATGCGCCATCAGAGCTGGCAGGCTGGGTTCAATTCCCGGTCAGGCCATACCGAAGATTTGTTAAACGTAACTTCCGGCCTGTCCACCCTCGTGCTCGGCTTTGATGGATGGGTGCAAATGAACAGTTCACACGCATTGCTGCCATCGACTCGCCACCATCGCAGCATTCACTGCGAAAGCAACCGTGTTGAGACGAGCATCACTGAGCGAGTATAATGAAACTGGATGAGTTGAACCAAACCACAATCTGAACCAACCTTGCGATCTTTTCCAGGTTTGACGTAAGTGTGACGTCAGCCTTGATAGAAACCGTGAAGAAGACCATCTCAACTTGGAGGAGGGACTATGTCCGCGTGAAGCAGGTGGACCAAACGAAACCCGGCCTGGCCGCGGTGAAAAGGGCAAGGCAGCCATACGTTCCCTACCTCCTGCGCAACCTGACCGGATGCACACTGCACTTCGCAACGCAGACAGCTGCTGTGCAAAAGTCTGACATCACATCGTCACGTATGTTTTTTGCATCCACCGCACATCGAATGTTATGCGCGATTGCCGACTTCTTCGAGTCGGTGTCGAAGTGCAGTTTACTATGTGCAGGAACAGTTGACACTTTGAGATAGTTTGGTTTTATTGGTTGTTTCGTAGACTTATGCTCGTGGTAGCCCACATCAGCAATGTCTGCACAGTTCCAATTATGTAAAAAAGTATTTGTTTGAAATGAGTGAGAACCTCGTGTGTTGCCAATCCAGTTCGCCGCCCTTCATCCATCTCCATTGCTGAGGTATGGGCTGAAGTGCAACCTGGAGAAGAATGCTCTTTCCATTTCACAACGAATCATGAAAAACAACGACACAAACGCACCGATATGCTTAAATTCCATCAGGTATTTCGTTTCCTTTGAAACATGTTATGACTGCCTGAGCTCAGGTGAGCTATTACTTACAGCCGAGCCGAAACGACCGGTGCAAGATGTCCAGCCATTTTCGTGTTTCTTATATCCAAGTTCAATAAACTTGTAGTGGCGTGGAATTTGGCAGATAGTATTGTTCGACCGTCGACTGTCTTGTTCGTTAACGTCGCCCTCCCCATTAAATTGTAAACAGCAAAACAAGTTTTTTCTGATCCTGCATTCCTATGTGCGGAGAATTCCCGATACTTTTCAGATACGCGTCAGAGTTGGAGAATGGGACACGTTTGACCCTGTGACAGTGAGCAGAGTAGGTGTGTTTTTTCGACACGCCTTTGCACAGATCAATGAGAGCTCAAAGGTTTATGAGTGAGTACATATGTTCTCTCAGTTTGTCTTGGAACTGAAGTAATTTAATTTTTCGTTTAAAAGCAGCAAAAACTGTGAGTAGTTTTTTTGTGTTGGGCTATAGCTCAGATTCCATGCTTTTATTGCAATTCGTGCGTGCCCTGATGTGGCTCAAAATAATGAGGACCCACATTTGATGAATGTTGCACCGGTGATGATTCACCCCATGATGGCCGCCATTGTCTAATACTGCTTTCCCCCCTTGCATTGCGCAGAAACCTTGTTCCTGTCCGTGTGGTGTTCGCAGTGACGTTGGAGGGCAACGCGCAGAAGGTGGTCACTGTCCGGTCAGCCCTGACCGTCAAGAGCAGAGTGAAAATACCAGTGCAGATTCAGCTTGAATGTAGAAGTAACGACTTCGTGACCATGCCGGTGTAAGTCGTCGGTGATTAAAGGTTTCGTTGTTTATATTATTGACTTTTTGATGTAAGCAGCTAACTTGAATGCTCTTGAAGTTTGTCGTTTCATTTTGATCAAACGACTCCGTTGAAAGAAAATCACCTCACACGTTGGCACTTCAGTGTTGGGGGTCGATATCTAAATACGTGCTTGAAGCACGGTGTTCACAATCTCCTGTTACTGGTCGTGGATTCATTGTATTCCTGCTCAGAAGTTTGCGTCCGTCCCAGCAGCATTGAGTCAAAACCGTCCAGTTGTTGGACTCCGACAAGGGTGTGTGTTGTCGCCACTTCTATTCATATTCTATGTGAAGTGGATGGACATCACAGCCGTGTCGAGGAGGGCGCCAACATTGGAAGCTGCAGGATCCAGTTTTTGTAGACGACTTGTGCTGCTAGCGGCAATACATTGCAGCAGGTGGAGAAGTTCAATTATCTTGGGGTGATATTCACGAGTGGCGGAAGGTGGAGATTGATACACGGATTGGTGAAGCAAATGCAGTTCTGTG